>Ga0164290_1000735_pt1 | contig 86521 bp, 88 predicted proteins | sample Micstemetagenome_FD_108782 | JGI IMG/M metagenome (GOLD analysis project Ga0164290, IMG submission 108782) | Contaminated culture microbial community from soil near Moab, Utah, USA - Microcoleus steenstrupii SON62 (Illumina Assembly) | ecosystem: Environmental > Terrestrial > Soil > Soil crust... | reverse complement strand
GTCGCCGCCTCGCCGATGATCTGGCGGGCGCGGTCGGTCAGCGTCGCGCGATCCCAGTCGAAGAACACCAGGAAGGTGCGGGCCGGGGCCGGCGCGGCGGCCGGCGCCACCACCGGCGGCGGGACCGGCGTGTTGAAGGCGTAGCGGATGCCGAGCAGCAGCGAGTGGTTGTAGTTCTCGACCTCCGCGGTGCCGCGGACGGTGCCGGCCGCCGTGCGGACCGTCGCGTCGAGCTCGGGGTCGAGCGAGGCCATGAAGCGGTACTCGGCCGTGATCGAGAGGCCCGGGACAGCGCTGATCGGGAAGGCCGCGCCGACGATCGCCTGGTAGGCGAAGTTGCCCGAGCTGTCGTCGATCAGCACGCCGCTGCCGGCCGGGGCGCCGGCCGCGAAGGCGCGCGTGCCGTCGTACTCGTGCCACATGTAGCCGGCGCCGATGCCGACATAGGGGTGGAAGAAGGACGCCGGGCCGAGGTTGAAATCGTAGAAGGCGTTGGCCATCACGCCGTAGCTGTTGGCCCGGCCGCTGGAGCGCAGCACGCTCGACGGCACGCCGAAGCCGCTGACGGTGTCGACGTCGTTCTGGCGGTAGCTCCCCTCGACCTCGACGCGGACGCCGTTGCCGAAGCCCCAGCCGAGGCTGACCACGCCGACCCAGCCGAGGTCGAACTCGGCGCTGCCGGTCCGGCCCACGCCCGCCGCCGCCGCGACCGGCGCCGAGAGAGACACGTCGCTCTCCATCAGCCAGTTGATGCCGGCGCCCGCGCCGACATAGAGGCCGGTGACCGGCTGGGCCTGCGCGGCCAGCGGCAGCGCCACCGCGGCGGCCGCCAGAAGTGATGTCCTGAAGCTCGTCATGCTGTTCTCCCGTATCCCGGGCCGCCCCTGCCGACGTATGCAACCCCCGCGGGCGGCCCCTGCGGCCAATGTGTTGTCTCCAATCGGTGAAGGTGAAGGGATAAAATGCGCCTCCGACGGGTGCGGGGGACATGCAATGAAACGGTGTGGTTCCGGCGACACGCTTTTGGGGCCGGATCCGCGCATGAAATCAATAAGTTCACGGATTCGTGAGCATGCCGGGGCCGAGCCCGCCCGCCGGGGTCGCCGCGCTTCCGCCACGCTGCCCGGGGCTGTCCTTCGCGCTCGCTTTTCGGGCCGCGTGCGCCTATGTGTGCGCCGCATCAATCAACAGACGCCTGCCCGCCGTGCCGTCGGGGCGACACCGGCGCCCGATCGCCCCTGGCCAACCCGGCCCCGGCGCCGATCGGTCGCCCGGATCTGCCGCCGCCGACAGGAGGGGCCGGGCCCAACGACCGGACCGACCCCATGGACATCCGCAACGTCGCGATCATCGCGCATGTCGACCACGGCAAGACCACCCTCGTCGACAACCTGCTGAAGCAGGCCGGCGCCTTCCGCGCCAACCAGCACGTCGCCGAGCGCGCGCTGGACCGCAACGACCTCGAGCGCGAGCGCGGCATCACCATCCTGGCGAAGTCCACCGCGGTCGAGTGGAAGGGCACCAAGATCAACATCGTGGACACGCCCGGCCACGCCGATTTCGGCGGCGAGGTGGAGCGCATCCTGTCCATGGTGGACGGCGCCATCGTCCTGTGTGACGCCGCCGAGGGTCCGCTGCCGCAGACGAAGTTCGTGCTGACCAAGGCGCTCGCGCGCGGGCTGAAGCCGATCGTCGTCATCAACAAGGTGGACCGCGCCGACGCCCGCCCGGACGAGGTGCACAACGAGGTCTTCGACCTGTTCGCAGCCCTCGGCGCCACCGACGAGCAGCTCGACTTCCACACCCTCTTCGCCTCTGGCCGCCAGGGCTGGGCGGATCTCGAGCTGAACGGCGCGCGGAAGGACCTGGCGCCGATGTTCGACCTCATCCTCAGCCACGTCCCGCCGCCGAAGGTCGAGCTCGACAAGCCCTTCGCGATGAACGCCGCCATCCTGGAGAGCGACAACTTCCTCGGCCGCATCCTGACCGGCCGCGTCGAGCAGGGCGTCGGCCGCCTCAACATGCCCGTCCGCGTGCTGCGCCAGGACGGCAGCGTGGTGGAGACGGGACGGCTGACGAAGCTGATGACCTATTCCGGCCTCGACCGCGTGCCGGTCGAGGAGGTGCAGGCGGGCGACATCGTCGCCATTGCCGGCCTGTCCGACGCGACCATCCCCGACACCATCGCATCGCCCGAGGTGGCGGAGCCGCTGCACGCCATCCCCGTCGATCCGCCGACGCTCGCCATGACCTTCCGCATCAATGACGGCCCGCTCGGCGGCCGCGAGGGCAAGAAGGTCACGTCGCGCCAGATCCGCGAGCGGCTCTACAAGGAAACCGAGGGCAACGTCGCCATCCGCGTCAAGGACAGCGAGGAGGCCGACAGCTTCGAGGTCGCCGGCCGCGGCGAGCTGCAGCTCGGCGTGCTGATCGAGCAGATGCGCCGCGAGGGCTTCGAGCTGACCATCGGCCGCCCCCGCGTGCTGACCCGCGACAACCCGGAGACCGGCGCGCGCGAGGAGCCCTTCGAGGAAGTCCTGGTGGACGTGGACGAGGGCTATTCCGGCGTCGTCGTGGAGAAGCTCTCGCAGCGCAAGGGCCAGATGCAGGACATGCGGCCGTCCGGCGGCGGCAAGGTGCGGCTGACCTTCCTGATCCCGTCGCGCGGCCTGATCGGCTACCATGGCGAGTTCATGACCGACACGCGCGGCACCGGCATGATGAACCGCCTCTTCCACGGCTACGGCGCCTGGGCCGGCACGATCGAGGGCCGGCGCAACGGCAGCCTCATCTCCAACGTGGACGGCGAGACGACGCAGTATGCGCTGTTCTCGCTGCAGGAGCGCGGCGCGCTCTTCGTGGATGCGGGGACGAAGGTCTATCTCGGCATGATCATCGGCGAGAATTCGCGCGGCGAGGATCTCGAGGTGAACCCGGTGAAGGAGAAGAAGCTCACCAACATCCGCGCCGCCGGCAAGGACGAGGCGCTGCTGCTGACCCCGCCGCGCCGCATGGGGCTCGAGCAGGCGATCTCCTACATCGAGGATGACGAGCTGGTGGAGATCACCCCCTCCGCGATCCGCCTGCGCAAGCGCCACCTCGACCCGCATGAGCGCAAGAAGCACGCCCGCCGCGCCGACGGCCTGCCGGTGAAGGGGGAGGCGGCCTGACTCCCGACGACGTTGCTTCGCGTCGCGCCTGCGGCGCGTCTCTCCGCACCGCCGCGGGGGCCCCTTGTGGGCACTGCGTCCTGTCTTGATGGCGTATCCTGCCGCGGCGAAGCCGCGGCAGGGCATCGCGGGGCGGATCGCCGCGAGGACACGGGCGCCTGCGCCCGGCCCGCCGCAACTCCTCGCGTCTGATCGCGGCAACTCCTGCTGCCCGGTGATGTTGCCCTCCTCTCGCTGAGGAGGGCCGCATGGCCAAGGACGACAAGCCGATCGTGCCGGGCAACCACCTGCCGGCCGACCCGACCGTGACCGAGGGCGGCAAGGCGCCGAGCCCCGGCGCTGGCCACGGCCACCCCAAGCCCGCTGCTTCCCGCGCCGAGGCGGAAGGCAACCCGACGGCCGGCACCAGCCACGCCACACAGGGCAAGGCCGAGAAGCAGCACGCCGAGGCGGCGGGCGCGCGGAAGCCCAGGGCCCGCCACGACGATTGACGCCGCCGGCGGCAGCGCCGGGCCCCGCTGCGGGCGGCCGGCGCGGCGCGCCGTCGCATGAGAGCGTTGCACTTCGTCAACATAGTTCTGGGATGAGGCGGGCAGCCAGGGAACCCCGCCAATGCCCGACCCGACACGACCCGCCGCCGTCATCACGCTGCGCCGCATGCTGCTCGGCCTCGTCGCCCTGCTCGCGGCCGGCTTCCTCGGCACGCTCGGCAGCCAGGCATGGCAGGCGCAGCGGGAGCTCGAGGCGGCGCGGCGCGACAGCGTGCGGATGCTGGCGGGGGCTGAGCTCGGCAGCGCCATCGGCACCTTCCTCTCCGAACGCCGCTGGACCGAGCTCGCCCTCACTGCCGCCGTGCCGGCGAGCCCCGCCGAACGCCGGCGCCTCGACGAGCTTCGCGCGCGCGGCGCGAGGCTGCCCCAAGCGGTCGCGACCCTCGCCGCGATCGCGCCGGGCGGGCAGGACGCCGCCGCGCTGGAGGCGCTGGCCACGCGCCTGCCCGCGCTGCGCGCCGGCGCCGACCGCCTGATCGCCCTGCCGCGCGAGGCGCGCCCCGCCGCGGAGGCGCGCGTCTTCCCAGAGGAGACGCGCCGCCTGGTGGACGGCGCCGCCGAGGCCTGGATCCGCATCCTGCCGCGCGCCGCCGGCGACAACCCCGCCCTGCTGACCCGCGCCGACCTCCTCGGCCTGACCTGGCGGCTGCGGGACACCGCCGGCCGCGTGCGCGCCGACGTCGCCGCGGGCCTCGCCGCGACCAGCGCACCCGACCCCGCGCGCCTCGCCCGCATCGAGGAGAACCGCGCGGCCGCCCGCACCCTCTTCGCCCTCGTCCAGGAGCCGGCCGAGGCCGGGCTGCTGACCCCGGCCGGCGTCGCCGCCATCGCGCGCGTGCGCGCCGGCCTCTTCGCCGAGGACGGCTTCGACGGCGCGGTGCGCGCGGCGCTCGCCGCCTGGCGCGCGGGCAATGCGGCGCCGATCGACCTCGCGCGCTGGATGGCGATCAGCGAGCCGGTGCTCGAGGAGATCCTCGGCGTGAAGGCCGCGACCGAGATCGGCATCCGCGCCGTGACGGAGGCCGAGGTCGCGGCCGCCACGACGCGGCGCGCCGTCGCGCTCTGCCTCGGGGCCGGCGGGATCGGCATCGTCGCCTTCGCGATCTGGCTGATCGGCGCGCGCGTGGTGCGGCCGATCGAACGCCTCAGCGCGACCGTCGCGCGTCTGGCCGCGCGCGAGCCCGACCTCGTCGTGCCCGACACCGGCCGCGGCGACGAGATCGGCACGCTCGCCCGCGCACTCGCCTCCTTCCAGGCGCAGCAGGCGGAGGCGGAGCGGCTGCGCGCCGCCGCCGAGGCCGAGCGCGAGGCTTCCCGCATCGCGCAGGACGAGGCGCTGGCCGCCATGGCCAACGGAATCGAGGGCGAGACGCGCTCCGGCTTCGCGCGCATCAACGACCGCATGCAGGAGCTGCGCGCGGAGGCGGCGGGCGTGTCGGACGGCGCCGGCCGCGTCGGCGCCGCCGGGGCGGGCGCGGCCGAAGCCGCCGCCAACGCCCTCGAGGCGAGCGAGACGGTGGCCGCCGCGACCGAGGAGATGGCCGCCTCCATCCGCGAGATCTCGCAGCGCATGGAGCAGGCGGCGGCGCTGACCCGCGGCGCGGTGGCCGGCGCGGGCCAGGGCACCGAGACGATCCGCGGCCTCGAGGCCTCGGTCGGGCGCATCGGCACCGTCGCGCAGCTCATCTCCGACATCGCCGGCCGCACCAACCTCCTCGCGCTCAACGCGACGATCGAGGCGGCGCGCGCCGGCGAGGCCGGCAAGGGCTTCGCCGTCGTGGCGCAGGAGGTGAAGGCGCTGGCAAGCCAGACCGCCCGCGCCACGCAGGAGATCGGCCAGCAGATCGCCGAGGTGCAGGCGGAGACCTCGCGCGCCGTCGAAGCCATCACGCGCATCGGGGAAACGGTGGACGGGCTGCAGCACATCGCCGCCGGCGTCGCCGCGGCCATGACCCAGCAGACGAGCGCGACGCAGGAGATCGCGCGCGCCGTCGCCTCCGCCGCCGGGGCCGCGCGCAGCGTCTCCGAGCGCGTCTCCGGCCTCGGCCAGGAAGCCACGGCCGCGGCCGCGACCGCCGGGCGCATGCGCGACGCCACCGCCGCCGCCGACGCCGCGCTCGAGGATGCGCGCGTGGTCATCGTGCGATCCGTCCGCGAAGCCGCCGAGGCGATGGAGCGGCGGCGCACCCCGCGCGTCGCCCCGCCGCTGCGCGGCCGGGTGCTGGCCGCCGGCACGGCGCATGACGTGGCGATCCTCGACCTCTCCGAAGGCGGCGCGGCGATCGAGCCGGGCGCGTCGCTGCGGCCCGGCGCCACAGCGACGCTGCAGCTGCCCGGCCTGCCGCCCCTGCAGGCCGAGGTGCTGGCGCGCGAGCCGACCCGCACCCGCCTGGCCTTCCGCCTCGACGCGCGGGCGCGGGACGATCTGGCGACCTTCCTCGCCCGCGACGGCGCCGCGCTGGCGGCCTGAGCGGACCCGCGTCTAGCATCGGCGCCATGGACCCGATCGCCCTGCTCGCCGAAGCCGATGCCGCGCGCGAAGCCGCCTATGCGCCCTATTCCAACTTCGCCGTCGGCGCCGCGCTGCTCTGTGCCGACGGCACCGTCCAGCGCGGCTGCAACGTGGAGAACGCCAGCTACCCCGCCGGCATCTGCGCGGAACGCGGCGCGGTCGCCGCCGCCGTCGCCCGCGGACAGCGCCACTTCACCGCCGTCGCCGTCGCGGGGCCGGCCGGCGTCGCGCTCGGCCCGTGCGGCATGTGCCGCCAGGTGCTGTCCGAATTCTCCGCCGATGGCGCGCTGCAGGTCGTCACGCGCGACGCGGCGGGACGGGCGCAGGTCGCGACCATCGCCGCATTGCTGCCGGCCGCCTTCGGCGCCGCGGACCTCGACAAGGCACGCTGAGCGCATCAGGCTTCCCGGACAAGGAGGCCCTTGATGAAGCATGCCCTGCTCGGCGCCGCGCTCGCGCTCGCCGCCCTGATCCAGCCTGCCGCCGCGCAGGCGCCGGCGCCGTCCCCCGCGCCGGCGCAGCCGCAGGCGGCACGCGGCGCGAGCCCGATCTTCGACGCGGTGCGCGCGCGCGACCACATCCGCTGCGGCGTCTCGCAGGGCACGCCGGGCTTCTCGGTGCCCGACAGCCAGGGCGTCTGGCGCGGCTTCGACGTGGATTTCTGCCGCGCGCTCGCCGCCGCCGTGCTCGGCGACCCGAACAAGGTGCGCTTCCAGCCCTATTCCGCGCAGCAGCGCTTCACCGCGCTCCAGTCGGGCGAGATCGACGTGCTGTCGCGCAACACGACCTACACCTTCCAGCGCGACATCCAGCTCGGCCTCGAATACGGCGCGATCCTCTACTACGACGGCGCCGGCTTCCTGGCGCGCCGCCAGCCGGGGCTGACCAATGCGCGCGGCCTCGATGGCGCGACGGTCTGCGTGCAGACCGGCACGACGAACGAGCTCATCGTCGCGGATTTCGCGCGCGCCAACCGCATCCGCCTGCAGCCGCTGGTGATGCAGAACCTCGAGGAGATCCTGCAGGCGCTCTTCGCCGGCCGCTGCGACGCCTTCAACTGGGACCGCGCGGCGCTCGCCGGCACGCGGCTCCGCGCGCCGCGCCCGGACGATTTCGTGCTGCTGCCGGAGGTGCTGTCGAAGGAGCCCTACAGCCCCGTCGTCGCGCAGGGCGACGTCCGCTGGCTCGAGATCGTGCGCTGGGTCGGCTTCGCGCTGATCGAGGCGGAGGAGAACGGCGTCACCCAGGCGAATGTCGAGGAGATGCTGCGCAGCCAGGACCCGCAGATCCAGCGCCTGCTGGGTGTCACCGGCGGCTTCGGGCAGATGCTCGGGATCGACAATCGCTGGATGTACAACGCGATCCGGACGGTCGGGAACTGGGGCGAGATGTTCGAGCGCAACCTGGCCCCCCTCGGCATCGACCGCGGCATCAACCGGCTCTGGAGCCAGGGCGGCACGCTCTATGCGCCGGCATTCAGGTAATCCCCACGAAGCCGCTTCGCGGCTTCGTGGGCCCCGTGTTGGTGCTGATCCTGGGGTGACGGCTCATCCTGCCGTGGCAAAGCCACGGCAGGGCATCCCGGGGGCCACCCGGATCGGCGGGACCGCCGGGCCGGGCACTTCCTGCTCCGAGGAACCCTCGCCCCCGGGGAATCTTATCCTGCCATGCGACGCCTGATCGCCCTCCCGCTCCTTCTCGCCGCCTGCGCCACCGAGCCGCCGGCGCCGACGCCCACCACCTGGATCGGCCGCAGCGAGGCCGAGCTCGTCTCGCAGCTCGGCGTGCCACATCGCATGGTGGAGACGGATGGCCGCCGCTTCCTGGCCTATGACGGCGCGGGCGGCACCGTGCCCTTCGTGACACCCTCCCTCGGCTTCGGCTTCGGCGGCGTCTCCGGCAATTGGGGCCGCGCGAGCGGCTTCGGCACCGGGCTCGGCCTGACCTTCGGCTCCGGCGGCAGCACCGGGCCCTGCACCACCACCTTCGAGGTGCAGGACACCCGCGTGGTCGGCGCGACGCGCCAGGGCCCGGGCTGCGGATAGCGCGCCCGCGCGATACGCTCCGCGCGACAGCGCGCGGAGAGCGGCATGACCGGACGGCCCAGGATCGCCCCAAGGGTCGCCATCGCCTGCCAGGGCGGCGGCAGCCACGCCGCCTTCACCGCCGGCGTGCTCTCCGCCCTGCTCTCCCCCGGCCATCGCGACCGCTACGAGCTGATGGCGCTCTCCGGCACCTCCGGCGGCGCGGTCTGCGCGACGCTCGCCTGGTCCGGCCTGCTGCACGCTGGACCCGACGAGGCGATCGCGCGCCTGCGCGGCTTCTGGACCGACCTCGCCGCGTCGAGCCCGCTCGACGCCTGGCTCAATGCCTGGACGCAGCTTCTCTTCTCCTCGCCGATCTCGGTGCAGGCGAGCCCCTATGCCTATTCCCCCGCGGCCGAGCCGCGGCTGCGCGAGCTGCTGGGGCGCTGGGTGCATCCGATCGGGAATGCGGACCCCACGAAACCCTATCTGCGCCTCGGCGTCGCCGACGTGCTGGCCGGCGGCGGCATGTCGCTCGACGGCGAGAGCGAGGCCTTCTCCATCTCCGACGTCGTCGCGAGCTGCGCCGTGCCGCCGCTGTTCCGCGCGGTGGAGGCGCGCAGCCGGCTCTGGTGGGACGGGCTCTATGCGCACAACCCGCCGGTCAAGGCGCTGCTCGAGCTGCCGGAGAAGCCCGACGAGATCTGGGTCATCCGCCTCAACCCACGCGAACGCGCGGAGGAGCCGCGCACGACGGAAGCCATCGAGGACCGCCGCAACGAGCTCGCGGGCAACCTGCCGCTCGACCAGGAGGAGGCGAAGATCGCGCTGGTGAACCGGCTGCTGGCGAAGGCGCCGTCGCTCGGCGAGCCGCCGCTGCGCTACCGCCCGATCACGGTGCGGGAGGTGGTGATGCCGCCGCGGGACCGGCCCTACTACACGAAGCTCGACCGCTCCCCGGCCTTCCTGCGGGAGCTGCGCGAGGAAGGCGAGGCGGAGGCCCCGCGCTTCTTCGGCGACGCGTCCATCGTGGTGAAGCCCAAGCCCTGAGCGGCCTTCCACGCACAGCCACCCGGCGCTACCAACGCACGGGGCCGTGACCGAGGGGGATCGCTTGGCCGGATTGTTCCGCGACCGCCGTTTCCTCGTCATGCTGGCGCTCGGCTTCTCCGCCGGCGTGCCCCTGCCGCTCACCGGCTTCACGCTGCGCCAGTGGATGAGCGAGAGCGGCATCTCGCTCGCCGCCATCGGGCTCACCGCGCTGATCGGCCTCGCCTACGCGTTCAAGTTCACCTGGTCGCCGGTGCTGGACCACGCGGCGCCGCCGCTGTTCCGCGGCCTCGGCCGGCGGCGCGGCTGGCTGGCGACGATCCAGCCATTGCTGGCCGCCGCGATCCTGGCGCTCGGCTTCACCGATCCGGCGACCGCGGCGGGGGTGACGGTCGCGGTCGCGGTGCTCGTCGCCTTCCTCTCGGCGTCGCAGGACATCGTGGTGGACGCCTACCGCATCGAGATCCTGGAGGAACGCCAGCAGGGCTACGGCCTCGGCTTCTACATCTGGGGCTATCGCGGTGCGCTGCTCGCGTCCAATGCGGGCGCGCTGGCGATGGCCGAATTCGCGGGATGGACCGCGGCCTTCGCGATGTGCGCCGCCCTCGTCGGCATCGGCTTCCTCGCCGTGCTGCTGGCGGAGGAGCCGGCGGGCACGGCGCCGGCCGCCACCACCTGGTCGCAGCGCATGCGTGCCGCGGTGATCGACCCCTTCGCCGACTTCATGCGGCGCCGCTACTGGTTCGTCATCCTCGCCTTCATCGCCAGCTTCAAGCTCGGCGAGGCGCTGGCCGGCGTGATGACGGCGCCCTTCTACCGCTCCCTCGGCTTCACGCGGCTCGAGGTCGCAGGCGTCGCCAGCGTCTTCGGCCTCTGCGCGACACTCGCCGGCGCGATGGCGGGCGGCTGGGTGGTGGCGCGGCTCGGCACCGCGCGCGCGCTGATCTGGACCGGGCTGTTCCAGATGCTGTCGAACCTGATGTATGTCGCGCTCGCCGAGACGGGCCGGTCGATGCCGATGCTCTGGGCGCAGGTCGGCGTCGAGAACTTCACGGACGGATTGGCCGATGCCGCCTTCGTCACCTATCTCTCGCTGCTCACCAGCCGCAGCTTCACCGCGACGCAGTATGCGCTGCTGTCGTCGCTCGCCGCGGTGCCGCTGCGCACGCTGGCGGGCAGCGGCGGGTGGCTGGCGGAGTCGCTCGGCTGGTCGGCCTTCTTCGTGCTGACGACGCTCGCCGCGCTGCCGGCGATGCTGCTGATGCTCTTCCTGCTGAAGCGCCTGCCGCCGCGGCCGGCGCCGCAACCGGACCCGCTCGCGATCCCGATCCCCGAGGAGGCCGCGCGATGAACGCGCTCTGGCTCACGCCCCTCCTGCTGGTCGGCTCCAACATCCTGATGACCTTCGCCTGGTACGGGCACCTCAAGGCACCGTCCTGGCCGATGTGGGTGGCGATCCTGGTGTCCTGGGGCATCGCCTTCTTCGAGTACTGCCTGGCGGTGCCCGCCAACCGCATCGGCTACGGCACCTTCACCGCGCAGCAGCTGAAGGTGATGCAGGAGGTGATCACGCTGGCGGTCTTCGCGGTCTTCGCCGTGTTCTTCCTCGGCGAGCCGCTCCGCTGGAACTTCCTCGCCGCCGGCGCCTGCCTCGTCGCGGCGGTGGTCTTCATCTTCCTGCCGGTCGAGTGATCACGCGACGACGACGCGCCCCGCCATGCCGAGCGTCGCGTGCAGCGGCTTCACGCAGGTGACCTCGTGCCGCCCGGGCGCGAGCGGCAGCACGCCGAGCTCCACACTCCCGCCCGCCGGCACATCCACCGATCCGCCAGCGGCCAGCACGGCATCGGCCGCTGCGCCGGGGCGCAGCGCAACGGCACGGAAGAAGCCGGGCGAGGTCCAGTCATGCGGCCGCGCACCGCTGTTGCGGAACACCAGCCGCACCGGCTGGCCGACACGCAGCTGCAGCTCCTCCGGCAGGAAGGCGAACTCGTCGAGCGTGACCTCGTTGGCCGGCGCGCGCGCCCAATCCACACCGGCCGCGCGCTCCGCGGCACCCGGCGGCGGTGCGATGGCGCCCCGCCCGGCGCAACCGACGAGGGCGACGGTGCCGAGCAGGATGGACCGGCGCTGCATGGGCTTCTCCTTCACCTCCGCACTCTGGCCCCGCTACGATCCGGGCCGCGAAGGAGCGTGCGGCGCATGATGAGCATCCTGGGCACGATCGTCATCGGCTTCCTCGCCGGCGCGATCGCGAAGTGGGTCACGCCGGGCCGCGGGCCGGGCGGCTTCGTCGTCACGGTCTGCCTCGGCATCCTCGGCGCCTTCGTCGGCACCTTCCTCGGCCAGGGGCTCGGCTGGTACCGGCCGGGGCAGACGGCGGGGCTGTTCGGCGCGATCGTGGGCGCGGTGCTGGTGCTCGTGGTGTTCCGGGCGGTGGCCCAGCGCAAGTAGCGCACGCAAAAAGGGTGCACGAACGACCACCGAGGATGCGGCCGCAACGCGGCCGCCGCGCCGCGACCGGCCGCGCCGCCAGCGCGCCACGTCTGCGGCGCGCAAGCCAAGCGGCCGGAGGCCGCGCCCGGCGTCTGAGGGCACTACAACAACGCCATCACCCTCCCATGCCCGCCCGTCCCGCCGGCGATCTTCGGCGCGCCGGCGACCAGCGTCGCGCCCGTCGGTGGATCGGCGCGTCGAAATGCGTGCCGACATGTTCGAAGTACTGGAAGCGATTCACGTCGTAGCCGTCGCGTGCGAAGGTCAGCACGCGCTCGAGCTGGAAGGCCGGGTCGCCGGAGAAGGTCGGGAAGTCCGCGCGCAGCGTGTGCGTCAGGTCCACGACGCGGCTGACGGGCGTCGCACGGAACTGCGCCGCGGCCGGCCCCGCCGAGGCCGCCACCACGGACGCCGCCGCCGCCGCCAGCATCCCGCGCCGGCCGAGCCGCTCCGCCACCCGTCCCATCACGCGGGCGTCGCAGATCTCGTGATCCACTGACTTGCCGCGCTGCGAGACTGCCGCATGGACGCCGCGTTCCGCCAGCGCGATCCTGTACGGGGAGGGCGAAGATGCGCATCGGCGTGCCGAAGGAGATCAAGGTCCACGAATACCGGGTGGGCCTCACGCCCGGCTCGGTGCGCGAGCTGGTCGCGCATGGCCATCAGGTGCTGGTCGAGACCGGCGCAGGTGCCGCGATCGGCTTCCCCGACGCGGCCTACGCCGCCGCGGGCGGTGCCATCGCCGCGAACGCGCAGCAGGTCTTCGCCGAGGCCGAGCTGGTCGTGAAGGTGAAGGAGCCGCAGCCCGCCGAATGGGCGATGATGCGCCCCGGCCAGGTCCTCTTCACCTATCTCCACCTCGCCGCCGACGCCGCGCAGGCGCGCGGGCTGATGGAATCGGGCGCCAGCGCCGTCGCCTACGAGACCGTGACCGAGGCCGAGGGCGGCCTGCCGCTGCTCCGCCCGATGAGCGAGGTCGCCGGCCGCATGGCGCCGCAGGTCGGCGCGCATTGCCTGGAGAAGGAGGCCGGCGGCGCCGGCGTGCTGCTCGGCGGCGTGCCGGGCGTCGCGGCGGCAAGGGTCGCGGTGCTCGGCGGCGGCGTGGTCGGCGCCAACGCCGCCCGCATCGCGCGCGGCCTGCGCGCGGAGGTGACGGTGCTGGACCGCGCGCCGCGTGCGCTGGCCGCGCTCGACATCGAGTTCGGCGGCGCGGTCGCGACCCGCTTCGCCTCGGCGGCGGCGATCGAGGAAGCGGTGACCGAGGCCGACCTGGTGATCGGCGCCGTGCTGGTGCCGGGCGCGGCGGCGCCGAAGCTCGTCACGCGCGCGATGATCGCGCGGATGCGACCGGGCAGCGTCGTGGTGGATGTCGCCATCGACCAGGGCGGCTGCTTCGAGACGTCCCGCCCCACCACCCATGCCGCGCCCACCTATGTCGAGGAGGGCGTGGTGCATTACTGCGTCACCAACATGCCGGGCGCCGTCGCGCGCACCAGCGCGGTGGCGCTGAACAACGCGACGCTGCCCTTCACGCTGCAGATCGCGGAAAAGGGCTTGGCGCGCGCCTGCACGGAGAACCCGCATCTCGCGCGCGGGCTGAACATCCATGCCGGCCAGGTGACGCATCCTGCGGTGGCGGAGGCGCTCGGCCTCGATCACCTCCAGGTGGAGCAGGCGTTCAAGCTGTAGGAAACCGGGAACCGCAAGGGCCGCCGCGGCTTACCGCTTCCGCAAGGAAGGAGTGGCGTCCATGGGTTTCCTCTGGACCATCATCATCGGCTTCATCGCGGGACTGATCGCGAAATTCCTCACCCCCGGGCGTGATCCGGGCGGCTTCATCATCACCACGCTGCTCGGCATCGTCGGCGCGCTGGTCGCCACCTGGCTCGGCCAGGCGGTGGGCTGGTACCGGGCCGGAGAAGGCGCGGGGCTGATCGGCGCCGTGGTCGGCGCGGTGATCGTGCTGCTGATCTACCGCATGGTCGTCAGCCGCCGCACCACGGTCTGACCTTTCCTCGCCGCCTTCAGGCGCCTTGCGGGACAGCTTTCGGCGTATGCGCGGTCACGTTCTTCCGCAGCATGCTGTCCGGTATGTTCCACATGAACTTGCTGTTGAAGGCGGCGAGCGACAGGCGCGAGTTCGGCGCATTCTCCGGATCGTGGATGATGACCTCGCCTTTGGCATCATCCACGCCGATCAGCGCCGAGCAGTGCCCGTAAGTCGAACCGTTGTGCGTCTTCGTCCATGAGATGAGCTGCGGCCCGTATTTCCGCAGCAAATCCGCCAGCTGGTTCAGCGTCCATGCCTTGCCCGGCGGGTAGGCTTCCTGCACCAGGTTCTCGTTCTTCTGCAGGGTCGTGCTGTCCTGGATGACCTTATGGCCCTGTGGCGTCCAGAGCGACGGATCGCCAAGCCGGGGACCGGCCTCGAAATAGTAGCCAAGCATGCAGGCGCTGGCGTACCAGCACCCCGTCGGGTCATCGATGGTCTTGTTCTGCCCGAAGCCGAGTTGCGTGACGAAAGGCACGTCGAGGTAGATGCTCGCCATGGTGTCTCCCCCACCCGCCGTCGCGCTGGTCCGCCCTGGCGTGCCTGACGGTTACGCGGCTACCCGGCCAACATCCCTCGAAACGGGATCTTTCCGCAACGGCAAGGTTTCGCCCGCCTGCCTCCTCTCGGCGCTACGCTCGGCAGCCTGGCGGTGCGGGCGATCGTCTCGCCTGTCATCCAGGGCAATAAGGGGACCGAGGTTCTTTCCTGCTCAGCGCCTCCCCTCGATCGCGTCCCAGATCGCCTTCTCGAGCTGCACGCCGTCGAAGCGCGCGATCTCCTGCAGGCCGGTGGGCGAGGTGACGTTGATCTCCGTCAGGTATCCGCCGATCACGTCGATGCCGACGAAGATCATGCCCAGCCGCTTCAGCTCCGGCCCGATCGCGGCGCAGATCTCGCGCTCGCGGTCGGTCAGCGTCGTTGGCTCCGGCCGGCCGCCGACATGCATGTTGCTCCGCGCCTCGCCGGCAGCCGGCACGCGGTTGATCGCGCCCAGCGCCTCGCCATCCACCAGGATGATCCGCTTGTCGCCCTTGCGGACATCGGGGACGTAGCGCTGCACCACCAGCGGCTCGCGCGAGCGTTCGGTGAACATCTCCAGCAGGGAGTTCAGGTTCGGGTCGTCCGGGCGCAGGTGGAACACGCCCGCGCCGCCATTGCCGAAGAGCGGCTTCAGGATGATGTCGCCGTGCTTCTCCCGGAAGCGGCGGATCTGCGCGACGGAGGCGCTGATCAGCGTCTCCGGCATCAGCTCCGGGAAATGGGTGACGAAGAGCTTCTCCGGCGCGTTGCGGACGCTCGCCGGGTCGTTCACCACGAGAGTCCGCGGGTGGATGTGCTCCAGGATGTGGGTGGCCGTGATGTAGGCCATGTCGAAGGGCGGGTCCTGGCGCATCAGCACCACGTCCACCGTGGACAGGTCCAGCTCCTGCGCCGCGCCGAGGGTGAAGTGGTCCCCCTTCTGCCGCCGCACCGTCACCGGCTGGGCATGGGCCAGCACGCGGCCGCCCTGAAGTGCGAGGTCGCGGACGTGGTAGTGCCACAGCGTGTGGCCGCGCGCCTGCGCCTCCAGCATCAGGGCGAAGGTGCTGTCGGCGTCGATGTTGATCGAGGCGATCGGGTCCATCTGGACCGCGACGCGCAGGCTCTTCGGCATCGGTCAGGTCTCCCTGGCGCAACCCTTGGCACCCGGGGGCGCGGGTGGGAAGTCTTGACCCGGGCGGGGGTGGCGGTTCACGTCGGCGTCATGCGCACCCTCTCGGGCAAGTCACGGCTGGCGGGGATCCTCGGCTGGCCCGTCTCGCATTCCCGCTCGCCGCGCCTGCACGGCATCTGGCTGGCGCGGCACGGCGTGGACGGTGCCTATGTGCCCCTGCCGGTGCGCCCCGAGCGCTTCGCCGAAGCCGTCCGCAGCCTCGCCGATCTCGGCTTCGCGGGCGCCAATGTCACGATCCCGCACAAGGAAGCCGCCTTTTCGGCGTGTGATTCCGTCTCTGAGGTCGCGCGCCGCGCCGGGTCGGTGAACACGCTGGTCTTCCGCGACGGCCGGATCGAGGGCACCAGCACCGACGGCTTCGGCTTCCTGGAGAGCGTGCGGGAAGGGGCGCCGGGCTGGCGCGCCGCGGACGGCCCCGCCGTGATCCTCGGCGCCGGCGGCGCGGTGCGGTCGGTCGCGGCCGCGCTGCTGGATGCCGGCTGCCCGCGCCTGACGCTGGTGAACCGCACCCCGGCGCGCGCCGAGGCGATCGCGCGCGATCTCGGCGGGCCGGTCGAGGTGGCGGCGGAGGCCCCGCTCCGCGACGCCGCGCTGCTGGTCAACGGCACCTCGCTCGGCATGGCGGGCGAGCCGCCGCTGATCCTCGACCTCGCGCCGCTGCCGCCGGCGGCCGTGGTCGCCGACATGGTCTATGTCCCGCTCGAGACGTCGCTGCTGGCCCGGGCCCGCGCGCGCGGCCTGCGGGCGGTGGACGGCCTCGGCATGCTGCTGCACCAAGCGCGGCCCGGCTTCGAGGCCTGGTTCGGCGTCGCCCCCGTGGTGGACAGCGAAGTGCGGGACCTCATCGTCGCCGATCTGGCATGAAGGCCGGGGCATGAAGGTGCTGGGCCTGACCGGGGGCATCGGCATGGGCAAGTCCACCGCCGCCGCGACATTCCGGCGGCTCCGCATCCCCGTCTTCGACGCGGACGCCGCCGTGCACCGTCTGCAAGGCCCTGGCGGCGCCGCGGTCCGCCCGATCGAGGCGGCCTTCCCCGGCACGACGCGCGAAGGCCCGGGGGGACGACAGGTGGACCGGGAGGCGCTTCGCGCCCGCGCCCTCGGCGACCCCGCCGCGCTCAAGCGCCTTGAGCGCATCGTCCATCCGCTGGTCCGCGGCGCGGAGGGCGCCTTCCTCGCCGCCGCCCGCCGCCGCGGCGAGCGGATCGCCGTCCTCGACATCCCGCTGCTGCTCGAAACCGGCGGCGAGGCACGGGTGGATGCGGTCGTCGTCGTCTCCGCCCCCGCCGCGATCCAGCGCGCCCGCGTGCTGCGCCGCGGCGGCATGACGGAGGCGCGCTTCGCCGCCATCCTCGCCCGCCAGATGCCGGATGCCGAGAAGCGCCGGAAGGCCGACCACGTCGTGCCGACCGGCCTGTCGCGCCACGCGGCCCAGCGGCATATACGGCGGATCGTCAGGGAGCTTCGCCAGTGAGCCTCTCATCAGGGCGGAATCAGGCGGCGCGGCCAGTGCCGCGAAGCCAAGGCGGCCGGATGCCCGCCGCCCGGCGTCTGAGGGGGCGCACATAGTGCGCCAAATCGTGCTGGATACGGAGACGACGGGCCTCGACCCCGCTTCCGGTGATCGCGTCATCGAGGTCGCCGCGATCGAGCTGTTCAACTTCGTCCCCACCGGCGGCACCTTCCACAAACTCGTGGACCCGGGGCGCGACATCCCGCCCGAGGCCACCCGCGTGCACGGCTTCACCGCCGAGATGCTGCGCGGCAAGCCGCTCTTCGCCGACATCGCCGACGAGCTGCTGGACTTCCTCGGCGAGGCCGAGATCGTCGCCCACAACGCGCCCTTCGACTTCGGCTTCCTCGACGCCGAGCTGACCCGCGCCGGCCGCCCCAGGCTCGACCGCGCCCGCATGGTGGACAGCCTCGACATCGCCAAGCGGCGCTACCCCGGCCTGCCCAACAGCCTCGATGCGCTGTGCCGGCGGCTCGGCGTCGACAACTCGATGCGGACCTCGCACAACGCGCTGCTCGACGTGAAGCTGCTGGCCGAGGTCTTCCTCGCCCTCATGGGCGGCAAGCAGCCGGGCCTCGAGCTGGCCAGCGGCCCGACCCGCCGTGGCGGCGCGACCGCCGCCGAGGAGGCGCCCGTCGCCCGCACCCCGCGCCCCATCGTGCCGAGCGCGGAAGAGCTCGCCGCCCATGCCGCCTTCGTGTCGAAGAAGCTGAAGGACCCGCTCTGGCTCCAGCCCCCCTTCGCCGAGCCGCCCGCATAGGAGACTTCTCCGCGGCGACCCTCCCACAACCGCCTGCCATCCCCTACCTTGCGGGAATGCTGCAGACCCGCCCGCGCGTCGCCCTCTTCGTCACCTGCCTGGTGGACCTCTACCGGCCGACGGTGGGCTTCGCCGCCATCAAGCTGCTCGAGGACGCCGGCTGCCAGGTGGAGGTGCCGGAGGTGCAGACCTGCTGCGGCCAGCCCGCCTACAACACCGGCGACCGCGCCACGGCCAAGGACCTCGCCCGCGCCGTCATCGACGCCTTCCTGCCCTACGACCACGTCGTCGCCCCCTCCGGCTCCTGCGCGGGGATGATCGCGCACCACTATCCCGGCCTCTTCGGCGACGAGGACCCGCATTACCGCGGCAAGGCCGAGGCGCTGGCGGCGAAGACGCATGAGCTGGTCTCCTTCCTCTCCGACGTGCTCGGCGTGGAGGGCGTGGCGGCGCGTTACGAGGGCGTGGTGACCTACCACGACAGCTGCTCGGGCCTGCGGGAGCTCGGCATCAAGGCGCAGCCGCGCCGGCTGCTGGGCTCGGTGGAGGGGCTGGTGCTGAAGGAGCTGCCCGATTCCGAGGTCTGCTGCGGCTTCGGCGGCACCTTCTGCGTGAAGTATCCCGACATCTCGGTCCGCATGGTTTCCGACAAGGCGAAGGACGTGCGCGAGACCGGCGCCGACACGCTGCTCGCGGGCGACATGGGCTGCCTGCTGAACATGGCGGGACGCCTGGGGCGCGAAGGTGCCCCGGTGAAGGTGCGCCACGTGGCCGAGGTGCTGGCCAACATGACCGACGACGCCGCGCCGATCGGCGGCACGAAGTAGGGGAACGCGAGATGGTCCACCTCACCTCCCCCGCCTTCAAGGAGAACGCGACGCGCGCGCTGGCCGATCCCGGCCTGCAGAAGGCGCTCGCCCGCACCAAGCCGCAGTTCCACGGCAAGCGCGCCAAGGCCGTCGCCAGCCTGCCGGAATTCGAGCAGCTCCGCGAGATCGGCAAGAACATCAAGAACCACACCCTCGCCAACCTCGACTTCTACCTCGAGCGCTATGCGGCGAAGGTCGAGGAAGCCGGCGGGAAGGTGCATTGGTGCTCTACCGCCGACGAGGCGCGCGCCGTGGTGCTGCGCATCTGCCGCGACGCAGGCGCCAGGACCGTCACCAAGGGCAAGTCGATGATCTCCGAGGAACTCGGGATCAACGACCACCTGGAGTCGCACGGCATCACGCCGGTCGAGACCGACCTCGGCGAATACATCCTGCAGCTCCGCAAGGAGCCGCCGAGCCACATCATCGGCCCCGCCTTCCACCTCAACCGCGAGGATTGGGAGGAGAGCTTCCGCGAATCCCACACCGACCTCGACCCGAAGCGGGTGTTCACCGAGCGGCGCGACATCCTGACGGAGGCGCGGGCCAAGCTGCGCTCGCGCTTCCTCGCGGCCGATGTCGGCATCACCGGTGCCAACTTCCTGATCGCGGAAACCGGCAGCAGCGTCATCGTGACGAACGAGGGCAATGGCGACCTGACGCAGACCCTGCCGAAGGTGCACATCGCGCTCGCGAGCATCGAGAAGGTCGTCCCGACGCTCGAGGACGCGACGTCGCTGTTGCGCCTGCTCGCGCGCAGCGCGACGGGGCAGGACTTCTCGGTCTACACGACCTTCTCCACCGGCATCCGCCGCCAGGGCGACCTGGATGGGCCGGAGGAATACCACGTCGTCCTGATCGACAACGGCCGGTCCAACATGATCGGTACCGAGTTCCAGGAAATGCTCCGCTGCATCCGCTGCGCGGCCTGCATGAACCACTGCCCGGTCTATGGCGTCACCGGCGGCCATGCCTATGGCTGGGTCTATCCTGGCCCGATGGGCAGCGTGCTGACGCCGACGCTCGTCGGCGTGGACAAGGCCGGGCACCTGCCCAACGCCAGCACCTTCTGCGGCCGCTGCGAGAGCGTCTGCCCGGTGAAGATCCCGCTGCCCAAGCTGATGCGCCACTGGCGCGAACGCGAGTTCGAGCGGCACCTGACGCCGGCGACGATCCGTACCAATCTCGGCCTCTGGGCCTGGTTCGCGAAGCGGCCGGCGGCCTACCGCGCCGTCACGCGCCTCGGCATCGGCGCCCTCGCGCTGCTGGGCCGAGGCCCATGGGTGAAGAGCAAGGGCAAGTTCGGCTGGATGCCGCTGGCGGAGGGCTGGACCAAGGGCCGCGACCTGCCCGCGCCCGAGCCCGGCGGCACCTTCATGGCGCGCTACGCCCGCGCGAAGCGGAACGGGCGCTGAGACGATGAGCAAGGACGCCATCCTCGGCGCCATCCGGCGCGGCCTGAAGCGCGGGCCGCTGCCCGCCGACCAGGCCGCGATGCTGGAAGGCCGCATCGCCGCGCATCCGCGCCACCTGATCCCGGCCCGCTCCCGCCTGCCGCGCCCCGATCAGATCGCGCTCTTCATCAGGAACGTCGAGAAGGAATTCGGCACGGTCGAGCGGATCCCCGACCTCGAGGCCGTGCCCGCCGCCATCACCGACTACCTCGCCGCGCAGAACCTGCCCGCGCGCCTGGTGATGGCGCCGCACCCCGAGCTGGAATCGATCGACTGGTCCACCCGCCCGCTGCTCGCGCGCGAGACGCGGCGCGCGCAGGACGGCGACCTCGTCTCCCTCCAGCACGCCTGGGCCGCGGTTGCGGAGACGGGGACGCTGTTCTTCCCCTCCGATCCCGTGCGCCCCGCGACGCTCAACCTGCTGCCCGACACCGAGATCGTGCTGCTGCGCGCCTCGGCGATCGTCGGCGCCTATGAGGAGGCCTGGGACCGGCTGCGCGCCGAGCGGCGCGACCCGCTGACGGGCGGCTGGATGCCGCGCAACCTCATGCTGGTCACGGGTCCCAGCCGCTCCGCCGACATCGAGCAGACGCTGGAGCTCGGCGCGCACGGCCCCCGCCGCCTGCACATCCTGCTCGTCGAGGACGAGGCGGCGCCGCGCGATTCCACTCGCGCCGAGAACCGCGCCCAGGCGACGGCCCAGCCCGGCACGCCCGCCAGCCCTGGCGATTGAGGTCCGGCGCGTTGCCATGCCGCCGCGACGGAAAGGCCTGACGCGCGCCGACCTCGCGCTGTGGCACGCCTTCACGGCGGACATCGCACCGTTGTTCGGGCGCGCCCGGCCCGAGGCGCCGGCAGGCGACCCGGCGCCGGAGGCGATCGCGCCGAAGCCGCTGCCGAAGCCCGCCCCCGCGGCCCCGCAGCGCGCCGTCGCGCCGGAGGTGCGGATCGGCGAGCAGCCCGGCGGCCTCGATCGCCGCCACTGGCGCGCGCTGCGGCGCGGCGATGCGGCGAGCGAGCGCACCCTCGACCTGCACGGGCGCCGCGTGAACGACGCGCATGCGGCGCTGCGGAGCTTCCTGCATGATGCGGCAATGGACGGCATCCGCACGGTCACCGTCGTCACCGGCAAGGGCCCGCAGCCCGATGGCGGCATCCTCAAGCGCGAGCTGCCTCACTGGCTGAACGCGCCCGATTTGCGTCCCCTGGTCCTCGGCGCCGCCCATCCCCACCCGACCAACACCGGCGCGGTGAACATCCTGCTGCGCAAGCGCAGGCCGCACCGATGAGCCGCATCCGATGACGGGGAGCCCAGGCCGCCAAGGGCGGCCCGCGCCGCGACCGACCGCCCCGCCCGGCACGCCATGTCTGCGGCGCGCAAGCCAAGCCGCCGGAGGCGGCGCCCGGCGCCTGAGGGCAAATAAATGACCCCCTTCGGCGCGCGGCTGCGCCAGCTCCGCCGCCAGCGGCGCGTGACGCTGAAGGCGCTCGCCGCCCATCTTCAGGTCTCCTCCGCCTATCTCTCCGCGCTCGAGCATGGGCATCGCGGCCGCCCCTCGCCCGGCCTCGTCCACCAGGTGAACGAGTTCTTCGGCCTCATCTGGGACGAGGCGGAGGAGCTGGCGGAGCTCGCCCGCATCTCCCACCCGAAGGTCAGCGTCGACACCGCCGGTCTCTCGCCCGAGGCGACCGCGCTGGCCAACCGCCTGGCCGAGGCGATCCGCCGCCTCAGCCCGCAGACCGTCGCGGCGATGCACGCCCTGCTCGACCGCGAGGCGCCGCCCGAGAAGCCGCGCCTGCGCCGCGCCGCGGGGCGCTGAGCCCGACGACCCGCGCACTCCGCCGGCTTCGCGCGACGGTCGGGTTGCGCTTCCATGACAGGATGCATGCAGGGGGCGTCGCGTGCCGGCCGAGGTGATGCTGCTCGTGCTGCTCGGCGCCGCGCTGCATGCGGGCTGGAACGCGCTGGTGAAGTCGGGCGCCGACAAGCTGCTCGACACCGCGCTCGTCGTCGCCGGCGCCGCGGCCCTGGCCGCCCTCGCGCTGCCCGTCCTGCCGGCGCCTGCGCCGGCGAGCTGGCCGATGCTCGTGGCCTCCGGCGTCATCCACCTCGCCTATTTCTCGCTCGTCGCGGCGGCCTATCGCGCCGGCGACATGAGCCTCGCCTATCCGCTGATGCGCGGCACGCCGCCGCTGCTGGTCGCCGTGCTCGCCACCCTGCTGCTGGGCGAAACGCTGCGGCCGCTCGCCTGGCTCGGCATCGCCCTGGTCTGCGCCGGCGTGCTGGCCATGGCGATCCGGCGCGGGACGCGGGGCGACGGGCGCACCGTGGGCCTCGCGCTGGCGAATGCCGGCGTGATCGCGACCTACACGCTGGTGGACGGTGTCGGCGCGCGGCTGTCGGGCGCGCCGGTCGCCTACACCTTTTGGACCTTCCTGCTGACCGCCGCCTGCTTCCTGCCCTTCGTCGCCTGGCAGCGGCCGGGCGAGCTCGCGGCGCATCTCCGCACGCGGTGGCGGATCGGCCTCGGGGCGGGCGGCTGCACGGTCGGGTCCTATGCGCTGGCGCTCTGGGCCATGACGCAGGCGCCGATCGCGCCCGTCGCGGCGCTCCGCGAGACCTCCATCCTGTTCGGCGTCGCGCTTGCGGCGCTCGTCCTCCGCGAACGCCCGACCCTCGCGCGGCTGGCCGGCGCCGCGCTGATCGGGGCGGGCGCGGCGGTGCTGCGCGTCGCCTGAGCCGCCCCGCGACGCGCCGCCGGTAGCCGCGCGCCGGCGGCGATGCCATGCTTGCACCGCAACATGCACCGGCTGGGGAGCGACCGACGGCGATGACCTTCATATCCTGGCGGAAGCTGGCCGTCCTTTGCGCGCTGCCCCTGGTGGCCGCCTGCGCACGGGACGCCGCGCCGCCGCCGCGCGGCACCGCGCTGCCACCGCCGACCGCCGCCCAATGGGAGCCGGCGCCGGTGCCCTCGCAGGCGGCGGAGGATTTCGCCGCCCGCCAGGGCCGCGCCTTGCAGACCCGGCCGACGGGCCCCGGCGCCATGCCGGGCTTCGGGTCGGGCCCGCGCGTCGGCACCGACATGACGACCGCCCCGGTGCCGGCCGTGCCGCTGCGCCAGCTCCGCTGAGGCGCGGCTTTCACGCGAAGATCGCGGCCCCTTCATTGCCTTGCCATCGCCGTCAGGGTTAATGGCGCGCCATGGAGGCCGCCCGCCTGACGACGCCCGAGGCCCTGCGCCCGCCGCGCCTGCGGCGGCGCAAGGTCATCAGCTTCTCCTCCTCCGACCCGGAGTCGCTCTGGGGCGATGTGCTGGGCTTCCGCCCGCTCGGCGGGCGCATCCGCGCGGTGCGGCGGATTGCCACCATCCTGGTCTGGACGCTGATCGCCATCCCGGTCCAGGCCCTGCTGATGGCGCTGCCCGGCCGCGCCAACATCGCCTTCGGCAAGTTCTACTTCCGCACCCTCGCCTGGCTGATGGGGCTGAGGATCCGCGTGGTGGGAGAGGCGACGCCGGGACGTTCGGTGCTGTTCGTCTCCAACCACTCCTCCTGGCTCGACATCGTCGTGCTCGGCGCGACGCTCGATGCCTGCTTCATCGCCAAGCGCGAGATCGGCGAGTGGCCGCTGATCAACATCGTGGCCAGGCTCGGCCGCACCGTCTTCGTCAGCCGCAGCCGCACCCAGACCAAGGGCGAGGCCGGCGTGATCCGGGAGAAGCTCGGCGAGGGCGAGCGCATCATCCTCTTCCCCGAGGGCACCACCAGCGACGGCACCCGCGTGCTGCCCTTCCGCAGCGCGTTCCTGTCGGTCGCCGACCATGCGACGCGGGTGCAGCCGGTCTCGGTGGTGTTCGACCGGCTCGGCGGGCTGCCGGCCTGCCGGCGCGACCGGCCGCTCTTCGCGTGGTACGGCGACATGGACATCGGCAGCCATTTCTGGCGGCTCGCGCGGCGGTCCAAGACGCGGGCGACGGTGGTGCTGCACGCCTCGGTGGACCCGGCGGCCTATCCCGACCGCAAGGCCCTGACCGCCGCCTGCGCCGAGGTGGTGACGGAAGGCTGCGCCACACTCCGCCAGAACCGCACGCCGGCGCCCCTGACGCCCGCGCTTCCCGCTTGACCCGACCCGGCCCGGCCCCGCAACGTTGTTTGCGTGCCGATTCGCTCCGCCCCGATGCGGCCCGAACCCCGCGCTTGACCGCGACCGGGCGGCCCCGCATCTCCCCGCCTTTCCCCTGCCGGCGCACCGGCGGGGCGGCGGAGTTCTCGCAGCGATGACCGGCCCTGCCTCCCCTGGCCCCAAGCGTCTCTTCGTGAAGACCTGGGGTTGCCAGATGAACGTCTATGACAGCGCCCGGATGGCCGACGTCCTGGCCCCGCTCGGCTACGCCCCGGCCGAGAGCGCCGAGGGCGCCGACATGGTGATCCTCAACACCTGCCATATCCGCGAGAAGGCGTCGGAGAAGCTGTTCTCCGAGCTCGGCCGCCTGCGCGGCGCGAAGCGGGCGAAGGAGGCCGAGGGCGGGCGCATGGTGCTGGCCGTCGCCGGCTGCGTCGCCCAGGCCGAGGGCGCCGAGATCACGGCGCGGGCGCCTTACGTGGACATCGTGCTCGGCCCGCAGAGCTACCATCGCCTGCCCGAGATGGTGGCGCGCGCGACGCGCGCCGCCGGCGCGGTGATCGAGACCGACTTCCCCGCCGAGGACAAGTTCGACCACCTGCCTGAGGCCTCCGCGCCGCAGGGCCCGATCGCCTTCCTGACGATCCAGGAGGGCTGCGACAAGTTCTGCTCCTTCTGCGTCGTCCCCTACACGCGCGGCGCCGAATACTCGCGCCCCGCCGCGGCGGTGGTCGCGGAGGCGAAGCGCCTGGTCGCGCAGGGCGCGCGGGAGATCGCGCTGCTCGGCCAGAACGTGAACGCCTATCACGGGGAAGGCCCCGACGGCGCGACCTGGGGCCTGGCGCGGCTGCTGCGCGAGCTGGCGGAAATCCCGGGCCTCGCGCGGCTGCGCTACACCACCTCCCACCCGCGCGACATGGATGACGCGCTGATCCGCGCGCATGGCGAGATCCCGGCGCTGATGCCCTTCCTGCACCTGCCCGTGCAGTCGGGCTCCGACCGCGTGCTGAAGGCGATGAACCGCGGCCACTCGGCGGCCGATTTCCGGCGCATCGTGGACAGGCTCCGCGCGGCGCGCCCCGACCTCGCGCTGTCGTCGGATTTCATCGCCGGCCACCCCGGCGAGACCGAGGCCGACCACGCCGACACGCTCCGCCTGATCCGTGAGGTCGGCTTCGCCCAGGCCTTCTCCTTCAAGTATTCGCCGCGGCCTGGAACGCCGGCCGCCGGCGCCCCACTTCAGGTCGCGGAAGCCGAGAAGGATCGCCGCCTGTACGAAATCCAGGAGCTGCTGAGGGAACAGCAGCTGGACTTCAACCGTTCCAGGCTCGGCCTTCGCATGGACATCCTCCTCACCGGACCCGGGCGTCATCCCGGGCAGCTCGCCGGGCGTTCGCCCTGGCTGCAGCCCGTCCATGCGGAAGGGCCGCTCTCCCTCGTCGGGCAGGTCCTGCCCTGCGAGGTGACCGCCATCCATCCCAATTCCCTCGCGGCACGCATGCTCGCCGCGGGGGCCACCGGAGACCCGCCAGACCAGGAGAAGGCCGCCGCTTGAACACCACCGCCATCGCGATCCGCCCCGATCCTCGCGCCCCGCGCGGGGATCTCCCCGCCAGCCGGTCCGTCACGCTGAACTTCGACGACAACGCGCTGCTGCCGCTGCTCTATGGGGAGCATGACCGGAATCTCGCCCGCATCGAGATGCGGTTGGGGGTCAGGCTCGGCAGCCGGGGGAACCGGCTGACGATCACCGGGACGCCGGAACGCACCGAGGTGGCGGAAGCGGCGCTGGCCGATCTCTGGCGACGGCTGCAGAAGGGCGAGCACGTGGGCACCGCCGAGGTCGAGGCCGCCATGCGCATGGCGGAAGGCGAGCAGGAGGGCGACCCGCGCCTGCCGCTGCAGGACATCCCGGCGATCCGCACCCGCAAGGGCGCGATCGCGCCGCGCAGCCCGGCCCAGGCCGCCTACATGGACATGCTGGCCCGCGCCGAGATGGTCTTCGGCATCGGCCCGGCCGGCACCGGCAAGACCTACCTCGCCGTCGCGCAGGGCGTGGCACTTCTCCAGGCCGGGCGCGTGGACCGCATCGTGCTGTCGCGCCCCGCTGTCGAGGCGGGCGAGAAGCTCGGCTACCTGCCCGGCGACCTGAAGGAGAAGGTCGATCCCTATCTCCGCCCGCTCTACGACGCGCTGCACGACATGATGCCGGCCGAGCAGGTCGCACGCCGCATGGCGGCCGGCGAGATCGAGGTCGCGCCGCTCGCCTTCATGCGCGGCCGGACGCTCGCCCATTGCTACGCCATCCTGGACGAGGCGCAGAACACCACCCCCGCCCAGATGAAGATGTTCCTAACCCGCATGGGCGAGGGCAGCCGGATGGTCATCACCGGCGACCCGACCCAGGTGGACCTGCCCCCCGGCCAGGGCTCCGGCCTGCACGAGGCGCTGAACATCCTCGACGGGGTGGAGGGCATCGCGGTGGCGAGATTTGCCGAGCGGGATGTGGTAAGGCATCCGCTCGTGGCCCGCATAGTGGCCGCCTATGGTCGCGCGGATGCCGCGCCGTCCCGTCCGCGGGATGGCCGCGGCCGCGCAGGCGTGGAGAAGGATGGAACCGGGAAGTAGTCGTCCCGGCCGCAAGGGTAGGACACCCTCGGCCGGGCTCCGTGAGGAGGACGTCACCGTCCTCCTGGCCGCGCCGGGTTGGCGCTCGGCCGTCCCGCGCCCCGAGGCGCTCGCCCGCCGTGCCGCCGCCGCGGCGCTGGCCGAGGCCGGCGCGCGCGGCGCGGTCACCGTGCTGCTCGCCGACGACGCCGCGGTGAAGCGCCTCAACGGCCGCCATCGCGCGAAGGCGAAGCCGACCAACGTGCTGTCCTTTCCGGGCGGCGCCCCCGGCCATCTCGGCGACGTGGCGCTGGCACTCGGCGTGGTCCGGCGTGAGGCCCGCGGCGCCGGCCGCCGTGCAGCCGACCACCTCGCGCATCTCGTCGCCCATGGCGCGCTGCACCTGGCCGGCCACGACCACCTCGGCGCCGGCGAGGCGCGCCGGATGGAACGCGCCGAGGCGCGGGTGATGCGGAAGCTCGGACGCCCCAATCCGTGGAAGGGGCTGACGTGATGGGCGACGGCGTAGCGAGCGGCCTGCGGCCCGAAGGGCCGAGGCACCGAACGGCGCCCGCCGCGCGTGCGGCGAAGCCAAGCCGCGCGGACGCGTCATGCGTAATGCATGCCTTCGGCATGACGCGCCCGGCGCCTGAGGGGCACGAAGGCAGAGCCTTCGTGCAACAGGCATGAGCGGCAACGGCCACGGCGCCGGCAATGGCGGCCTGTTCGGCATGCTCCAGGGCCTGCTCCGCAAGCGGGAGGCGGAATCCGTCCGCGACCGTGTCGAGGAACTGCTCGAGGAACAGCACCGCGACGCCGCCGATGCGCGGCGCGACGAGGTCAGCGGACTCGACCGGCACGAGCGCGTGCTGCTCGGCAACGTGCTGCGGCTGCGCGACAAGACCGCCTACGACGTCATGCTGCCGCGCGCCGACATCCTGGCGATGCCGGAGGATCTGACGCTCGATCAGGCCATCCGGCTGATCCAGCGCGAGGGCCACAGCCGCTTCCCGGTCTATCGCGGCAACCTCGACGAGATCGTGGGCATGGTCCACATCAAGGACGTCTTCGCCGCGGTCGGCCGCGATCCCGCGGCCTTCTCGCTGAAGGCCATCCTGCGCAAGCCGCTGCTGGTGGTCCCCACCGTCCCCGTGCTCGACCTGCTCCTGCAGATGCGCGCGGCGCGCATCCACATGGCGCTGGTGGTGGACGAATACGGCGGCATCGACGGCCTGGTGACCATCGAGGACCTGGTCGAGACGATCGTCGGCGACATCAGCGACGAGCATGACGAGGTCGCGACCGCGACGATGACGGAGCGCCCCGACGGCAGCCTCGACCTCGACGCGCGCACGACGGTCGAGGCCTTCGAGGCGAAGCTCGGCGCCGTGCTGACGGAGGAGGAGCGCGCCGCCGACATCGACACCGTCGGCGGCCTGGTCTTCACGCTCGCCGGCCGCGTGCCCGCCCGCGGCGAGCTGATCGGCCACCCGAGCGGGCTCGAGTTCCGCGTGCTGGAAGCCGACCCGCGCCGCATCCGGCGGCTCCGCGTGCGCCGCCCGGGCGCGATGGGGGAGGCGCCGAAGCAGGCGGCGGAGTAGGACCGGCGCGACGGATCCCTGCCGCCGGAGCCTCAGAGGTCCGCCCGGTTCAGGCTCCACTCGATGCGCGCGAACTCCGGCATCTCCCGCCCGTCATCCGCGCCGATTTCCGCGGCGATGGCGCGTTCCAGCTTCGCCCTCATCGTCTCCACCAGAGCCGCGTTGCGTGCCCGGTCCGTGGCCAGGTTGCGCGTTTCGGCCGGATCGGACGCAAGGTCGAAGAGCTCGACATCGTTCCAGCGATAGAGCGCATCGAGCGAGGCCGGGCTGTTGCGCTGCGTCGGCGCGAAGTAGCGCGTGAACTTGTACCGCCCGTCGAAGACGCTGCGCAAGCTGCCGCGCTTCGTGAGGTCGGGCTGGAAGCCCTGCTGGCGCAGCGCCTCCTGCGGGTCACGCCCGGCGGCGCGCGCGGCGGCGATCGCCCGCCAGATCGCGGCGTCGTTGGTGCCGAGCCCGCTATAGGTGAACAGCACGCTCTCCCGCAGCGCATTGGCGCCGGCCGCGCCGGGGTTCGACAGCAGCGGCGTCAGGTCCTTGCCCGGCAGCGCGCGGCCGGCGACATCCGCGACGCGGCCGGGCTCGACGCCCGCCATGCCGAGCAGCGTGGGCACCAGGTCGATATGGCCCGACAGCGCCCGGCACTCCTGGCCGCCGCGCACGTCGGGGTGCGTGACATAGAGCGGCAGGTGGGTGGACTCCTCGTAAGCGAAGGGGCCCTTGCCGTGCAGCCCGTGCGCGCCGGCCATCTCGCCATGGTCGGAGGTGAAGACCACGGCCGTGCGATCGGTCAGGCGCAGCGCATCCAGCTCCCCGAGCATCCCGGCGAGCGAGGTGTCCACGTTGCGGATGCAGTTGATGTAGTAGTCGTGGAAGCGCCGCCAGCGCTCAGGCTCGCGCGGGATGTGGCCGAGCACGACGTCCCACATGCGCTGGAACTCGCCATGCGCGGCCGGGCGGCCGGGCGCGTCGAAGGGCTCGTCCAGCGTCGGCGGGACGGGCGTGTCCCAAGTGGCGCGATAGATCGGATGGTCGGGCGCGCGTTGCGGGCGGGAGATCAGCGTGCCGCTGTCCTGCGCCGACTGCCCCGGCGCGTCGGTGTTGAAGTACATCACGTCATGCGGGTTCACGAGGCTGACGAAGAGCGCCCAGGGCCGGCCCTCATCCGCCAGCACGCGGCCGTGCCGGCGCAGCCAGGTCACGGCGCTGCCGGCGATCAGGTGGTCGAAGTGATAGCCGCCGAGCTGGTGGCCGATGATGTCGCCGACGCCGTTGAAGTCGGCGAAGCCGTACTCCTCCATCTCGCGGTTGAAGAGCCGGTCGGGCTCGGCGACGTCGAAGGCGCCGCTCAGGTGCCACTTGCCCTTGTAGGCGGTGTAGTAGCCGGCCGCGCGCAGCATGTGGCCGATGGTGCGGATGTCGGGCGAGAGGGGCCTGACCCAGGGGGCGTTCGTGTTCTCGAACATGCGGTTGTCGGGCGTCTGCAGCCCGGTCATCAGCACCGCGCGGGAGGAGGTGCACATCACCGCCGGGCAGTAATGCGCGTGGAAGGTGACCCCCTGCCGCGCCAGGCGCTCATGCCCCGGCAGCGAGAGCCCCGCGGGCCAGCGCGTCGCGTAGCGCTCCTGGTCGGTAAAGACGAAGATCAGGTTCGGCCGCCGCGTGCCGCCGCCCCTGATCGCGAGCCCGGGCGCGGCGACCGGCTGCGCGCGCGCCGCGCCGGGCGCGCCGCCTGCAGCGACGCCGCTGAGTGCCACCGCGCCGGCCAGCAGCGCGCGACGCGAGGCCCGAGACGTCTGCATGATGCCGTCCATGCCATCTCTCCTTGTCCGGCCGTGCCGGCCCGTCTCAGAAGCGGATCGTCGCGCCGAGAAGCGGGCCACCCAGGCCCATCTCCTGGCGCAGCGGGCCGGCGTCCCGCTCGAAGCTGAGCCAGCGATAGCCGGCGCGCAGCGTGGTGCGGTCGTTCAGGCGGTAGTCGAGCGTGGCGTGCGCCTGCCAGGTCACGTCCCCGCCCGCGCCGCCGATGTCGCCGTAGACCGTCGCGGCCCAGTCGCCGCCGAGCGCGTGCCGGTAGCGCAGCCCCGCGACCGGGCTGGCCCAACTGCTGTCGCGCTCGATGCGCTGGCCCGGCAAGGCCCCAGCGTCCAGGGTGAAGCGGGTGGAGATGCCGAAGGCGCGGACGCCGAGGCCGAGGTCGAGCGAGGCCGGCCCATCCTCCACGACCCGCCAGGCCAGCAGCGCGCTGCCGATCACCTGACGCAGCCGCGCCTCGCCCCCGGAGAAGAGCGGGCCCGGCGTCTTCGTATCCGCCTCGACCGAGATCGCAATGACGTCGGCGAGGATGCCGAAGCGGCCCTGGCGGAATTCTCCGCCGAGCATCACCGGAACGGCGTTCAGGTTGGACAGGACATCGCCGAAGTCGGCCTCCACGCGTTGCGTGGGAATGGCCGGGACCGCCGTGCCGAGCGTGCCCGTCACGCCGGCGATCCAGAGATAGGGCGTCAGGGCGACGTGCGGCTCCGCCGCATCCGCGTCGGCGCCGGCCGCAAGCCCGGCCATGAGGGCGCCGGCGCAGGACAGGAGGCGATGCGTGCGGCTCATGGGCTTCCTCCCGGTTGCGCTCGATGTAAAATGACGATGCTGTCAATTTGACACTAATGTCAATCTACACTTTGCGACCACCGCGCCGATCGGGGAGGATGGGCGGCGCGGCTGCGGGAGGCCCGGGATGGATGCGAGGAGGGCGGAACTGGGCAGGGCGCGGCGCGACCGCACGCGCGCCCAGCTGGTGGAGGCGGCGCTGCGTGTCTTCGCGCGGATGGGGCCCGATGCGCCGAATGTGGACGACTTCGCCACGGAAGCCGGCGTCGCGCGCGGGACCTTCTACAACTACTTCGACGGCCGGGAGGATCTGCTGGTTGCCGTCGCGACCCTGGCCGCGGAGCGGATGGAAGCCGAGCGGATGCGGTCGGGCGGGCTGGCTGACCCGGCGGAGCGCATGGCCTGCGCGCTCCGCGCCTACATCCGCAAGGCGGCGGCGGATCCGACCTGGGGCTGGGCGATCGTGCGGATCGCGCTTGTTGCGGCGCCGCTCGGCCCTGCCATGCGCGCCAATCTGGCAAGGGACCTCGCCGACGGAATCGCCGCCGGGCGCTTCGCGGTCCCCTCGATTCAGGCCGCACAGGATCTGGTGCTCGGTGCCGGGATCATGGGCATGCGCTCGGTGCTCCGGGGCGAGGCGGAAGCAGGCCATGCCGAGGTCGTCGCGCGGCTGGTCCTGCTCTCGCTCGGCGTGCCGGATGCCGAGGAGGTCGCGACGCGACCGATGCCGAAACCGGCCGGGCCCTCCGCCACGGCGGGCCAACCCAAGGCGGCGGGGCGGCGCCGGAACAGCGCTACCTGAATCCCAGGCAAAGCGCTCCCTGGTGCCGGGCGTTTCCAAGGCGATTGGCGGGCCGGCCGCTCCGTACGCGGCGATGCAGTCCCGACAGCAACGAAGCTCGGCCCCGTCCTGACGGAGGAGGAGCGCTACGCCGACATCGAAACCGTCGGCGGCCTCGTCCGCCGGCCGCGTGAGAAGCCGACCCGCGCCGCATCCGGCGGCTCCGCGTGCGCCGCCCGGGCGCGATGGGCGAGGCGCCCAAACAGGCGGCGGAATAGCGACGGCTTTGGCGGGGGGAACGCCGCCCCTTCCGGACCTCCGGCAGGCCGTGCGTCCCCGCGCGCCCGTTTCAGCCCGCAGCCGCTCTTTCGAATCGAAATCCTCTGGGGAACCCCTCGGCCGGGCTGGCCGATGTCGCGCTGCAGAACCGCCCGTTCACGCGCGCATGCCGGACGCGCCGGCCCTGGGGTGGCGCATGCCCTCATCACACCTGCGTCGGAACGCCTCCGGTGCTAAGCTGGCCCCATCGGTGCGTAGGAGAGGCGACGGATGACGCTGGAAGACCTCTACCGCATGCTCCGCAGCGGCCATGTCCAGGCGCAGGGCGTCGTGGACACGCTCGACCTGCCGCTGGTCGTGCTGGATCACGACTTCCGGGTCTGCGCCGCGAACCCGGCCTTCCTCGACGCCTTCGAGGTCGAGCGCGATGAGACCATCGGCCAGGGCCTGTTCGAGCTCGGCAACGGCCAGTGGAACATCCCCGAGCTGCGCACGCTGCTCGCCGAGGTGGTCCCGAAGGCGGCCGCCGTCATCGACTACAAGGTGACCCACGACTTTCCGGGCCTCGGGCGGCGGACGATGCTCGTCGCGGCGCGGCGGCTGTCGAACCAGGGCGGCCACGGCAAGGAGGTCCTGGTGACCTTCGAGGACGTGACCGAGCGCGGCCGCGCGGAGGCGGAGAAGGACCTCCTGCTCGCCGAGACGCGGCACCGCATGCGCAACCTGATGGCGGTGGTGCGCGCGCTTGCCGCGCAGACCCGCGTCGCGGGCCGCACCGGGACGGAGTACCGGAACGACTTCCTCGGCCGGCTGGAGGCGCTGTCGCGAGCCCAGGACGCCTCGCTTGCCGGCGGGCCGGCGACTGACGTCGCGGACCTCGTCCACGCGGCGCTGGAGCCGGTCGGGGCGGGGCGCGCCCGCATCGCGCCGGGCCCGGCCGTGCGGCTCGCCGCCGCGCAGGTCCTGCCGATCAGCCTGATCCTGCACGAGCTGGTGACCAACGCCCTTAAGCACGGCGCGCTCTCCGCGCCCGGCGGCGTCGTGCATGTCGCCTGGGACGCCACCGCAAGCGCGGACGGGACGAGGCTGTTGCGGCTCGACTGGCGCGAGGAGGGGGGGCCGCCGGTGACGCCGCCTACGAAGCGCAGCTTCGGCACCCGGCTGATCGAGTACAGCGCCGGCACCGATCTCGGGGGCGGGGCGGAGCTCGACTTCGACCATGACGGTTTACGCGCACGAATCTCGGTGCCGCTGGCCCCGGCGCCGCTGAAGTAAGGAAGCGCCGTGAGGTCGACGTCCGGCGAGGGCCCCGGCGGCGGCCCTGCTCCCCCCCAGATCCTGGTCGTCGAGGACGAGACGCTGATCGCTCTGGATCTCGAGTTCTGCCTCACGGACGCCGGGTTCGGGGTGATCGGCCCGGTGCCGACGGTGTCGGCGGCGCTGGCGCTGCTCCGCACCCGGCGGCCCGACGCCGCGGTGCTCGACGTGAGCCTCCGCGGCGAGCGCGTCACGCCGGTGGCGGAAACCCTGAGGGCGATGGGGGTGCCCTTCGTCCTGGCGAGTGCCTATGGCGGGTCCGAGCTCGATGGGGACGCGGTGCTGGCCGGCGCGCGGAACGTCGGCAAGCCGACCACGGATGCCGTCCTGCTCCGGGCCCTGAAGGGCCTGCTCGACGGCCGGTAGGGCCGTCGTTCCCGGCTACGCCGGGGATGCGGTCCGGGAAGGGCCGTGCCCTCCCCGGACCGCTCGGTCAATCGCCCGCGCCGGCCTGCTTGACGCGACGCGTCGCGTCGTCGTTCGCGGCCTCCGGCGGCACCGCCTTCTGGATGCGCTCGAAGGTGCTCAGTGCCTGACCGACCACCTGGTCCATGTTGTAGTAGCGGTAGGTGGCCAGCCGCCCGACGAACCAGGTGTCGCGCTCCGCATCCGCCAGCGCCTCGTAGCGCTTGTAGAGCGCGGCGTTCTCCGGGCGCGGGATCGGGTAGTAGGGGTCGCCTTCCGCGCTCGGGAATTCGTAGGTCACGCTCGTCTTCGGGTGCTGCTGCCCGGTCATCCACTTGTACTCGGAGACGCGGGTGAAGGGCGTCTCCTCCGCCGGGTGGTTCACCGTGCCGGTCGGCAGCGCCCATTCCTTGTCGAGCGTCTCGTGCCGGAACGTCAGGCTGCGGTAGGGCAGCTTGCCGAAGCGGAAGCCGAAATACTCGTCCACCGGGCCGGTCCAGATCAGCCTGCGGAAGCTGAACCGCTTGCGCGCTTCCCGGAAATCCATGCCCGTCCGCACCGTGATGTTCGGATGCGCGAGGATCTTCCGGAACATCGCGGTGTAGCCGTCACGCGGCATGTACTGGAAGCGGTCGGTGAAGTAGCGGTCGTCGCGGTTGGTGCGCGTCGGCACGCGCGCCGTGACGCTCTTGTCGAGCTCGCTCGGGTGAGCGCCCATTGCTTGCGCGTGTAGCCGCGGAAGAACATCTCGTAGAGCTCGCGCCCCACCTTGCCCACCACCACGTCCTCGCTCGTGCGCACCGTCTCCACATGCTCGGCGCGCGAGGCCATCCAGCCCTCGACCTCGTCCTCCGTCAGGCTCAGGCCGTAGAGCTTGTTGATGGTGTCGAGGTTGATCGGCATCGGGACCAGCGTGTCCTCGCCGGTCGTCGGACTCTTCACCGTGGCCAGCACGCGGTGCTCGTAGAAGCGCCACTGCGTGAAGTTCGACAGGTAGGCGAAGATCGCCTCGCTGTTGGTGTGGAAGATGTGCGGGCCGTAGCGGTGGATCAGCACCCCCGCCTCGTCGAGGTGGTCGAAGGCGTTGCCGGCGATGTGCTCGCGACGGTCGATCACCAGCACCTTGTCGCCGCGCTGCGACGCCAAGCGTTCGGCCAGGACGGAGCCGGCGAAGCCCGCGCCCACGATCAGCCAGTCATAGGTGCCGCTCTCGGCCGTGACGTTGCCGGTCGGCAGCCGCTTGATCGTCTCAGACATGGGACGCCTCCGCCGCACGGGCCGCTCGCGCGGCCACCGGCGCACCCGCGCCGGGCCGCCGCTTCGCCGCCCGCACCTCGCGGATCAGCGCCTCCATTCTCGACCAGGTCCGGTCCCAGCTGTCGGTGGCGAGCTTCGCATCCACCTTCGCCAGCCAGGCCTCGCGCGGGCGCTTCAGCAGCATCTCGCCCTTCAGCGCCATCTCCTTCGCGTCCTGCGCGATCTCGACGAAGCCCGCCTCCCCGTAGTCGCGCACGACGTCGGTCACGGCGGTCGAGACCACCGGCAGGCCGGCGGCGAGGAATTCCGGCGTCTTGGTCGGGCTGATGAAGCGCGTGCTCTCGTTCAGCGCGAAGGGCATGAAGCCCAGGTCCCAATGGCCGAGATAGGCCGGCAGCTCCTTGTAGTCGCGCCCGCCGAGCCAGTGGATGTTCGCCGCCTGCGGGAGGTGCGCCGGATCGATCTTCACCACCGGCCCGATCATGCAGAGGTGCCAGTCCGGCCGCAGCGCGGCGAGCTCCGCCACCAGGCCGATATCCATCCTCTCATCGACCACGCCGAAGAAGCCGAGGCGCGGGTGCGGGATGCCGCCGAGGCTCTCCGGCTCCGCCGGCGCCTGGCGCGCCTGGCCGAAATGCTTCGCGTCGATCGAGGAGGGGAAGCAGTGCACGCTGGCGTGCCGCCCGCGCTTCGCCTCGTAGAGGCTGCGACCGCCGGTGAAGACGAGGTCGGCGCGCGCCAGCAGCCGGCGCTCGAACTCGATCATCTCGGGCGGCGCGCCGCGGAAGGCCGAGAGCTCGTCCATGCAGTCATAGACGATGCAATCCGCCGCGATCTGCGGCGCGATGGCCATGAACATCGGGGAATAGTACCAGGCCACCAGCGGCCGGCCGGCGCGCGGCGCCAGCACCGTCTCGAGCAGCGCGCGCTGCGTCGCGACCGAGACCTCGTGGCTCATGCCTTCCGGCAGGACGGGGCGCATCACCGTCACCGCGCCGCGCTCCAGCCGGTCGAGCCGGGGCTGTGCGCCGGCCTCGAAGACCGGCTCCTCGAGGAACACCACCTCCTGGCTCGCGGCCGCGCGGGTCATCAGGTGCTGCGGTCGCTGGAACACGAAGTCCCATCGCAAGTGCGAGAGCACGAGCAGCACCGGACGGTCGTCGCGGCCGCGGTCAGGACTAGGCGGAGCCCCGTTCATTCTTCTCTCCTCAGGTCAGGGAGCCAGCGACCGGGGCACAGCTTCCCGCTCCGCGAGGGCAGAGACACGGAAGGCGTTCAAGCGGTGGAGTGGAAAACCGCGGCCCCGGAACGCCTGGACGTCCTGGATGTTGGTAGAACGCGGCTTGCTGCGCTGCGGTTCCGGCGCGGAGTCACGGCGGCGAGAGCGGGCGGAACGTTCCGCTCCACGGCTCATCGCGCCGGTGGCGCCAGCACCTTGTCCTTGTAGTTGCAATGCGCGACCGCCGGGCAGCGCCAGCATTCCGGCATACGCGCCTTGCAGACGTAGCGGCCGTGCAGGATCAGCCAGTGATGCGCGTCGCGCAGCATCTCGGGCGGGCATTTCCGCACCAGCCCGTCCTCCACCGCGCGCGGCGTCCGACCCGGCGCGAGGCCGGTACGGTTGCCGAGGCGGAAGATGTGGGTGTCCACCGCCATCGTCTCCTCGCCGAAGGCGACGTTCAGCACGACATTGGCGGTCTTCCGCCCGACGCCGGGCAGCGCCTCCAGCGCGGCGCGGTCGTTCGGCACCGCCCCGCCATGATGTTCCATCAACTGCCGCGCGAGGGCCGCGACGTTGCGCGCCTTGGCCTGCCACAGCCCGATCCGGCGGATATGCGGCGCGATCCCCTCGGCGCCGAGCGCCGCCATCGCCGCCGCATCCGGCGCCGCGGCGAAGAGCGAGGGGGTGCACCTGTTCACCGCCGCATCGGTCGTCTGTGCCGAGAGCACCACCGCCACCAGCAGGGTGAAGGGGTCGGTGTAGGCCAGCTCGGTCTCCGGCGCCGGGTTGGCGGCGGCGAGCGCGCGCAGGAAGGCGGCCGCCTGGACGGCGTTCATGGCGCGGGCACGGCGGGGTGCGGTCGCGCTGCCGTGCGGCGGCGGCTTGGGAGCGGCGGGACGGGGCATGGCGTTCCGCTGCACGTAACCCATACTCTCCCAGCATGTCAGGGGTGCCTGAGCCGATCCTCTTCGAAGCCGTCAGCACGCCGCCCGCCGGGCTGTCGGCGCGCGGCATGCGGTGGCTCGCCGGCCTCGCAGTGCTCGGCGCCGCGGTCCCGGCCCTGCTCTTCGCCGCCCTCGGCGCCTGGCCGGTGCTCGGTTTCCTCGGCGGGGAGGTCGTGCTGGTGCTGTTCCTCGTCGCGCTCCACCGGAGCTGGAACCGCCGCGCGGTGGAGACGGTGCTGCTCGCCGGCGGCCGGCTCCGGCTGCGCCGCCAGGACGGCCGCGGGCACGAGGAAGCCGCCGACCTCGACGCCTACTGGGCCCGGCTGACGCTCGAGGAGCGCGACGGCGCCGTCCCGCTGCTGACGGCCGAGGCACGTGGCCGCCGCATGGAGATCGGCCGCTTCCTCTCGCCGGAGGAGAAGCGCGACCTCGCCGCGGCGCTGGAGGGCGCGCTGCGCCGCTACCGCACGCCCGTCTTCGACAACCCGCAGCTCAGGGAGTGAGGGCCGAGGGGCTCGCGCTCGGCGCGGGCCGGCGCAGGCGGCGCAGCATCACCCAGCCCGCCACCACCGCGACCACCGCGATGCTCGCCACCACCAGCACGATGCTGCGGTCGAGCCAGGAGATCACAGGGATCGCCAGCGCGAGCGTCACGCCGGTCGCGCAGATCGCCGCCGACCAGGCATGCACGCCGGCGACGAAGGTCCCCATGGCGAGCAACGTCAGCAGCACCAGCCCGATCGCATCGGCGTTCATCATGCCGCTGACCGTCGGGCTCAGCACCATGTACATCGCGCCGAGGAAGGCGAGCCAGTGCAGCGCCTGCGTCACCACCAGCCGCATGCGCAGCCGGTTCGCCGTGGCCCAGTCCCAGCCGTGCCAGATGCAGGCCGCGCAATAGACCGGCACCAGCGCGAGCCACACCCAGGTCACGCCGCGCGGCGCGCCGGGCGTCGCACCCGCCGCACCCGGATCCGCCGCCGAGGTCCAGGCGATGCCGATCAGCGCCGCGACGATCATCGCCAGATGCACCGCGGTGACGCGCTTCCAGCCGCCGGCCTTGCCGACCGGCTCGCCCGCTTCCTTCGTCGTCCCGCTCATCCGACCGCCCCGCTTCCGACGCGCCCAGGCTACCGCGTCCCCCCCGCGCCCGGAATGGCCGGGGTGCCGCCCCCCGGGGCCGGCGCTATGCTTCCGGCATGCGCATCCTGCTGATCGAGGACGACGCGGCGACCGCCGACTACATCGCCAAGGGCCTGCGCGAGATCGGCCACCGCGTCACCGTCGCGCGCACCGGCAAGGACGGCATGGTGCTCGCCGCCGGCGAGAGCTGGGACGTCATCGTCACCGACCGCATGCTGCCCGGCCCCGACGGGCTGACGATCCTCCGCGCGCTCCGCGCCTCCGGCATCGCGACGCCGGTGCTGGTGCTGACCGCGCTCGGCGAGGTGGAGCGGCGCGTCGAAGGACTGGACGCCGGCGCCGACGACTACCTCGCGAAACCCTTCGCCTTCAGCGAGCTGCGCGCGCGCATCGCGGCCCTCGCGCGCCGCCCCGCGGCCTCCACCGATCCCGTGCTGCTGCAGGTCGGCGACATCGAGATGGACCTGCTGAAGCGGGTGGTGAAGCGCGCCGGCGAGCCGGTGGAGCTGCTGCCGACCGAGATGCGCCTGCTCGACTACATGATGCGTCGCCCGGGCCAGGTGCTGACCAAGACGATGCTGCTGGAAGGCGTGTGGGACCTGAACTTCGACCCCACCACCAACCTCGTCGAGGTGCATGTCAGCCGCCTGCGCCGGAAGCTCGCGCGCGAGGGATCGCCCGCGCCGATCCAGACCGTGCGCGGCGTCGGCTACGTCCTCGGCCCGGCATGAGCCGGGGCCTGCGGCGCCTCACGCGCAGCATCGCGCTTCGCGTGGCGCTGGTGACGGCGGCGGGCGTGCTGGCGATCTCGGCGATCGGGCTCGGCCTCGGCTGGCTGCGCAGCTCCGCCGCGCTCGAGCAGGCGCTCGACAACACGATCCGGGCCGAGGCGGAGCTGCTGGTCCGCGACTTTCGCGCGGCCGGCCTGCCCGGCCTCGTGCTGGCCGTGGAGGCGCGCTCGCGCGAGCGCACGCCGAGCGCGATCCTCGTGCAGCTGCGCGCGCCGGATGGCCGCGCCGTCGCGGGCTCCGCCGCCCTGTCCGGCGCGCCGTCCGGGCTGCGCGGCTTCGCCACGCTCGACACGCCGGAGGGGCCGTTCCGCACCCTCGGCCTCGGCGTCGCGCCCGGCTTCACGCTGCTTGTCGCCGCGGCGCTCGGCGACGTGCTCGACACCGCGGCGACGCTCGCCACGACGCTGCTGGTCGCGGGCGCGCTCGCCGTTCCCGTCGCGCTCGGCTTCGGCCTGCTCGCCGCGCGCGGGCTGCAGCACAGGCTGCGCGGCGCGACCGACGCGGCCGAGGGCGTGATGGCGGGCGACCTCGCGCGGCGCCTGCCGGTCACCGGCGCGGGCGACGAGTTCGATCGCCTGGCCGGCACGGTGAACGCGCTGCTCGCGCGGCTCGAGGCGGTGATCGAGGGCATGCGCCAGGTCACGACGGATGTCGCGCACGACCTGCGCGGCCCGCTGTCGCGGCTGCGCCAGCGGCTGGAAGCGGCCCTCGCCCGCCCGCGCGACGCGGCCGCCGACATGGCGGAGCTGGAGGGCGCGCTCGCCGAGCTCGACGGCGTGCTCGCCACCTTCACCGCGCTGCTGCGGATCGCGCAGCTCGAGGCCGGGCCGGCGCTGCCGCGCGAGGCGCCGGAGGTGGATTTCTCCGCCCTCGTGACGACGCTGGCCGAGGCATACGAAGTCGTGGCGGAGGAGGCCGGGAAGACGCTGTCGGCGGAGGTGGCGCCGGACCAGCGCCTGCGCGCCGATGCGGCGCTGCTGCGGCAGATGCTCGCGAACCTGCTCGACAACGCGCTGGCGCACGGCGGCGCGCATCTCAGCGTCGTGCTGCGGCCCGGCCCGGTGCTGGAGGTGAGCGACGACGGCCCCGGCATTCCGGTGGAGGAGCGGGAGCGCGTGCTGCGGCGCTTCTATCGGCTGGATCGCAGCCGCGGCACGCCGGGCAACGGGCTCGGCCTCGCGCTGGTCGCCGCGGTCGCGAAGCTGCACGGCGCGGCGCCGGTGCTGTCCGATGCGGGGCCGGGGCTGCGGGTGACCGTCGACCTGAGCGGCGCACGGGGGTGAGGCACGTGGCGGCCCCACGACACGCGGCGCGGGCGGCCCGCCCCAAGCGGAGAGGGCCAGGTCAGCGCTGGCGGCCGGGCCGCGCCGGGCCGAGGCCGCGAATGCGGCCCGCGCACCATGAGGCAGCGCGGCCGGGCGAGCCCGTGGCCTGCGCGCAAGCCAAGCGCGCGGACGCGCGCGCCGGCGCCCGAGGCACCAGAACCCTGAAACTCTTTTCAGCTTCGCGTTCCGGACCTTTCAGCGCGACATCGCCATCCTTCCTGCAACTGCGAAGCGGCTCCGCGCCCGCAGTCGTCAGGAGAACCCTTCGATGGCCTCGACTTCGCCCGTCCGCCGCCGCGCCCGCAACGCGCTGTTCGGCCTGCTTCTCGGCACCACCGCGCTGACCGGCTTCGCCGTCGCGCAGGCGGTGCCCGACACCGCAGCACCCGCCGTGACCCTCGCCCGCGCCGCGCCCGCCGCCGGCTTCTCCGAACTGGTGAAGGCGGTGCGCCCGGCGGTGGTGACGGTCGTCGCCGCGGAGGTGCAAGGCCGCGCCGGCATGCCGAACATGGGGCCGGGCCGCGAGCGCGGCGCGCAGTCCATGGGCTCGGGCTTCATCATCGACGCCGCCGGCTTCATCGTCACCAACAACCACGTGGTGGACGGCGCCAGGCGCCTCTCCGTGAAGCTCGACGACGGGCGCGAGATGGCGGCCCGCCTCGTCGGCCGCGACCCGCGCACCGACATCGCGCTGCTGAAGATCGAGGCCGGCGCACCGCTGCCTTTCCTCCGCCTCGGCGACAGCGGCAGGGCCGAGGTCGGCGACTGGGTTGTCGCGATGGGCAACCCCTTCGGCCTCAGCGGCACGGTGACCACCGGCATCGTCTCGGCGATCGGGCGCGACATCGGCGCCGGCCCCTATGACGATTTCATCCAGGTGGATGCGTCGATCAACCAGGGCAATTCGGGCGGTCCCCTCTTCGCCCAGGACGGCACCGTGATCGGCGTCAACACCGCGATCTTCAGCCCTTCCGGCGGCTCGGTCGGCATCGGCTTCGCGGTGCCCTCCAACATGGTGACCCGCGTGGTCGCCGAGCTGCGCGAGCGCGGCGCGGTGGAGCGCGGCTTCCTCGGCGTCTCCACCCAGCCGGTGGACGGTGCGCTGGCCTCGGCGCTGAAGCTCGGCGCGACGCGCGGCGCGCTCGTCGCGGGCGTGGAGCGCGACGGGCCGGCGGCGAAGGCGGGGCTGCGCGCCGGCGACGTGGTGACGGCGGTGGCCGGCCAGGCGGTTCGCAACCCGCGCGACCTGGCGCGCGCGGTCGCCGACCAGAAGCCCGGCACGCGCGCCGAGATGACGGTCTGGCGCGAGGGCGCGGAGCGGAAGCTGACCGTGGAGGTCGCGAGCCAGCCCGGCGCCGAGCGCGCCCGCCCCGGCGCCGAGACGCCGGACGCGCCGCGCATCGGCGTGCAGCTCGCGCCGATCACGCCGCAGGCCCGCCAGGCGCTGCGCCTGCCCGAGGAGGCGAAGGGCGCCGTGGTGCAAGGCGTCGAACCGGGCTCCCGCGCCGAGCAGGCGGGGCTGCGTCCGGGCGACGTGATCGTCGGCGTCGGCCAGTCCGGCACGGACGACCCCGAGGCGGTGGTGCGCGCGCTCCGCGAGGCGAATGCCGGCGGTGCGGTGGCCCTGCGGATCCTGCGCGACGGCCGGGCGACCTTCGTCGCCGTGCCGGCCGCGCAGGCCTGAGCAGGGCTCCGGCGGGGGCTTGAACGGGGGCTCCCGCCGCGCTCGCCAGGCGTCCTCGCCGGATCTTCCGCCGCGCGCCGGATCCGGCGCGCGGGCAAGGGATGGGATCGGGGCGCTGCCGCCGCGTGTCGCGGACACGCCGAAGGAACGCCCCGGTCCCGCCGGTCATGGGGGGCTCCCGCCCACCCCCTGTCCCTCGTGACCGGCCCTCCTCTACCATCGGGGTCGCAATGACGCCGCGCAGCCCCTCCGGTGAACCGATCGCGGCCCGCCGGGGCCGCGGCGCCGCGTGCGGCTGGCGGGTCGCGCTGCTTGGCCTCCTCGCGCTGGCCGCCTGCGACGAGCCGTTCAGCCCGCCGCGGCCGGACCGCGCCGCGGTCGCCGCCGCGCAGGCCGAGATCGCCGCCAGCACGCCGCCACGCGCCAATGCGCGCGGCCTCGCCGAGGACCGGGCGATGCTGCAGTCGGTCGCGGGGCGCCTGGCGCGTGCCGCGCAGCCCTTCTGCCGCGAGGAGCAGGGGCGCGACTGCGCCTTCCGCATCGCGCTGGTCGAGGCGCGCCAAGCCAACGCATACGCCTCGGGCCGCGACGACATCGCGGTGACCACCGGCATGATGCGGCTGCTGGCGAACGAGGACGAGCTCGCCGCCGTGGTGGCGCATGAGATGGCGCACCACATCGCCGGACACATCGCGGAAGGCACGCTGCGCACCCAGGCCGGCGCCGTGGCGGGCAGCCTGATCGGCGCCGTCGCCGGCTCCGTGATGCGCGAGACGCTCGGCGTGGATGTCGGGCTGTCGCGCCTCGGCGCGCAGGCGGGCGCGACGGCGGGGCGGCTGACCTATTCGCAGGCCGATGAGCGGGAGGCCGATTACCTCGGCGCGCACATCATGGCGCGGGCCGGTTTCGACCTCGATCGCGGCGCGGGGTTGTGGGCGAAGCTGACGGCGCTGTCAGGGCGCGAGCGCACCGCGCTGCTCGACACGCATCCCGCCGGACCCGAACGCCTGGCCGCCTGGCGCCGCACCGCCGAGGAAATCCGCGCCGATCCCGGCGCACCCCCGCGCCGCGACCGCTGATCGCCGCGCCACACCGGAAGCCCTTCCGCCCCCCGGTGCCTCGCCGCGGCTCTGCCGCGGCGGGATGAACCTAGTTGCGCAGGCGCAGCGCCAATCCCGGGGCCCCCGCGGCGACGCCGCAGGCGGCGTCGTGGGGATCTCACTCGCTGGGCGCGAGGGTCTTGATGAGGTCGAAGACCCGCTTTCGCACCGAGGGATCGGTGATGCGGTAATAGGCGCGCACGAGCTCGAGCGTCTCGCGCCGGTGCAGCGTGTCGTCCTCGAAGCCGTCCTGGGCGTCCTGGAAGCCCTGGAAGCGGCGGTTCTTCTCGCCGCCGACCTCGGCCGGCATGTCGTCGAAGAAGAAGCCGATCGGCACGTCGAGCACGCGGGAGAGGTCGAAGAGCCGGCTGGCGCCGATGCGGTTCACGCCGCGCTCGTACTTCTGCACCTGCTGGAAGGTGAGGCCGAGCGCCTCGCCGAGCTTTTCCTGGCTCATGCCGAGCAGGGTGCGACGAAGTCGCACGCGGCTGCCGACATGTACATCGATGGGGCTCGGCCGGTGCTCACGCTCGCCGCGCTCCTGGACCTCCTCGCTTGCCATCAACATGCCTCCAACTCCACCGCCGGTGTCGTGCGTCCGGTCCGTACCCCCTGGGTCGGGCGGCAGGGGGCACGGACCACACGCGACGGCAGAACGCCGTTCGCAGGATAGGCGGTAGCGGCCCGGCAAGAACTTGTCAACTCTTTTGATTAATCTTATTTTTTGTATCAACCCGGGCTCTAGGACGTTTTGCCAGACATCTCACGCCCCGGTTGATTTGATTCGACGCCGAGACGACCAGCCCGCGATGCCCAGCGCAAGCGCCACAAGCCCCAGCGGCAGGCCGGGCCCGATGCTCGCCACGGGGGTCGGCGGGCCCGCCTGCGGCAGGGGCGCCACTACAACCCCGGTTTGTGCCAGCCCCATGCTTGCCACTGTTCGGCCGCGAGCGTCGATCACGATCGAGATGCCGGTCTGCGCCGCGCGCAGCAGCGGCAGCCCCTCCTCGACCGCCCGCATCCGCGCTGCCGCCAGGTGCTGCCAGGGCCCGGCGGAGATGCCGAACCAGGCGTCGTTGGTGATGTTCACCAGCATCCCCACGCGCTGGCGCGGGGTGACGGCGCCGGGGAAGATCACCTCGTAGCAGATCAGCCCGGCGAAGCTCGGCAGCCCGGGCAGCGACACCGCCTGCAGCCCGGGACCGGCGGTAAAGTCGAGGTTCGACTGCGTCAGCCGCACCGGCAGCAGGCCGCGCAGCGGCATGTACTCGCCGAAGGGCACGAGATGCGTCTTGTCCACCGTGGCGAGAACCGTCCCGCCGGGGTCGAGCGCGACCATGCTGTTCCACACGCGCCGCGCGCGCCCGTTCGCGTCGAACTCGGCGCGCACCGTGCCGGCGAGCAGGGTGCCGCCCGGCGGCAGGGGCTGGGCCGCGAGCCGCGCGGCCTCCGAGTCGTTGGCGAGCAGGAAGGGGCTCGCGGTCTCAGGCCACACCACCAGCACGCGGCTGTCCGGCGCCTGTTCCGCGGCCAGGCGCACGCCGAACTCGGTCTGCTCGACGTAGCGGCGGAAGATCGGCCAGCGCGTGTCCTCGCGCCACTTCACCTCCTGCGCGACGTTGCCCTGCACGAGCACGACGGCGACCGGATGCGGCGCCGGCTCCTCCGGCCAGAGGCGGGCGAGGCCGAAGGCGGCGAAGACCGCGAGCGTGCCGCCCATCGCCAGCCAGCCACGCCGCCCGAGCAGCGGCGCGAGCGCGAGCAGCACGGTGACCAGCGTCAGCCCGTGCACGCCGATCCAGGCCGCGCCCTGGATCGGCAGCGCGCCGAAGGCCCAGACCGTGCCGAGCAGGTTCCAGGGAAAGCCGGTGAAGAGGATCCCGCGCAGCATCTCGGCCGCCGTCCAGGCGCCGGCGAAGGCCAGCATCCGCGGCCAGCCAGGTGCCGCGAAGCGCATCGCCAGCGCCGGGATGGCGGTGAAGGCGCCGAGCGGCAGCGCAAGCGCCGGCACCGCGACCGGCACCAGCCACCAGTAGCGCTCGACCTCCGTCAGGATGGCGTTCGTCAGCCAGTGCAGCCCGGCGACGTGGAAGCCCCAGCCCCAGAACAGGCCGACCAGCGCCGCGCGGCGCGCGGTCGGCGCGGCCTCCGCCATGATGAACAGGCCGGGGATCGTCAGCAGCAGCACCGCCACCAGGTGCACCGGCGGCAGGGCGAAGGCGGTGACGGCACCGAGGGCGAAGGCCAGGGCCAGCGCCCGCGCGAAGCCGGGGCCGGAGAGCCGGCGCGTCAGCGTCGCGCGCCACCGCCCCGGCGCCGCGGCGCGGCGGATGGCGCCGCTCAGGCGGTGCCGACCTGCTGCGGCTGGCCGCCCTGCCGGCGGGACTGCCACAGCGCGACGAAGTCGATCGGCGCCAGCATCACCGGCGGGAAGCCGCCGTCGCGCGTCACGTCGGCGAGGATGTTGCGCGCGAAGGGAAACAGCAGCCGCGGGCACTCGACGAGCAGCACGGGCTCGAGGTGCTCCTGCGGGACGTTCACCGTGAACACCCCGCAATAGGCGAGCTCGGCGATGAAGCAGGAGGTCGCACCCGCCTTCGCGTCGGCGCGGATCTGCAGCGCGACCTCGTAGACGTTCTGCTGGCCGTCGAGCTTCTTCGCCTGCACGTCGAGCGACAGGTCGACGCGCGGCTGTTCCTTCAGCGAGACAAAGATCTCCGGCGCGCCCGGCACCTCGAAGGAGAGGTCGCGCGTGTATTGCAGGTTGAGCGTCAGCGGTGCGGCTGGCTGGCCGCCATTCGGCGGGATCGGGGAAGAGGGGGCGTCCGACATGGAGCTTCCGGGAGTGGCGTTGAGGGCGCCGGGCTAGCACGGCCCCGGCCCGCGGGCCAGCAGCGCCCTGCATGGCAGGGCGCGCTTGAACCCGAGGCCCCGCTTGCGGTTCCATGCGTCGGAGAGAACGGGAGCCGCGCCATGCGCCGCAGGAGCCTGATAGCCGCCGGCGCCGCCGCGGTCCTTGCCCCGGGCCCCCTCGCCCGCGCCGCCGAGCCGGTGGATGTCGCACTGGTGCTGGCGGTGGATGTCAGCCGCTCCATCGACGAGGACGAGGCGCGGCTCCAGCGCGAGGGCTACCGCAGCGCGGTCACCGACCCGCGCGTGGTGGAGGCGATCCGCGGCGGCATGCTCGGCGGCATCGCCCTCTGCTACGTCGAGTGGGCCGGGATCGAGTACCAGCGCGTGGTGATCCCCTGGAGCCGCATCGGCGGCGCGCGCGAGGCGGAGGCCTGGTCGCAGGCGCTGGCCGAGGCGCCGCGCACCTCGCTGTCCTGGACCTCGATCTCCGGCGGGATCGAGGCGTCGCGGCGGGCGCTGGCCGACTGCCCCTTCGAGGCGACGCGCCGGGTGATCGACGTCTCGGGCGACGGGGTGAACAACTCCGGGCCGCCGGCCGAACAGGCGCGCGACCGCGCCGTGGCGGAGGGGATCACGATCAACGGCCTGCCGATCCTCAACGACCGCCCGACCTTCGGCCGGCCGCCGCCGGTGCCGCTCGACCAGTACTTCCGCGAGAGCGTGATCGGGGGTGCGGGCGCCTTCGTCATCGCGGCGGAGGACTTCGAGGCCTTCGGGAATGCAGTGCGGCGGAAGCTGATCCGCGAGATCGCGGGGCTCGGCGGGCCGGTCATCGACCGCGCCTAGGGCCGCGAAGGCGGCCCCGCGCACACGCTACCGTATCGCCCATGCACCATGTCTGAGGCGCGCAAGCCAAGCGCGCGGATGCGCGCGCCCGGCGTTTGAGGGCACACTCAGCGCTCCACATCCTCGATGCTGAGGCCGAAGGTGGCCACACCCTCGGCGAGCAGGTCGCCGAGATTGTCCATCGCGAGCAGGTAGTCGGCGGCGTCGCGGCCGTCGTTGCGTTCCGCCGCCAGCGCGCGGGCCTCGTCCCATTCCTCGGCCACGTAGTCGCCGCGGCCGACCCAGGCGAGCGCGATGAGGCTCGCCTGCTCGTCCTCGTTCAGCTCGGCGATGAAGGCGCGCAGGCGCTCCTCCGTCATGTCGTCGGGGGTTTCCTGCAGCAGCGCGGCCTCGCTGTTCGCGTCCTCGCTCGCCTGCTCGGGCTCCGTCTCCTCGGTGCCCTGCAGGGCGCGGGCGTGGTCCACCACCAGCGCCACGGATTCCAGGCTGATGCCGAGGTCCACCTCGTCGTCGTCATGGCCCGACATGCGGTCCCCCTCGCTGTTCGTCGCCGGCCTGCGCGAGGCGCGCCGGCGATGGGCGGCCCTCGGGCGCCCGCGCGCAGCGTGCACCCTCGCGCCGATGGCGGGTAGAGAACGCGCCGCGCGCGGCGGTTCCGTCCGCGCGGTGGAAAAACCGCGTCAGCCGTTCACCCAATCCGGCGCGAGGCCGGCCGGGTTCACGAAGCGGCGGTCCTTCGGCAGCGCGGCAATCGCCGCCATGTCGTCCGCGTCGAGGCGGAGGCCGGCGGCGGCGAGGTTCTCCGCCTGCCGTTCGCGCGACGCGGCCTTCGGCACCATCGCGACACCGGGCTGCGCGAGCAGCCAGGCGAGCGCGACCTGCGCCGGCGTCGCGCCATGCTTGCCCGCGATGCCGCGGAGGACGGGGATGTCGAGGTTCGCGCCCTTCGCGACCGGGGAATAGGCGGTGAGGCCCATGCCCGCCGCATGCGTGATGCCGAGCAGCTTCGACTGGTCGAGGAAGACGTGGAACTCGACCTGGAGGCAGGCGAGGCCCGCGCCCTGATCGATGGCGCGCTGCAGCAGCTTCGGGGGGAAGTTCGAGACGCCGATGGACTTCGCGCGGCCCTCGGCGCGGAGCCCGGCGAGGGTGCGGAGCGCGTCGGGGAGATCGAGCGCCGGGCTCGGCCAGTGGATGAGGAAGAGATCCACATAGGGGGTCGCGAGGCGCGCGAGGGAGGCGTCGAAGGCGCGGCGGATCGCGTCGCCGTTCGGCTTGTCGTTCCAGACCTTGGTGGTGACGAAGAGCTGGTCGCGGGGCAGGCCGCTGGCCTTGAGGCCGGCGCCGACCGCGTCCTCGTTGCCGTACATCTCGGCGGTGTCGATGTGGCGGTAGCCGAGGGAGATGGCGGATTCCACGGCGGCCTGGCACTCGGCGCCCTTCATGGGCCAGGTGCCCAGGCCCAGGCGGGGCATGCGCATGCCGTGTGCGTCGAGGATGGGGACGGGGTTCATGCGGGGGGTTCCGAGCGAGGAGGAAGCGCATCCCACCCATCTCCCTCCCCCGTGAACGGGGGAGGGAGATGGGCGGCGATCATGGGCGGCGGGCGAGGTCGATGAGGCCGGCGGTGCCGGACTCCGTGCCGTAGGCGAGGAGGGCGCCGTTCGGGCTCCAGGAGAGCGCGGAGACGGGGCTGCCGGATGGCGGGGCGATGGGGACGACCTTGCCGCTCGTGATCTCGGCCATCAGGACGAGGCCGTCGCCGAAGCCGGCGGCGACCACCTCGTGCTGGGGGTGGCAGGCGACGGCGGTGCAGAGGACCTCGTCGCCGCCGGCGAGCTCGGTCGGCGGCTTGCCCATCGGCCCGCCGCCGAAGAAGGGCCAGAGCACGACGGATTCCGCGCCGCTCGTCGCGAGCCAGCGGCCCTTGGAGGTGAAGGCGAGGCTGCGCGTCTTCCCGGGATAGCCCGACATGCGCATGTGCTGGCCGTCGGACAGCCGCCATCCGTGCAGCGAGGGCTCCTGCATCGCGGTGACGACATGCGTGCCGTCGGGGGAGAACGCAATGGCGTGGTGGCTGCCCTTCCATTCGAGGATGCGCGGCTTGTCCTCCTTCGCGGCGACGAACCAGACGGAGGCGCCGTTGTAGTGGCTGGCCGCGACGCGCTTGCCCTTGGCGTCGAAGGCGATCCCGCCGACGGAGGAGGGGTGCGTCAGGGTCTTCAGCGGGCCGGTCGCGCTGAGCAGGTGCAGCTGTTTCCCGACGGCGGCGGCGCGCACGCCCGCATGGTGCGCGGCGACGTGGTCCACCCACTTGCCTTTGTGGTCCGCGAGCGTGTCCGTCGTGCCGTCGGGGGCGGTGCGGACGAGCCTGCCGTCGTCGCCGCCGGTGAGCCAGCCGTCGCGGATGTCGGCGCAGCCAGCGAGGATGGCGCCGTCATGCGCGGTGACCGTGGTCCAGTCCCCCGACATGGCGCCGAGGCGGAGCGTGCCGTCGGCGAGTGCGAGGGCGAGGCGGCTGGCCTCGTCGAAGACGGCGGAGACCACCCAGGCGTCGAAGCTGGCCGCGCGGCCGCGGCTGGCGAGGAGGAAGTCGGATTCGGAGACGTCAGCCATGGGCGTGGGCGCGCGGGTGCGGGTGGGTGAGCGCGGAGAGCGGAGCGGGAAGCCCCGCCCCGACCCTGCCCCGCGTCGTGCCGAAGGCACGCCCCTGGCGTGACGCGGGAGAGGGAGAAGCGGGCGCCGCGGCGCAGGAGTGCGCCATCACGCGTCCACCTGGCACGCCTCGAAGCCGCGGCGGAGCTGGGGGCGGTTCAGGTCGCGGCCGATAAAGACGATCTTCGACCTGCGCGGATCGCCCTCCTTCGCCTCGCCGATGTAGTCGCCGTCGGCGATCATGTGCACGGCCTGGAAGGCGAAGCGGCGGGTGTCGCCCTTGTAGTGGAGGATGCCCTTCGTCCGCAGCAGGTCCTGGCCCTTCGACTGGAGGAGGTTGCTGATCCAGGCGTTGAAACGCTCCGGGTCGATCGGGCGCGAGACCTCGAAGGAGACGCTGTTCACCTCGGAATCGTGTTCATGGTGGTCGTCGCCGGAGAGGAAATCGGGCTCCTTCTCCAGGATGCGGGCGAGGTTGAAGGCGTCGCGGCCGACCACGGCGTCGAGCGGCACGTCGGACTTCGTGCTTCGGCGGATCTCGGCATAGGGGTTGATGGCCTTGATCATCCGCTCGACCTCGTCGGCTTCGGCCGGGCTGACCAGGTCCATCTTGTTCAGCACGATGATGTCGGCGAAGGCGATCTGTTCCTGCGCCTCCTCGCTGTCCTTGAGGCGGGCGGGGAGGTGCTTGGCGTCCACCACGGTCACGATGGCGTCGAGCTTCGTGGCGCGCTTCACGTCCTCGTCCACGAAGAAGGTCTGCGCGACCGGGGCGGGATCGGCGAGGCCCGTCGTCTCCACGATGATGCCGTCGAAGCGGCCCTTGCGGCGCATGAGGCTGCCGATGATGCGGATGAGGTCGCCGCGCACGGTGCAGCAGATGCAGCCGTTGTTCATCTCGAAGACCTCCTCGTCCGCGTCCACGACGAGGTCGTTGTCCACGCCCAGTTCGCCGAACTCGTTGATGACCACGGCGAACTTGCGGCCGTGGTTCTCCGAGAGGATGCGGTTGAGCAGCGTGGTCTTGCCGGCGCCGAGATAGCCGGTGAGGACGGTGACGGGGATCTGGGTGTCGCTCATCTGTGCACGGGTCCGGCTGGGGGTGTTCGGCGCGGTTATATGGTAACGGCGCCCCGCTTCCACCCCGCGCGGCTCAATCGGTGAGCCGCCAGCAGCGCCGGTCGCCGGCCATCAGGCGGTGCAGCGCCAGAAGGTGGCGATGGTGAGCCCGGTTCCAGGGCAGGCGGAACAGGTCCTGCGCCTGCGCGACGATGGTTTCGGACAAAAAGGGCCGCGGCAGCCGGTCCGGGCGGCAGGGCAGCGCATCGGTCAGGCCGAGGAACTTCGCCAGCAGCAGTTGCGGCATGGTCAGCAGGCGGGCGGCGCGGCGCCAGGCCCGCGCGATGCGCCAGCCGAGCGGGTCGAGCACGCGCTTCACCTTCGGATGGTCAGAGAGGCCCATCAGCAGCTTGTCGAGCAGGCCGGAGCGGGCCGCGCGGCGGAGCGTGCGGTGGGCGGTGTCGGGCTTTCCCAGGCTCTCCGGCAGGTCCCGCCAGGGGCCGGAGGAGCAGGCGACCCAGAAGATCGCGTCCCAGCTGCGGCGCGGATCCTCGGCGCGGCGGCCGCGATGCGGAACTAGGGCGCGGGTGACAAGCGGGCCGAGCAGCGCCCATTCCGCGTCGGTCATCGGCGCCCAGGCGTGGCGGGGGAAGCTTCGGGGCTGGAAGCCCCTCGGGCCTTGGGGGATCGGGGCGAGGAGGGCGTCGAGGGCGCTGCGCATGGGACAGCGTGGCACCGTGGCGGCGCCGCGACCAAGGAAAGAATGCCTATCGTTTCGGGGTTCGTGGTCACGCAGCTGTCGGTGGCGCCTGCGGCCCCTTGCCGCTAGGCCGCACCGATGCAGGACATCACGGACGACATGCCTCCCGAGGCGGAGGTGCAGGAGAACGCGCCCGGCCAGGCCCGACGCGACGCGCAGCGCGAGCGGGCGCGCAAGGCGCAATTGGTGCAGGCGCAGGTGGCGCGGGCCCGGAGCGCGGGCGCCGCGCCGAACGAGGACGAGGCGGCGCGGCTGGTCGCGGAGTTCCACGCCAAGGGCGGCCAGGTGACGGTGGTGCCGGAGGCGCCACCGGAGCCGGAGAAGGAGAAGCGACGGTAAGGCCAGCCTCTCGCTTCGGAGACGTTGCGGCTGCTCGTGCGAGCAGCCGCTATTTCTTATAAACCAGGGTAGGCGTACTCGTCGTCAAGCATCGGCATCAACCAGCCGAGATGCCTCGACGCTACCGCCACTGCGCTTGGCCTCCGCCAACTCGAACTGAAGCTTGGCGAGCGCCTTGCGCTTCGGCAGCCCCAGCTTCCAGCGGACCATATCGGCAAGGTGCCGCTGGATGTCGTTGTGCTTGGCGCCGAAGCGCATGACCTGGTTCGTGTCGTCAAAGTTGCCCAGATCAAGGTTGAAGCCCGACTCCTCCGGCGTGACCGCGTCTTTCAAGCCGGGGCAGTGGAGTTCCCGCTCCTCAGGGCTCAACGAGAAGTACCGCCACATCGGGTTCGTGTGCGAGAAGTCGATTTCCCCGCGCTCGATGGCCGAAAAGAGCCGCTCGAGATGCGCCGAATTCTCATCACGTCCATAGCCGAAGTCGTAGGCGAGCTTGGCCAACGCCTTCAGTACGACTGGCTGGGCCGCGATGGTGTGCTTCTTCGCACCGGCCTCGCCCCAATAAGGGATCTGCCCAATCGCCCCCCAGAACCGGCACCCGTACTCTTCCTTCGCGCTAATGTCGCTCGGCGAAGCGCCGTTGATCGTCGTCTTGTTCAAGAAGAGCTGCGCGTTGATGGCGATCAGATCCTTGCGGGAGATCACGCCCTCATCCTTGTGCCAATCGTGCGGGTTATCCGTATCGACAACCTGCGCCTTTAGGATGTCATTGCCGAGGAGCCGCTCCTTGATGAATCGGTTAACCGGGTTCGAGTTATCGAACTCATAAACGAGGCTGCTCTCGACGGTCTTCGCCAGGTTGTTAAGGTCGTGGAAAAGCTGGCGCTCTTGCTCAACGTTCAATCCGAGATGCGTTTCGACCACCGTAGAGCAGTCAGTGCGGGCGATCTCGAACACATACGACCAGACCTGTACCTCCTCCGACGTCGGTTCGCGCTTGGCATCGTCCGCCGGCACGTAGAGGGCAGGCTTGCGCGGGTACTTGCCGTTGATCGTAACCGCCTTCAGGAACTCGAAAACGAGGTGCATTGCAAAGCGCCGGTGCTGACCATCGATGATCCACAGCACGTGCTTGTCCGAAAGATAGACGGTGATGGTCCCGTTGTTGCGGACGAAGCGCAGGCCCTCGCCGCCCAGCTTGCACGTGCGAATATTGGCCACGATCGGCTGCATAGAGATGTAAGGCTGCGTGCCGAGACTTTTCTGAATGGCGAGCAGCGTGGCCGGCACCGGCCGGCCCGTCCGCTCCAGCTTACGCCGCGCAGCGTCGATCAAGCCTTTCAAGATGAAAACTGCGAGCTTCTTCGCGTGCCCCTCATCCAATCGACGCTGTGCGATAGGCAAATCGCGATGTGCAGGCACCGCTTCCAAATTGGCCCGGTTCGCTACTTCGGAGATCTCATAGAAGGTTACCATGGGCACGCTCATGACCAGCGTGCGGTTGCCCATGTTGGCGCCAACCAACACGTTAAAGGGGCGGCCGGAATGGTCCCCTTCAGCCAGCAGATCATCAAGGCTGTTGGTGACAACCTGGTCTTGGGTGCTTATATCACTAGGATACACGGCTAACTCCTTTCCGCTCTTAGGCGGGGTTGGTTTGTGGCCCGCGTAGCCGGTGGTTCCCCAACCGCTCCCGGCTGCGCAGATTAGCTGGCGAAAGGCCTGCCCCCGTTGGGGGCAGGCCGTCAGACCCTCCTACCGATGTCGTGCCAGGACATGCTCCTCCTTTCCGCCCAAGGCGTGACTGGGTTGTGGCTGTGCGCGCCTTGGTTCCCCAACCGCTCTAGCGCGTACAGGAGGATCATGCGTTCCCATTGCCAGGCGGTCAATATGAAAAGCGCCAGGTGGCATCGAAAAATCGCCTGGCCATTTCAGGTCGCTGCCTGGCGGTTGCGTTGGCTCTGAATTTAGTGTGGCGGACTGTCCTTGCAACCGGCTTACGCCGGCACCGCCCGGATCGCGTCGGCCAGCGTGCCGAACAGCCGGTCCACCTGGGGCTTCTCGATGATCAGCGGGGGCGAGACGGCGACGATGTCGCCGGTCACGCGCACCAGCACGCCGTGGTCGAAGCACCAGCGGAAGACCTCCATGGCGCGCGCGGTCGGCGCGCCCTTGCGGGGCTCGAGCTCGATGCCGGCGATCAACCCGATGTCGCGCACATCCACCACGCCGGGCACGTCGCGCATGGCATGCGCGGCGTCCTGCCAATAGGGCTCGATCGCCGCGGCGCGGCCGGGGAGGTCCTCGGCGCGGTGGAGCTCGAGCGTGGCGATGGCGGCGGCGCTCGCCAGCGGATGGCCGGAATAGGTGTAGCCGTGGAAGAGCTCGATGCCGGCCGGGGCGCCGTTGACGATGGCGTCGTAGACCTCCGTGCTGGTCGCCACCGCGCCCATGGGCACGGCGGCGTTCGTCAGGCCCTTGGCCATGGTCATGATGTCGGGGACGACGCCGAGGCGCTCGGCGCCGAAATTCGTGCCGAGGCGGCCGAAGCCGGTGATGACCTCGTCGAAGATCAGCAGGATGCCGTGCTTCGTGCAGATGTCCCGAAGTCGCTGCAGGTAGCCCTGCGGCGGGACAAGGACGCCGGTGCTGCCGGCCACGGGCTCGACCATCACCGCGGCGATGGTGTCGCCGTGGAGCGCGACGAGGTTTTCCAGCGCGTCGGCCAGGTGCGCGCCATGCGCGGGCTGGCCGCGGCAGAAGCGGTTGTCCTGCGGCAGATGCGTGTGGGGCAGGTGGTCCACATAGGGAAGGTGGGCGCCGAACTGCTTGCGGTTGGCGCCGATGCCACCCACCGACATGCCGCCGAAGCCGACGCCGTGGTAGCCACGCTCGCGGCCCACCAGGCGGACGCGCTGCGCCTGGCCGCGGGCGCGGTGATAGGCGAGCGCGATCTTGAGCGCGGTGTCGGCGGCCTCGGACCCGCTGTTGACGAAGAAGACGCGGTCCATGCCGTCGGGGGTGATGTCGGCGACGCGGGCCGCAGCCTCGAAGGCGATCGGGTGGCCGAGCTGGAAGGTCGGCGCGAAGTCCATCACGGCGGCCTGGTTCTGGATCGCCTCGGTGATCTCGCGCCGGCCATGGCCGGCGTTGCAGCACCAGAGGCCGGCCGTGCCGTCGAGGATCTCGCGGCCGTCGGCGGTGAAGTAGGACATGCCCTCGGCGCGGGCGAGCAGGCGCGGGGTGCCCTTGAAGTACTTGTTGTCGGAGTAGGGCATCCAGAAGGCGTCGAGGTTGTTCGGGCGCGACGGCCGGATGTCGTTCATGGGTGCCTGGTCCTGGGACGGAGGGCGGAGCATAGCGCGGCGCGAGCAGCGCGCGAGGTGGTGCGTCCGGTTTCCCCCCATGATCGTCTGCCCCCCCCACCCTGACCCTCCCCCGTGAACGGGGGAGGGAATAGACAGGCGCCATGCGCATCCTGGCTCTCGACGGTTCGCTCGCCCGTGCCTCGGCGGCCCTCTGGGTGGAGGGGGCGGTGGTGGCGTCGCGCACGGTGGCCGGCGAGCGGATGCAGCCGACCGCGCTGCCGCCGATGGCGGACGCGCTGCTGCGGGAGGCCGGCAGGCTGGACGCGGTCGCGGTGGTGGTGGGGCCCGGGGGGTTCACGGGGCTCAGGACCGCGATCGCGCTGGCCGAGGGGATCGCGCTCGGGCTCGGGGTGAGGGTGGTGGGCGTGACGACGGGGGAGGCGCTGGCGGCCGCCCTGCCCGAGGCGCTGCGCGGGCGCGAGGTCTGGGCGGCGGTAGACACGAAGCGCGGGCGGATGGCGCTGGAGCGGATCGGACCGGCCGGGTGGAGCGCCGGGGCGCCGGTGGTTCTGGCCGAGCGCGAGCTGCCGACGCCCGAGGGACCGGTGGCGGTGGTGGGCGACGCGGCGCCGGCGGTGGCGGCGCGGCTGCTGGCGCGCGGGCATGACGCGGTGCTGACGGACAGCCGCCTGCCGGATGCCGGGGCGGCGGCGCGGGTGGCGGCGCTGCGCCTGTCGGGCGCGATCGCGATGCGGGACGGGACGCCGGTCTATGCGGAGCCGCCGGCGGTGCGGATGCCATGAGCGGGCCGTCCGGCTCCGCCCTTCGGGCATCGGATCCCGGGATGAGGGAGGCGGGCGTCGCGGATGCGCCGGCGCTCGCGGCGCAGCATGCGGCGGCCTTCGCGGCGGGCGAGCGCTGGGGGGCGGATGCGATCCGGCTGATGCTGGAGATGGCGGGGGGCTTCGGGCTCTGCGTGCCGGAGGGCTTCGTGCTGGCGCGGGTGGCCGCGGATGAGGCGGAGATCCTGACGCTCGCGGTCGTGCCGGAGGCGCGGCGTCAGGGTGTGGGCGCCGGGTTGCTGGCGGGCGCGATGGCGGCGGCAGCGGCGCGGGGGGCGGCGGCGATGTTCCTGGAGGTGGCGGAGGGGAACGCGGCGGCGCGGGCGCTCTACGCGGCGGCGGGGTTCGCGGAGGTCGGGCGGCGGCGGGGGTACTACCCCGATGGGGGGGATGCGGTGGTGATGCGGCGGGGGCTGGGGGGGTAGCCCGAGGCCCGCTCTCCCCACCGCCCGACGCCCCTGGCGCGGACCCCGCGAGCGGAAAGGGAGAAGGAGGGTCAGCCGGCCTTCCTGATCCGCAGCCGCGTCGCGCCGCCGGGCTGCTCGGTCTCCGAGAGGATGGCGTGGCCCTGCTCGGTGGCGGTGCGGGGGACGTTGCGGCGGGGCTCGTCGCCGCGCAGCAGGACGTCGAGCACGGCGCCGGGGGGCAGGCGATCCAGCGCAAGACGGACCCGGACGAAGGTCATCGGGCAAGTCTCGGCGGTGATGTCGAGGCTCGCATCGGCAATATCGCCGGTCGGGGGCAAGGTCTGGTCAGTTGTCATCACGGTGACTTTCGGCAACGGTTGTTGCATCGGCGCGGCGCAGCCCAGTATAGGTGCAGCGGCGTGACGGTTCGCATCATCGGCCGGACGCTCCGACAGATGTCCTCCGCACCTGCGCTGGACACGGGGAAGGACAGGAACAAAGCATCATGGCCGAGACCTCGGCGAACCAGGATCTGCTCGGCCTGACGGCGGAAATCGTCTCGGCCCACGTCTCGAACAACCCGGTCTCCATCACGGATCTGCCGAACCTGATCCAGGAGGTCCACCGGACTCTGCGCACCCTCGGCCAGCCGCAGCCCGCGCCGGCGGAGAAGCCGCAGCCGGCCGTTCCGGTCAAGAAGTCGATCATGCCCGACTATCTGATCTGCCTCGAGGACGGCAAGAAACTGAAGATGCTGAAGCGCCACCTCAAGACGGCGTTCAACCTGACGCCCGACCAGTACCGGGAGAAGTGGGGGCTCGGCTCCGACTACCCGATGGTGGCGCCGAACTACACCAAGCACCGGTCGAACCTGGCGAAGAAGATCGGGCTCGGCACCAAGCCGCGCGGCCGGCCGCCGGGGCGCGGCCGGGCCGGCGCCGCGGCACGGGATTCGTGATGCCCCGCGCGGCAATGGCCGCGCGTGACCGAACCTCGCGCGCGGCAATGGCCGCACGTGACCGAACCTCGCGCGCGGCAATGGCCGCATGTGACCGAACCTCGCGCGCGGCAATGGCCGCGCGACGCGGACGGGATTAAGGAAGCGCCGGGCCGGCGGTTGCCGGCCGGAGTTGCGCCCCGCATGGACCGCCCGACGGAAGACCTCCCGACCCGACCCGCCGGTTCGCCCGACCCGTCCCGGATCGAGCGGCTGTGCATCGAGCGCGGGCTGAAGATGACCGGCCAGCGCCGGCTGATCGCGCGCGTGCTGTCCGAAGCCGAGGACCATCCGGACGTGGAGGAACTCTATCGGCGCGCCAGCGCGCTCGACCAGCGCATCTCGGTGGCGACGGTCTACCGCACCGTGCGGCTGCTGGAGGAGAAGGGCATCGTCGAGCGGCGTGACTTCGGCGGCGGCCGGGCGCGCTTCGACCCGACGGATCGCGGCCACCATCACCACCTGATCGACGTGGACACCGGCAAGGTCATCGAGTTCGAGGACCCCGAATTCGAGCGCGTCGCCCGCGCCATCGCCGAACGCCTCGGCTTCGGGCTGATCGGGCAGCGGCTGGAGCTGTTCGGCCGCCGGGCCGAGGCCGCTGCGAAGCCGGGGCGGAAGCCCAGGTGAGCGTGGACGGCCCCCTGCCGGGCGATCCGGCGCCGCTCGGCGGCCCGCCACCGGCGATCCCCACCTTCGAGGAGATCCGCGCCGGCAACCTCGGCCTGCGGCTCGCCGAGGGCGCCGCGGAGGTCGAGGCGGCGCAGGCGCTGCGCTACCGCGTCTTCTACGAGGAGATGGGCGCGCAGGCCGACGCCGCGACCGCGGCGGCGCGGCGCGACGCCGACGCCTTCGACGCGGTGGCGGACCACCTGCTGGTGCTGGACCACGATCTCGGCGACGGCCCGGCAGCGGTGGTCGGCACCTACCGGCTGATCCGCCGCCCCGGTGCCGCGAAGCTCGGGCGCTTCTATTCGGAGAGCGAGTACGACGTCTCCATGCTCGCGGCCTTTCCGGGCGAGGTGATGGAGCTCGGGCGGTCCTGCGTGGCGGCGCCCTATCGCAGCCGCGGCACGCTGCAGCTGCTGTGGCGCGGCATCGCGGCCTATGTGTTCCGGCACCGGATCGAACTGATGTTCGGCTGCGCGTCGCTGCCGGGCACCGACCTGGACGCGCTGGCGCCGCAGCTCTCCTACCTGCACACGCACCACCTGGCGCCGCCGGCGCTGCGCGCGCGCGCGCTGCCGGAGCGCTACGTGCCGATGGACCGCGTGGCGCTCGACGCCGCTGCGGCGAAGGCGGCGCTGCTGGACCTGCCGCCGCTGGTGAAGGGATACCTGCGCCTCGGCGGCTTCGTCGGCGACGGCGCGGTGATAGACGCGCAGTTCAACACCACCGATGTCTGCGTCGTGGTGAAGACCGAGCTCGTGACCGAGAAGTACTTCAAGCACTACGAGCGGACGGCGGGCCCGGGGCGCGAGGACGGCGCCCGGCAGCCATAGGGGCACGGGGCGGCAGGCGGCGTCGCACGCCGCGCCACGGCGCCCGGGCGAATCCCGCCGCTGTGCCGGGCGTGCAGGACCACCACCGGATTGACGGCGTCGCCGCCGCAGCGCGTTTTGTTCCGCGGCTGGATCGCGTAGATCTGTGGCCGATGCATCAGGATTGGCGCTGCCGGTGACCGACAACTCGAACGGCTGCCGCTCCTCCCCCGCGTCACGGCGCGGGGCGCTCGGCGCGGCGATTGGGCTCGGGGCGGCGTCCCTGCTGCCGGGATGCGCCGCCCCGGTGCGGCTGCCCGCGGTGCCGTCCGGGCGCACGGCGGATGCGCGCGTCCTGGGGCTGGCGAACGAACGCTTCCGGATCGCCACGCCCGAGGGCCAGGCCGCCTTCGACGGCGAGGTGGTGGCGGCGCTGGCGCGCCGGCGCCGCGCGCTGCGCCTGCCGGAAGGCGCGATGGTGCCCGAGCTGAACCTGCTCGCCGTCTCCGGCGGCGGCGAGAACGGCGCCTTCGGCGCGGGGCTGCTGAACGGCTGGACGGAGCACGGCACGCGGCCGAGCTTCGACCTGACGACGGGCGTGTCCACCGGCGCGCTGACGGCGCCCTTCGCCTTCCTCGGCCCCGACTGGGACGACGAGCTGAAGTCGGTCTACACCGACATCACCGCGGACCGGGTGCTGCGCCGCCGCCGCATCACCGCCGCGATCTTCGACGACGCGCTGGCCGACACCACGCCGCTGTTCGAGACCATCTCGCAGTACCTCGACGAGCGCATGCTCGCCGCGCTGGCGGACGGCTACCAGTCGGGCCGGCTGCTGCTGATCGGCACCGCGGACATCGACGCCCAGGCCCCGGTCGTGTGGAACATCGGCGCCATCGCGAGCAGCGGCCACCCGCGCGCCCTCGACACCATCCGCCGCATCCTGCTGGCCTCTGCCGCGATCCCCGGCGCCTTCCCGCCCGTCATGTTCGACGTGACGATCGACGGCGAGGCGCATCAGGAGATGCATGTGGATGGCGGCACCTTCGCGCAGGCCTTCCTGTATCCCAGCGCGGTGACGAGCGCGCGGCGCGCGGCGCTGGCGCGGCGCCAGCGGGTGCAGCCGGCGCGCGCCTGGGTCATCCGCAACGGAAGGCTGGATTCCGAATGGGCGCTGGTGGAGCGGCGCGGCATCAGCGTCGCGGCACGCGCCGTGTCCAGCATGATCGCGGCGAGCGGCTTCAACGACGCCGTGCGGCTCTATTTCTTCGCGCAGCGCGACGGCGTGGACTTCAACCTCGCCTATATCGGCCGGGACTTCACCCGGCAGCTCGAGACGCCCTTCGAGTCCGGCTACATGCGCGCGCTCTTCGCGAATGGCTACGAGCGGGCGCGGGCCGGTTTCCCATGGGCGAAGTCGCCGCCGCTCTGACCCCGCCCGGCGCGGACCGGCGCCCGCGGTGACGCGCGGCGCTCGCCGGCTGCTGCTCGCCGCCGCAGCCGTGCCGGTGCTGGCCGGCGGCCTCTTCGCGGCGCTCCACCAGGCCGTCTCGCGCGGGGTGCTGACCGCGCAGGTGGATGCGGCGCTGGAGCGCGCGGTCGGGCGCGCCGTGACGCATGGCGAGGTGTCGCTGCGGCCCGGCCTGCGGCCGCGCATCGCGCTGGCGGATGCGACCATCGCCAATCTCGAGGGCGGCTCGGAACCGCTGTTCGCCCGCATCGGCCGGCTCGAGGTGACGCTCGCGCTGCTGCCGCTGCTGTCCCGCAAGGTCGAGGTCGACAGCCTGCTCCTGGCGGATGCGGACATCCTGCTGGAACGCGATGCGGCGGGGCGCGCCAACTGGGTGTTCGGGCGCGACGGCACGGCGGGTGCCGCAGGGGGCGCCCCCGGGGGCGCTGCAGCGGCGGGGCTCCGCATCGCGGCGCTGCGGATCGAATCCTCGCGCCTCCGCCTGCCGGGGGCGCCCGTGCACGAGGTCGAGGTCGCGTCGCTGACGATCGCGCGCGACGAGCCGGGCGATCCCGTCTCCCTCGCCGGGCGGCTCCGCCTGAACGGGGAGGCGCTCGCGGTCGAGGCCAGCCTCGGCGCCGAGACGGAGGGGGCGCTGCCGCTGACGGCGCGCGTGACCGGCGAGGGGCTGCGGCTGGACCTGCGCGGCACCTGGCCGCGCGGCACCGACCAGCCGGCCTGGTCGCTGGCGGTGGAGGCGCGCACGGAGCGCGGGACTGTCCAGCGGCTCGCGGAGCGCTTCGGCGGGCCCGCCCTGCCGCTCGCCCCGGGGCCTATGGAGCTGGCGGCGCGGCTCGGGCCGGGCAGCCCCTTCCCGACCGTGTCGGACCTCTCGGTGAAGCTCGGACCGACGGAGGCCGGCGGCCTCGTCCCGGGGCTGCGGCTGGCGCGGGCGGAGCTGCGCGCGGCGTCCTTCGAGCATCCGGTCGCCGTCACGGCACAGGGGCGGAGATTGGGGACGGAGCTCGGCGCCGTCGCGACGCTGCCCTCGCTGCGGGTGATGCTGGACGCGGGCGCGGAGACCTGGCCGGTGGAGGCCACGATCGCCTCGGGCCCGTCGCGGCTGACGCTCGCGGGCGGGCTTCGGCGGGCGGCGGGGCTCAGGGAAGGGCTCGGCGCGACGGCGTTCGAGGCGCGGCTCGTCACGCCGGACCTGGCGCAGCTCGGGCGCGGCTTCGGGGCGTCGCTGCCGCGGCTCACCGGCGTCACGGCTTCCGCGCGGCTGTCCGGGCTGGGAACGCGCGAGCTGCGGCTGGCGGGGCTCTCCGCGACGTCGCAGGCGGTCGAGGGGCAGGGCGACCTCGCCATCGGCCTCGGGCCGCGCACGAGCCTGCGCGGGCGGCTGGCGATGCGCCGCCTCGACCTCGACGCCTTCGGCGGCGGCGCGGCGCCGCGCCGTCCCGGCCAGCCGGCGTCGCGGGTGATCCCGGCGGTGGCGCTGCCGGTGGAGACGCTGCGGGGCCTCGATGCCGCGCTGACCCTCTCGGCGGCGACGCTCCGGGCCGGCGGCGTGACCTGGCGCGATGCGGCGGCGACGCTGGCGCTGGCGGAAGGGCGGCTGGTGCTCGACCGGCTGGAGGCGACCTCGCCGGCCGGCGTGCTGGGCGGGCGGGTCAGCCTGGATGCGAGCGGGGCGGTCCCGGCGGCGGCAATGCGGCTCGAGAGCCGCGGGCGGGGTCTGGACTTGGCCGCGATGCGCCGCGCCTTCGGCGTGCCGGGCGGCTTCGACGGGGAGGCGGAGGTCGTGCTCGACCTGCGGGGCCGGGGCGCGACGCTGCCGGCGCTTGCGGCGACGGCAACGGGAGCGGCGGGGCTGGCCATGGTGGGGGGGCGCTTCGCCGGTGCCGCGGCGCTGTCCGTCGGGCCCGACCTGGTGCGCGCGCTGTTCCCGCGCGGCACGCCGGCGGGCGGCCTCGGGCTGCGCTGCGTCGCGCTGCGGCTCTCGGCCGAGGACGGGGTGGCGCAGAGCGAAGCGCTGCTGCTGGAAGGCGAGTTCGGGCGCATCGATGGCAGCCTGGCGCTGAACCTGCGGGACGAGACGCTGGCCGCGCGGCTGCTGCCGGATCTGCGCGTGATGGGGCTGAACATGCGCACGCCGGTGACGGTCGGCGGCAGCTTCGCGGCACCGCGCGTCGGCGTGGAGCCGGGCGCGGCGCTGGCGCGGGTGATGGGCGACACGGTGGCGAACCGGCTGTGGCGCAGCAGCACGGCGGAGTTCCTGCGCGGTGCGGCCGGCAGCGCCCCGCCGGGCGGGGATTGCGGCTCCGCGCTGGCGCTCGCGCGTCTCGGGCGGCCGGGGCGGCTGCCGGAAGCCGCGCCGGTGCCGATCCCGCTGGTGCCACGGGAGGTGCAGGGGATCGCGCAGGACGTGGTGCGGGGCTTCGGGGGGCTGCTCGGCGGCATCCGGCGATAGGGCGGCGCAGGGCCGGCGGGGATGCGGGCCCCGCCAGAATGCGATTGCGAGTAAGTCGCAATGACGATAAAAGGAGAGCAAGCCGCCGGGACATGAGGGCGCCGGGAGCCCCGCCGCGCGGCATCGGAGACGCACGACCATGGCCGTCACGCGCCGCCTTCTGCTCGCCACCCCCGCACTGCTCGCCCTGCCGGGCGTCGTCCGCGCACAGGAGCGGAGCCTCGCGATCTATTCCTCGCGCCACTACGACACCGATCGCGAGCTCTATGACGGCTTCACGCGCCAGACCGGCATGCGGGTGCGGCTGATCGAGGCGAATGCCGACCAGCTGCTCGAGCGCATCCGCGCCGAGGGCGCGAACAGCCCGGCCGACGTGCTGGTCACGGTGGATGCCGGGCGGCTGGCGCGCGCGCAGGAAGCGGGGGTGCTGGCGCCGGTGCGCTCGGCGGTGCTGGACGGGCGCATCCCGGCGCATCTGCGCGACCCCGAAGGGCATTGGTACGGCTTCTCGATGCGTGCGCGCGTCGTGATGTACGACCGCGCCCAGGGGCTGCCGGCCGGGCTCGCGCGCTACGAGGACCTGGCGCGGCCGGAGTTCCGGGGCATGGTGTCCACGCGGTCGTCGTCGAACATCTACTCGATCGGCTGGACCGCGAGCCTGCTGGCAGCGAACGGGCCGGAGGCGACGGAGGGCTGGGCGCGCGGGATCGCGGCGAACCTGTCGCGCCCGCCGCAGGGGGGCGACACCGACCAGATCCGCGCGGTCGCCGCCGGGCAGGGGCGGCTCGCGATCTCCAACACCTACTATCTCGGGCTGCTGCACCGCGCGGCCTCGGCGGCGGATCGGGAGATCGCGGGGCGGATGGCGGTGCTGTTCCCGAACCAGGGGGACCGCGGGACGCATGTGAACATCTCGGGCGCCGGCGTGGTGCGCACGGCGCCGAACCGGGAGGCGGCGCAGGCCTTCCTCGACTACCTCTCCTCGCCGGCGGCGCAGGCGATCTTCGCCGAGGGGAACATGGAATACCCGGTGGTCGCGGATGCGCCGGTGCATCCCTTCCTGCAGTCGCTCGGGGGCTTCCGGCAGGATCCGCTGAACGCGGCGCGCATGGCGGCGCTGTCGCCGGAGGCGCTGCGGATCATGCAGCGGGCCAATTGGAGGTGACGCGACGCGGGTGAGGCGTCGGCCGGCCGGCCGGGGAAGGCCCGCGACCGATCCGCCCGCATCGTGACCGCCTGCCGGCCGCACGCTCGATCCGGCCGATGAGGCCGAGCAGGGCAGCACCACCGCGCCGATCGGCAGCACGACCAGCGCGCCCTCGACCAGCACGCGGCGCCCTCATCGGGATGCCGCCCGTGGGAAGGGGGCCGGCGGGCGTCGGGGGCAACGCCCGCCGGCAGGGTCCGCGCCGCCTCAGGAGGACGGCGGCACGGGTTTCACCGCCCGGCCGCGCCCTGCCGCAGCCGCGCCATCGCGTCGCCGAGGCTGAAGCTGCCCGGCGCCTGGCGCGGCGGGAAGTCGCGGAAGGTCGCGAGGAAGCGCCCGACGAAGGCCTGCGCCGGCACGAGCGCGAAGGCGCGTTCGATGCGCCAACGGTTGTGCTCGAAGGATTCCGTCGCGCGTTCGTAGGGGTCGGAGCGCAGGTTGAAGAGCATCGGCAGGCGCAACGGCGTGAAGCCGCGTTCCCAGACGCCGAAGCCGTGGTTCTCCTGCACCATGAAGTGGACCTTCCAGTTGCCGTGGCGCAGCGCGGCGAGGTCCCCGTCATCGGTGAAGTAGAACATCTCCTGCCGCGCGCCGGGCCCGGTGCCGGTCAGCAGCGGAAGCTGGTTGTAGCCGTCGAGATGGACGCGGTAGGTGCGCGCGCCGGCCTGGTGGCCGGCCAGCAGCTTCCCCTTGATCTCCGGCTCTCCCGCCGCCGCCATCAGCGTCGGCAGCCAGTCCTGCAGCGAGACGATGTCGTTGATGACCCGGCCGGGCTGGATGCGGCCGGGCCAGCGGATCGCGGCCGGCGCGCGGAAGCCGCCTTCCCAGGCCGTCGCCTTCTCGCCGCGGAAGGGCGTGTTGCCGCCATCGGGCCAGGACATCACCTCGGCGCCGTTGTCGGTGGTGTAGATGACGATGGTGTCCTGGGTGATGCCGAGCTGGTCGAGCTTCGCGAGAAGCTGCCCGACATGGCCGTCATGCTCCACCATGCCGTCGGCATAGACGCCGAGGCCGGTGACGCCGCGGCTCGATTCCTTGAGCCGCGTCCAGATGTGCATGCGCGTCGAGTTGAACCAGGTGAAGAAGGGCCGGTTGGCGCGGTGCGCGCGCTCGATGAAGTCGAGCGCGCCGGCGAGGAACTCCTCGTCCACCGTCTCCATCCGCTTCATCGTCAGCGGGCCGGTGTTCTCGATGCGCTGCGTGCCGTCGGGGTTCGCCCAGGTCTTCAGCACGCCGCGCGGGCCGAACTGCCGGCGGAATTCGGGGGCGCGGGGGTAGTCCGGGTTCTCCGGCTCGTCCTCGGCGTTCAGGTGGTAGAGGCTGCCGAAGAACTCGTCGAAGCCGTGCATCGTCGGCAGGTGCTCGTCGCGGTCGCCGAGGTGGTTCTTGCCGAACTGGCCGGTGGCGTAGCCGAGCGGCTTCAGCAGGGCGGCGAGCGTCGGGTCCTCGGGGCGCATGCCCTCGGCGGCGCCGGGCAGGCCGACCTTCGACAGGCCGGTGCGGATCGGGCTCTGGCCGGTGATGAAGGCGGATCGGCCGGCGGTGCAGGAATTCTCGGCGTAGTGGTCGGTGAACATCGCGCCCTCGCGCGCGATGCGGTCGATGTTGGGCGTGCGGTAGCCCATCATCCCCATGTTGTAGGCGGAGATGTTGGCCCAGCCGACATCGTCGCCGAAGATCACCAGGATGTTCGGCCGGCGCGCCGCGCCGCCTGCGGCCGGTGCCGGCGCGGGCGCGGGCTGCGCCGGGCGCGGCTGCGCTTGCGCCTGGGCGAGCGCGGCGCCTCCGCCCGCGGCGGCGGCGAGGCCCGCGGCGCCGCCGAGCAGCATGCCGCGGCGCGAGCTGCGTGGTTCACTCATCTCCGTCGTCTCTCCTTGGCCCGTTCAGGGCACGATGATGCTGTCCAGCACGTGGATGATGCCGTTCGACGCCTCGATGTCCTGGTGGAGGAGGCGCGCGGAGCGGAGCCCCGCGGTCGCCGCGCCCGCGCTCATCGCCGAGCCGCCGGAGGAGGTCACGGTGACGCGTTGCGCATTGCGCGGATCGACCGTCAGCCGCGTGCCTGCGCGCGTCGTGAACTCGCGCGGCTGGCCGCCGAGCGAGGCGACCGGATGCCGGCCATCGACCACGAGGTTGCCGATCACCGCGGCGAGGCGCTGCGATTCCGACGGGTCGAGCAGCGATTGGCGCAGGAAGGCGGGCAGGCCGTTCCAGCCGGAATCGGTGAAGGCGAAGACGGTGAAGGGCCCGCCGCCGCGCAAGGACTGCAGCAGGCCGCTGCGCGACGCCGCCTCCACCAGGCGCTCGAAGGAGCTGTCGGAGGCGAGCACCTCCATGATCGTGCGCTGCGGCTGGCTCTGCACCTGCGGCGTGCCGCCGCCGCAGGCGGCGAGCGTGCCGGCGGCGAGCGAGAGGAGGGCGCGCCGCCCGGTCGTTGGATGCATCATGCTGGCGATGTCCTGTCCTGTCGGTGCCGGGGCGGCCGGTGCGGCGCGCGCGGTCATGGCGTCGCGGCCTCATCGCGGACCACGCAGCGGAAGCCGATGTGGCTCATGCCGGTGTCGACCATCTGCGCGTGGCGCGCGGCCGGGCGGTAGCGGCGGCAATAGGAGGGCGCGCAGAGGAAGCTGCCGCCCTTCACCACCTTGCGCGGGATGCGGATGCGCGGCTGGGCGGGATCGTAGCTGCCTTCCATCGCCGGGCCGCGCGGGTCCTGCGGCGTGCAGCAGGGCTTCGCCGGGTCGGGCTCATGCCGTACGGACCACCAGTCGGTGGTCCACTGCCAGACATTGCCGGCCATGTCGTAGAGGCCGTAGCCGTTCGGCGGATAGCTCGCGACCGGCGCGGTGCGCTCGAAGCCGTCGGCGGCGAAGTTGCGCCAGGGGAAGGGGCCCTGCCAGGTGTTGGCGAGCTGCGCGCCGCCGGGCGTCAGCTCCTCGCCCCAGACGAACTCGGCGCCGTCGAGGCCGCCGCGCGCGGCGAATTCCCATTCCGCCTCGGTCGGCAGCGCCTTGCCGGCCCAGCGCGCATAGGCCTCGGCGTCCTCATAGGCGACCTGCACGACCGGGTGGTCGTCGCGGCCCGCGAGGGTGCTGCCGGGGCCTTCCGGGTGGCGCCAGCAGGCGCCCGGCGTCCAGTGCCACCAGTTGCGGACGTCGCGCGTGTCCACCGGGCCGTCCGTCATGCGGAAGACGAGCGCGCCGGGCGCCAGCATCGCCGCATCCGCGCCGGGATAGAGCGCGGGGTCGAGCGGCCGCTCCGCGACGGTGACGTAGCCGGTCGCCGCGACGAAGGCCGCGAACCCGGCGTTCGTGACGGTGGTCGCGTCCATGAGAAAGGGGCTGACGGCGACGCCGTGGACCGGGCGCTCCTCCGGGTAGTGGCGGTCGGAGCCCATCCGGAAGCGCCCGCCCGGGATCCGGAGCATGCCCGGCGGTGTCGTCAGGGGCCGCGCCCTCGCCGTTGCCACAAGCCGCCTCCCCGCCTCGTTGTGTGCGCGCAAGTTGCCATTCCGGTCGCGATGCCGGCCAATACCAAGACGGAAATCTCAACTTGCCATGGCGGTCATATGCTGGAGGTGCGGGAGCTGCGGCTGGTGCAGGCGGTCGCCGAGCACGGCACGCTCGTGCGCGCCGCCCGCGTGCTCGGCGTCAGCCAGCCGGCGCTGACGCGCAGCCTGGCCGCGCTGGAAGCGAAGCTGCGCGGCCAGCTCTTCGAGCGCAGCCGCCAGGGCGTGATCCCGACCAATCTCGGCCGCGCCGTGCTGTCGGAGGCGGCCGACATCCTGGCGCGTCTGAACCGGCTGGACAGCACGGTGGCCGAGGTGCGCGGCGGACAGGTGCGGGAGCTGCGCATCGTCGCCGGCAACTATGTCGGCGAGACGGTCGGCTATCGCGCCGCGGCGCGGATGCTCTCGCTCTACCCGACCACGCGGCTGCGACTGATCCCCGGCGACTGGGCGGAGGTGCCGCGCGCGCTCCATGCGCGGGAGGCGTCGCTCGGCCTGCTCGACCTGCGCGGGCACGAGCCGGATCCGGGGCTGGAGATCGAGCCCCTGCGGCCGCAGCCGGGCGTCTTCGTGGTGCGGAGCGGCCATCCGCTCGCCGCGCTCGCCACGGTCACCCTGCCCGACATCCTCGCCTTCCCGCTGATCTTCATCGGCCGCGTGCCACAGGCCGTGCAGGGCCCGATGGCGGCGGCGCGGGAGGCGACGCGTGCCGCCGGCCGCGCGCATCCCGCCTTCCCGGCGATGATCCAGGAGAGCCCGAGCGTCGCGGTGGCGCTGCTGCGGCACTGCGATGCCGTGGTGCCCGCCACCCTGCCGGTCGCCGGCGCGTCGCTGCGCTCGGGCGAGGTGGCCGCGCTGCGCTGGCGTGCACCCTGGATGTCGCTGCATCCCGGCGTGGTACGGCTGCGCGGGCGGCCTCCGGGCGAGGCGGAGCAGGGCTTCCTCGACCTGCTGCGCGACACCGACCGCGAGGTGGAGCGCGAAGCCGGGGCGTGGCTGGCCGGGCTCGGCCTGCCGGCCGACTGCGCGTGAGGGGCGCGGCGGCGGGCGCCTCAGCCCTCCACCACCCCGTGCCCGCGCAGGAAGCCGAGCAGGGGGAGCAACGGCAGGCCGAGGATCGCGCTGTGCTCGCCCTCGATCCGGCTGAACAGGTGCACGCCCCGCGCCTCGAGCCGGTAGGCGCCGACGCTCGACAGGATCGCCTCGCCTTCCGCCCCGAGGTAGGCGTCGAGGAAGACGTCGGAGAAGCTCCGCATCGTCAGGCGGGGGGTCGTGACGTCCTGCCAGACGCGCTCGCCGCTGCGCCAGACGACCGTCGCGGTGACCAGGCGGTGGGTGCGGCCGCGCAGCGCCTGAAGCTGGGCGCGGGCGGCGGCGAGGTCCGCGGGCTTGTCGAACCAGCGCTCCCCGTCGTCGAGCTTGCACACCAGGAGCTGGTCGCAGCCGATCACCAGCGCGTCGGGGCGGCGGCGCGCGATGCGCTCGGCCTTGGCCTCGGCGAGAATCAAGGCGGCGTCCTCAGGCGGGATGCCTTCGGCGCGGCACGCCTCCTTCAGCGCGGCCTCGTCCACATGCGCCGGCAGCGCCTCGACCCGCAGGCCGGCGCGCTCGAGCAACGCGCGGCGCGTGGCGCTCTGCGAGGCGAGGACGACGGGCGGGTCGTCGCGCTGGATCATCGGCGCGCGATCACGCCGGGCCGAGCACGCCGGCGGCCGGATCGTCCGGACGGTGCGCAGGAGCCTGCCCCTGGGCCTGCTGCCGGCGCCGCGCGTGCCAGGCCTCCATCAGCTGCAGCACGGTCGCCGCCGTCTCCTCGATGGAGCGGCGCGTGACGTCGATCACCGGCCAGCCGCGGCTGGTGCAGAGCCGGCGCGAGGCGAGGATCTCGGCCTTCACGCTCTCATGGTCCACGTAGTCGGTGGCGTCCTGGCGGACGCCGGCGGCGCCGATCAGGCGCAGGCGGTGGCGGCGGATCTCGATCAGCGCGCCGGCCTCGATGTGCAGGCCGACGACGGGACAGGGCGGGTCGTTCAGCTCGTCGGGCAGCGTCGCGCCGGGGACGATCGGGACGTTGGCCGCCTTGATGCCGCGGTTCGCCAGGTAGAAGCAGGTCGGCGTCTTGGAGGAACGGGAGACGCCGACGAGGCAGACATCGGCCTCGTGGATCCCTGCCACGCCCTGGCCGTCGTCATGGGCGAGGACGTAGTGCATCGCATCGATCCGGCGGAAGTAGTCGGCGTCCATCACGTGCTGCGCCGCCCGCTTCTCCCGCGCGCGTTCGCCGAGCTCGGCCTGGAGCAGGTCCATGACGGGGTCGAGCACCGAATGGCAGGCGACGCCGAGGCGCTGGCAATGCTCCTCCAGCGCGTGGCGGAGGCTGCGGTCGGCGACGGTGAAGAGCACCGGGCCGGGCTCCGCCTCGATCCCGTCCAGCACCCGGTCGAGCTGGAGGCGGGAGCGGACGAGGGACCAGCGGTGGTGCAGGACGTGCGGATCCTCGAAGCGCGCCAGCGTGGCACGCGCCATGGAGTTCAGCGTCTCGCCCGTGCTGTCGGAGACGAGGTGGAGGTTGACGGTGCGGTGGGCCATGGACGCCTCTTTTCCCGCCGGTGCGGCAAGGCGGGGATGGCGGGGAAAACTCGGGGCGGTCAAGGGCTGTCCTGGGCAAGACGGGGAGAAGCGGGCGTTCGGGCGACCGCGGGGACAGGACTCCCGGGGTCGTGCGGGGAGTCCGGGACGGGTGGGGAAAGCGATCCGGACTCAGCGGCTTGGCGCCTGAAGCTCGCGTGGATGGGGCTGTGGATGGATCGTGGGATTGGGCGCATCCCCGATGCCCACAGGCCCAATAACCTCCCCCTCCCTTCAAGGATTCAGAGTCTTCTAGGAGAATGGTCGAAATGCACGAGGAGGCTCGGTTGCCGGAAGGCCAGGGTGGGACGCCGGATGGCGCGTCCGCGGAAGGACGCAAGCCGCTGTTGCGGGCGCTGGGCGGCGAGGCGGTGTGGCCGCCGCCGATGTGGCTGATGCGCCAGGCGGGGCGCTACCTGCCCGAATACCGCGAGCTGCGCGCCCAGGCGGGCGACTTCATCAAGCTCTGCACCACGCCGCACCTCGCGGCCGAGGTGACGATCCAGCCGATCCGCCGCTACGGCATGGACGGCGCGATCCTGTTCTCCGACATCCTCATGGTGCCCTGGGCGCTCGGCCAGCCCTTGCGCTTCGCCGAGGGCGAGGGGCCGGTGCTGGAGCCGGTCCGCGACGCCGCGGCGATCGCGGCGCTGCAGCCGGAGCGCCTGCGGGAACGCGCGGCGCCGATCTTCGAGACGGTGCGCCTGACGCGCGCCGCGCTCGAGGCGCATGCGCCGAAGGTGACGCTGATCGGCTTCGCCGGAAGCCCCTGGACGGTGGCGGCCTACATGGTCGAGGGGCATGGGAGCCGCGACTTCCACACCGCGCGGGGCATGGCCTATGCCGACCCGCAGGGCTTCGGGAAGCTCATCCGGGTCCTGGTGGATGCCACCACCGACTACCTGCTGGCGCAGATCGAGGCGGGCGCCGAGGCGGTGATGCTCTTCGACAGCTGGGCGGGGATGCTCTCGCCCGGGCAGTTCCGGCGCTGGGTGATCGAGCCGAGTGCGACCATCGTGCGCAACGTGAAGCGGCTGCACCCGTCGATCCCGGTGATCGGCTTCCCGCGCCTGGCGGGGCCGCTGATCGGCGAGTACGCGCAGCGGACGGGGGTGAACACGGTGGCGATGGACACGGCGATGGATCCGCGCCTCGCGGCCGCCGCGGTCGCGCCGAATGTCGGGCTGCAGGGGAACCTCGATCCGCTGGCGCTGGTGGCGGGCGGCATCGCGCTGGAGACGGAGACGCGTCAGATCCTGGCTGCGATGCGCGGACGGCCCTATGTGTTCAACCTCGGCCACGGCATCGAGAAGGTGACGCCGCCGGAGCATGTGTCGCAGCTGGTGCGGCTGGTGCGGAGCGGCGGATGAGCGCGAAAAAACCCTTCATCGAGCAGAACGTCGTCTGGCTCTACACCGACGATCTCGACCGCCTCGCGGGCTTCTACCGCGACGTGCTGGAGTTGCCGCAGGTGCTGGACCAGGGCGTGTGCCGGGTGTTCCAGGTGAGCCCGACGGGATTCCTCGGCGTGTGCAACAAGGCGGGGCGGCCGCGCGGGACGAAGGGGATGATGTTCACCTTCCTCGTCGAGGACGTCGAGCAGGCCTACCACTACTACAAGGCGCGGGGCGTGGAGTTCGACGGGCCGCCCAACATGCTCGGCGGGCGCACCGTCTATTCCTGCTTCTTCAAGGACCCCGAGGGCTACTGGCTCGAGATGCAGGAGTTCAACGACCCGCGCTGGCCCTATCCGCCCGGCCGCGGCCCGCGGAGGGGTTGAGCGCATGACGACACGCCGCAGGCTGCTGGCCGCGACAGCGCTCATGTTGCCCCTGCCCGCGCTCGGGCAGAGCTTCCCGACGAAGCCGATCCGGCTCGTCGTGCCCTGGGCGCCGGGCGGGGCGACGTCGAACATCGCGCGGATCGTGGGCGATGCGATGACGCCGCATCTCGGCCAGTCGGTCGTGCTCGACCACCGCGCCGGCGCGGGCGGTGCGATCGGGTCGGAGAACGTCGCGAAGTCGCCGGCCGACGGCTATTCGATCCTGATCGCCGGGGCCGGCACCTTCTTCCGCCCGGTGATCGAGCGCGACGTGCCCTTCGACCCGGTGCGCGACTTCGGCTTCGTCGGCCCGGTCGGCGACGGGCCCTTCGCGCTGGTGGGCCGCAGCGGCCTGCCCGACACGCTGCCCGGCTTCATCGCAGCGGCGCGCGCGCGGCCGGGGTCGTTCAACATGGCGTCCTCGGGCCAGGGCTCGACCAGCCACCTGGCGGGCGAGGCCTTCAACACCGCGGCCGGCATCAGCGCGACGCACGTTCCCTATCGCGGCGCGGCGCCGGCGATGGCGGATCTCGTCGGCGGGCGCGTGGACTACTACTTCGACGCCTTCTCCACCGTGCTGGAGAATGCGCGCGCCGGGCGCATCGGCCTGCTCGGCGTGACGACGCCGGTGCGCGCGCCGCAGGCGCCGGAGGTGCCGACGCTGATCGAGGCGGGGCTGCCCGGCTTCTCCATCGCACCCTGGTGGGGGCTGATCGGCCCGGCGGGCATGCCGGAGGGCGCGGTGATGCGGCTCTCGGCCGCGCTGGAGCGCGCGCTGGCGCAGCCCGCGGTGACCGAGGCGCTGGCGGCGCAGGGCTGCCGGGGCTTCTTCCTGAACCCGGCCGCCTTCGCGGACTACGTCCGCGCCGAGGATGCGAAGTGGGTGCGGGTGATCGAGCAGGCCGGGCTGCGGGTGCGCTAGCCGGCGGACCATCACGAGGCGGGCGGCGCGACCTCCGCCTCGGACTGGCCGCTGGCGGCGAGCGCTCGCGCGACGAAGCCCGTGGCTTTCATCTCCTCGACGAAGGCGCGCAGCCAGGGCAGCGCGGCCTCGCGGCCGGCGGGGATGCCGACCGCCTGCTCGATCACCTGGAAACGGCCGGGGAGGACGCGCGTGTCGGGGTTGGCACGCGCATAGGCGACGAGCGGCTGCTTCACATTGGCGGCGACCTCGAGGTTGTCGCGGCGGAAATACTCGAGGGCGGCAGGCGAGGTGGGCGCGCGGATGATGGTGGCCTGGCGCAGCTCGCGCGTGAGGAACAGGTCGTAGGCGCTGCCGCGGCCGACGGCGACGCGGATGCCGGGGCGGTCCACATCGGCGTTCTCGCGGATCGGGCTGTCCTGGCGGACGAGGTAGGCGCCCTCGATCACGACGTACGGCGCGGTGAACAGGATGCCCTGCGCGCGCACCGGATCGATCGCCAGGAAGCAGAGGTCCCAGGCGTTCTCCCGCAGCGCGTCGGTGACGCGGCCGGCAGCGGGATAGGTGGTCATCGCGACCGGCACGCCGAGCCGCCGCCCGATCTCGTTCGCAAGGTCCACCGAGACGCCGCGCGGCCCCTCGCTTCCCGGGCCGGGCTGGGCGAGGACGGAGTTGCCGAGGTTGATGGCGACGCGAAGCGTGCCAGACGGCGCGAGGGTCGCCGCGACCTCGCGGGGCGACTGGGCGAGGGCGGGGAGAGGTGCGGCGAGGGTCGCGGCGAGGAGGGTGCGGCGGGTGGGGCGCATGGTTGTCTCTCCCGGAGGTCGTTGCGCGTGAGCCTGCATGGGGCATCCGGGGCGCGCAACATGCGACGGGAAGGTTACGCCGGCTGTCTCACCCTCACCCCGACCCTCTCCCGGTCAAGCGGGAGAGGGAGAGGGTGGAGCGGCTACTTGGCGGCCTGCGGGACCTGGCGGGCGGCGCGCTCGGCTTCGTAGCGGTCGCGGGCGGCGTCCACCGCCTTTTGGTGGATCGCCGCCAGCTCCGGCCGCGCCTTCCGGGCTCGGAGCGCGGCGTCCACGGTGGATTGGTGCTGGCCCTGGAAGTGCGGCATGACCTCGCGGGCGATCAGGCGGTAGCTGCGCTTCGTCGCCTCGAAATCGGCCCAGTTGTGGGCGAGCAGGAGATAGGCGCCGAAGCCGCCATTCGACTGCGCCCAGAGGCGTTCGATCTGCGTGCGGCACATCTCCGGCGTGCCGATCGCGCCCAGCCCGCTGTCGTTGACGAAGTCGATCATCTCCTTCGCGTTGGCGCCATGCACGGCCATCTGCGGGAAGGCGGCGACGTCCTGGAAGTAGTGGAACCACTGCTCGATCCCGTATTCGACGTCGCGCCGCGCCTGCTCCGCCGTCTCGGCGATGTGGACCATGCCGACGAGGCGCCACTTGTCGCGGTTCACCGCCTTGCCGTGCACGCGCGCCTCCTCCTCCACGACGTTCCAGTGCAGCGCGAGCGCGTCGAAGCCGGCGGCGGTGGTCGCACCGACCGAGAGCATGCCGATGCCGTGCCGCCCGGCGAGCCGCGCGCCTGTGGGCGATGCGACGGCGGGCACCGCGACGTCGAAGTCGGAATAGGGACGCAGATGCAGACGCGCGTCGCGCAGGTCCCAGCGCTCGTTCCTGAAGGTCACCGCTTCGCCGCGCAGCAGGCGCATGATCACGTCGAGCCCTTCCTCCAACAGGCGGCGGGTGTCATTCTGCGACAGTCCGACCATGATGCCGTCGGTCGGCAGCGAGCCGGGGCCGACGCCGAGCATCGCGCGGCCGCGCGTCAGGTGATCGAGCATGACGATGCGCTCCGCCACCCAGAGCGGGTTGTGGTAGCTCACCGAGACGACGCCGGTGCCGAGGCGGATGTGGCGCGTCTGCGCGGCGCAATGCGCGATCAGGATCTCGGGGCTCGCGCTGATCTCGCTGCCCGCCGAGTGGTGCTCGCCGAGCCAGGCCTCGTCATAGCCGCAGCGGTCGAGCCATTGGACGAGCTCGGTGTCCTCCTGCAGCGCAAGGGTCGGGTTGATGCCCGGCTTGTGGAAGGGCGCGAGGAAGATGCCGAAGCGCATGCGCTGGGTCACGTGACTGGTCCTCCCTGCGCGGGCTGGCGCCGCGCTCGGGTGGAGGCTGGCAGGGGACACGCGGGGGTTGCAAGCGCGGCGTGGGCGGCTCCGCCCTATATGAGCCCCTGCGCGCGGCGGGTAAGCCAGAGGCGCTCGGCAGGTGCGAGGTCGAGGGCGAGCAGGGCGGCGTAGCTCGCGCGCGCCGCCTCGACCTGGCCGAGCCGGCGGAAGATCTCGGCGCGGAGCGCGTGCCACGGGGCGAAGGCGTCGAGGCGCGCCTGGTCGAGGCAGGCGATCTCCGCCAGCGCGGCGGCGGCGCCGTGCAATTCCATCACCGCGACGGCGCGGTTGATGCGCACGACCGGGTCGTCGCGGCCGGCCAGCAGCGCGTCGTAGAGCGCGAGCACCGCGGGCCAGGCCGGCGGCTCCTCCAGGTTGCGCCGCGCGCACCAGAGGCCGTGTATCGCGGCCTGGACCACGCGCGGCGATGGCGGGGCGAGCGAGAGCGCATGGGCGAGGAAGCGCTGCGCCTCCGCGATCATTGCGGCGTCCCACCGCGCGGGGTCCTGCTCCGAGAGCGGCACCATCGCGCCGTCGGGGTCGAGCCGCGCGGGCCGGCGCGCCTCGGCGAAGCGCACGAGCGCAGCGAGCGCATGGACCTCCACTTCGTGCGGCAGCAGCGCAGCGAGGAGTGCGGTGAGGTCGAGCGCCTCGGTGGCGAAGCCGGCATGCGGGCCGGCGCCGGCGGCGTCCTCATGCGCGGCGGCATAGGCGAGCTCGAGGGTGGAGAGGATGGCGCCGAGGCGCTCGGGCCAGTGCTCGGGGGCCGGGATCTCGAAGCGGATGCCGGCCTCGGCGATCTTGCGCTTCGCGCGCACCAGGCGCTGGGCGAGCGTCGGCTCGGGCAGCAGGAAGCCGCGCGCGATGCGCGCGGTGGAGAGGCCGCAGACGACCTTCAGCGTCAGCGCGGCGCGGGCGTCGGGCGCGACGGCGGGGTGGCAGCAGACGAGGATGAGGCGCAGCCGTTCCTCGGGGATCGTCGCGGCATCGTCGGTCAGGGCGTCCTCCGCGGTGGGCGCGGGCGGCGGCGGGTCGGGGGCGAGGCGCGCGGCGGTGCGGCGGTGGCGGATGGCGTCGAGCGCGACGCGGGTGGCGACGCGGTGGAGCCAGGCGGCCGGCTCGCGCGGGCTGCCCTCGCGCGGCCAGGCGGCGGCCGCGCGGGCCACGGCTTCCGCGACGCTCTCCTCGGCGAGGTCGAGGTCGCGGAAGCGCGCGGCCAGCGCGGCGCGGAGCCGCGCGCCCTGCGAGCGGACGACCGCGGCGAGCGCGTCGCTCAATCGCCGCCGATGAGCGGGCGGACCTCGACCGAGCCGCCGCGGTGCAGCGGCACGCGGCGTGCGATGGCCAGCGCGGCGTCGAGGTCCGGCGCCTCCACGACATAGAGGCCGCCGAGCTGCTCCTTCGTCTCGGCGAAGGGGCCGTCATGGAGGGTGCGCGTGCCGTCGGGCGCGCAGCGCACCGTGGTGGCGGTCGCGACCTCCTTCAGCCCGGCGCCGTAGAGCAGCGCGGGGCCGAGCGCGGCGGCGAAGGCGCGGTGCTGGGCGATGATCGCGGCCAGCGCCTCGCCGCCGCGGTCGTCGCCGTACTGGCGTTCATCCTCGTGGATCAGCAGCGCGAACTTCATGGTCCCGTCTCCTCTGCGCATCCCATCCGATCATGGGGCTGCGTGGAAGAGACGCGCGAGGGGTGCGGGATTCGACAGGGGGGCGGGAAGGAAGGCGCGGGCGGGACAGCGACGCCTATGGCGTCGAACCCGCCGCGGGCGGGGGAGGGAGCGGTTGCGAGATGGCCGCGGGCGCTGCCGGCACCAGCAGCCAGAGATTGGCCCCGTCGCGCATGCGCCCCGCGCGCTCGGCGGCCTCGCGGCCCCAGCCGGTGAAGAGGTCGGCGCGGGCGGGGCCGCGGATGGCGCCGCCGGTGTCCTTGGCGACCACCAGGCGGCGGAGCGGCTGGGTTGTCAGGGGATCGCGACCGGAGATCCAGACGGGCAGGCCCAAGGGTATGTGGGCGCGGTCCACGGCCAACGCCCGCATCGGGACGAGGGGCACGCCGAGGCTGCCGACCGGACCGTCCTCCGGCGCGAGGTCGAGACGGCGGAAGAAGACGTAGCTGGGGTTGCGGGCCATCAGCGCATTGGCCTCGGCGGGGCTGGCCGTGGCGAGCCAGGCGCGGATGGACTGCATCGTCACGCTCTCGCGCGGCATCACGCCACGCTCCACCAGGCCGCGGCCGATCGCCCAGTAGGGATGTCCGTTCCAGCCGGCATAGCCGAGGCGGACGAGGCGGCCGTCGGGCATGCGGACGCGGCCGGAGCCCTGGATCTGCAGGAAGAAGGCGTCCACCGGGTCGTCCACCCAGAGGATCTCGAGGCCGCGGTTCGCCAGCGCGCCGGCCATGATGCCGGCGCGGTCGGGGAGGGGGTGGAGGCGGCCATCCCGGACCTCGCCGACGATGCGCCGGCCGCGCAGGTCGGGGGCGAAGGCGCCGAGATCGACCTCCACCAGCTCCGGCGGGGCGTGCAGCGGCGTCGTGAAGCGGCCGGCGCGGGTCGGGCTGCCGCGGAGCTCGGGCTCGAAGTAGCCGGTCAGCGTGTCGGCGCCGAGCGGCAGGGCGCGGAAGCGGGCTTCGAGGAAGGCGCGGGCGGCGGCGTGGTCGCCGCGGGGGAGGGCGGCGGCCTCGGCGCAGATCGGCACGAGCTGGCCGGCGGTGTGGCGCGTGGCGTCGTTGCCGCCGAGGGCGGCCGATGGCGGGCGCGCGGCGATGCCCCGGCAGGCGGAGAGGAGGGCGGGGATCGCCTCGGCGTGGCGGTCCTCGGCCCAGCCGGGGAGGTCGGCGAAGGGGATCTCGGCGGCGGCGGCGGCCGGCGGGGTGGCGGGCGGAACGACGGCCGGCGGGGGCGGGGCCGGCGGGACGACCGGGGGCGGGTCGGGTTGCTGCGCGAGGGCCGGCGCGGCGAGGATCGCCAGCGCGACGGCCGCGCCCCGCCATGCCAGCCCGCCTGCCCGCCTGTCCCTCATCGTGCCCCGCAGCCCCCGCCGGGCGGAGCCTAGCGGGTTGCGGCGAGGGTCACCAAGCTTGCGCGGGGGCTGCGCGCGGCGTCAGGCGGAGCGGGTGGCGACGAGCTTCCAGGTCGGGTCCTGCTGCTGCAGATCGCGGCGGAAGGTCCAGATGTCGGTGAGCTCCGTCACCGCCTCGGCGCCGGCCACCACGCTGCCATCGGCGCCTGTGGTGAGGTTCACCTGGTCGGAGACGAAGCGGATCGTGACGTCGGCCGTCGTGCCGCGCAGGTCGGCGGCCTCGATCGCCATCTCCTGCATGGCGCGGACCTCGCTGCGCTGCGTCTCGCGCGCGGCCTCGCGGCGGGAGATCTCGCCCTCGAAGCCGGCATAGGTGTCGTCGTCGAGCAGGGCTTGCAGGGTCTGGCGGTCGCCGCGCGCGAAGGCGTCCACGATCATGCGGAAGGCGCCCTCGGCGCCGTCGAGGAAGCCGTTCGGGTCGAAGGACGGGTCCACGCCGCGGATGCGCATGAGGCCCTGGCCGATCGGGCTGCGCGGGTCGGGCACGACCCGGCGCGCCCCGCCGGCCTGGGGCTGGGCGGCGGGGAGCTCGGGCACGGCGTCGCCCGCCGGGGCGGGGCGCGCGGCGGCGGGGTCGTAGGCGCCGGGGCCCTCGCGCCGCGGGCGCTCGAAGCCGGTGCGGCGGCCCAGCACGCTGCGCAGGCGCAGGACCAGGAAGGCCGCAACCATCGCGAACAGGATCAGGTCGACCGGGAAACCGCCGGACATGGATGACTCCTCACTCGCGCAACACTTAGGGGTCGCACCCGGCCGGCGCAACGGCAAGGCAGGTTGCGGGCCGTCGCGGCGATGCCTAATCGGGGCGGAACCGGAGTACGCCCGAGATGATCCTGCTGCGCCACGGCCAGAGCGAGTTCAACCTGCTGTTCACCCAGACGCGGAAGGATCCCGGCATCAAGGATCCGAAGCTGACGCCGCTCGGCCACAGCCAGGCGGAGGCGGCGGCGGAGGCGCTGGCGGCGTCGCAGGAGATCCGGCGCATCATCGCCTCGCCCTACACGAGGGCGTTGCAGACGGCCGCACCCCTGGCGCGGCGGCTGGGGCTGCCGGTCACGGTGAACCCGGTGGTTCGGGAGCGCTACGCCTTCGCCTGCGACATCGGCAGCCCGGCGACGCGGCTGAGGGCTGAGTTCCCGGATGTTTCACTCGACCACATCGAGGAGGTGTGGTGGCCGGAGGTGGAGGAGCCGGCGGACCACGTCATCGCGCGGGCCGCGCGGTTCCGCGGCGAGATGGCGGCGCTGGAGGACTGGGCGCACACGGTCGTCGTCAGCCACTGGGGCTTCATCCTGTCCATGACGGGCAAGAGCGTCGCGAACGGGCAGTGGCTGCCCTGCGACCCGACCGGGCCGGCGCCGGAGGAGGTGGTGTGGAGGCACCACTGATCGGGCTGGAACGGAACGGCTAGGCCCGCGATCGTCCTGAGTGGGCACGAGGAAGGGCGTGGATCGCCGGGTCTAGCTCCCGCCCGGGGTCAGCAGCCCGACCACCGCGCCGGTCATGCAGCAGGCGATGGTGCCGGAGACGAGCGCGGGAAGGCCGAGGCGGACGATGTCGGCGCGCCGCTCCGGGCACATCGCGACCATGCCGCCGAGCATGATCCCGACCGAGCCGAAATTGGCGAAGCCGCAGAGCGCATAGGTCAGGATCAGGAGCGACCGCGGGTCGAGCCCCCGACCGCCCGAACTCCCGAGCTCGAGATAGGCGACGAATTCGTTCACCACGAGCTTCGTGCCGAGCGAGCCGGCGACCGTCATCGCGTGGTCCACCGGCACGCCCATCAGCATCGCGACCGGCCAGAACAGGAAGGCTGCGATGCGCTGCAGCGTCAGGCCGGTCAGCGGCTCCACCGCGGCGTTCACCAGCGCGACGAGCGCCACGAAGACGACCAGCATCGCCATGATGCCGAGCAGCAGCTGCAGCCCATCGAGCGTGCCGCGGGTGATCGCCTCCATCGCGCTGTCGTAGAGGCGCGGCGCGGGCGCGTCGGGCGCCTCGGCGCCCCGCTCCGCCTCCGGGATCATCAGGAGCGCGACCAGGACCGCGGCCGGCGCCGAGATCAGGCTCGCGGTCAGAAGCTGCCCCGCGGCGTCGGGCACGACGGGCGCGATGAAGAGCGCGTAGAGCACGAGCGTGTTGCCGCTGATCGTCGCGAGGCCTGCCGTCATCACGACGAAGAGCCCGCTGCGCGAAAGCCCCGCGAGCCAGGGCCGCACCAGCAGCGGCGCCTCGACCATGCCGACGAAGACATTGGCCGCGGTGGCGAAGCCAGTCGCGCCGTCGAGGCCGAAGGCGCGCTTCAGCACCCGTGACAGGCCCGCGACCGCCAGCGGCAGCACGCGCCAGTGATACAGAAGCGCCGACAGCGCGCCGACCACGAGGACCAGCGGCAGCGCCTGGAAGAAGAGGACGAAGCTCGATCCCGGCACCTTCTCGTCGAAGGGCAGCGGCCCGCCGCCGAGATAGCCGAAGACGAGCGCCGTGCCCTGGCGCGTCGCCGCGGCCAGCGCGTTGACGCCGTCGCCGAGCACGGCGAAGGCGGCGCGCAGCGGCGGGAGGTGCAGCAGCGCCGCCGCGAGCAGCAGCTGCAGTCCGAGGCCGGCGGCCACCACGCGCCAGGACACGCCGCGCCGGAACCCGCCGAGCGCCCAGGCGAGCGCGCAGAGGCCGAGCAGGCCGGCCGCGGATTGCAGTTGCAGCGCGCTCATTCCGCCGCCTTCAGCGGTTCGTCGGGGATGTCGAGGGCGCGGATCGCCTCGCCCCGGCGGGCGATGCGCTCGGCGCTCGTCTCGATCTCGCGCATGTCCTGCGCCATCGCGGTGTGGTGGCCGCGCAGCGCGGCGACGCGGCGTTCGAGGCGCGCCGTCTCCTCAGCAAGCTTCTCCACCTCCGCGCGGATGCGCCGCGCCTCCGCCTGCAGCCGCGCGTCGCGCAGCAGGCCGCGGGTGGTGTTCAGCACGGCCCAGAGCGTCGAGGGGCCGACGATGTGCACGCCGCGCCGCGCGGCCTCCGCCACCAGGTCGGCGAAGTCGGCATGCAGCGCGGCGTGCACGGCTTCGGAGGGCACGAACATCAGCGCGCCCTCCGCCGTCTCGCCGTCGAGGAGGTATTTCCCCGCGATGTCGGCGACATGCTTCCGGACATCGGCGACGACGCGCCGCCGCGCCAAGTCGCGCGCGGCCGGCGTCGCCGCGTCCTGCAGCGCCGCCCAGGCCTCCAGCGGGAACTTCGAATCCACCGCGATCGGGCCGGGCGGGAAGGGCAGCAGGACCAGCGCGTCCGGGCGCGTGCCGTTCGACAGCGTCGCCTGCCAGCGCCAGCCGCCGGGCGGCAGGCGATCGGCGAGAAGGTCGCGCAGCTGCACCTCGCCGAGCGCGCCGCGCGCCTGCTTGTTGCCGAGCACGGCAGCGAGCGAGGTCACCTGCCCGCCGAGCGATTCCAGGTTGGCCCGCGCCGCGTCGATCACGGCGAGCCGCTGCTGGATCGCGCCCGCCGTCTCCTGCGTGCGCGCGGCCGCGGCGTCGAGCCGTGCGGCCAGCGCGCGTTCCTGGTCCCGCAGCCGTTCCTCGCCGCGCGCGGCGGCGCGGTCCTGCGCGGCGGCCATCGCTTCGAGGGTGGCGGCCAGCCGCGCCAGATCCTCCCCCTGCCGGCCGCGGCGCGCGGCGAGCAGCAGCAGCCCCGCCATGAGGATGGCGGCGGCAATGAGCGCGGGCGGCAGCCAGTCGGGCACGCGGATCCCCCGATTCGCGGGGCGCGAGTCTCGCACGGGGTCAGGCCGGGGCGAACTCCCCCGTCGCCGGATCGAGGACCAGCAGCCGGCCCGTGGCGACACCGAAATGCGCGCCGCGCAGCCGCAGGCGGCCGGCCTCCACCGCCTCCGCCACCCAGGGGAAGGTCATCAGGTTGGCGAGCGAGATGCGCACCGCCTCGTGCTCGCAGGCTTCCTGCGCCTCTTCGGGCGTGTCGCAGCGGAGTGCCGTGGCCCGCGCGCGGTCGGCGATGCCGATCCAGCCGGCGACGAAGTCGCCCGCGCCCTCGGGCGTGCCTTCCAGCAGCGCGCGCACGCCGCCGCACAGCGCATGGCCCATGACGACGATCCGCGCGACGCCGAGCACCTGCACCGCGAACTCGACCGCGGCGGAGGTGCCGTGGAAGGCGGCGTCGGGCATGTAGGGCGGCACGAGGTTGGCGACGTTCCGCACGACGAAGAGCTCGCCGGGCGCGGCCGAGAAGATCATCTGCGGATCGACCCGGCTGTCGGAGCAGGCGACGACCATGGTGTGCGGCTTCTGCCCGCTGGCGGCCAGCGCCTCGAACCGGGCGCGCTGCTGCGGCCAGGTTTCCTCGCGGAAGCGGCGATAGCCGGAGAGGAGGGGGCCCATGGGCCGAAACGACCTCCTCAGTTCGGGCTGGCGGCCGGCGCAAGCCGGCCGAGCGCGCGAATGCGCGCCGCGCACAAACCAACAGCACCACAAGGGCGACGGTGGCCTGCGCGCAAGCCAAGCGGCCGGAGGACGCGCCCGGCGTTTGAGGGCATCATCAATGCCGGAAGTGGCGCATGCCGGTGAACACCATCGCGAGACCGGCGCGGTCGGCCGCGGCGATCACCTCGGCGTCCCGGATCGAGCCGCCGGGCTGGATGACCGCCGTGACGCCGGCCGCGGCCGCCGCTTCCAGCCCATCGGCGAAGGGGAAGAAGGCGTCCGACGCCACGACGCTGCCCCGGGCCAGGCTTTCGGGCAGCTTCGCGATGCGCGCCGCCTCCTCCGCCTTCCAGGCGGCGATGCGGGCGGATTCCAGGCGGTTCATCTGCCCCGCCCCGATCCCCGCCGTGGCGAGGTCCTTGGCATAGACGATGGCGTTCGACTTGACGTGCTTGCAGACGCGGAAGGCGAAGAGCAGGTCGGCCATCTCCCGCGCCGTCGGCGCGCGCTGCGTCACGCTGCGCAGCATCGCCTCCGTCACGCGGCCATTGTCGCGCGTCTGCGCGAGCAGCCCGCCCGCGACCGACTTCACCAGCAGCCCCGGCGCGGCGGGGTCGGGCATCGCGCCGGTCAGCAGCAGGCGCAGGTTCTTCTTCCGCGCGAAGACCGCCTTCGCGGCGTCGTCGGCGTCGGGCGCCACGACCACCTCGGTGAAGATCGCCGCGATCCGCTCCGCCGCGGCGGCATCCAGCCTGCGGTTCGCCGCGACGATGCCGCCGAAGGCCGAGACGGGGTCGCAGCGCAGGGCGAGGTCCCAGGCGGCGGAGAGGTCGTCCGCCTCCGCCACGCCACAGGGATTGGCGTGCTTGACGATGACGACCGCGGGCCGGTCGAACTCGGCGACGCATTCGAAGGCGGCGTCGGTGTCGTTCAGGTTGTTGTAGGACAGCTCCTTCCCCTGCACCTGCACCGCGGTGGCCAGGCCCGGGCGCTGCGCCCCGTCGGTGTAGAAGGCCGCCGCCTGGTGCGGGTTCTCGCCGTAGCGGAGCGCCTGGCGCAGCACGCCGGCGACAGCGAGGCGCGGCGGGAACGTCTCCCCGTTCCGCGCCGCGAACCAGCCGGAGATCGCCGCGTCATAGGCCGCGGTGCGCGCATAGGCCGCGGCGGCAAGGCGGCGGCGGGTGGCGAGGGTCGTGCCGCCTTCCTCGAGCTCCGCGCGCACGTCGGCCAGCTGGTCGGGCTCGGTGATCACCACGACGCTGTCGTGGTTCTTGGCCGCGCTGCGGATCATCGCGGGGCCGCCGATGTCGATGTTCTCGATGCACGCCTCGAAGCCGGCGCCTGCGGCCACCGTCGCCTCGAAGGGGTAGAGGTTCACCGCGACGAGGTCGATCGGCGCGATGCCGTGGCGCTCCATCTGGGCCACGTGTTCCGGCAGGTCGCGACGCCCCAGCAGACCTCCATGCACCCCCGGCACCAGCGTCTTCACGCGGCCGTCCAGGATCTCCGGGAAGCCGGTATGGTCGGAGACGTCCTTCACCGGGATCCCCGCCGCGCGGATCGCCGCCGCGGTGCCGCCGGTGGAGAGGATCTCAGCGCCCTGCGTGGCGAGGAAGCGCGCGAACTCCACCACCCCCGTCTTGTCGGAGACGGAGAGCAGGGCGCGGCGGACGGGAATGCGATCGGTCATGGCGCCCGTATCGCGCCACCTTGCGGGCGCATCAACGCCCGGCGGATGAAGAGGTGGTCACCTCGGCCGGCGCGCCTTCCAGCAGCGCGACGGTCCGCGCGACGATCTTCGCCTCGTCGAAGCGGTCGAGCGCCCGCGCGCGGCCGGCCTCGCCCATCCGCGCGCGCAGCGCGGGATCGGCCGCCAGGCGCGACAGCGCGGCGGCGAGCGGCGCGACGGTGGTGGGCGGCACCAGCAGGCCGGTCTCGCCCTCCACCACCTGCTCGCGCGGGCCGCGGATGTCGGTGGCGACGACGGGCAGGCCGGTCAGCATCGCCTCGATGATCGACATGGGCAGGCCCTCGAATTGCGAGGGCAGGCAGAAGAGGTCGGCGGCGGCGAGCAGCCGTGGCACGTCGTGGCGGTAGCCGAGGCGGCGGATGCGGCCGGGCAGCGCGGCCTCGGCGCGGGCGAAATGCGGCGCCATGTCCTCGCCGTGGTCGGTCGGCAGCCGGTCGCCCACCACCCAGAGCACGAGGTTCCGCGGTGTCGCGCGCATCGCCTCCAGTAGCTCGGGATAGCCCTTGTGGCGGACGAGGCGCGAGACGGCCAGCACGACGCAGTCATCGTCGGAGGCGCCGAGCTCCGCGCGGATCGCCGCGCGCGCCTCCGCGTCGGGATGGAAGCGGGCCGGGTCGCGGCCGTTCAGCACAGGCGTCGCCTGCCGGTGGATGCCGAGGCGGCGGGCGTCGCCGGCTTCCTCCTCGCTCACCGTGAGGTAGGTGTCGGTGATGCGGCCCGCCGCGCGTTCGAGCGTCAGCGCGAGCCGCGCGCGCCAGGCCGGCCCCGGCTGGTTGAACAGGAAGCCGTGGCAGGTATAGGCGATGCGCGGCACGCCCGCCGCCTTCGCCGCGGCGCGCGCCAGCAGCCCGCTGATCGGCATGTGGCCGTGCACGAGGTCCGGCTTCTCGCGCCGCATCAGCGCGACGAGGGCGGAGAGCGCACGCGCCTGCGCGACGGGGTTGAGGCTGCGTGCCATCGGGACCGGCTCGATCCGGAAGCCCTCGGCGCGGGGGAGGTCGAGCAGCGGGCCCTCGGCGCAGGCGCCGATCACCTCGTGCCCGCGCGCACGCAGGCCGCGCATCAGCGGCAGCAGGAAGTGCCGCAGCGAGAAGTCGACGTTGGTGATCTCGAGGATCTTCATGTGAGTTGACTGGGGCCTCAGACGCTGGCGCCGGCTCCGCCGGCCTGGCCTTCGCGCCTCAGGCATGGCGCGCCGAGCCATGCGGCCGGTCGCCGCGCGGGGCCGCTTTCACGGCCCGTGCGGGCGGGGCCGGTCAGGCGCCCTCGCTCCCCGGCCCCGGCATGCTCACCCGCACGATCGCCCATTGCACGCTCGTCGCACCCGGCTCGGCGTGCAGGACGACCTGCTGGCTGCGGCGCGGCTCGCCGGCGAAGAAGATGCTCTCCTCGATCGCCACGCGCGCGCCCTTGGCGCGCAGCCGCCAGCCGACGCCGGACGGCAGCCGCAGCAGCACGCCCGCCTCGTCCTGCTGCGGGTTCGCCACCACCGCCGGATGCAGGTGGAAGCGCACCGTGAAGCCCGGCACCGCCACCTCGCGCTCGGCCTCCAGCACGTCCTCGCCGCGCAGATCGTCGCCGGATTCCGAGAGGTAGAACCGCCGCCGGTGGCGCAGGCCGAACTGGCGCAGCCAGCCGTCATGCGACACCTCGAGCCACTGCGCGCCATTCGCGTCCTGGCGGTCGGCCTCCACCGCCTCGATGCGGCGGCCGAGGCCCTCCGCGCGCAGCTCGCTCGAATTCGTGTCGGCCAGGACGAGCGTGGAATGCGCCGCGGTGGCGCGCAGCGCGTCGCGCCATTCGCCCTCGGCGGCCGGCGCGGCGCCGCAATTGACGATCAGCCGGTCGCGGCCGACCGACATCTCGAAGCTCAGCGTGCCGGCATGGGCGAAGCGGTCGGCGCCGCGCGGCAGGCCGCCGGGCCCGGCCTCGCGCCGGCCCGGCGGCGGCGCGCCGACATCGCAGATCACGAGGGTGCGGCTGGCGGCCAGGCGGTGGAAACCCGTCTCCGGCAGCGCCGCCGGCGCGCGGCCGCGCGACTGCGCCTGGGTCAGCACGAGGTCGAGGATCGCCGCATGCTCCTCCCGCGTGCCGTTGAAGAGCGCGAGCCCGCCATCGGCGTGGCGCAGCAGGCGCAGCGCCGGCGCGGTGCGGTCCAGCACGGCGGTCAGGATCGGCGGCGCCTCCACCC
>Ga0164290_1000734_pt1 | contig 86554 bp, 91 predicted proteins | sample Micstemetagenome_FD_108782 | JGI IMG/M metagenome (GOLD analysis project Ga0164290, IMG submission 108782) | Contaminated culture microbial community from soil near Moab, Utah, USA - Microcoleus steenstrupii SON62 (Illumina Assembly) | ecosystem: Environmental > Terrestrial > Soil > Soil crust... | reverse complement strand
GGCTGCAAACCGGAAACACCGCTTCCGGCAGCAGGCGCTCCACGGTAAGGCCGGGATAGCGGCCTGAGCCATAGCGGATCGCCAAGTCCACATCATCGGTGGCGAAATCAGCGAGCTGGTTGGAGGCCGAAACGCGCAGATCAATGCCGGGATGCTGATCCTGGAAACGATCAAGCCGCGGCACCAGCCATTTCACCGCGAAGGACGGCGCCACACTGACCGTGAGGATGCCGGCCTGACCAAAACTGTCGATCTGGTTCACTGCGCTGGTCAGGCACTCAAAGCCATCACGGATGCCGGGCAGGCAAGCCTGGCCTGCATCCGTGAGGAAGATGTTGCGGCCCGAGCGGCGGAAAAGCGGCACGCCGAGATGTTCTTCGAGCGTGCGAATCTGATGGCTCACAGCGGCCGGCGTGACGCAAAGCTCATCGGCCGCCCGCGCCAGGCTGAGATGGCGCGCCACCACTTCGAAAGTGCGCAAGGCACCCAGCGGCGGCAGCCGGCGCTTGGGCGCCGCGCGCGCCTGCGCCGAAGCCACCGGCACGCGCAGGGCCTTCAAAGCCTGAGACTTAAATGTTTGGGCGGGCCGCAGCCCGACAGCCTGATTCATCACACGGTCTTTCGGAATGTCATGGGTTGGCTGGATATTTCCACAATCAAGGATTAATTTCCATACTTAACCGTAATATTCAATGTTAAATATAATAATATACATTTTTAATTTGTTTATATTGACCTGAGCTTCTCTCATGATGCCTTTCCGCTGCGGGGCGCAAAAGGCTACATTTCCCAACCAGCTCCGGGAGATACCATGGCCAAAGAAATCCGCCTGAATGCCTTCGACATGAGCTGTGTCGGGCATATCGCCCATGGCATCTGGTCGCATCCCCGCGACCAATCCTTCCGCTATACCGACCTGGATTACTGGACCCAGTTGGCCCGCACGCTGGAGCGCGGCCTGTTCGACGGCTTGTTCCTGGCCGATGTGGTGGGGGTCTATGACGTTTATGGCAACAGCCCGGATGCAGCCTTGCGCAATGCCGCCCAGGTGCCGGTGACCGATCCATTGCTGCTGGTGCCGGCCATGGCCCAGGCCACCAAGCATTTGGGCTTCGGCGTCACCTGCAATGTCAGCTACGAGATGCCGTATCTCTTCGCCCGGCGCATGTCCACGCTGGACCACCTGACCAAAGGCCGCATCGCCTGGAATATCGTCACCGGCTATCTCGATAGCGCCGCCCGCGCCATGGGCCAGCCGGCTTTGCCCGCCCATGATTCGCGCTACGACACCGCCGATGACTTCATGGAGGTGGTCTACAAGCTTTGGGAAGGCAGCTGGGAAGACGGCGCGGTGCTGCGCGACAAGGCTTCCGGCATCTATGCCGATCCGGCCAAGGTGCATAGCGTGCAGCATGAGGGGCCGCATTTCCGCATGCAGGGCGTGCATCTGGCGGAACCCTCGCCGCAGCGTACGCCGGTGCTCTATCAGGCCGGTTCCTCCACGCGCGGCCGCGCATTCGCCGCGCGCCATGCGGAATGCATCTTTGTCAGCGGCGGCTCAAAAACCATCGTGGCCGAGAATGTGCGCGACGTGCGAAGCCGTGCCGCCGCCATGGGCCGCGATCCGGCCGATATCTTGGCTTTCATCAGTGCCTGCGTGATTGTGGCACCCACGGAAGCGGAGGCCAAAGCTAAGGCTGCGGATTACAGCCAGTATCGCAGCATCGAGGGCGGCCTGGTGCATATGGCCGGCGGCACCGGCCTGGATTACGCCAAGTTCGATCTCGACGAACCGATCCGCACCACGGAGACCAATGCGATGAAATCCTCGCTGGAAAACCTGACCACGCGCAGCGAGAAAGTGTGGACGCCACGCCAACTGGCCGAGCAATACGGCCTGGGCGGCCGCACCCAGCCGATCATCGGCGATCCGGGCAAGGTGGCAGACATCATGCAGAGCTGGATGGATGAAACCGATATCGACGGCTTCAACCTCTCGCGCACCGTGATGCCGGAATGCATTGAGGATTTTGTTGATCTGGTGGTGCCGGAATTGCAGCGGCGCGGTGTGTATAAGCGCGAGTACACCAGCGGCAGCTATCGCGCCAAGCTGCGCGGCGATGGCCATGACCGCCTACCCACCAGCCATCCAGCCGCCAGCCACCGGCGTTAAAAGCTGCCAAGGGCTAGGCTCAGTGAGTTGACGGGGTCGAAATACCTCGGATACTCAAACCCATGGCTCGGCAGGATAGCAGGAACACGGCGCGGTATTGGCGCGATCAGCGCGTGCCAGGGCTTACGTTGCTCTGCGCCGATTTCACCACCCATGAATATGCCCTGCATAGCCATGATGCCCTGGTGATCGCCATCACCGAGCAGGGCGGCGCGGAAGTGAAAAGCCGCGGCAAGGTGGAGCAGGCGCAGCCTTCCGCCCTGTTCGTGTTCAATCCGGCCGAACCCCATGCCGGCTGGATGGGCTGGAGCCAGCATTGGCGCTATCGCTCACTCTACCTCACGCAATCGGCTTTGGACGATGTGGCGGAAGGTTTGGGGCTGCATGACATCCCATATTTCATGCAGAACCGTTATGCCGATAGCGATCTGATCAAGGGCTTCCTGCGGCTGCACCATTCGCTGCAGGCTTCCACCGATGCCCTGCAGGAAGAGGAATTGCTGCTCGGCTCTTTCGGCAAATTGTTCCAGCGCCATGGTAGCGGCGCCAAACCGCTCGAGCTTTGCGGCCGCGATCTGGCATTGCAGCGCCGCGTGGCCGCGATCATGCAGGAGCGCTATGACGAGCCATTGCGGCTGGCCGATCTGAGCCAGGCGGTGGGACTGCGCAAGGTGCAGCTGATCGACCTGTTCAACCGCACCACCGGCATGGGGCCCCATGCCTATCTGAACCAAGTGCGCCTGAAGGCTGCCTGCCGGCGGCTGAAACAGGGCGACGCCTTGGCCGAGGTGGCAGCTTCCTGCGGCTTCTATGACCAGAGCGCCATGAACCGCCACTTCAAGCGCGCCTATGGCATCACGCCGCTGCAATACGCCCAGGTAGCTTAAGCGAATTTTTTGCCAATACCGCCGGCCGGCGCCGCCCTATCCTGGGCGCCTTGTTCTTGCTGCGAGGCCGGTATGCATTTGTATTGCCACGATCATCCCCACCAATTGAGCCTGACCACCGAGGTGCTGGAAGCAACTCCGGGTCGCGTGCGCCTGACTGAATCGCCTTTCTATCCCGGCGGCGGCGGGCAATTGCCGGATCGCGGCGCCATCCGCTGGCACGGCGGCGATATCGGCGTGATGGGATTCGAGATCGTGAATGACCAGCTCTGGCATTTGCTCGCCGATCCGGTGGCATTGCAGGGCCAGGTAGATGTGGGGGTGAATCCCTCTTTCCGCCAGATGATGCGCGAGATGCATACCGGCACGCATATCCTCAACGCCTTGGTCTTCCAGTCTTTCGACGGCGCCCTGGTCACCGGCGTGCAGATGAACGACGACGGCACGGCGCGTATGGATTTCGATCTGCCGGAAGCCGATAACGACCGCCTGCGCGCCCTGGAAGCACCGATCAACGATGTGATTCGGCAGAATATCCGTGTGACATGCGATTACGTGGCTTATGAGGAAGCCCGCGCAGTGCATGGCCTGATCCGCAGCCGCTCAGTGGCGCCGCCACCGACCGAGAATGGCCTGATCCGCATTGTCGATATCGCCGGCCTGGACCGCCAGGCCTGCGGCGGCACGCATCTGGATAATACCGGCGACACGCGCGCCATTCGGATTCTCAAGATCGACAACAAGGGCCGCCATAACCGCCGCATCCGCCTTGGCCTGGTTGGCCTGGGGCCGCTCGCCGATTAGGGATCAGGCCGACGCCTTCTGCCTGGCGATCTCGGCGGCCAAGGCACCAGCTTGCAGTTCCGGCACGATCCAGCGGGTTTGGTGAATCGTCACCGATTCAAAAACCGGTTCGCGGAAATAGGGATCCTGGGCCAGATGCCGGTCGAGCGCGGCACGATCAGGGAAATCCAGGATCATCAGGCTGCCCACCACTTGGCCGGCATCATCCAGCAGCGGCCCGCCAAAGCGGAAGCGATCCTGCTTATCGGCGATGAATTCCAGATGCTCGGCACGGAATTTCTGCCGCATGGCACTGCCGGGGTGATCCTTGGCAAGAACGACGAAAAACATGATGGCCTCCCTTAATCTGCAACCCGAGCCTAGCGAGCCGGCCGGCGCCAGTATTGGAAAATCGTGCGGCACGAATGTCCAATACACTGGCGGCAGACCAGTTACGAAAATTGCGCGTGAAAGTGATTTACCGTCGCGCTTCCTGTCTAATGACGGCGGCTGTGCGCCCTGCCCCTCCCGGCGCCCAGCCCGGCGGGCCGAATAGATAGCCCAGCCGGTCGCTCCAGGTGGTGGCGCGGGCCAGATCGCGGCCGATCTCGATCCATTCATGGAAGGCAATGACCAGCGGATTGAAGCGGCCGAGATTCTTCACGATGCCATAGCGGCAGGGTTCGTCATCGCGCTCGGCCACGAAGGTGCCAAACAGCTTATCCCAGATGATGAAGATGCCGGCGTAGTTGCGGTCCAGATAGATCGGGTTGGTGGCGTGGTGCACCCGGTGATGCGAGGGCGTGTTGAACACCGCCTCAAACCAGCGCGGCAATCGCTTCACCTGCTCGGTATGGATCCAGAATTGATAGACCAGGTTCACGCCCTTCTGGAACACGATCAGGGCGGGCGGAAACCCAAGCAGCGCCAGTGGCAGCCACAGCACCCAGGTCAGCGCCAGATTGCCGGTCCAGGTCTGGCGCAAAGCCGTGGAGAGATTGTAATGCTGTGAGGAATGATGGTTCACATGCGCCGCCCACCAGATGCGATGCTCGTGGCTGAAGCGATGGAACCAGTAATAGACAAAGTCCTCGGCAAAGACCAAGGCCACCCAGGTCCAGAAGCTGAACGGCAAGTCCAATAACCGCCAGCCATAGCAGGCCTGCAGGGACGCCCAGATCAGGCCGGCAAAGGCGATGCCCTGCACCAAATTGATCAACCCCATGGTCAACGAGGCGGCGGTATCCTTCAACTCATAGCTTTCCGAGCGCCGCAGGCGCGCGGCGAGGATTTCCAGGACCGCCAGGCCGATGAAAGCCGGGATCGCCAGCACCACGGGATCGGGCAGGCCGCTTGCAGCTGTCATGGCTTCAGGCGCTCCAGCCAGCTTTGCGCTTCCGCCAGTGGCAGGGTGAGCGCTAGGCGAAGCACTGCTGGGCCCTTGGTGGTTAGGCGCAAGCAGGCCCGGCCATTTGCCGGATCGGCCTCAAGCGCCTGCTCGGTGATATCGGCCGGGTGCAACACGCGCGCGGCAAGCTTAGCCCCTGCGGGAAATACCAAACCCAGCCTGCCGGCGGCATCGCTGGCGATGGCGGCCGCGCCATCCGCCGCCACACTGATCCACGCCGGGATGAAGCCAAGCTCGGGCTGGCCGAGTACGGCGCGGGCGGCCTCCGCATCTGCGATGCGCACCCGCCGGCGCCCGCCGGTGAACCATACCAGAGCGAGAATCAGGGCGATGCCGCCTAGCGGCAACCGGGGGTCGAGGGGCAAATCCATGCCTGATTATGGCAATTCCATGGCGCCGCGTCGACTTGGCTTGAGGGGCCAAAACTGCTATGCCGGACCCATGCCGCAGCAGCCGATCCGAATCGCGCCCTCCATCCTTTCCGCCGACTTCGCCAAGCTTGGCGCGGAGGTGGCGGCCATCGACACGGCTGGCGCCGACTATATCCATATTGATGTGATGGACGGGCATTTCGTGCCCAACCTGACCATCGGCCCCGCCGTGGTGAAGGCCTTGCGCCCGCACAGCAAAAAAATATTCGACGCGCATCTGATGATTTCGCCAGTCGATGCTTTCGTGCCGCTCTTCGCCGAGGCCGGCGCCGATATCATCACCGTGCATCCGGAAGCCGGCGCCCATGTGCATCGCACGCTGCAGCTGATCAAATCCCTGGGCAAGAAGGCTGGCCTCTCGCTCAATCCCGGCACGCCGGTGGAAGCCGCGCTCAGCGTGCTCGACATGCTGGACCTGGTGCTGGTGATGAGCGTCAATCCCGGCTTTGGCGGCCAGGCCTTCATCCCAAGCCAGCTTGAGAAAGTGAAGCGCCTGCGCCAGGCCATCGACGCCACCGGGCGCCAGATCGATCTGCAGATCGATGGCGGCATCAACGAGGAAACCGCGCGCCAGGCGATTGCCGCCGGTGCCGATGTGCTGGTGGCTGGCACTGCCGGCTTCAAAGGCGGGCCTGAGCATTACGCTGAAAATATCCGCCGGTTGCGCGCGGCGTGACCACGCCGGCCGCAGCGGCTGAACGCCATGCTGAGTCTCGGCCCGGCTTCGGTGGCCGCCTCGCCGCCCTCTGGTATGGCTCGCCGCTCTATGGCCTGACGCTGCCGCGGCAGGCGCCGCTCGAATTCCTCTCCCTGCCCAACGATCCCTGGCCCGGCCTCGCTGCCCGCGCCGATCGCCTGTTCCAGGGCCGCTTTGGCTTTGCCGGCCTGGAAGTGGTGTCGCCCCATGCCGCGCCGTGGGACAGTGATGTTGAAAGCCTGAACGCTGAGCCCGCCAGCATTGCAGCCTGGGCTGCCGAATTGCACGGCTTTGCCTGGTTGCGCGATTTCGCAGCCCAGGGCGGCGACATGGCACAACGCATGAGCCGCAGCCTGGTGCAGCATTGGATCGAACGCCATGGCAGCTGGCGGCCACGCGCCTGGGCGGCACCGGTGATGGGCCGCCGCCTCGCCTCCTGGCTCAATGCCGGGCATTTCCTACTGCAGAATTCAGATGCTGCCTTTGGTCATGACCTGCTGCTGAGCGTGGCGCGCCAGGCGGCGCATCTGGGCCGCGTGGCGCATCGCGAAGCCCAGCCTGCCGCGCGCGCCGAAGCCCTGCTCGGCCTGGTCTATGCCGCCGAAAGCCTGCCCGGCGGGCAGCAACGCTGGCCGCTGGCCCTGCCGCAGCTCATCCTCGCCTGGGAAGCGCAGTTGCTCGGCGATGGCGGCCATGTCTCGCGCAACCCCAGCCGGCTGCTGGCGCAGTTCCGTGACGTGGTGGCGTTGCAGCGCTTCTTGAGCGCCGGCCATCCTGAGCGCATGAGCCTGCTGCCGCTGATGGATCGCATGGCGCCGATGCTGCGCTTCTTCCGCCAGGGTGATGGTGGCCTGGCGCTGTTCCATGGCGGCGAGGAAGAACCCAGCGGCGCGCTGGACCATGCGCTGGCGCTTTCAGAAGCCCTGATCCAGGGCAAGCATGGCAAGCCGCCGGCATCATCGGCCGCTTCCGGCTTCGAGCGCCTAGTGGCCAAGCGCGCGCTGCTGCTGCTGGATACCGGCGCGCCGCCGCTCAATGCCCTGGGCCGGCCCCATGCAGCACCTCTGGCTTTCGAATTCAGCCATGGCAAGGACCGCCTGTTCGTGAATTGCGGCGCGGCGCGGCGTCTGGGCGGCGATTGGGCGGAAGCCCTGGCCGGACCAGCGGCGCATAATACGCTGGGCATCGAGCATGCCCGGCCGGCGCCGCATTTCACGGTGCGGCTGCAGCGTCACGAGCAGGACGGCCATGCCTGGGTGGAAACCGAACATGATGGCTGGCAGCCGGCATTCGGCCTGCTGCATAAGCGGCGGCTCTACCTTGGTGCCTCAGGCGACGACCTGCGCGGCGAGGATGGCCTGGAGGGCGGCGCACCGGACCAGCCGCGCGCCTTCACCCTGCGCTTCCACCTGCATCCCGGTATGCATGCTTCCGTGCTTGGCACCGGCGATACCGTGCTGCTCAAAACCAATTCCGGCCAGGGCTGGCGCTGGCGCGGCCAGGGCGGCGTGGTGCGGCTGGAAGACAGCGTCTATTTCGGCCAGGGCGGCGAATTGCGCCGCAGCCAGCAGATCGTGATGGCAGGTTCCGCCGCCGGCCTGCCGGTGCAGCTGAAATGGGCCCTGACCAAGATTCCGACCTGACGCCATGCATATCATTCCCGTGCCCAAGCAGCGCGCCATGCCGTGGAAGAACGGCAAGGGCGTGAGTTGGCATATCGCCGCCGATCCTGATGGCGCCGATTTCGACAGCTTCAGCTGGCGTGTCAGCCGCGCCGCCATCGTGCGCGACGCACCCTTCTCGGCTTTTCCCGATACCGACCGCTGGATCGCGCTGATCCAGGGCGAGGGTTTTGCGCTGCGCTTCGAGGATGGCACCGCGCTGATGCTGCGTCGGCCCTTAATGCCGATGCGCTTTGATGGCGCCATCGCCGCCGAATGCAAGCTTTCCGCCGGCCCGGCCACGGTGATCAACGTCATGGCACGGCGCGGCAAGGCAACAGCTGATGTGGCGGTGATCGCGCAGCCCGATGGCATGCCGCCTGATATCGGCGATGCGGCGCGCGACGGCAACCTGATCCTGGTGCGCCTGGATGCCACCCGCGTGCTGCGCGCGCGCTTTACTTAGAGCCTATTCCGCAGCCTCAAGCCGCGCGGCGCAGAATTTGAATTCCGGAATCTTGCCATAGGGATCAAGCTGCGGGTTGGTCAGCATATTCGCTGGCGCCTCATGGAAGGCGAAGGGAATGAACAGATTGCCCGGCGCGATATCACGGTCAGCGCGTGCCTTCAATGCAATATCGCCGCGCCGCGTGCTCACTTTCACCATGGCGCCGGCTTCCAAGCCCAGGCTCGCCAGATCGGCCGGGTTTACCAGCGCCACCGCTTCCGGCTCAAGCGCATCCAATGTGTCGGCGCGGCGGGTCATGGCACCGGTATGCCAATGCTCCAGCAGCCGGCCGGTGGACAGCACCATGGGATAATCAGCATCGGGCAGTTCAGCCGGCGGGGAAACCGCAGCCGGCACCAGGCGGCCGCGGCCGCTGGCGGTGGGGAAGCCTTCACCGAACAGAATCTCCTGGCCCAGCGGATAGGTGATGGCGCCGGCGGCTTCCAGCCCCTCCCAGGTGATGCCGGCCAGTGACGGCATGGCGGCGGCCATCTCAGCGTAGATTTCACGCGGATGCGTGTAGCGCCAGTCAAGGCCGAGCCGCTGCGCCAAGGCCTGCACCAGTATCCAATCCTGGCGCGCCTGGCCCGGCGGCTCCAGCGCGGCACGCGCCATCTGCACGCGGCGATCCGTGTTGGTGAAGGTGCCGGTCTTTTCCGGCAGCGCGCTGGCCGGCAGGATCACATCGGCGAACATCGCGGTTTCGGTGAGGAAGATATCCTGCACCACCAGATGCTGCAGCCGCGCCAGGGCCTCGCGCGCATGGCCAAGATCGGGGTCTGACATCGCCGGATTCTCGCCCATGATATACATGCCCTTGATGCTGCCGGCGAGAATGGCATGCACGATCTCCACCACGGTGAGGCCGCGCTTGGGGTCCAGCGCCATGCCCCAAAGGTTTTCGAACTTGGCGCGGATCGCCTGATCCTCCACCGATTGATAATCCGGAAACACCATGGGGATCAGGCCGGCATCCGAGGCGCCCTGCACATTATTCTGCCCGCGCAAGGGATGCAGCCCGGAGCCAGGCCGACCAACCTGGCCGGTGATTAGCGCCAGCGCGATCAGGCAGCGGGCGTTATCTGTGCCATGCACATGCTGCGACACACCCATGCCCCAGAAGATCAGCGAGCCCTTGGCCTGGGCGTAGAGCCGCGCCACCTGGCGCAACTCTTCCGCCGCCACGCCACAGAGCGGCGCCATGGCTTCCGGCGTGGCGAGCTTCACCGCTTCGACCAGTTCCGGGAAGCCATCGACAAAGCGCTGGATATAGGCCGGATTAGTGAGTTCCTCCTGCACGATCACATGCAGCAACGCATTGAGCAGAGCCACATCACTGCCCGGCTTAAAGCGCAGCATATGCGCGGCATCGCGGGCCAGCGCCTGACCGCGCGGGTCCATCACGATCAGCTGGGCGCCGTGCTTGCGCACTGCGTTCTTGATGAAGGTGGCAGCAACGGGATGATTCTGCGTTGGGTTAGCGCCGATCACGATAATCACATCCGCCTGCTCGGCGGCCGAAAAGGGCGCGGTGACCGCCGCCGAACCGATGCCTTCCATCAGCGCCGCCACCGAGGAGGCATGGCAGAGCCGCGTGCAATGATCCACGTTGTTGGTGTGGAAGCCGGTGCGCACCAGCTTCTGGAACAGATAGGCTTCCTCATTCGAGCCCTTGGCCGAACCGAAGCCGGCCAGCGCGCCGCCGCCATCCCTATCGCGAATGTGCTTCAAGCCGGATGCTGCGCGCTCCAGCGCTTCCTCCCAGGTGGCTGCGCGGAAATGCGTGAAGGGATTGGCTGGATCAATCTTGTCGTCGGCGCGCTTTGGCACACCCTCCTTGCGAATCAGCGGCATCGTAAGGCGCTGCGGGTGATGCGCGTAATCAAAGCCAAAGCGGCCCTTCACGCAGAGCCGGCCGCGATTGGCCGGCCCGTCGCGGCCAGTTACATGCTGCACACGCTCATCCTTGATATGCAAAGTGAGCTGGCAACCAACGCCACAATAGGGGCAGAGCGTATCCACCTGCCGATCAGCCTTGACCACACCGGCGCCGGCCACATCCACCAGGCTTGCCGGCAGCAACGCACCCGTGGGGCAGGCCTGCACGCATTCACCGCAGCCCACACAGGTGGAGTTGCCCATGGCATCATCGAAATCGAACACCACTTTGGCATGATGGCCGCGCATGGCCATGCCGATCACATCATTGCCCTGCACCTCGCGGCAGGCGCGCTGGCAGAGGCCGCATTGAATGCAGGCATCCAGTTGCACTGCCATGGCCGGATGGCTGCGGTCTGGCGCAATACTTTCGCGCGCGGGAAAGCGGCTTGATTGCACTTCGAGCTTATCGGCCCATTGCCAGAATTTGCTCATGCCATCTGGCGCTGTCGCGCGCTTGGGCTGATCGGAGAGCAGCAATTCGAATACCAGCTTGCGCGCGCTCTTGGCCCGCGCACTGGTGCTTTGCACCTTCATGCCTTCCGCCGGCTGGCGCTTGCAGGAAGCGGCGAGCACGCGCTCGCCCTCGATCTCCACCATACAGGCGCGGCAATTGCCATCAGGCCGATAGCCCGGCTGCGGCGTATGGCAGAGATGTGGGATTTCGGTGCCGAGCCGTTGCGCCACCTGCCAGATGGTCTCGCCTGCTTGCGCGTCAACCTCGCGGCCATCGAGCAGGAAGCGGGTCATCGGAAATGCTCCAGCACGCTGACCAACGGATTGGGTGCGGCTTGCCCTAAGCCGCAGATCGAGGCGTCGCGCATCACCGTACACAGGCTGCGCAGGGCCGGCTCGTCCCACTCCTTCGCTGCCATCAACTGCGCCGCCTTCTCGGTGCCGACCCGGCAGGGCGTGCATTGGCCGCAGGATTCATGGCGAAAGAAGCGCATCAGGTTCAGCGCCGCCTCGCGCATATTATCCTGGTCCGAGAGCACGATCACAGCGGCCGAGCCAATGAAGCAGCCATGCTTTTCCAGCGTGTCGAAATCCAGCGGGATATCCGCCATATGCGCAGGCAATATGCCGCCTGAGGCGCCACCGGGCAGATAGCCGAGCAAGCGATGCCCCGGCGCCATGCCACCGCAATATTCCTCGATCAATTCATTCAGCGTGATACCGGCCGGCGCCAGCTTCACGCCGGGTTGGCGCACGCGGCCCGACACGGAATAGCTGCGCAGGCCCTTGGAGCCATGGCGGCCATGGCTGCTCCACCAGGCCGCGCCCTTATCCAGGATCGCCGGTATCCAGTAGAGTGTCTCGATATTGTTAATGAGCGTCGGGCGGCCCCAAAGACCGACTTCGGCGGGATAAGGCGGCTTGTGGCGCGGCAAGCCGCGCTTGCCCTCGATGCTTTCCAGCATCGCCGATTCCTCGCCGCAGATATAGGCACCAGCGCCACGCCGCAGCTCGACATGCAGATCGCCGAGCAGGCCGGCCGCGCGCAACGCATCCAGATCGGTGGCCATAACAATATGCAGAGCAGGGTATTCATCGCGCAGATAGATATAGGCGGCCGCCACACCGATCACTTGCGCCGCGATCAGCAACCCTTCCAGGAAACCATGCGGATCGGTCTCGAGATAGAAACGATCCTTCAGCGTGCCAGGTTCGCCCTCATCGCCGTTCACCGCCAGATAGCGCGGCGCCGGCTGCGTGCTGAGCAGGCGCCATTTGCGCCCGGTGGGGAAACCAGCGCCGCCCAGGCCGCGCAAACCCGATTGCTCCAATGTAGCAATAACGGCTTCAGCGCTAAGCACACCACTTTGCAGTTTCTGCAGCACGCCATAGCCGCCTTCGGTGCGATAGGCGGCTAGGCCCTTGTAGCGCGGCAGCACCGGCGCCATATCACCAGCGGCTTTCGCGGCACGCAGGGCCGCAAGGCTTGCCGGCGCGAAAACCTTCTTGCCCAGGGCCACGGCCGGCGCACGATCACATTGCCCGATACAAGGCACGCGCACCACGCGGCAATCATCGCCGGCTTCGGCTGCCAGTTGCGCAGCCAATTCATCAGCACCGGCCATGCAGCAGGAGAGCGAATCACAGACGCGCATATTGAGGCGCGGCGGCGACATCTCGCCATCATCCACGATATCGAAATGGGCATAGAAGGTGGCGGTTTCATACACCTCCACCAGCGGCAGCTTCATGGCTTCGGCCAAAGCCACCAGCAATCCGGCCGGCAGATGGCCACGCGCATCCTGGATCACATGCAGATATTCAATCAGCAGATCGCGACGATATGGCCCCTTGCCCAGTAACTCCACGAGGGCTGCCGCATCCACCGGCGAAGCCTGGCGCCCGCGCGGCAAGGCGCGGCCCTGGTGCCGTTTGGCCGCGATATTGGGAAGCTGCTGGCTCATGGCCCGAGAGTACCGGGATTCACCAGGTCGCCCAAGGGCCTAGGGCTCACGCCGGCGCGATATCGGCGCCCAGGCCGCGCATCAAGGCCACGAAGCCCGGGAAGCTGGTATCGATCATGCCAACATCATCAACGCTGACGCCCTGCTTGGCCGCCATGCCGAGCACCAGGGCAGACATGGCAATGCGGTGATCCAGTTCGGTCTCCACGCGCGCGCCACCCTTTGGCGGCGTGCCATTGCCGCGCAGGATCAGGCCATCGTCCAGTTCTTCCAGGTCCACACCATTGGCCAGCAGCGCGCGCGCCATGGCGGCCAGGCGGTCGCTTTCCTTCACGCGCAATTCCTTGGCGCCGCGCGCCACGGTCTCACCCTCGGCGCAGGCCGCGGCCACAAACAGGATCGGATATTCATCGATCATGCTCGGCGCGCGCTCGGGCGGCACGGTAATGCCTTTGAGGCGCGAATGCTTAGCCGTGATATCGGCCACCGGCTCACCGCCCTGGTCGCGCAGGTTGCTGTAGGTGAGGTCTGCGCCCATATCGCGCAGGGTATCGATCAGGCCGATACGCAACGGATTGATGCCCACGCCTTGCACGGTGATTTCCGCACCCGGCGTGATCAGCGCCGCCACCAGCGGGAAAGCGGCGGAAGACGGATCGCCCGGTACCTGGATGCGACTGGGCTTCAATTCCGGCTGGCCAACCAGCGAAATGATGCGGCCGCCTTCCTTGGTGGTTTCCACCATCACCTCGGCGCCGAAATGGCGCAGTAGGTTTTCGGTATGGTCGCGGGTTGCCTCGCGCTCGATCACCCGGGTGATGCCCGGCGCGTTCAAGCCAGCCAGCAAAACGGCGGATTTCACCTGCGCGGAAGCCACCGGCAATTCATATTCGATCGGCAGCGGATGCATGCTGCCCACCACGGCCAGCGGCAGCCTGCCGCCGGCACGGCCGACGAATTGCGCGCCGATGCGGCTCAAGGGTTCCACCACGCGGCCCATGGGCCGGCGGCGCAGGGAGGCATCGCCGGTGAACACGGCGGTGAAAGGATGGCTGGCCACCAGACCCATCACCAGGCGGGCGCCGGTGCCGGCATTGCCCATGTCAAGCACATCGGCCGGCTCGGAGAAGCCCCCCACGCCCACGCCGCGCACCTTCCAATGGCCCTCGCCCAGGCGGTCCACCTGGGCACCCATGGCGCGCATGGCGGCGGCGGTGCGCAGCACATCCTCGCCCTCCAGCAGGCCGGTGACCTCAGTTTCGCCCACCGCGAGTGCGCCGAAAATCAGCGCCCGGTGCGAAATAGACTTATCGCCAGGCACGCTCAAATGGCCGGAAAGGGCGCCGCCGGGGCGGCTTAAATGCGGGCGAGACTGGGAAGCAGCGGTCATGCGGGGAGGTCTTCAGGCCAGGCGGGACGGAAAATCGCTGCGCTGCGGCCAAATCAAGGGTTGACAGGGCGCGCTTCTTTAACACAATCGCGCCGCCCTGACCACGGCGACGGTCAGGCCCGTTCAATGCCCAACGGCAGGTGCCGTTGCGGCTACAGGAGAGTATTCATAATGGCGAGACCGGAATGGGGCACCAAGCGCCGCTGCTTAAGCTGCGGCGCCGCGTTCTACGATATGAGCAAGAGCCCGATCCTTTGCCAGAAATGCGGCACCGAGTTCAATCCGGAAGCGGTGGTGAAGTCACGCCGGCCGGCCAAAACCGAGGAAAAAGCTGTGCCCAAGGTGGTGCCGAAGGCCGCCGTGGTGCCCGATGAAATCGTGGATGGCGAGATCGAGGATACCGATCTGCCCGACGATTTCCTGGCCGAGGAAGACGATATCGAAGGCGGCGATGTGGCCGAGGAAATCGATGTTGATCCGGTGGCTGATGGCGAGGAGGAGCGCTAAGCTTCCAAGCCGCTTAAGTGCTTGCCGGGCCGATGCAAAACGGCCCGGCAGGGATGCGGAAATTTCCGCCCTGTGAAACCCTTGCAAAGCCTTAGGCTTGGCCTTATGGTCCGCGCCCGCTGGCCAGGGTGACACATCCTGGTCGGTTCGGTTAAGGGGCCATAGCTCAGCTGGGAGAGCGCCTGCATGGCATGCAGGAGGTCAGCGGTTCGATCCCGCTTGGCTCCACCAACCTTCTTCGAAAAATCAGCCCGCGCAAGCGGGCTTTTTTATGCCCAGTCAGCCTTCAAAGGCAGAGAGGCCAAGCAGCATGCTCACCGCCTCGCCCGGCTCGGCCAAGGGCAGCAGGATGGTTTCCACCTTCATGAAACCGAGCACCGGATCCCAGAAGGACGTGCCGTTATTCTGCAAAGGCAGGCGTCGCTGGCAGACCGCAGCATAGGCACGCTCGAAGGGCTCCACGGCACTGGCCGGCACCGCCTCGGCCGGGCTTTTGCCCGCGATTTCCAGCCCCATGATCTGGCGCATGCCCGTGCCGGCCAGACGGTAGCGGAAGCTCAAGCGATCAAAATCAGGATGGCGCAGTACGTCCACCAGGAACACATTGGCCAGGAAATCCCGCATGCCGGACGGCTCGATATGGGAGCGGCCAGGCATATCGGCACCGGCCGGAATCCGCGATTGCCAATAATCCAGCAGGGCGCGTCCCTCACGGGTGCGCGGCCGCACCTCCCAGGTGGAAACCACGCGATCCGGGCGCAGGGCCGGCAGGTTGGCAAACAATGTCATGGCAATAATCTAGCCTGTCTTATTGGAAAAAACACAACAGGCCATAGCAGCTGTGGAGAAATTCGCGGAACACCCAGTAAAGCAGCAGGTCACCGGCTAGGCAGAGCATCAGGAAAGGCGCCAAAATCCACAGTAGGAAGCGGCGCAGCGCATGCCGAGTGAAACGCGGCGCCGGAATCACGAAGCCGTGAATGCGTTCGGGGCCGCGCCAGCGCGCCGGCAGTCGGAACAGGGCCATATCCATGAATAACGGAATTACGAGGGTCAGGAAAGCACCCTTGCGGCAAAGCTTGCAAGCCAGCATGCTGGCGCCATGCGGGACAACATAGCATGACGGCGCTCACGCGCTCGACTTTTGGTGGCGGCAGCCAGCCGGTGCGGCAATTCACGCCGCAGGATTGCCGCGAACCGGCCATCGCGCGGCTTTACGTCTATTGGCTGGAAAAGCGCGGCAGCCGCCGCTTTCCCGCACGGCCCGACCTGGACCCCATCGAGATGCGCTATGCGCTGGGCAACATCACGATGTTCGACATCGTGGCCACGCCCACCGGGCCGCGCTTCCGCTACCGCCTGATCGGCAGTGACATCGTGGCCCGCGATGGTTTCGATTTCACCGGCCGCTGGCTGGATGACCTGCCGCTGCCGCAATACCGCGACCTGCTGATGAGCCGGCTGGTGCAGCTGATGCCTGATCCCAGCCCTTTGCTGGTGCGCAACACGCAGTTCTATGATGATCGCTGGCTCGATTATGAAGCCATCTGGCTGCCGCTCGCCGCCGATGGCGAGACGCCGAACATCCTGATGACCTGCCAGATATTCAACCGCATGCCCAGCAGCCATACCGGGCCGCTGCTTGGCAATGCTTGAACACGGCGGGATCAGGCAACAGCATGACGGGCGCATATCCTGGTGGCGGCGATCAGACCCGCAATCCGCGCCCAGAGGATTGCCAGAATGAGGCGAACCGCCGCCTGCTCGGCTATTGGCACGAGAAACGCGGCACGCGGCGCTTTCCCGCCCGCGCCGATCTCGATCCGCTGGAGATGCGCTACGCGCTGGGCAATATCGTGCTGTTCGACCGCATCGCCGGCACGGTGCCAGCGCGTTTCCGCTATCGCCTGATCGGCACGGCCGTGATTGAGCGCGATGGCTACGACATGACGGGTCGTGTAGTGGATGAGTTGCCGGGAACGCAATACCGGGGATTGATCCTCTCACGCCTCGGCGGGCTGATCGCCGACCCGGCGCCATTGCTGATCCGCAACCAGACCTCCTATGACGGCCGCTTGTATGATTACGAGGTGTTGTGGCTGCCGCTCGCCGGCGATGGCGAAACGGTGGATATGTTCCTGTCCTGCCAGATATTCCCCACTGAGCCTCCCAGCGCGCCACGATGACCGAAGCCATCCGCCTGCAACCCTGCACCGCCATGGCCGACTGGGCCGCCATGCAGGCGCGGCTGCGCCATGAGACACTTGAGCAGAGCTGGGCCTATGGCGAAGCGGTGGCCGCCGTATCGCCCACAAGGCCAGAGCGCTGGCTGATCCAGGATCCGACCAGGCAGGAACCAATCGGCCTGGTGCAGGCCTTCCGCCGCCGCTACGGCGTGCTGGGCAGCCTGGTGCGTATTGTGCGGGGTCCGCTTTTCCAGCCCGGCCTGCCCCGCACCAGCCGCTTGGCGGCCCTGCAGGCGGTCCGGTCGCAGTATCGCTGGCAGCCAATGCAGCCGGGATTAGGCCGCTGCCTGCTCTGGTGGCTGCCAGAGCTGGCAGGTGGCAGCGATGCGGAAGGCCTGATGGCCGAACTGGGCTTGCGCCAGATGATGACCGGCTGGAGTTCGGTGCGGCTGGATCTCACAGCCCCGCCCGCCACCCTGCGCAGCCGGCTGGACGGCAAATGGCGCAACGCGCTGAAAGCCGCCGAACGCAGCCCGATCCTGATCGACGAAACCTGGGATGAAACAACCTTCTCGACCGTGATGCGCGCGCATGATGTGCAGCGGATCGAAAAGCGCTTCCTGGGCCCCGATGGCGCCTTCTACCGCGCCTTTGCCCAGGCTGCGGCCCAGGGTGGCGGCACCTGCGGCGAATCAGCGCATCTTTACACCGCCAAGATCGGCAACCGGCCGGTTTCGGGCATGCTGCTGCTGCGCCATGGCCGCGGCGCCACCTATGCGGCGGGCTGGAGCGGCGAGGCCGGCCGCCTGGTGCGCGCCCATCACCGCCTGCTCTGGCATGGCCTGCTGGCGCTAAAAGCCCAGGGAGTCGAGCATTTCGATCTCGGCGGGGCCAATACCGAGGAAGGCGCCGGCGTGGCCCGTTTCAAGCTCGGATTGAACGGCGATGTCTTCACCCTGGCTGGTAGCTTTTTGTGACAATCGCCATCCAGCCGTGACCCTGGCACCACGGCGCCTAAAAAATCCCCAGGCGGGTCAATTTTTTCTTGCATCGGGGGGGAAATGGTCCCATACCCCCCTGCTTAAGACTGTTTGGAAAGTGGCGAATGGCCGCCGATTCGCGTTAACAGCAAATCGGCCGGTACCACGGGGCTTTCCCAACAGTCTTTCTGCCTTCGGAGCCAATCCTGTTCATGTGGATGGCGGCCGATTTTTTCTAGATGGTGGAGAGACCTTAAAATGACCAAGAATGCCGCCAAGCCGGCCCTGTACGAAGTTCCCGCGCAGCCCGAGGGTACGCCCGAGGAAGAGCATTTCATCAACAAGGATGGCATGCGCTATGCCGGCCAGCACCTGATCATTGATCTGTGGGGCGGCAAGAATCTGGACAATCTGGCCCTGGTGAAGCAGACGCTGACCGAAGCCGTGGAAGCCATTGGCGCCACCTTGCTGAACATCGACCTGCATCATTTCGAGCCCAATGGCGGCATCTCCGGCGTGGCCGTGCTGGCCGAGAGCCACATGTCGATCCATTCCTGGCCCGAGAAGGGCTATGCCGCGCTCGACGTGTTCGTCTGTGGCGATTGCCAGCCGGCAAAGGCGATCCCGGTTCTGCGCCGTGCCTTCCTGCCCGACAATATCCAGTGCACTGAACTGAAGCGGGGTCTGATCCTGTGACGACATGGTTTAACGAAACGCTCTACACCGGCTTCCGGCAGAGCCATGAAGTCCGCAACGTGCTTTTCGAAGGCAAGTCGCAGTACCAGAAGGTCGTGGTGTTCGAGTCCGCCCGTTTTGGCCGCATCCTTGGCCTTGATGGCGTGGTGCAATGCACCGAGGGCGATGAGTTCGTCTACCACGAGATGCTGACCCACCTGCCCATGATGGCTCATGGCAAGGTGCGCGACGTGCTGATCATCGGCGGCGGCGACGGCGGCATCCTGGAAGAAGTGCTGAAGCACAAGAACGTGCGCCGCGCCACCATGGTGGAAATCGACGACGTGGTGATCGACGTGTCGAAGAAGTTCCTGTCGTCGATCTGCGGCAAGGCCTTCGAGGACAAGCGCACCAACCTGATCGTGGGTGACGGCGCCGCCTGGGTGCGCGACACCACCGAGCGTTACGACCTGATCATCGTGGACCGCCCGGATCCGGTTGGCCCGGCCACCGTGCTGTTCAGCCATGACTTCTATAAGAACTGCAAGCGCGTGATGAAGCCCGGCGCCATTCTGGTGGCGCAGAACGGCGTGCCGCATATGCAGGGCCCGGAACTGACCGATGCCGTGAAACTGTTCCGCAAGCTGTGGAAGCAGTCCGGTTCCTATCTGGCCGTGGTGCCCACCTATGTTTGCGGCTTCATGTCGTTGACCTGGGCGTCCGATCAGGACATCACCAAGGTGCCGGCCAAGACCATTGCCGCGCGTTTCAAGAAGGCTGCGCTGAAGAACCTGCGCTATTACAACCCGGATATCGCCACGGGCGCCTTCGCCCTGCCGAATTTCGTGCGCAAGCTGCTTCCGGGCCTCAAGGCCTATTGAGCCTTGCCGGATCGGCGTGTTGAATAGCGGCGGCTGGGCAACCAGCCGCCGTTTTCTTTTTGAGGGGGAATGGGTGGGCGAGCAGAGTGAGGAAGCCAAGCTCCCGGAGGGCTGGCATAATTACTACACCGAGAAGCGCATCACGCATCAATGGCTGCAGGTGCACCTGATGCGCGACCTGCCCGTGAAGCATGTGGTGGAAATCGGCCCGCATCTCGGTGTGGTCAGCGCCATGCTCGCCACCGCCGGCTACCGTGTCACCACCGTGGATATCGAGGCGCGCGCCGCCGGCATCGGCGTGGAGCGCCATATCACCGCCGATATCCGTGCCCTTGATGCCGCCGAATTGCCCAAGGATGCCGATGCCCTGCTCTGCTGCGAGACACTGGAGCATATCCCCTGGGCGGAGACCGGCGCGGTGCTGGATAAGCTCGCCGCCACCGGCATCAAATACCTGATCCTCTCAGTACCCTATGAGGGCACGCAGATCGGCTTCAGCCTCTATTGGAACCGCTATACCGCGCGGCGGCGCAGCTTTTTCCGCAAATTCCGTTCGCTGAAGGATTTCCCCAAGACCGATCCTGCCGACTGGCATACCCATAAATGGGAGATCGGCTTCAAGGGCTATAGCGTGGAGACCCTGGAGGCGCATATGCGCCGCCATGGCTGGGCGCCGGAGCGCCGCGACTTCACCGATGGCTGCCGTTCGATCTTCCTGGTCTGCCGTAATACGGCGGCCTAAAGCCGCCGCATCACTTGCTCTAGCCGCGCAGCACCGCGCCGCAGGCCTTGGCGGCAGCAGCCACAATCTTCTGCCCCACAGCTTCAATCTCCGGATCGGTCAGCGTGCGTTCACGCGGCTCCAGCCGCACCGACAAAGCCACCGACTTCTTGCCCGGCTCGATACCGGCGCCGGCGAAAATATCGAACACCGCAACGCGAGCGATCAGCGCCTTCTCGGCACCGCGCACCGCCTTGATCAGCGTATCGGCCGGCATATCGGCCGCCACGATGAAGGCGAAGTCGCGCTCCACCGCCGGGAACTCGTTGAGTTTCAGCGCCGGCTTGGCGCGGCCGCCCTTTGAGCGGCTGGCCGGCACGCGGTCGAGATAAACCTCGAAGCCCACCAGTGGTCCCTTAGCGTCCAGCGCTTTCAGCACGCGCGGATGCAGTTCGCCAAAGGCGGCCAGCACGGTCTTGGGCCCTAGGCGCAAAGTGCCCGAGCGACCGGGATGATACCAATCCGGCGCGCCATCCATCACCTGCAGGTTTTCCACCGGCAGGCCGGCAGCGGCCAGCGCCGCCATGGCATCTGCCTTGGCGTCATAGGCATCAACGCCACGCGGCGCCTCGCGCCAATGGCGCGCGCCGGTCTGGCCCCGGCGCAGGCCGGTGGCGACAAATGCCTGGCCTTCGGGTGTGGGATCGGCGAATTGCGGGCCAACCTCGAACAGCGCCAGATCGTTGAAGCCGCGATCCAGGTTGCGCTTCGCTGCCGCGATCAGGCCAGGCAGGATGGAAGGCCGCATGGCATCCAGATCAGCGCTGATCGGATTGACCAGCGCCAGCGCATCGCTGCCACCGCCGAAGAGTTTGGCCTCATCGCGCTTGATGAAGGAATAGGTGACCGCCTCCACCAGGCCGCGCGCGGCCAGCGCCCGCTTGGTCTGGCGGGCGCGGCGCTGTGCCGCATTCACGGCAGGCAGCGGCACGGCGCGCAAGGCGGGCAAAGGCGTGGACGGGATATGATCGAAACCGGCCAGACGCGCGATCTCTTCCACCAGATCGGCTTCGCCATCCACATCCGGGCGCCAGGAGGGCACATCCACCTGCAGCAACTCGCCGGCATCGTGCACGGTGAAACCAAGGGCAGTAAGCAATTCCGCCTGGCGCGCGCGCGGGAGATCGAAGCCGACCAGGCCGAGCAGGCGAGAGGGCCGCAAAGCCACGCGCTTCTGCCAGGCCGGCTCAGCGCCGGCGGATACCACCTTGGACGGCTCGCCGCCACAAAGCTGCAGGATCAGCCGCGTGGCGATCTCGGTGGCGTCATACAGGAAGGCCGGGTCAACACCGCGCTCGAAGCGATGGCGCGCATCGGAATGGATGCCCAGCTTGCGCCCAGTCTGGGCAGTGCGCACCGGATCGAACCAGGCGCATTCCAGAAAGACATTACGGGTTTCAGGCGTGCAGCCGGAATGTTCGCCGCCCATCACGCCACCGATGCCTTCGGGGCCGGCCGCATCAGCAATCACCGTGATCGCTTGGTCCAGCGCATATTCCTTGCCATCCAGCGCCAGCAGCTTCTCACCTGGCTTGGCCAGTCGGGCGACGATATGGCCCTGCACCTTGTCGGCATCGAACACATGCAACGGCCGGCCGAGATCGTAGGTGATGTAGTTCGTCACATCGACGAGGGCCGAGATCGGGCGCAGGCCGATAGCCTTCAGCCGCCGCTGCAGCCAGGCCGGCGAGGCGCCGTTCTTCACCTTGCGGATAGTGCGGCCAACAAACAGCGCGCAGGCATCCTGGGCATCGGCCGGCAGGTCGCGCGACACATTGATCGGGCTTTCGAAAGCCCCGGCCACCTTACTGGCATCGATGGCCTTGAGCTTGCCCAGGCCGGCGGCGGCGAGATCGCGGGCAATGCCACGCACGCCAAGGCAATCGCCGCGGTTCGGCGTCAGCTTGATCTCGATCACCGGATCATCCAGGCCGGCCACCGAAGCGAACGGCGCACCAATCGGCGTGTCGGCAGGCAGATCGATGATGCCTTCATGATCATCCGACAGGCCCATCTCGCGCTCGGAGCAGAGCATGCCATTGGAGGCGACGCCCCGGATGGTGGCGGCCTTCAGCAGCAGGTCGATGCCGGGCACGGTGGAGCCCACCGGCGCGAACACGCCAACCAGGCCGGTGCGCGCGTTGGGCGCGCCGCACACCACCTGCATCGGCTCGCCGCTGCCGGTTTCCACCAGGCAGACGCGCAGCTTGTCGGCATTGGGATGCGGCTCGGCCTTAAGCACGCGGCCGATCACGAAGGGCTTGTAGAGCGCCGCCGGATCGGTGATGCCCTCCACTTCCAGGCCCAGGCTGGTCAGCTTTTCGGCGATGGCATCGAGCGAAGCGGTGGTCTCGAGGTGATCCTTGAGCCAGGACAGGGTGAACTTCATCGGGCAATCCCCTGGCCCAAAGTCGGCACATCCAGCGGCACGAAGCCGTAATGCTTCAGCCAGCGCAAATCGGAATCAAAGAAGGCGCGCAGATCGGGGATGCCATATTTCAGCATGGCGATGCGATCAATACCCATGCCCCAGGCAAAGCCCTGCCATTCCTTGGGATCGAGGCCGCAATGCTCCAGCACCTTGCGATGCACCATGCCGCAGCCGAGAATCTCCAGCCAATCGTCACCCTCGCCCACGCGCAATTCGCCGCCCTTGCGGCTGCAATTGATATCCACCTCGGCCGAAGGCTCAGTGAAGGGGAAATAGCTTGGGCGGAAGCGCATCTTCACATTGTCGGTCTCGAAGAAGGCTTTGCAGAATTCCACCAGCACACCCTTCAGATGCCCCATATGCGTGTTGCGATCAATCACCAGGCCTTCGATCTGGTGGAACATCGGCGTGTGGGTCATGTCATAGTCGCTGCGGTAGGTGCGGCCCGGCACGGCGATGCGATAGGGCGGCGGCCCGGCGCGCATGGTGCGGATCTGCACCGGCGAGGTATGGGTGCGCAGCACGATCTCCTCGCCATCGGCCCCATCAACACCAGGGCGACCGGGCAGATAGAAGGTATCCTGCATCTGCCGCGCGGGATGCGCCGGCGGCATGTTCAGGGCGGTGAAATTATGGAAGCCATCCTCGATATCCGGCCCTTCGGCGATGGTGAAGCCCATGCCGGCGAAGATTTCAGTGATCTCGTCGATCACCTGGCTGATCGGATGGATGCGGCCTTGGGCTTCCGCGCTCTCATTGAGCGGCAGGGTCATGTCGAGCTTTTCCGCCGCCAGCCGCGCGTTGATCGCGGCGTCGTTCAGCACAGAGCGGCGTGCCTCGATGGCATTGCCCAAATTGTCCTTGATGATATTGAGCTGGGCGGCGCGCGCCTTGCGCTCCTCGGGCGCCAGACTGCCGAGTTCCTTCAGCGCGGCGCTCAGCCAGCCCTTCTTGCCCAGCACATCGATGCGCGCCTGTTCCAGGGCGTCGAGCGCAGTGGCCTCGGCCACGGCACGTTCGGCGGCGGCGGCAAGGCTTGCGATATCGGTCATACCATCACCTCAACATGAAAACGCAAAAAAGGGGCCGTTGGGAAACGGCCCCTGATCGCAAGCGTAGGCGCTTAGAGACGAGTGTGGGCCGCTCAGGCCGCCTCGGCGGGAAGCGCGGCCTTGGCCTGCTCCACCAGGGCGGTGAAGACCTCAGGCTGCGTCACGGCGAGATCGGCGAGCACCTTGCGGTCCACCTCAACACCGGCCAGCTTGAGGCCATTCATAAATCGGCCATAGGTCAGGCCCTGCTCACGGACGGCAGCGTTGATACGCTGGATCCACAAGGCGCGGAAAGTCCGCTTGCGGGCGCGACGGTCGCGATACGCATAGCGCATCGCATGTTCGACCTTCTCGATCGCGACACGGAATGCGGTTGCGCCGCGGCCACGATAGCCCTTGGCGGCCTTGATGATCTTTTTATGCTTGGCGTGGGCGGTAACGCCCCGTTTTACGCGAGCCATGGTTCAAGCCTCCTTAACCGGCGAGCCAGTATTTGCGGATTTTGCGGGCATCGCCCTCAAACACCAGAGTGGTGCCGCGCTGGTCGCGGATCTGCTTGTTGGTGCGCTTGATCATGCCGTGGCGCTTGCCTGCCTGGGCAGACTTCACCTTGCCGGACGCGGTGAGCTTGAATCGCTTCTTCGCCCCGCTCTTGGTCTTCATCTTGGGCATTTTGCGATAACCTCCGATAAGGAAGAATGACATTCTAGGCAGACACGGCAGCCCTATTAGCCGGAACGCCCGATAGAGGCGCGCGTTTTAACGGCCCACTAGGGCAATTGCAAGGGGCCAAGCCCGAGTCCACCGCCCTTTTCGCTCCCCCGAGTCTGCGATTAATAAAATCAATAACTTAGATCTTAAGGGCCAAGCCCTGGTGCCAAGCGGTCCGGAGCGGCCCGCAACTGTGGATAAGCCCCTGATGATTCGCCCGTAAAACAGGCTGCATAGAATCGAGGCACAAAAATATTCTCTTGCATTTCAATATTTTATGGCTATCTAGTGGGGTGTCGAAGCCAGGGCGTGTAGCCAAAATGTCACACCCTAGTTTTCGCACTTGCAAAAGCTAGAGTGCTCGGTACTATCCCCGAGTTCGCGGCCTCCCGCCGGGAAGTCCCCGCACCAAATTCCGCTTCCAGTCCGCGACGTCATGCGCCGCGGCGGGGTGGGTTTTTCGCCCGGCAGGTAAACTGGTGTTAACCAAAGATTGTCGAATGATGTTGAACCCCTCTTTCTCGCAGCTTGATCTAGTAGAACCGATTCAGCGCGCCCTGGCGGCCGAAAAGCACCAGGCGCCGACGGCGATTCAAGCCAAAGCCATTCCGCATCTGCTGCAGGGCCGCGACCTGCTCGGCCAAGCGGAAGCCGGCGCTGGCAAGACCGTCGCCTTCACCCTGCCGATCCTGCAGCATCTCTCCATCGACCGTCACCCGGCCGGCGCGCGCAAGGCGCGCGCCCTGGTGCTGACGCCCGCGCGCGAGCGCGTGACGCATATTCATGAGAGCTTCCGCGCCTATGGCCGCTTCGTGCGCCTCAGCCAAGCCACGGTCTATGAAGGCCCCGGCAAGGCGGCGCAGGCCCAGGCTTTGGCCCGTGGCATCGATATCGTGATCGGCACGCCCGGCCGCGTGGTGGAACTGATCAATGCCGGCCAGCTCGAGCTGAACAAGCTTGAAATCCTGGTGCTGGACGAGGCCGACCGCATGCTCGATCTCGGCCTCACCGCCGAGCTGAAGGCGATCTTCGAGGCGGCACCGAGCGAGCGCCAGACCATCGTGTTCGCCACCACCATGCCGGCCGAGATCAAGCAGCTGGCCGATAGCCTGCTGACCGATCCGGTCACCGTGTGGGCTAATCCGCCGGCGCCGCGCCTGATCACCACGGCGCAATCCGCCCGCATCCGTGAGCTGGAAGCGCGCCGCCGCGTGCGCGACCTGCTGCCCGAGCGCATCGCCGGTCGCCGCTAAAATCCAAGGTCTACGCCCATGAATAAGCTCCGGCTGGCAATTGTCGGCTATGGCATCATGGGCGAGCGCCTGCTGCGCGCCGCCCTTGAGCACGCGCCTGACATCATCGACATCGCTGGCGTATGGGATCCTTCGGCCGACGCCATGGCTCGGTTGCGCCGCGACCTGCCGCAGGTGGCGCAGACCGCTGATGCCGTTAGCCTGCTCGGCAATGCCGACGCGCTCTATATCGCCTCGCCACCGGCCAGCCATCTGGGCTATGCCCAGTCAGCGCTTGATCAGGGTCTCTCTGTATTCTGCGAGAAGCCCTTCGCCATCGATGTGGCGGAAGCCGAGAGCTTCCTCGCCCGCAACGGTGCCAAACGCCAGCAGATCGCGGTGAATTTCCCCTTCGCTTCCTCGCTCGGCGTGGAGCAATTGCGCGCCTGGCTCGATCAAGGCGCCATCGGCCGCGTGCAATCGCTGGCCATCGAGGTGGGCTTCGCCCATTGGCCGCGCCCCTGGCAGATGGATGCGGAAAGCTGGCTCGACCGCCGCGAACAAGGCGGCTTCGTGCGCGAAGTGGTGTCGCATTTCCTGTTTTTAGCCTCACGGCTGGGTGGCGAACTGCGCCTGCAGCCCGGCCATAGCATTGCCTATCCGATTGCTGGCCGTTCCGAACGCCGCCTGGCGGCCAGCCTCACCGCCGGCGCCCTGCCGCTCACGCTTGCGGGCGGCGTTGGCACCACCGATAAGCCGGACCATAACCTGTTCACCCTGACCGGGGAGAAGGGCGCCATCCGCCTGCGCGACTGGGCTGTGGCCGAGCGCCTGGATGCCGCCGGTATCTGGCAGCCGGCCCCGGAAGCCATGGCGAATGAGAAGGCCCGGCCGCTGGTGCTGCGCCGCCAGCTGGAGAAGCTCGCCCGCCTCAGCCGTGGCGCGGCCGAGACCGACTTCCCGCTGGCTTCGGCCGATGAGGCCTTTGCGGTGCAGCGCATTGTCGAGACGCTGTTACGGACCTGACGGCCCTATCACTTGCCGCTTGCGTCAGACTCGCGCCCCGGCCACAGTGACGGGGGGGTAACGAATCGGCAGCGTGAATGACGGACGAGGAAGAGGGCCGACCGGGATGGCGTGATCGCTTGCGGGCCTGGTGGCACGGCGAGGCCCAGGGCTTTGGGCCCGAAGTGCAGGATTTCCGCACGTCCAACGCCGATCAGCCGGCGCCTGAAGAGCCCCCGCCGGTTGATGAAACCCCGAACATCGCCACCTGGTCGCCCCGGCGCCAGCAGATCGTGCAATTGCTGTTTGGCGAGGGCATCCATCAGCCCGGCAGCGAGGCACAGATGCGCGCGCTGACCGCGCCGCTGGGCCTCAACCCCAATATGTCAGTGACCGAACTGGGCTGCGGCATGGGTGGCATGACGCGCCTCTTGGCCCGCGACGGCATCTGGGTGGATGCCTATGAGCCGGACCAGGAATTGAGCGAGGCCGCCCTGGCGCTGGCACGGCGCGAAGGCATCAAGCAGCGCACCAACATCAAGCATGCCCTGCTCGACGACATCCAGTTCAAGCGCCGCAGTCTGGACGCCGTGCTGTCCAAGGAAGGCCTGGTGAGCGTGCAGGATAAGCGCCTGCTACTCTCCAAGCTGCGCGCCGCCATGAAGCCAGGCGGCCAGTTGATGTTCACCGATTTCCTGCTCACCGGCCCGGAAGGCAGCCGCGTCTACGAAGTCTGGATGGACCGCGAACCGGTGAAGCCGACATTGCTGACACCAGACGAATTGCAGGCCGAGCTGGAATCGCTCGGCTTCACGGTTTTGCTGATTGAGGACGTGACCGAGGAATACAAAGCCGGTGTGATTGATGCCTTCGCCAAATACGCCGCCGATATCAAGCTGCGTGGCTCATCGGTGGAGGAGAGCGAGCGCGAATGGGTGATCTGCGAGGGCGAGCATTGGGCGATCCGCATCAGCGCCATGGACGCCCATATCATCCGGCTGTTCCGCTGCTTCTGCCGCGTGCTCGATTAAGGCTGGCCCGCAGCCAGGCAATAAAAAAGGCCGCTCAACAGAGCGGCCTTTTTCGTTTCAGCTTCGGCCGAAATCAGATCAATGCAGCTTGGCCTTCACATCGGCGATGGCGCGTTCGGTCTGGGCGGCTGCGGCCGTACCTTGCAGCGTGTCACGCAGCACAGCGCCAGCGGCGGCAATAGCCAGTTCCACCGCCGTGTCGCGCACTTCACGCACCGCAACCTGCTCGGCCTGGGCGATCTTCTGCTCGGCCTGGATGCGGCGGCGCTCCAGCGCGGCGGTCAGTTCCGCCTTGGCCGCCTCGGCGATACGCCTGGCTTCGACTTCCGCCGCCGCCACTATCTCCTCGGCTTCCTTCAGCGCATTGCGCTGCTTGCGCTGATATTCCGCGAACAGATGCTGCGCCTCGCGGTGCAGCTTCTCCGCCTCTTCCAGTTCGCGCTTGATCTTCTCGGCCCGCTCATCCAGCGACTTGGCCAACTGGCCAGGCACCTTCAGGTAAAACAGGAAGCCGAAGAAGATGACGAACGCGACCAGGACCCAGAAGCTGGAATCTTGCAACATCGGGACTTCTCCTGGTTGCCCGGCAGCGCCGGCCTGAAAGACCGGCGCGCCTGGCGTTTAGTTACTTACGCAGAGCCGCAATCGCCGCGGTCACTGCCGCCTGATCCGGCGCGCTGCCAGTCAGCTTGGCAACGATATCGCGGGCAGTCTCGCCGGCCACACCGGACAGCGAGCTGAGCGCCGCTTCCTTGGCCGCGAGAATGCTGGCTTCCGCCTTCTTGGTCGTCTCGGCGATCTGGGCGTCGACGCGGGCACGTTCGGCAGCGGCTTCCGCCGCCAGCTTGGCGCGGATATCGCCACCGATGACTTGCGCCTTGGCGCGGGCCGATGCCAGCGCCGCCTCATACTCGGCGATCGCCGTCTCGGTCTCACGCTTCAGCCGCGCCGCTTCTTCGAGGTCATGGTCCAGGCGCCGCTTGCGCTCGTCCATCACATCAGCGACACGCGGCAACGCCACCTTGGCCATCAGCACATAAAGCAGGACGAATGTGATCGCCAGCCAAACGAGCTGTGGCAGGAAAGTGGCTGTATCGAGCTGAGGCATTACTGGCTCAGACGAACAGGATCAGCAGCGCGATCAGCAGCGCGAAGATGCCGAGCGCTTCAGTCACGGCGAAGCCGAGCATCAGGTTGCCGAACAGCTTCGGGGCAGCGCCCGGGTTACGCAGCGCGCCGTTGAGGAAGTTCGCGAAGATCAGACCCACGCCGATCGCCGCGCCGCCCATGCCAATAGCAGCAATGCCGGCGCCGATCATCTTTGCAGCAGCGAGATCCATGGTACTAGTCCTTTCAAGGTTGGTTTTACGCAAATTGGGTTAGAGAGAGCAGAGCATCACCGGATTAGTGATGCTCCATGTTCACCGCATCGCTCAAATAGAGGCAGGTCAGGATCGCGAAGACATAGGCCTGCAGGAAAGCGATCAGGAATTCGAGAGCGGTCAGCGCGATCACCATGATCAACGGCAGGATGCCACTGACCGAGAGCACGCCGCCCATGCCGACCATCGAGACGATGAAGCCAGCGAACACCTTGAGCGTGGTGTGGCCCGCCAGCATGTTGGCGCAGAGACGCAAAGACAGCGAAATCGGGCGCGAGAGATAGGAGATGATCTCGATCGGCACGATGATCGGTGCCAGCCACATCGGCACGCCGGCCGGCATGAAGTGGGTGAAGAAATGCACGCCGTTGCGGGCAATGGCGATGACGGTCACGCCCAGGAACACCACCATGGCCATCACGAAGGTGACGATGATGTGGCTGGTGACGGTGAAGCTGTAGGGCACCATGCCGAGCATGTTGCACATCAACACGAAGATGAAGAGCGTGAAGATGAAGGGGAAATACTGGCGGCCGTTATTGCCCACATTGTCGCGCACCATATTGGCGACAAATTCGTAGGTCAGCTCAGCAATGCTTTGCAGGCGGCCCGGCACCAGGCTGCGCTCGCGCATGCCATAGACCATCAGCAGGGTGGCAGCCGCCACCGCGAAGACCATGAAAAGCGAGGCATTGGTGAAGGAGACGGCCTTAAGCTGGCCGGCATCGCCGCAGAGCGCGAGGCACTTGATCTTGAATTGGTCGAGCGGGCTTACGGCCACGTTCAATTCCCCTTCTTATTATCGCCGTCATCCTCGGCGGCTTCCCGGTTCATCGCCATGCCGGTGCGGATCGCGGTCCACATCGCGGCGGCGACGCCCAGCAGGGCAAAGCCGACAATTCCGAACGGCGCCGAATTCAGCCAGCGGTCCACCCACCAGCCGATGAATACCGACACCCCGACCGCCGCCACCATCTCGATCGCCAGTGACCAGGCCCGGCCCAAAGAACGGCGCGAACCGGTGACTGCCGCCTCATGTTCGGCGAGCCGGCGAGCCTCGCCGTCCTTGCGCTGCTCAACTGCGCCCAAGGCGCGGTTGAAACGGGCGAGATCGGCATGCTCGTCTTTCTTCAGCTCCGGTCGGTCGGTCTCGGCCATCGGCAATAATCCTTCGGCGCGATTCCCGGCCGACAGCAGCCGTGGAAAGCGCGCGCACCATAGAAATCGGGCCCTGTAAGGTCAAGCAGGCGCCAGGCCCCGGAGTATTTAAGAGTGACTCGCAGGTGTCAAACCAACCCCTTTGTAAGATTATGGTTTTATATGCTGAACGGCGGCGGGGCAGATTTTCACGTCATCAAATCCGGGCCTCTGGACGCCCCAGGCATTCGCCATACTGCGACAATCTGCCACAGATCGCTTCGGCCCCAGGAGGGGGGTGTTTCACGTGAAACACCCATGGTAATATAGGATTATTGACTTATTTTCTTTAAAATACACAAAAATAGGAACTTTTAGCGAATATCAGCCCTCACGCTCCTGCTGGCGGAAGAAATTATTCAACGCATCAAACGGCTCAGCCTCAGCCAAAGCCGAGAAGCTGCCCTGCCCCGCCACTTCGCGCGCCGCGCGCAGGAAACCGCCCCAGGCCGCGCGGGCGAAAGCCGAGCCGACACTGATGCGGCGCACGCCGAGATCGGCGATCTGCGGCACGGTGAGGCCGATGGCAGAGGAGACCAGCAGGTTCACCGGTTTGGGCGCCACCAATTGCACCACCGCCCTGATCTTGGCCGGATCGCGCAAGCCGGGGGCATAGAGCACATCGGCACCGGCAGCAGCAAAGGCCGGCAGCCGGCGCATGATCTCGGCTTCGGCCCAAGCCTGGCCATGGGGGTGTTTCACGAGCAACGCCTCGCAGCGCGCGGTGAGCAGCACGCCGCTGCCCTGCAGTGCCTCGGCCGCCGCCTTGATGCGGGCCACGGCCAAGTCGAAATCGTAAAGCGGCGCGGCTACATCACCGGTATTGTCCTCGATTGAGAGGCCCGCCACGCCGGTGGAGGCGCAAAGCGCCACACTTTCGGCCACGCCATCAGGCTCATGGGCATAGCCGGATTCATAATCGGCATTGACCGGCAGATCGGTGGCCTGCACCATCTCGGCGATATGGCTGAGCATGGCATCGCGCGGCACCGCCCAATCGGTATCAGGCAAGCCGCGTGAAAACGCCACGCCGGCCGAGGTGGTGGCCAGCGCCTTGTAGCCCAGGCTTTTCAGCAGCATCGCCGAGCCGATATCCCAGGGATTGGGAATGACAAAGCAGCCGCGCTGATGCAGTTCGCGGAAGACAGCACGGGCCTTGTCGATGGCAGCGGTCATGGCCTCTCCTCCTGATTATGCTGGCGGCGTGCGCGGCAGCCCGGCGCAGGGATAGAGTTCCACCTCGGGCGGAATATGTACCGGCTTATCGGCATCGGCATAATGATCGTATTCGTAGAGTGACATGCCGAGCACGCCGTAATGGCCGCCTTCGGCATCGGCCAGCGGCACGATCAGGCGGGTGCCGCGTTTTTCCATCGCCACCTGTGGCATGATCGGCCGGCGGCTGCATTGCACGGCGGGCAGACGTAGCACTTCTGCGTAGCGTTCGCGTACCGTGGGCGCGTTGACCGGCCCCATGATGCGATCCAGCGACAGGCCCACCAAGCTGAAACCCCAGGCCTGGTTCACTGCCTCACCCGCCAGGGTGCAGACGAAATCATTCAGCTCGGCATCCCAGCGATAGATCCAGAGATGCGGCAGGCAATCACGGATTGATGCCGGATCGATGCCGCTGCGCAGCGCCATGATGCCGTCGCCACGCTGCTCCGCCCAATGGCGCAGGAAGCGCTTATGCCGAGGGTCACTCACCTCCGGCCACAGGCCCGGTGGCATGGTCTTGGCCAATGTGCTCATGGCGGCGTGTTCATGGTGACGTGCTCATGGTTGAGACTTCATGTCTCCGGCATTCCTTGCGGCAGGTGAATGCAGGGATACACCGTGCTGTAGAGCGGCACCGGCACCGGCAAGTCGCGGTCGAGATGCCGATCATAAACATAGATCGTCATGCCCATCACGCCATAGGGTTTTCCGGCATCATCAGCCAGCGGCAGCATCAGGCGCTGCGCCAGCTTGCCAGCGCCAGCTTTCGGGGTGATGCCGGTGCGGCCATGGATCAGCGCCGGTTCGCGCGCGGCGCGCAACAGGCGGCTGCGCACCACATTGCCATCCGCCGGCCCCCACAAATCCACCGGCCGTCCACCGATGATGGAATGGCCCCAGGCTTCGCGGATATCCTCGCCCGCCAGGGTGCAGACCAGATCGCCGCCATCCTCGGTGATGCGGAAAATCCAGAAATCGGACAGGCAGGCCTTCAGTTGCACCGGGTCCACGGCGGCACGTGGCGGCGGTTGCAGGCCAATACGCCAGTTGGCCCATTGGCGCAGCAGCAGGCGCAACCGCGGATCGGGCAGATCAGGCCAGGTGCCGGGCGCGCCGATCTCCTGATTCAGGGCGCGCCTCCTGCGGCATGCTGGCCGCTACAGGTGGGGCAGGCTGGATCGCGCTTCAGCCGCACGCTGCGCATCTCGCCGCGCAAGGCATCATACAGCAGCAGGCGGCCAGAGAGGCTGTCACCCAGGCCAACCACTTCCTTGATCACTTCCAGCGCCTGCAAACTGCCCATCACGCCGCCCAGCGCGCCCAGCACACCGGCCTCGGCGCAGGCCGGCACGCTGCCCGGCGGCGGCGGCGCGGGAAAGACGCAGCGATAGCAGGGATGCGGTGGCCCCAGATGCGACTTGAATACCGAAAGCTGTCCATCAAAACGCAGCATCGCCGCCGTCACCAGCGTTTTGCCCAGACGATGGCACATATCGTTGATCAGGAAGCGCGTGTCGAAATTGTCGCTGCCATCGGCCACGATGTCGTAGCCCTGCAAAACCTCAGCGGCATTTGCCTCATTCAGCCGCAGGCTATGCTCAACCACCCGCACATGCGGATTGAGCGCGGCCAAAGCCACGGCGGCGCTTTCGGTTTTCAGCTGGCCAACGCGGCTGGTGGCATGCAGCACCTGGCGCTGCAGATTGCTTAAGCTCACATGGTCATCATCCACGATGCCGATGGTGCCGATGCCGGCGGCAGCGAGATAAAGCGCCAGCGGTGAGCCCAGACCTCCGGCCCCGATCACCAGCACACGCGCTTTCTTCAGGGCCTGCTGCCCGGCACCGCCCACTTCAGGCAGGATGATATGGCGCGCATAGCGCTCCAATTCCGCCTGGGAAAAAGCCGCCATTTACAAGCCGTCGAACAAAGCCGTGGAAAGATAGCGTTCGGCGAAGGACGGGATGATCGCCACCACGGTCTTGCCCACCATGTCGGCGCGCGTGGCCACTTCCAAGGCGGCGGCCATGGCGGCGCCTGAGGAAATGCCGCCGGGAATGCCTTCCAGTTTCGCCATCTGGCGCGCGGTCTCGAATGCCGTCTCATTGCCGATGGTGACGATTTCATCGATCAGCGCAGCATCCAGGTTGCCCGGAATGAAGCCGGCGCCGATGCCTTGAATCTTATGCGGGCCGGGCCGGCCGCCGGAAATCACCGGGCTGTCCTCAGGCTCCACCGCCACCATGCGCAGGCCAGGCTTGCGGGCTTTCAGCACCGAGCCGATGCCGGTGAGCGTGCCGCCGGTGCCAACGCCGGAAATCACCACATCCACGGCACCGCCGGTATCAACCCAGATTTCCTCGGCCGTGGTGCTGCGATGGATGGCCGGATTGGCCGGATTGTCGAATTGCTGCGGCATCACCGAATTGGGAATTTCCTTGAGCAATTCCTCGGCACGCGCCACCGCGCCGCGCATGCCCTGGCCCGGCGGCGTCAATTCAATCTCGGCGCCGAGATACTTGAGCATCTTGCGCCGCTCCATCGACATGCTTTCCGGCATCACCAGGATCAGGCGATAGCCTTTGGCGGCGGCCACAAAAGCCAGCGCGATGCCAGTATTGCCCGAGGTCGGCTCCACGATGGTGGTGCCGGCCTTCAGTTTGCCTTGGGCCTCCAACGACTCGATCATGGCAATGCCGATGCGATCCTTCACGGAAGCCAACGGATTGAAGAATTCCAGCTTGGCCAGGATCGTTGCCTTGGCGCCGGCTTCCGCCGCCAGCCGGTTGATCCGCACCAGCGGCGTGGCACCGATGGTCTCAACAATCGAATTATAGACTCGGCCACGCGGCGCATTGGAAACGGAAGGGGCGACCATGATTTTTCCCGGCTTTTATATGTATCGTTCAGATGGCGAAATTGTCGGCGCCCTCAAGCGGCGCGTCAATGCCCTGGATCTGCGCGCGGTTGCACAGGTCTTCCAACGTGATCCGATCGATCCGCTCCATGATCGCATCCTGGCATTCATCCCAGATCGGCTGCACCGTGCGGCGGCCCAATTCCGAGCCGGCGATTGCCGGTTCTTCGCCATCGGCATCCAGTTCCGATACGATGCGCACCACTTCGCCCACCGTGATGCGTCGGCGCTCCCGCGCCAACGTGTAGCCACCCCGCGGGCCACGCACGCCTTTCAGCACGCCATTGCGCACCAGATGCTGCATCACCTGCTCCAGGTAGCGCTGCGGCACACCCTGGCGCGCCGCGATATCCTTCGACTGCACCGGCTCGGGCCGCGCATGGAAGGCTATATCCACCACGGCCTCCAGGGCATGCATGGTGCGTCGGGTACACTTCAACATCGCTTAGCCTCCTACCTTAACACCCGTAGAGCCAAAGCCCCCGGCGCCACGCTGTGTCTCGCTCAAATCGTCGGTCGCCTGCCAGGCGACGCGGGCATAGGTGGCCACGATCATCTGGGCGATACGTTCGCCGCGATTGATGGTGAAAGGCACCTGCCCATGATTGATCAGCACCACGCCTACTTCGCCGCGATAATCGGCGTCGATGGTGCCGGGTGAATTCAGCACCGTGACGCCATGCTTCAGCGCCAGGCCGGAGCGTGGCCGCACTTGCGCCTCGAAACCCGCCGGCAAGGCCAAGGCCAAGCCCGTCGGCACCAGCTTGCGCTCGCCCGGCTGCAGCACGATGGGATCGGTGATTGCCGCGAGCAGATCGAGGCCGGCGGAATCCGCCGTAGCATAGGCCGGCAAGGGCAGATCGGCGCCATGGGGCAGGCGGCGGACGGCAACGGTTACTTCACTCATGCTTGCTTTCCGTTGAAATAGGCGGCGACACGGCCAACCAACTGCTCGGCCACCGCATGCTTGCTCATGCGCGGCCAATGCTCCACGCCTTGCGGCGTCACCAGATGAATCGTGTTATCGTCGCCGCCGAAAGTGCCACTCGATGGGCTGGCATCATTGGCGAGAATCCAGTCGCAGCCTTTTTTCTTCAGCTTCGCCTGGGCATGCTCCACCACCTTCTCGGTCTCGGCGGCGAAGCCGATCACCAGCCTGGGCCGGCGCTTGGCATCCGTGGTGGCGATGGCGCGCAGGATATCCGGGTTTTCGGCTAACTGCAGACTGGGTGCCAGTTCACCCGTCTTTTTCATCTTCTGCCCGGCCTCCACCGCCACGCGCCAATCGGCCACGGCAGCGGCGAAGATCGCGGCATCGGCGGGCAGATTGAGGAAGCAGGCGGAGAACATGTCGCGGGCTGCTTCCACATGGATGGTCTTCACGCCAGCAGGATCGGGCAGGTTTACCGGACCCGAAACCAGGATCACCTCAGCACCCGCAGCAGCCAAGGCCGCGGCGATGGCATGGCCCTGCTTGCCCGAGGAGCGGTTGGCGATATAACGCACCGGATCGATGGGTTCATGCGTCGGGCCTGAGGTGACGATGATCTTGCGGCCCTGGAGCGGCCGCGCCTGATTAAAAAAACTTTCAATCGCGTCGGCGATCTCGGCCGGCTCGCTCATGCGGCCGGGGCCGTATTCGTTGCAGGCCATCTCGCCATCCACCGGGCCAATGAAGCCAACGCCATCGGCTTTCAGCTGGGCCACGTTGCGCTGGGTGGCCGGGTGCTGCCACATGCGCACATTCATCGCCGGCGCTACCAGCACCTTCTTATCCGTGGCTAGCAGCACGGTGGAGGCCAGGTCATCGGCCAGGCCGTTCGCCATCTTGGCCAGCAGATCGGCGCTGGCCGGCGCCACCACCAGCAGGTCGGCATCGCGGGAAAGCTGGATATGCCCCATCTCGGCTTCATCGGTGAGCGAGAACAGGTCGCTATAGACCTTGTCGCCCGAGAGTGCCGATACGGAAAGCGGGGTGACGAATTGCGGCGCCGAGCGGCTGAGCACACAGCGCACGCTCGCGCCGCGTTCGCGCAGGCGGCGGATCAGCTCCAGCGCCTTGAAGGCGGCAATGCCGCCCGAGATAACCAGGAGAATGCGTTTTCCGTTCAGCACGCGGCCTTCGCAATATATTACGCGGGTTGTGTGTGCAAAAACCTAGTGGAGCCTTCTGGAGAATACAAGGCTTGAATGTAAAACCGGGGCTATGGGCTTGCCGCTTGTGGATTATTCCGCCCGGGCGAGCGTGGTTTGCACCTGATCATGCCAGACCAGCCGGTCATTCACGGCAAAGAGCAGGCAGGGCGCGCCGGCATAACGGGCGCAGGCCGCCAGCGCGCCCTCTTCCGCTTCCTGGGCATTGCCCTTGCGCGCACCCCAGGCCCAGCCGCCGCCGCCCAGATGCACGGCGAAAGCCTTGTCACCCTGAGCCGCCTTATAGGCCACCAAGGCTTGGCTGCCCGGCTTACCGCCAAACGGGACAGCCTTGGCCTGGCCAAGATCAGCCGGCACCATGGGCCAAAGCGCGGCGAGTTTCTGCACTGGTATTTTCGGCGGCAGGATGCCATGCATCCAGTCGCCGATATGGAAGCGCGGCTCGGATGGATCCTTGATGCGCCGCTGGGTCTCGCGCCGCGACACGCAATCCCGCACGCGGCTGGCCAGGGCAGGCCAATCCTGGCTGCGCGGCAGATTATCCAGCAGGCAATAATCAAAGAAGGTGAATTCCAGTTCGGCATTGCAGCCAAATGATGTGCGGTCGCGCCGCGCAGCCGTGTAGATTACCCGATTGGCCGCCAACATCGGCTTCTCGGCGAACACACCGCTATGGCAACCCGAGGCGATCACCACAGTCGGCTCCTCGCGGCAATGGGCGGCAAGCAGACGGTCGAGCAAGGCCGGGCTCAAGGCGTAAGGTCTGGGCGCGGTGTTCATCACCAGGCCAAGTTCCAAGCCATGGGCCGTGACGAAAACCAGACAGCCATCGCCGGGCCCAACCTCCAGCCGCTCGGCGGCGCGCCACAGATTATCAAACCGCGCATCTTTCGCAGCATCATGCTCATGTGCCGAAAGCAGTGCGATATCGCCTTCCGCCACACCGGCGGCCAGCAGCAGCTGGCGCAAGGCGTGCGGTGCATTATCGAAAGCCGCTTCATCCTTGTCGCCACCCACCAGCAAGGCTTTCCAGCGGATAACTTGCGGCATAGAAGCGCTCGATAATGGCGCGACAGCTTGCAGCGGCGCTGCGATGGCGGGCGCCGTGGCCAGGGAAGTGGAGGCAACCGGTTGCTCCGGCACGCAGGCGGCAAGAGCGATGAAGCTGAGAAACAAGGCTGCGCAGCACCGGGCAAAAGCCAAGGCGCTTGAGGGTTCAGACGTGCTGGCCGCCATTGATGTGAATTTCCGCGCCGTTCACATAGGAGGAAGTGGGTGTGCAGAGAAAATAGATCGTGGAAGCCACTTCCTCGGGCTTGCCCAGGCGATGCATGGGGATTTCGCGCTCCACGATCTCGCTGGTGCCCGGCGACAGGATCGCGGTATCGATCTCGCCCGGCGCGATGGCGTTGACGCGAATGCCGTGCGGGCCGAATTCAGACGCCATCTCGCGCGTCAGCGCCGCCAGCGCCGCCTTCGACGTGGCATAGGCCATGCCGGCGAAAGGATGCACGCGGCTGCCGGCGATGGAGGTGACATTCACGATGGAGCCTTGCGCCGCCTTCAACTCATTGAAGCAGCCTTGCGCCAGCAGCATCACCGAAAACAGGTTCACGTTATACACATGCTGCAAGGTGGCGATATCGGTGCCCAGCACACCAAGTCGGCTGCCCTTCGGCCCCTTGGGTGAAATGCCGGCATTGTTCACCAGCGCATCCAGCTTGCCATCAGGCAGCTTGCGTTTGATCTCCTCGATCGCCGCCGGCAGCTTGGCCATGTCGGTCAGGTCCATCTGCACATGGCTTTCGGCACCACCCTCCCAAGGGCAATGCTCGGAAAAGGCCTGGCGTGATACGGTGAGTACCTTCCAGCCAGCGGCGCTGAAGCGCTTGACCGTGGCATGGCCGATGCCGCGGCTGGCGCCGGTGAGAAGCAGGGTGCGTTGACGTTCAGACATGGTGCTAAACTAACGCAGTCGCTGCCGCAGGACTAGATGCTACGATCCTGGTTTCGGCTTTACCGTGGCAGCGCCGAGGCGATTGTTGATGTAATATTCATCACGCGGGAACAGATCGGCATTGAGCATACCCCCGCCCGGCACAGCCGGACCATGCAGCACGGCATCATGGAATAGCCGGGCCGCGGCAGCGGTATCAATGCCGGCAGCCGCGAAATGCCGCCTTGCGGCTTCGCTGGCAAACACAGCCTGCAGCCGGGCATGGTCGATGCGCAGAGCCTGGCGCGAGCCGATCAAGACCGGAAATGGCTGCAGCATCGCCACATGGGGGAAGATGGCGGCGAAAGTGGCAACGCTGCGCGCTGTGGGCCCCCATTGCACATACATGCCGTCTTCCTTCAGGGCGGCCAGCACCAGGGCCATGAATTCCTGGGAATAGAGCAAGCCGCTATGGGAGGATTCCGGCAGGATCGCATCAGCCTGGATCACATCATAGCGCCGGTCGGCGGCGAAGATGGCGCGGCGACCATCGCCCACCACGAATTCATAGCGTGGGTCTTTCAGCAAGCCGGCGATGGCGGAATCAGGTTCGCGGGCGGCGAAATCGCGCAGCACCTGAAAGACCGGGCCGACTAATTCCACCACGCGCACACGCTGGGTGGCGGGATTGACGCCGGCGGCAAATGGCGTGCCGCCGCTGCCCGAGCCGATCACCAGCACATCGTGGGGCGCCGGGTGCAGCAAAGGCCCCACCGCGCCAAGGAAGGCATGTTCCACCAGGAAGGGCCATTTTGATTGAGTATGGCCCTGGATGAAGAACGGGCTGGCGCTGCCATCCTCGCTCAGGCGAAACAGCGCCAGCCCGGAACGATCCTCGGCCACCAGGATTTCATGATGCGCGGCGGCCTGATGCAGCCGCGCCCAGAATTGCGCATTGCCGGGAAACACCGCCACCACCAGGGTGATGATGGCGGCCAGCACAGCGGCGCCGCGCCAGCCGGCTTGCTGGCGCTCGCGCCAGGCGGTGACACTCCAATAGAGCAGCAGGGCAACGGCCAGCAGGGCGATCATTTTCAGCGTGCCGGTGGTGCCGAGCCAATGCAAAGCGGCGAGGCCGGTGGCGAGGCTGCCTGCGGCATTGCCCAGGATATTCGCCACCTGCACGGCGGCGACGCGCCAGCCCAGCCGGCTCAGATCGGTTTGCACCGCCTGCTGCGCCAGCGGGAATGACACGCCAAGCAAGAGCGAAGGCGGCGCCACCAGCAGCACGGTGACGAACAAGGCGGCAGCCAGCGACTGGCCGTAATGCCGCGTGGTTTCAGCCGCCAGCAGGCCTTCCCACCAATCGGCGCCGGACAGCCAATAGACGCCATAAATTGAGGCCAGCGCATAAAGCGTGGCGAGCGCTTGCACGGCGAAGAAGGCGGCGCGGGTATCCTTCAAGCGTTTGAGCCACAGCGCGCCCAGCACCATGCCAAGGCCATCGGCGAGCAGGAAGGTGCCGAGAATAGTGGCGAAGCTGTAGGCGGTGTATTGCGCGATGACACCGGCCACGCGCACCCAGAGGATTTCCAGCGCCACAATGGCGAAACCGGACACGAAAACCAGCACGCCCCAGGTGGCGAAACCGAAACCGCTGGACGCCACTGCGCTGCTGGCCTGCATGGGTTGTTGTGGTGCGGCAGCAGGCGTGGCATTGCCGCGCCACAGCATCAGGCCGATCAGCGCCGCCACCAGATTGAAGGCTGCGGCCACGCGCAGGGAGTTCTCATAACCCAGCGTGCCGATCAGCCACCAGCCACCGAGCAGGGCGCCAAGACCGGCACCCAGCGTGTTGAGGCCATAGAGCCAGCCGATGCGCGATGCGGCATCAGCCAGGCTATGTACCGCCGCCTTGGCGAGCAGAGGCAGCGAAGCCCCCATCAGCATTGTGGGAATCAAGATGCCGCCAAAGCAAACGGCGAAGATGCCCCAGCGGCTGGGCACCAAAGGCCCGATCACCTGCACCACGAAATCATACAGGAAGGGACGGCTGAGCAGGGCGAAGACACCGATGCCGATTTCGCATAGCACGAAACCGATCAGCGCCGCCCGCATGGTGAAGCGATCCGTCACCGCGCCGGCCGCCAGGCTGCCCAGGCCCAGGCCAAGCAGGAAGGCACCCACCACTAATGCTGCGGTAACCGCATCGGAGCCGGCGAACAGCCCGAGCATGCGCTGCCACACGATCTGATCAATCAGCGCGGCGAAACCAGACAGAAAAAAGGCGACACATAAAGCCAGAAAGGCAAAACGGCTCGTTTCAACAACACTTGCTTGCGGCATTTCATTCCCCCTAACCGTATTGATTTTGTACAGGCTTTGGGCTGCCCAATGCCAGCATAACCGCCACATAAATGCCGCATTTGCCCGGCAAAGCTGGCCCCACGCCCGCCATCAAGCGGGCGCAACTTTATAAAAAAACCACCGCCCCGCCAGTACAGGCGGCTGATGCATAAACAAACGGAGGCCCGCGATGAACGAGCCCTATACAATTGGCATTGAAGAGGAATATTTCCTCGCCGAAACCAGCAGCAAGAATACCATTTCCCGCATGCCCAAGGCGCTGATCCGGCGCTTTCGCGGCGCGCTGGGCGATCAGGTGACACCGGAATTGCTGCAATCGCAGATCGAGGTTGGCACGCCGATCTGCGCGTCGCTGGATGAAGCGCGCCAAACTCTACGGCGCTATCGCCGCGCCCTGGCTGAAGCGGCGGCCGAATTCGACATGGAAGTATTCGCCGCCGGCACGCATCCGCTCGCGGTCTGGGCTGAGCAGTTGCATACCGACAAGCCGCGCTACCACAAGCTCGCCAATGACCTGAAATTCCTCGCCCGGCGCAATATGCTCTGCGGCCTGCATGTGCATGTGGAAGTGAAGGACCCGCATGTACGCATCGATGTGATGAATCGCATGCTGCCTTTCTTGCCGGTGCTGCTTGGCTTGAGCACTTCCTCGCCATTCTGGAGCAAGCATCCCACCGGCCTGATGGGTTATCGTCTGGCCGCCTATGATGAACTGCCGCGCACCGGCATTCCGGATTTCTTCGTCAACCTGGCGGATTACAATGGCTATATCGACACGCTGGTATCCGCTGGCGTGATCGAGGATTCCAGCCAAGTCTGGTGGGCGATCCGGCCCTCGATGCGTTTCCCCACCCTGGAATTGCGCGTGGCGGATTCCTGCACGCATCTGGAAGATACGCTGTGCATCGCCGCGCTGTATCGCTGCCTGGTGCGCGCCTTGCGCCGCCAGCCCGACCTGAACGGCACCTGGCGCAACCATACGCGCCTGCTGATCGAGGAAAACCGCTGGCGCGCGCAGCGCTATGGCACGGCGGAAGGCCAGATCGATTTCGACAACCGCCGCATCGTGCCGTTTGCCGATGTGGTGGAAAACCTGCTTGCTCTGGTGGCCGAGGATGCCGAGGCGTTGGGTTGCCGCGATGAAGTGAACCATGCCCGTGTGATCCTGGAACGCGGCACCAGTGCGGCACAGCAGATGGCGCTGTATCGTGAACACCGCGCGGAAGGCCTGAGCCGCGTGGAAGCGCTGCGTCAGGTGGTTGGCTGGCTGGCGCGAACCACCCGGGCCTAGCTATGATCCGCAGGCATGACGAACGAGATATTGGACAGCCAGCGGCTGGACAAATGGCTGCACCAGGCGCGCTTCTGCAAGACCCGCGCCCTGGCGCAGCAGATGATCCAGAAGAGCCGCATCCGCATCAACGGCCGGGTGGCGGAAAAGCCCCATGCCCTGGTGCGGGTGGGTGATGTGCTGACCCTGCCGTTGCGCAGCGGCGTGCGGGTGTTGCGGCTGCTGAGCCTGCCACTACGGCGCGGGCCGGCCAGCGAGGCCCAGGCAACCTATGAAGATGTCTTGCCTCAGGCTTCCGCCGCGCCACTTGAGTAGAGTAAGCCAAGATTGGCACCGGATTGACCGGCTGGGGCTGCCGTGCTACGCGATTGCCCGCACCGGACAGGGCCGCATTGTTGCAACCATTTCCGGCGCCAAGCCCCTCTAGGATATTGCCGCATGACCTACGTCGTCACCGAGAATTGCATCAAGTGCAAGTACATGGATTGCGTTGAGGTCTGCCCCGTCGACTGCTTCTATGTCGGCGAGAACATGCTGGTGATTAAACCTGATGAATGCATCGATTGTGGCGTCTGTGAGCCGGAATGCCCGGCCGAGGCGATTATCCCCGATACCGATGGCCGCGCCGCCGAATGGGTGGAGCTGAACCGCGAATATGCTGAAAAATGGCCAAACATCACCCGCAAGGGCGAGGCCCCGGCTGATGCCGATGACTGGAAGGGCAAGCCGGGCAAGCTCGCCTTGCTGGACCCCAATCCCGGCAGCGGCAACGCCAAGTAGGATTTTCAACCGGGCACAACCGGTTTTGGCGACATTACTCTAACAAGCTAGATATTCGCGCGTAATGCGGCTGTGATGGGTCCTGTCCATCAAGGCGCCGCTGTGGTATATTTGTAACCGAATAACAACGCTTTCCGGGGATTCTCCGAAAAGTGCCGGGTTTTATTCCCCTGTTCTCCCCCTGTGCCGGGCCCGCTCTGGGCCCGAAGCGGAAAAAGCTGGGCCGATCCGGGAATGATGCCGGCCGTTGATACGAGGTGGAGCTTGAAAAAAGCCAAGGATAAGAAGGCGGCCCAGTCTGGGGCGGCAAAAGCCGCAACAGCCAAGAAGCCGGCCAAGAAGACCGCCCCGGTGAAGCCGGTGGCGAAAAAGCCAGCCGCCAAGCCGGCACCGGCTCCCAAGAAAGCCGCTGCCCCCGTGATGGCAAAGAAACCGGCTGCCAAGCCGGCCCCCGCGCCCGCCGCCGCGAAAAAAGCCCCGGCCGCGAGCAATGCCGCCAAACCGGCAGTGAAGCCCCCGGCCAAGCCCGAACCGGCCAAGGCGCAGGACCCGAAAGCCAAGACCGCCCCCAAGGCGGCAGGCAAGACACCCGAGATCAAGGCAGCCGAGCCCATCAAGGCCGGCGCCAAGGGAACCGCCAAAGTGGAGGCCGCCAAGGCCGCCGCCAAGCCGGTGCCACCTAAGGGACCGGTGCGTGCGCTGGCGGTTTCCGCCGCGCCGACCCGTCCGCTGCCGCAACCGGTGCGGCCGCCGGATCCAAAGCCCTCGGCACCGAGCAAAATCGTGCAACCCAAAACCGTTCCCGTGAAGGTAAAAGTGGATTTCAGTGCTGGAGACCATGTTGTTTATCCCACCCATGGCGTGGGCAAGGTGTTGCGTATCGAGCGCCAATCGATTGCCGGCTTCGAGCTGGACCTGATGGTGGTGGAATTCGAACGCGACAAGATGACCGTGCGCATTCCGCTCACCAAGGTGCAGTCGGTGGGCATCCGCAAGCTCAGCTCGCCGCAGAAGATGCGCACCGCGCTGGATACCCTGAAGGGCCGCGCGCGCGTGAAGCGCGCCATGTGGAGCCGCCGCGCCCAGGAATACGAAGCCAAGATCAATTCCGGCGATCCGGTTTCGATCGCCGAAGTGGTGCGCGATCTGCATCGCAATGCCGGCCAGCCGGACCAGAGCTATTCCGAGCGCCAAATCTATGAAAGCGCGCTGGACCGCCTGGTGCGCGAACTCGCCGCCGTGGAACGGATCGATGAGGATTCGGCGTCGAAGAAGCTGGACAAATACCTGAAGGCGGCGTGATCACAACGTGAGCGACGCCGCCCCCCGCAATGCCGGCCCCTCTCCGGCTGGGGCGGAAGCCTTCGCCGTCTTGCGCGGCGCGAGGCGGGTATGGGCGGTGGCGGCGATCCGGGCCGATATCGGGCGCCTGCGCGAAGCGCATCAGGAACTGGCGGCACGACTGCTGACCGGCGACCGCCTGGTCTATCTCGGCAACCTGATCGGCTATGGCCCGGCAGCGCTCGCCACGCTGGACGAGCTGGTGCTGTTTCGCCGCGACTTCCTCTGCCTGCCCGGCGCCATGCCGGAAGACATCGTCTATCTGAAAGGCGCGCAGGAAGAGATGTGGCGCAAGATGCTGCAGATCCAGTTCGCGCCCGGCCCGGCCGGGGTGTTCGACTGGATGCGGCGCCATGGCCTGGAGGCAACCTTGCGCGCCTATGGCGAGGACCCGGACAAGGTGCCCGGCCTGCTGCGTGAAGGCGCCCGCAGCATCAGCCGCTGGACCAATGCCTTGCGCGCCACCATCCGCCAGCATCCCGGGCATGACGAACTCTTCGCCAGCCAGCGCCGCGCCGCCTATACCCAGGGCGGCGAATTGCTGTTCGTGCATGCCGGCATCGATCCCGGCCAGCCGCTGGAGGCCCAGGGTGATCACCTATGGTGGGGCTCGCCGGCCTTCAACAATCTGGCGGAGCCCTATGCTGGCTTCCGCCGCGTCATTGCCGGGGCCAACCCGCAAGGCGAAGGTCCACATCTTGGCGCCTTCACCGCCTGCGTCGATGGCGGTGCCGGTTTCGGCGGCCCGCTCAATGTCGCCTGTTTTGCGCTGGACGGTACAGTGGCGGAAAGTTTTGCCGTATAATGCTCGCCATGAGCGAAGCAGCCACGCTTGCTGACCATTTCCTGGCCGATCGGCACGAGGCGGTTGCTAGTCATCTCGCTTCTCACGGCACCCGGCTGGCCGAACTGATCTGGCAGCCGGTGCCGGCACAACTGCCCGATAGCCCGATACGCTTTCTGCTGGATTACTGGACCAGCCTGAGGCCGGCCGATGACATCCCGCAGGCCAGCGCGATCTCACCCCTGGAGATGAGGCCGGCGCTTGGCCATATCCTGCTGATTGATCTGCTCGAGGATGGCTGGAATGGCCGCTTCCGACTCTATGGCACCAAAATAGCCGAAATGTATGGCCGCGACATGACCGGCCGCCTGCTCAGCGATATTGACGGTGGCAATTATATTTCAGTGTTCTTCCGCGCGCTCAACCGCGCCATCTGCCTGCGTCGCCAGCCGGTCTATTCACATCACGAACCGCCACTACACGTTTCCGTGAAATCCTGGCGCCGCCTGGCCTTGCCATTGGCCGGCGCCGATGGCCGCGTAACCCGCCTGATGGTGGGGAATGTGCCCGGTGATTGGCGGCCGCCCAGTCTACCGATTCCTAAGTGATCCAAGTTTAATTCAGAGTCGTAAATCATGGCAGACCAGCAAGAGAGCCATGGCCATGACGACCATATCCCCCCCGCGCAATGCTCCTCCGCGCGGCATCGCCCCCGCCGATGGCGACAGGGCTTTCGTGCGCAGCGCCATGAAACAACCACTGCTCACCCCAGAGCAGGAAGCTGAATTCGCGCGGCGCTGGCGTGACAACCAAGACCAGACTGCTTTGCATTGCCTGGTATCGCCGCATATGCGTCTGGTGATTTCCACCGCCATCCGCTTCCGCCATTACGGCCTGGCGCTGAATGACCTGATCCAGGAAGGCAATATCGGCCTGATGCAGGCGGCGGCGCGCTATGAACCGGAGCGCGGCGTGCGCTTTTCCACCTATGCCACCTGGTGGATCCGCGCCGCCATCCAGGATTTCGTGCTGCGCAACTGGTCCATCGTCCGCACCGGCACCACTGCCGCGCATAAAACCTTGTTCTTTAACCTCCGCAGGCTGCGCGCCCGCATCGAAGGGGGCGGCGCCGAGGCACTGACGGCGGCAGGTCGGCACAAACTGGCAAAGCATCTGCAAGTTAGCGAAGGCGATGTGCAGCATATGGAAAGCCGGCTGGCGGCAGGCGACCGTTCCCTGAACGCACCCGTAAACGATGACAGCGACTCTGCCTGGCAGGATTTGCTGGTGGATGAGCGGCCGAACCCAGAGCAGCATACGCTGCAACGCCGCGACACCAGCCGCCGCGCCGCCTGGCTTGGCGCCGCATTGAAAAGCCTGCCCGAGCGCGAGCGCATCATCGTCAGTGCGCGCTTTCTCGCTGAAGACGGCGTGACGCTGGAGCGCCTGGGCGTGACGCTGGGCATCAGCAAGGAGCGCGTGCGCCAGCTCGAACACCAAGCGCTCGGCCGCTTGCGTCGCCGGCTTGCCGATATGCCAGGAATGCAACCCGACACGATAGCGGATTGAGGATACTCAGCGCTTCCTGAAACGGGTGGCGAAGAAGCCGTCAATGCCGCCATGCTCGGGCCAATGGCAAGGCAGGCAGCGCAGAGAGCCCTGACTGTCGATCATCGCCGCCGGCAGGCCAAGCTCTGTAGCCGCAATCGGCAGCGGCTCCATTGCCTTGTGCAGCTGCAACCAGTCGCGCTGCGCCTCACCCTCTTCCGGTTCCAGCGAACAGGTGCCATAGACCAGCAGGCCGCCGGGCTTGAGCAACGTGATGGCATGCTCGATCAGGCGGCGCTGCAATTGGCTGAGCGTGGCGATATCGCCTTCCTGCTTCAGATAAGGCAATTCGGGATGGCGCCGGATGGTGCCCGTGGCCGAGCAGGGCGCATCGATCAATACGGCATCCAGCAGTTCATCGGGCCGCCATTCGCAGGCGTCGGCGGTGCGCACCTGAGCCTTCATACCCAGGCGCGCGAGATTCTTCTTCAGGCGCTGCAAGCGCACTTCCGAACGGTCCACGGCATAGACGCTGGCGCCCTGGCTGAGCAATTGCGCGGTCTTGCCGCCAGGTGCTGCGCAGAGATCGGCGGCCAGCTTGCCGGTGAGATCGCCAAACAGCTTGGCCGGCAAAGCCGCTGCGGCATCCTGCACCCACCAGGCGGCGCCTTCCGGATCATGAAAACCGGGCAGGCTTTCCACGCTACCGCCAGCCAGCCGGCGCAGGCTGCCACTGGGCAGCAGCACGGCACCGAGCGGCTCGGCCCAGGCGGCGGCATCGTGCTTCACCGTGATATCCAGAGCTGCTTCGCTCAAATGCGCCGCCATGATCGAGGCCGCGAGATCAGCGCCATAGGTCGCTTCCCAACGCTTACGCAGCCAAACCGGCGTATTGAGCCGCGCGGCATCCTGCACGGCCACGATGGCGGCGCCTTCGCGGTCGGCACGGCGCAGCACGGCATTCACCAGGCCGCGCGCCTTGGACCCGGCAGGCATCAGCTCCACCGCGCTGGATACTGCGGCATGCGACGGCGTATCGAGGAACAGCAATTCACACAAGCCCAGCCGTAATGCCTGCAGCGGCAAGCCCTTGGGCCACAACTTCACAAAGCCCTTCAGCACGGCATCGATCTGGCCCAGGCGCCGCAGCGTGGTGGCCGTGAGGCGGCGTACGAAAGCACGGTCGCGATCGGCCAGCGTGGCAAAGCCGATGGCCTTCTCGGCCATGGCTTCGTCCAGTGCGCGGTGGCGGCGCAGCACCGCTTCCAGAAGATCGGCCGCGACGCGGCGGGGGTTCAAGTCGGTCATGGCCGCTGTTCTAGCCGCGATTTCGGCTATAGTCGATGCGCAGAAGCAGGGAGGAAACATGACCATATTGAGCAAGGCCGAAGCGGAAGCCATCCTGAAGCAGAATTTTGCCCCTTGGATCGTGGAACTGGATCTGCGCTTCGAGAGTCTGGAAAAGGGCCGCGTGGTGCTGCGGCTGCCCAATAACCCGCGGCTGAACCGCATGGGCGGCGTGCTATGCGGCCAGGCGCTGATGGCGGTGGCCGATACCGCCATGGTGTTTGCTGTTTCCACCGCCCAGGCCGGCTTTTCCGACATGGCGACGGTGAGCCAGAATACCAGCTTTTTCCGCGCCGCCATTGATACCGATGTGCTGTGCGAGGCTCGCGTGGTGCGTATGGGCCGCACCCTGGCCTTTGGCGATGTGGTATTCCGCACGCTCGGCGGCGATGCGCCCATTGCCCAGGCAACGCTGACCTACGCCTTGAGCGCCCCAAAGAAATAATCAAATTTCGTGCCGGAAACAGACATAGAGGAAATCAACACGCGCGGGATGTTCCGGGCCAGCGAAGGGAACCGCCAGGCGGTATAATTTGCCAAAACGGCCTTCGGCATGCTTGAAGCGCCCTTGGCGATAGGATGGCACCCCCGTTGCCACCACCTGCACATACTCGGCGATGGTGCTCTCTTTCTTCAGCAGCAGCACGCCAGGCTCGTCGATGAAGCGGCCCTTGCTGGAAAAGCCACGGGCCTGCACCACGTCATCGCCCTCGAGCCGGATGCGGAAGCGTGGCCCGCCATCAGGTGCCGCGCCATGCACCACCTCGTTGATAATCAGAGTGGGCAAGGCCGCACCCATACGCAGCGGATCAAAGGCTGTGCGCTGCGGCGGCTCGGGCCGACCGGCTTTCAGCTCAAACCAGTAATCATAAAGCGCCAACAAGCCAGGATGGCCGATGCCAGCGCGGTAGCTGTCATCCATGACCGTTAATCCGGGGGCGTGGCTTGGTTTTCATGTGGCACGGTGCGCGCTGGAGGGAAATGCAAGGTCACCCGCGTACCATGACCCACTTCACTATGCAGAGCCACACTGCCCTGATGGGCCTCCACATAAGCGCGCACCAGCGCGAGTCCAAGGCCGACGCCGCCATATTGCCGGCTACGCGCGGCCTCAGCCTGCTCGAAGGGGGCGAAGATGCGCATATGATCGTCCGGCGCTATGCCGATGCCATCATCCTCTACCCAGATATCCAGGCCACCAGCGTCAGCCAGAGCCGCGCCGATACGCACGCTGCCCGCAGGTCCAGAGAATTTCACCGCATTGCCGAGCAGATTCAGCAGCACCTGGCGCAAGAGCCGGGCATCGCCGCGCAGCCTTGGCAGGCTGGCCGGCAGATCGGCCAGCACCTGCTTGCCTTCGGCACCCGGCGCCGATGCCACGAGACGCGCACAGATCGCGGCGGTCTCGCCCAGATCAATATCGCTCTCATTGAGACCGACGCGGTTGGCCTCTACGCGAGCGAGGTCGAGAATGTCGTCGATGATGCCAAGCAGATGCGTGGCGCTGGCGTAGATATCGCGGATGTATTCGTCATAACGCGGCGACTGCTCGCCATAGAGCTTTTGCCGCACGATATCGGAAAAGCCAATCACCGCGTTCAGTGGCGTGCGCAATTCATGGCTCATATTGGCCAGAAAGCTGGATTTGGCCCGGCTGGCGCGCTCGGCGGCATCGCGCGCCTGGCTCACCTCGGCCACCAATTCTTCCAGCCGGCGATTCTGCCGCTCCAGCACACCGTTGGCAGCGTATTGTTCGGTCACATCCAGCAGCAGCAAAGCGGTATCGCCTTGCGGCGTGGTGCGCTCCAGTGGCCGAACCCAACGGCCCGTGGCCACGGGCAGCGGATGCGAGGTGTTAGGCGTGACGATAGCGGCCTGCACTTTCTCTGGCGGCAGGCCGGCCGCGGCCAACACATCATCCAACGGCGCGCCACCATAGAGCCGCGTCGTATCAAGCTTCAGAAGATCAGCGAATTTGCGGTTCCACTGCGTCACGCTGCCGGTGGCATCGGTGAAGTCGAAGGCTTCACTGCTCTCCGCCACGTCCAGCAAGGCGGCGTGGGCGGCGCGTGTGCGCTCGAACAAACCCTGGTTCTCGTCACGCAGCCGGCGATTCTTGGCGATCATGTCATAGATAATGCGGCTTGAGGCGATCATGGCGAGCGCGAAAACCACCGCCATCGCACCGAGCGCATAATAGGTGGCTTCGCCACGCAGCATGAAGGCGACCACGAAAGGCAGCACGGTGGAAAGCACATATGCGGCGGCGGCCAGCGGCATCGCCGCCAGCGTGGTAGCGGCGCCCGAGACCATGCCGGCGGAAACAGTGAGCAGGAATACCTGGCGTGCTGGGTCAAGCGTATCCAGAAACAGCGAGGCGCAGCCCCAGAGACCGCCACCGATCAACCCCGACATCACCGCCTGGCGCCGCCGGCGAAGGCTACGCTTCGCGTGCAGCTCCGGCGACAGGGAGGTACGGCGAGGCCGGCGTTTTGAGCGCCACCAGCCGAGCAGCATCAGGCTGGCGTATAAGAACTGCGCCAGCCACCAGACGCCGATCCAGGCCAGTGGCAAGGCAGGCAGCAGGGTGATGGCGGCAATGCTGGAAATGGCGAGTGAAACGCCGGCATTCACCGGCAGGGTCTTGTGATAGCTGGTGAATAGCGGATCACCGCCATCACTGGGGCGTTCTGGTTCAGCCGCGCCATCACCTTTCGCCATCAATTGCTCACCAGCCGTTGACCCGATCCCATTCTGCTATCACTGCGCCAGCATCGCCGGGCTTCCCGGAGACAACGTAGTAGCGATCATACATCGCCGCGGTCATGCAGGAATGATTGGGCAGCACGCGCAGGCGGCTGCCCACGGGGAAACGCTCGAAAGGCAGATGCGCGGCGGGCTCGGATGGATCGGCCGGGCCAATCAAACCATGCTCCTGGTGCACATCGGTCACCGCCAGGCCAGGCAAGGGCATGGCACCGCCAAGCAGGCAGACCAGGCCATAGCCGGTATGCGGGCGATGCTCGTTGGCGCCCACATCCTTGGACAAAGCCAATCCGCCCGCATCGATCAGCACATGGTTGCGACCCCTATGCCGGCCGGTGACGGAGGCCAGCACCGAGACGGCGATATCGGTGATCGCGCAGGTGCCCAAACCAGTCTGAAACAGATCGAAAAACACATAATTGCCTGGCCGCATCTCGGTGATGCCGGGCAGCTTGGCGGCGAACAGGGCCGTCGGCGTGGAGCCGACCGAGACGATGGCGCAGGCATGGCCGGCGGCGCGCAGGCGCTCGGCGGCGCGCACCACGCCGGCGCGCTCGGCTTCAGCGATGGCAACGATCTTGGCCGCGCTCTTGGCATGATAGGAATGGCCGGCATGGGTGAGCACGCCCGCGAGTTCGGCGCCCCCTTCTCCCGCGCGACCCGGCTGGTTCAGCGCCTGGGCCAGCGGCAGCAGGCTGTCGGCATCGGGCGCGATGCCGGCGCGACCTAAGCCGGTGTCGATCTTGATCAAGACCCGGAAGGTCACGCCCAGCGCCCGGCCGCGCTCGGCGATGGCCGCGGCATTGGCCACATCATCCGTGATCAGCTTCAGGTCGGCGCCGGCCCGCATGATCGCCGCAGCGGTCTCCAGCTTGGCCGGCACGATGCCCACGGCATACAGGATGTCGCTGAAGCCGGCGCGGGCGAAATAGGCCGCCTCGGCCAGGGTGGAAACCGTGATCGGGCCGAAATCGCCGCCATGGGCGAGTTTGGCCACCTGGGCCGATTTCGCGGTCTTGAGGTGCGGCCGCAGGCGCACACCTAATTCGCAGGCCCGATCGCGCATGCGGGTCACATTCCGCTCCAGGCGACTGAGGTCAAGAATCAGACAAGGTGTCGGCAGATCATCAAGCGTCATGGCGCACAATCGCAAGTTCTAAGAGGTGAATTCAATACTATTGAGCAAGGCGTAATGGGCCTGCAACGGTATGCCGAAGCCCTTGCCCTGTCGATGCCCCCTTATCTGTAACCAGACCAGGATGACGGGAATCTTCACCCCCTGCCTTGACACTGGCCCTGGGGACGCTTAGGTATTTGGCGCTCTCCGGGGGAGAGTGCTAACAACTCGGGTTCGATCTAGTTATTTCAATAACTTAGAGCGCTTCCGGGGTGAGAGCCGAAAGTTTTCAGCCCATCGGGCCATCCGGCCCGACCCGATATCAAGATGGAGGATCGCATGAAGTTTCGTCCGTTGCACGACCGCGTGGTGGTGAAGCGCGTTGCCGAGGAAGAGCGTACTGCCGGCGGCATCATCATTCCCGACACCGCCAAGGAAAAGCCGATGCAGGGCGATATCGTCGCCGTTGGCCCGGGCGCGCGCGATGAGTCCGGCAAGGGTCAGCCGCTCGACGTGAAGGCCGGCGACCGCGTGCTGTTCGGCAAGTGGTCCGGCACCGAGGTGAAGATCGATGGTGAGGATCTCCTGATCATGAAGGAATCCGACATCATGGGCATCATCGAAGGCACCGCCGCCAAGAAGTCGGCCAAGGCCGCCTGATTTAACCCGCATTATTAGGAGAAACGATTATGGCTGCTAAAGACGTACGCTTCGGCTCCGACGCCCGCGACAAGATGCTGCGCGGCGTGGACATCCTTGCCAACGCCGTGAAGGTTACGCTGGGCCCGAAGGGCCGCAATGTGGTGCTGGACAAGTCGTTCGGCGCCCCGCGCATCACCAAGGACGGCGTCACCGTCGCCAAGGAGATCGAGCTGGCCGATAAGTTCGAGAACATGGGCGCCCAGATGGTGCGCGAAGTGGCCTCGAAGGCGAATGACCAGGCCGGCGACGGCACCACCACCGCCACCGTGCTGGCCCAGGCCATCGTGCGCGAAGGCGCCAAGGCCGTTGCCGCCGGCATGAACCCGATGGACCTGAAGCGCGGCATCGACCTCGCGGTCGATAAGATCGTGGAAGATCTGAAGTCGCGTTCGAAGAAGATCTCCGGTGCCAAGGAAGTGGCGCAGGTTGGCACCATCTCGGCCAACGGCGACACCGAAATCGGCAACATGATCGCCAAGGCCATGGAAAAGGTTGGCAACGAAGGCGTGATCACGGTGGAAGAGGCCAAGAGCCTTGAGACCGAACTCGACGTCGTTGAAGGCATGCAGTTCGACCGTGGCTACCTGTCGCCGTATTTCATCACCAATGCCGAGAAGATGATCTGCGACATGGAAAACCCCTACATTCTTCTCCATGAGAAGAAGCTGTCGGGCCTGCAGGCCATGCTGCCGGTGCTGGAAGCCGTGGTGCAGACCGGCCGTCCGCTGCTGATCATCGCCGAAGACGGTGAGGGCGAAGCCCTGGCGACCCTGGTGGTGAACAAGCTGCGCGGTGGCCTGAAGGTCGCCGCCGTGAAGGCGCCGGGCTTCGGCGATCGCCGCAAGGCCATGCTGGAAGACATCGCGATCCTGACCGGCGGTCAGCTGATCTCGGAAGACCTCGGCATCAAGCTGGAGACCGTTACCCTTGCCATGCTGGGCACCGCCAAGAAGGTGACCATCGACAAGGAAAACTCCACTTTGGTCGGCGGCGCCGGCAAGAAGAAGGACATCGAGGCGCGTTGCGCGCAGATCAAGGCGCAGATCGAGGAGACCTCCTCGGACTACGACCGCGAGAAGCTGCAGGAGCGTCTGGCCAAGCTGGCCGGTGGCGTGGCCGTGATCAAGGTTGGCGGCGCCAGCGAGATCGAGGTGAAGGAGCGCAAGGATCGCGTTGATGACGCGCTGCATGCGACCCGCGCCGCGGTTGAGGAAGGCATCGTGCCGGGCGGCGGTACCGCCCTGCTCTATTCCATCCGCGCCATCGACAAGGTGAAGGTGGAAAACTCCGACCAGAAGCATGGCGTGGAAATCATCCGCCGCGCCCTGCAGGCCCCGGTGCGCCAGATCGCCGAGAATGCCGGCGTTGACGGTGCCGTGGTTGCCGGCAAGCTGCTGGAGAGCAAGGACACCAGCTGGGGCTTCAACGCCCAGACCGAAGAGTATACCGACCTGGTGAAGGCCGGCGTCATCGACCCGACCAAGGTCGTGCGCGTCGCCCTGCAGGGCGCCGCCTCGGTGGCCGGCCTGCTGATCACCACCGAAGCCAGGGTTGCTGACCGTCCGGAGCCCAAGGGCGCGGCTGGCGGCGGCATGCCGGGCGGCGGCGGCATGGGTGGTATGGGCGGCATGGGCGGCATGGACTTCTAAGTCCAAGCTTCCAGCAAGCCTGGAGATACGGAAAGGCCCGGTCGCAAGACCGGGCCTTTTTCGTTGGCGCTACTTCATCAGCGCATAGGGTCCGCCGGTTTCCAGGGCGCGTTTATAGGCCGGGCGGGCATGGATGCGCTCCAGGAAGCTGCCAATGGCGGCGTATTTGTCATCGATGCCAACACGGGTGGCGGTGGCCTCCAGCGGGAAGCTCATCATGATATCGGCCGCCGTGAAATCTGCGCCCGCGAACCAGCCCGTGGCCGCCAGTTCATTGCACCAATAGGCCATATGCTGGGCGAGCTGCGGATCGGTGACCGTGGCCTGGGCCTTGCCGGCGATCAGGCTCACCAACGGCCGCAGCAAAGCCGGCGCGCTTTTCGGCATGCGCAGGAAGATCAGCTTGAGCAGCAAAAGCGGCATGGCCGAGCCTTCGGCATAATGCAGCCAATAGGTATAGCGGCGGCGCTCCGCCGTGCCGGCCCGAGGCGTCAGGCGCCCATTACCATAGGTCTCGATCAGGTATTCAACGATGGCGCCAGTCTCGGCGATGGTCAGGTCGCCATCGGAGATCACCGGCGACTTGCCCAACGGATGCACCTGACGCAGGGCGGCCGGCGCCCGCATATCGGCGCCGCGCTCGTAGCGTACCACTTGATAGGGCAGCCCGAGTTCCTCCAGCAGCCAGAGCACACGCTGGGAGCGGGAATTGTTGAGGTGATGAACCGTGATCATGGAGCGGCCTTGATTGGATTGAGATAAGATAGCCTACCACAGCTCCGGCAAAGCCGAGAGCCCAGGTAGCCGGCCCTTTTCTTTGGCTAAAAAGCCAGACTGGCCTATCTTCTGTGGCAACAGGAGGGAGCCAGCCATGCCCAAACGCTTCATCATCGCCCTTGTCAGCCTGCTGGTGCTGATGGCCGCTGCCGATGCGGTTTGGCTCAGCACGGCCACCACCTGGCTTTACCGGCCGCAGCTTGGCGCGCTGCTGAATGAGATGCCGGTACTTTGGGCGGCGGTCGGTTTCTACCTGCTCTATGCCGCCGGTGTGAGCTTTTTCGTGCTGCGTCCGGCGCTCGCGGCAGGCTCCGCGCGGCTCGCCTTCGGGCTCGGCGCGGCTTTCGGCCTGGTGGCCTATGGCACCTATGACCTGACCAACCAGGCCACCATCGTGAACTGGCCCTTAGCGGTAACGTTGATCGACATGGCCTGGGGCAGCCTGCTCACCGCCTGCACGGCGGCTTTGGCCGTGAAGATCACACAGGCGGTGTCGCCTCAATAGGCCGCTTCCAGCAGGCCGATCAGGTCTTCCGGCCCCTTGATCGGGCGCGGGTTGGTGCGTACCCACAGATTCTCCATGGCGCCCTCGGCGATCTTGGCGAACTGCGCCTTCTCCACTTTGAGATTGCGTAAACGTGTCGGCTGGCCCAGGGTGGCGATCATGGCGGCCACGGCGGCCGCCGCATCGCCATCCTGGCGCCCCAGGGCCTGCGCGATACGCGCCTGCTGCTTTGCCGTCACCTCGCGGTTATAGCGCATCACATGCGGCAGCATGATACAGGAGGTATGGCCATGGCTCATGCCGGTGACGGCGCCAAGCGAATGGCCGATGCCGTGGCTGGCGCCATAGGGCACGCGCAGGATGCCGATACCCGAGAGCCAGGCCGCCTGCAGGCATTCCAGGCGTGCCGCCATGTCAGACGGATCGCGCAGGCTTTGTGGCAGGGCGGTGGCGAAGAGCCGCAAGGCCTGCAAGGACGTGGCCTCAATCAATGGCGAGGCTTGGATCGAGCAGATGCCTTCCACTGAGTGATCAATCGCGCGGATGGCGGTGGAAAGCCACAGCCATTGCGGCGTATGCACCGTGACTGCCGGATCGAGGATCACGGCGGCCGCGCCGATCTCGCGCCCGACATAGCCATGCTTGATCTGGCGCACAGGATCGGTGCAGCCGCCGAAATTGGAGAATTCAGCCGCCGAGAGCGTGGTGGAGAGCACAATCTGGCGCATCGGCGGCGGCTTGACCACCGGCATGTGACGCGTGCCATCCGGGTTGGTGCGCAGATGATAATCATCAAGCTGCTCAGGCTTGGTCAGGTCATGCGCCAGTGCGATCAGCGCCACCTTCACGGTATCAATCGCCGTGCCGCCACCGAAAGGGAGGATCAGGTCGGGCGATGCCGCCCGCACCGCATCGGCGCAGGCGATCACGCTGGGGCGCGGCGTATGTTCGCGGCATTCATCGAAGGTGCCGACATGGCGCGCGCCCAAAGCCTGGCGGATTTTCTCCACCGCCTCGGTTTTGCGGTTTAGCGTCTTGGACGTGACGATGAAGATGCGCTTGGCGCCGCGCCTATCGGCTTCTTCGATCACGGCCTCAGCGGCAGGCTTGCCCCAGATCACCCGATCCTGGGCCAGAAATTCATGTATCCCGGAATTCATCGCGCCCTCACTGGCTTTTCTTATCCCCCAGCCTAGCGGCGAAGGTGCCTCCAAGCCAAGCGCCAGCGCGGGGGAGGATTCCGGCCTATAATTTAAGCGTTGACTTATTTAAGTAAATTTTGTAAATATAACCTCATGCAAAGCACAGCCCCCATCTTCACGGCCCTGGCCGACCCCACTCGCCGCCAGATCATTGAGCTTCTGGCGCGTGGCGAATGCCCCGCTGGCGACATCGTCGAGGCCTTCGATATCAGCGGCCCGGCCATTTCGCAGCATCTGAAGGTGCTGCGCGAAGCCGCCCTGGTGCAGGTGCGGGTGGATGGCCAGCGCCGCATCTATCAGCTCAATCAGCAGGGCCTGAGCGAAATGGATGCCTGGCTGAACAATGTGCGGCGCTTCTGGGCGCCGCGGCTGGATGCCCTAGAGCGCGAATTGCGCAAACCGGATAAACCAAAAGCGAAGGCGAAAGGAACCAAGCGATGAATACAAAAGTGATCGACAATGAGGCTTACGGCCAAGTGATGGAATCGGGCGCAGTGCGCTTCGAACGACTGCTGCCAGGGCCGCTTGAGCGGGTGTGGGCATACATCACCGACTCCGATAAGCGCGCCACCTGGCTGGCGGCAGGCAGCATGGAGTTACGCGTCGGCGGCAAGGTGAGCCTGGAATTCCGCAATGGCGATCTCGCGCCCAAGGGGGAGACCGTGCCGGAACGCTATAGCAAATACACCGGCGCGATCAGCCATCAGGGCCATATCACGCAACTGGAGCCGTTGCGCCTGCTGGCCATGACCTGGAACGAAAAGGATGAAGGCCCCGATACCGGCTGCAGCGGCACCAGTTCAGAGGTGGTCTTCGAGTTGACGCCCAAAGGCAAGGATGTGCTGCTGGTGCTGACCCATCGCCGCCTGGCGAACCGTGGCGACATGCTTGGCGTCTCTTCCGGCTGGCATACCCATATGGCGGTGCTGATCGAACGGCTGAATGGCCGGCCGCCCAAGGAATTCTGGGGCAGCATGGACCGGCTGGAGCAGATTTACGACAAGCAGATCCCCGCCTGAAACAAAAAAAGCCCGGACTTGCGTCCGGGCTTTTTCCATAAAGCGGGTATCGCAGCCGATCAGTCGACTTCCTTCAGTACCTTGGTAAGGATGCCGAAGATTTCGTCGATATGCGCCTTGGTGAGGATCAGCGGCGGCGACAGCGCCAGAGTATCGCCGGTGAGACGGCACATCAGGCCCTGCTCGAAGCATTGCACGAAGGCATCATAGCCGCGCTTGGTCGGCGCACCTTCGCGCGGCGCCAGCTCCACCGCCGCCATGATACCGATATTGCGGATATCGATCACATTGCGCATGCCCTTCAGGCTATGCACGGCATCTTCCCAATAGCCGCTGAGGGCGGCGGCATTCTCGAAAATGCCTTCATCGCGATAGAGGTCCAGCGTCGCCAGTCCAGCGGCGCAGGCCAGCGCATGGGCTGAATAGGTATAGCCGTGGAACAGCTCGATCATGTGCTCCGGGCCCTGCATGAAGGCCTCATGTACATGCTTGCGGGTGAACACGGCCGCTGCCGGCACGGCGGCATTGGTCAGGCCCTTGGCCGTGGTCATCATGTCTGGGATCACGCCGAAGGTCTCGGCGCCAAAGGCCTTGCCGGTGCGGCCAAAGCCGGTGATCACTTCATCAAAGATCAGCAGGATGCCGTGCTTGTCGCAGATGGCGCGCAGCTTCTGCAAATAGCCCTTGGGTGGCGGGAGCACGCCGGTGGAACCGGCCACCGGCTCCACGATCACGGCGGCAATCGTGCTGGCATCATGCAGAGCCACGATACGCTCCAGATCATCAGCCAAATGCGCGCCCCATTCGGGCAGGCCCTTGGAGAAGGCCATGTCCTTCAGGCTATGGGTATGCGGCAGATGATCCACGCCGGCCAGCATCGGGCCGAAGACCTTGCGGTTTGAGACGATGCCACCCACCGAGATGCCGCCAAAGCCAACGCCATGATAGCCGCGCTCGCGGCCGATCAGGCGGGTGCGGGCGCCCTCGCCGCGCGCCCGGTGATAGGCGATGGCGATTTTCAGCGCGGTATCCACCGCTTCCGAACCGGAATTGGCGAAGAACACATGATTCAGGTCACCCGGCGCCAGATGCGCGAGGCGCGCGGCAAACTCGAAGGCTTTCGGATGGCCCATCTGGAAGGTGGGCGCGAAATCCATCTCGGCGGCCTGCTTCTGGATTGCCTGCACGATCGGCTCGCGGCAATGGCCGGCATTCACGCACCACAGGCCGGCCGAGCCGTCGATCACCTGGCGGCCATCATGGGTGGTGTAATACATGCCCTTGGCGCCCACCAGCAGGCGCGGATTGGCCTTGAACTGGCGGTTGGCCGTGAAGGGCATCCACCAGGATTGCATGTCGTTGGGAACGGCGGTGGTCTGGCCCATGATCGGCTCCTTACAAAGCATTGGTTTGGCTGGGCCTGAGTGTCGGCTTTGGGTGGTAAGGAAACAATGCTTTTCTGCGCTGCTTAAGCTGTTGATATTGATATCGAGAATGAAACATTGTTGAATATAATTAACAGCGAAACACTCAGCGGAATCTTTGACATGAGCGCAAGTACTGAAATCGATATCGGCAGCCGGCTGAAGGCGATGCGGCTGGCGCGGAAAATCTCGCAACGCGAACTGGCGCGCCGCGCCGGTGTGACCAATGCCAGCGTCTCGCTGATCGAGGCCAACCGGGTGAACCCATCGGTGGGTGCGCTCAAGCGCGTGCTGGATGGCCTGCCCATGAGTCTCGCCGAATTCTTCGCGCTGGAAGCGCCGGCGCCGCGCAAGGCCTTCTACAAGGCCGATGAGCTGGTGCAGGTGGGCAAGGGCAAGATCAGCTACCGCCAGGTGGGCGCCGATCTCTCCGGCCGCGCCTTGCAGATTCTGGTAGAGCGCTATGCGCCAGGCGCCGATACCGGCCGCGTGATGCTGAAGCATGAGGGCGAGGAAGGCGGCGTGGTGCTGAAGGGCCGCATGGAAGTGACCGTGGCCGGCCAGACCCGCCTGCTCGGCCCCGGCGACGCCTATTATTTTGAGAGCCAGCAGCCACACCGCTTCCGCAGCATTGGCCCGGAGCCCTGCGAATTGATCAGCGCCTGCACGCCGCCGAGTTTCTGAGGAGACAGAGATGATCATCATCCATGGCAGCATCGCGGCACGGGCCGATACACTGGATGAATTGCTGCGCCTCAGTCTGGAGCATGTGCGGCGCTCGCGGCTGGAGCCTGGCTGCATCAACCATGGCGTGGCCCAGGATGCGGAAAACCCGCTGCGGCTGGTTTTCTATGAGGAATGGATGGATAGCGCAGCCGTAACGGCGCATTTTGCGGTGCCGGAATCGCGCAGCGTTGTGGCTGAAGCCGGCAGGCTCGCCACAGCCAAGCCGATGATCCGGCTTTACGAGGCGCAACCTTTCAAGCTCAAGCCCTAATCTTTGGTGGCCGCCATAGCGACGATCTCGATCAGATCACCCTCTTCCAGGGTGGCGCCGATGCAGGCGCGCTGCGGCGGATTGGCCTGATCCACCCAGGCCAGCCACACTGCGTTCATCTCAGGCTTCAGCGCCATGTCGGTGATATAGACCGTGGCCGAGAGCAGGCGTGACTTGTCCGTGCCGGCCTCAGCCAAATGGCGATCAAGTTTCGCCAGCGCTTCGGTTGCCTGCTTGGTCATATCAAGCTCGTAGGTATCAGCGGTGGCGACCGTGAAGACCAGGCCGCCATGTACTGTCGTGCGCGAACGGCCCACTGCTTCGCTGGGAAAGCGGGTGATCGGCAGCATGCTACATCGGCCCCAGCATCTTGCTCGGCAGCCAGGTGACCAGTTCCGGGATGAAGAAGATAAGCGCTACCGCTAGCATCATCAGTAAGAAGAACGGGAAAGCGACCCGGGCGATATAGGTGATCTGATGCCCGGTCATGCCCTGCAGCACAAAGAGGTTGAAGCCCACCGGCGGCGTAATCTGCGCCATCTCCACTACCAGCACCACGAAGATGCCAAACCAGATCAGGTCAATACCGGCACGCTCGATCATAGGCAGCACCACCGCCATGGTCAGAACCACCATGGAGATGCCGTCCAGGAAGCAGCCGAGGATGATGTAGAACACCATCAGGACCAGAATCAGCATCACCGGGCTGAAGCCCATGCTGGAAATCCAATCGGCCAGATGGCGCGGCAGGCCAGTGAAACCCATGGCCAGCGTGAGGAAGGCGGCACCGGCCAGGATCAGGCCGATCATGCAGGAAAGCCGGGTTGCCCCCATCAGGCTTTCCATGAAGGTTTTCATATTCAGGCTGCCCTGCGCCAGTGACACCACCAAAGCACCAACCACGCCAAGCGCCGCCGCCTCAGTGGCAGTGGCGAAACCGGTATAGATCGAGCCGAGTACCGCCAGAATCAAGCCAACCGTGGGCAACAGATGGCGCGATGCCCAGATTTTCTCGCGAAGATTATAGCGCTCGGTGGGTAGCGGTACTTTGCCCGGATTGAGCAATGACCATACGATAATGTAGCCCATGAACAGGCCGGCCAGCAGGATGCCGGGAATCACACCGGCGATGAACAGCTTGGCGATGGAGACTTCCGCCGCCACGCCATAGACGATCATGATCAACGAGGGTGGAATCAACAGGCCCAAAGTGCCGGCGCCGGCCAGGCCACCGATCACCATGTCTTCCGGGTAGCCGCGCGCGCGCAGCTCAGGAATGCTCATCTTGCCGATGGTGGCGCAGGTGGCGGCCGAAGAGCCAGAGACGGCAGCGAAAATGGTGCAACCGATTACATTGGTATGCAGCAGACGGCCGGGCAACCGCGTCATCCACGGCGCCAAGCCACGGAACATATCTTCCGAAAGCCGCGTGCGGAACAGGATCTCGCCCATCCAGATGAACATCGGCAGGGCGGTCAGCGTCCAGCTGATGCTGGAGCCAAAGATCGTGGTGACCATCGCATCGCCCACCGGGCGCGTGGTGAACAGCGTCATGGCGAGCCAGCCGCAGGCCATCAGGCCAAGGCCGATCCACAGGCCGGTGGCCAGAATCGCGAACAGGGCGACGATGAGAAAAACAGTGATGAGAATCTGATCCATTACGCCTACTCCGTCCGCGCCAGTTCGGCAGGCGTGTCATCCAGGGGCTTGCCACGCGCCACCAGAACAAATTCCTCCACCATTGCGATGAACAGCACGCTGGTGCCGATGGCCATGCCAAGCTGCGGAATCCACAATGGCGTGGCGTCGTTGGAGGTGGAGATATCGTTGAACTTCAAGCTCCACCAGACCATCTTGATCGAATAGGCGGCGAACAGGCCGCTAATCACGATGCCAAGCGCCACACTCCACAATTCCAGGCCACGCCGCAGCGGCCCGGTGAAGCGCCGCAGAATCAACGTGACACGGATATGCTCGCCATGGGCAAAGGTATAGGCCAGCGCCAGGAAAGTGGCCGCGCCCATGCAATAACCGGCATAGGCATCAATGCCACGGATGTAGAAATTGAACTGGCGACCCAGGATGCTGAGCAGGATAGTGGCCAGCAGGGCCACCAGGAAAAAACCAGCGACCCAGCCGCAGGCTTTGTAAAGCAGGTCGAGTGGTGAACGCATATTTCTGCTTGCCCCCAAAGCGGTGCGGGCGGGGTTTCCCCCGCCCGCTTAAATCTTACATCTTCTTGAAGGCATCCACGATGGCCTTGCCATCCGGCCCGGCCTTCTTGATCCACTCTTCGGTCATGGTGGCACCCACCTTCTCGAAGCCGGCCTTCAGCGCCGGGCTCGGCGGCAATACCTTCATGCCCCCGGCAACCAGGGCCGCCTTCGAGCCCTCGGTCTCGCTCACCACCGCCTCGAAGCCACGCTTCTCGGCCGCCGCCGCAGCATCCATCACCACCTTCTGGGTGGCGGCGTCCAGCTTTTTCCAGGCGTCGTTGTTCACGAAGATCAGGTTCTTCGGCAGCCAGGCCTGGGTGTCATAGAAATGCGTCATGCTTTCCCAGGCCTTGATGTCGCGGCCTGTCGAACCCGAGGTGATCATGGTGACGATCACGCCCGTGGCCATTGCCTGAGCCAGTTCGGCCTGCTGCACGGTCACCGGCTGGGCGCCGACCAATTCGGCGATACGCGAAGTGGCCGGGCTGTAGGCGCGGTATTTCAGGCCCTTCAGGTCATCAATGGTGTTGAGTTCCTTCTGCTTGGTGTAGATGCCCTGCGGCGGCCACGGCACCGCATAGAGCGCGGTCATACCCTGCTCGGCGAGCTTCTTGTCGATGAAAGGCCGCTGGGCTTTCCACAGCTTGCCCGCATCGGCAAAGCTGGTGGCCAGGAACGGCACGCCATCGGCGCCGAAAATCGGGATTTCATTCTCCACATTCACCATCAGCACTTCGCCGATCTGCGCCTGCCCGGTCTGCACCGCGCGCTTGATCTCGGGCGCCTTGAACAGCGAAGCGCCTGGATGGACGGTGATTTCGAGCTTGCCACCAGACTTCGCCTTCACCTCTTCGGTGAACTGGACAATGTTCTTGGTGTGGAAATTGCCGGCCGGATAGGCGGTTGGCAGGTCCCATTTGGTCTGCGCCTGAGCCGTGGCGGCGGCGGCGACCAGGATCGCGCTGGCGGCGACGGTTTTGAGCAAAGTGCGACGAAGCATAGACGATGTCTCCCCGTGGTAACGGCGGCCATCGCCGCCGGATGTAACTAGTTTGTCACCGGCAGGTCGGGATTGGCAAGCGCCCGGCGCAAAAACAGGGCTGCTGCTTTTTATGGCACTGCAAAAAACTGGGATCAGGCTGGCCAGCGCCGAGCCAGGCGGGGAGAGTTTTCGTTCTGGCATAGCGCATCATGCTGGCGCGCATGCTTTCCGTCTTGATAGGAAAGCCAATCACCCGACAAGGTTTGCTGGCGACAAAGCGCCACAAGCCGGCATCATGCCTGAACGCGGCCGCCTGGGTTGGGCCATGGCGGTTTTCTGACCAATCTCTGCAAATGTTTCATTTGTTTCAGTACGCCAGAGCTTTAGACTGGCTGGCAACAGGGGGGCGGCTTGGCTACAGCAACAATGGGCGAAGGCGGCGCGGCTTCAGGGATGGCGCCCTGGCGGGCGCGATTCTCCTGGGCGATGTTCGATTGGGCCAACCAACCCTATTTCCCCGTCATCACCACTTTCATCTTCATCCCCTACTTCACTTCCCAGGTGGTCGGCAGTTCGGTGGACGGCCAGGCGATGTGGGCCTTCACCCAGGCGGCGGCAGGGGCCGTGGTGGCGCTTGGCGCGCCGGTGCTTGGCGCCATTGCCGATGCCGGCGGCCGGCGCAAGCCATGGCTGCTGGCATTCCAGTGCCTGCTGGCGCTGGCCTGCGCCATGCTCTGGCTGGCCCAGCCGGGCAAGCCGGAAGTGCTGTGGCTGGTGCTTCTGGCGCTGGGGCTCGCCAATATCTCGGCGGAATATTCCATCATGTTCAACAACGCCCTGCTGCCCGGCCTGGTGCCGCCAAACCGCATGGGGCGCCTGAGCGGCTTCGGCTGGGGCATGGGCTATACCGGCGGCATCCTGGCGCTGTTCGCGGTGCTGATCGTCTCGCGGCCTGAACTCGTCGGTATCACGCCGCCGCCGGGCGAAGCCCTGCTCGGCCTGCGGCGCGATAGTTTCGAGGCCGAGCGCATCATCGGCCCGGCAACCATGCTGTGGCTGCTGGCCTTCACCCTGCCGATGTTCCTGTTCACGCCTGACCACCCTGGCAGCGGCAAGCCACTTGCACGCGTGGTGCGCGAAGGCTTGGCACGCCTAGTGCAGACCCTGGCGCATCTGCGCCAGCATCAGAACACGCTGCGCTTCCTTATCGCCTATATGCTGTATTTCGACGGGCTGAATGCAGTGATCGCCTTTGGCGGTGTGTATGCCGCAGGCGTGTTCGGTTGGGGCACCACTGAGCTTGGCCTGTTCGGCATCGCCCTTACCATTATCGCCGCGCCCTCCGTGATGGCCGCCGGCTGGCTGGATGATCGCTTCGGCTCCAAGCGCACGGTGCAACTCGCGATCATATCCGTCGGTCTCGGCACGCTTGGCATCCTATCAATCACGGCTGAAAGCGTATTCTTCGGCATCTCGATCACACCCAAGGCTGACGGCATGGGGTTGTTCGCTTCCAGCGGCGAGCGCGTCTTTTTCCTCTGCGCCATCCTGCTAGGTCTCGGCATGGGCCCGATGCAGGCGGCCAGCCGCACCATGGTGGCGCGTCTGGCCCCGGCCGACATGCTGGGCGAGTTCTATGGCATCTTCTCGCTCTCGGGCCGCGCCACCAGCTTTCTGGCCCCCATGATCATCGGTGCCGCCACGCTGGCCTTCGCCAATCAGCGCGTCGCCGCCGTGGTGGTGCTGGTCTTCCTCATCGCCGGCTTCGCCGTGCTGTGGCGTGTGGCTGAGCCCAAACGCGCTTAAGCGCTGCGCGCCGCCACGGCTGCAGGCGCGGCAGCCGCCACACCGGCCTGGGCCCGCTCCTCATCCAGCATGTAGTCGCGGGTGATCGGCAGCGCGTATTGGCTGCGCGTGAGCTGGATCTGGAACACCATATGGCCGGCATGGCGGAAAGTGACTTCAGAGCCGGCGAGATAGAATTCCCACATGCGGCAGAAGCGTTCGTCATAGAGCGCCTTGGCCTTGTCCCTTTGCGCCAGGAAGCGTTGGCGCCAATGGCGCAATGTCTCGGCGTAATGCAGGCGCAGGATTTCCGCATCCGTCAGGTAAAGCCCGGATTTCTCGATCGCCGGCAATACTTCAGAGAGCGCCGGGCAATAGCCGCCGGGGAAGATGTATTTGCGGATGAAGCCCGCCGTGCTGCCCGGCCCGTCGCTGCGCCCGATGGCATGCAGCAGAGCCACGCCATCGGGCGTCAGCAGCCGGTTGATGGTGGCGAAATAATCCGGGAAATGCGGCACGCCCACATGCTCGAACATGCCCACCGAGACGATGCGGTCGAACGGGCCTTCCAGCGAGCGATAGTCGCGGATTTCAAACTTTACCCGGTCGCCGAGTCCTAAGTCACGGGCGCGCTGGGTGGCGATCTTGTGCTGCTCTTCCGACAGCGTGACGCCCAGAACCTCCACACCATATTGCTGCGCCAGGTGCAAAGCCATGCCGCCCCAGCCCGAGCCGATATCCAGCACGCGCTGGCCCGGCTTCAGCCGCAGCTTGGCGGCGATATGACGCTTCTTGGCTAATTGCGCCTGTTCCAGCGTGGTTTCCGAGCTGGGGAAATAGGCGCAGGAATACTGCTTGTCGGTATCCAGGAACAGATCATAGAGCCGGCCATCCAGATCATAATGGTGCCGCACCCGGCGGCGGGACATATCGGCGTCATTCCATTGATGCCAGCGTTTCAGCAGCCGGTCATAGACCTGAGTGGCGCCGGAAAACGGCAGGGCGGCCCTACCGATATTGCGGATCACCAGGTCAAGGAAGTCATAGATCGTGCCGTGCTCGATGGTGAGGCGGCCATTCATATAGGCCTCGCCCACCGCCAGATTGGCGTTGAGCGCCATGCGCCATTCCGTGGCACGGTCATGCACCCGGATCACTACGCCGGGCTCTGCGGTGTCGCCATACCGGGTGTGGCGCCCCTTGGCATCGATCAGCGTCAGGCTGCCGGATTTGATGACTCGCTGAAAAATCTGCTGCAACAGCATGTGAAAATCTCCCTTGGCGTCTTTGCACTTGGGCCATAAGCCCCAAGCAAAAAACAGAGAAAATCCCCACCCAAACCGATGCTATAGTGGGGCGCAAGAAAGCGGCCGACAAGAGGGGTATTGCATGCAGGCTTGTGCAGCGCAGAGATGCAGTCCGAACGCGCCAGCCAGGCAATGGTTTCGGCTCTGCACCGTTTTATGCCTGCTGCTGCTCGGCAATTGCCAGGCCATGCCAGAGCCGAGTGAGGCACGCCTGGACCCCGCGCTCTGGCAGACCGCACCCGATTGGGAAACCGCCATGCAGCGTCAGGAGGCGGCCTTCCTGAAAAAACCCGAGTCCCGGGCGCGCCGCGATGCCGCCGGGCTGGAGTTGCTGGTGCGCAATGGCCGGCCCTTGCGCGTGGCCGAGGATCGCGCTTGTGCCGCGCCGCCGCGGGATGTGCACCGCGACTGCGTGCGCAAATACGCCATCTACCGTTTCGAGGGCCGCGGCTATTGGCTGCTGGCGACGAAGTTGGTGGCCGGCGAAGCCTACGCGCTGGTGGATGAGCAGAGCGGCGCGGAGACTTTGCTGATCGGCCTGCCACGCTTCAGCCCCGATGGCCGCCACATCGCGGCGGTGAATAAGAGCACCGCCGGTGACACGGTGAACGGCATCGAGGTTTGGCGCCGCGACAAGGACGGCTTGGTGCTGGTCTTTTTCCACGAGGAGAAAGATGGCGGCACCGGCTATGATTTCGTCGATTGGTTTGGCGCCGATACGGCACGGCTGACCTATCGCGGCTGTATCGACAAGCCCGATATAAGCTGTGAGCGCCCGCGTGAGGCAGTGCTCACCGCTCGCTCAGCCGATGGCCGCGGCGAGAAATGGCGCCTGGTGCCATGGCTGCGCTGAGCGAGCTGCGTTAAGGCCCGATCAGCCCACCCGCTCGATGGTCTTGATCGGGCCGCGCGGCCGGCCAGACTTCTCGGCGATGTCGCGGTCCTGCGCCTCGATAAAGGCGATGGCGATATCTCCCTCATCGTCGAACTGGCCGAACTGCTCGATCGGCACGCGACGATTCGAGGTCTGGGCGCCATCCTGATAAAAGACGTTGAACAGCGCGAAGGTGGAATTGGGATTGAATTTCTTCTTGGCCATGGGAATAAGCACTCACCTTTAAAAGAATGAATTTTCTAGGCTTGCGGCCAGTTATCGGCCCAAGCAATACCCTGCTTCTGCAGCATCCGCTGGAAGGCCGGGCGCGGATATGTGGCGGCGGCGATACGCTTCAGCTTCGGCCAATCCCACATCGGACGGGGCAGGAAGCGGCTCCAGCGCATCATCATGGTGAGATAGATATCGGCGGCAGAGAAACCGCCTTCAAGCATGGTGTCGCCACCGGGCAGGCTATCTTCCAGCACCTGGAAGGCACGGTAGAGTTCAGCTTCCGCCGCCTGTTTCAGGTCCGCTTGACGCGCCGCATCGCTGAATTTCCAATCGGGATGAAACCAATCCAGGAAAGCCACCTGGATGGTGTTGGTCATGAAGGTGAGCCATTGCAGCATCCGGCCGCGCGCCTGCAGATCGGCCGGTGCCAGCTTGGCTTGAGGGTGCTTCTCGATCAGGTATTGGCAGATCGCCGCCGTCTCGAATAGCACGAAATCACCATCCACCAGGGTGGGCACGCGGCCATTGGGGTTGAGGCGCTTATACTCAGCGGCCTGATGCTGCTTGGTGGCTAGATCCACCTTTACCAGCTCATAGGCGGCGCCGATTTCCTCGAGCAGTGCCTGAGGAGCCATGGCGGCGGAACCTGGCGAAAAGAACAGTTTATACATGGGGGCGAACTCTCTTTTGCTTAGTGGCGGAAATGGCGCATGCCGGTGAACACCATGGCCAGGCCGGCCTTGTCGGCGGCATCGATCACTTCACCATCGCGGATCGAACCGCCCGGCTGGATGACGGCCGAAGCACCAGCTTCCACCAGCACTTCCAAGCCATCGGCGAAGGGGAAGAAGGCGTCAGAAGCCGCCACCGAACCCTTGGTGAGCGAATCAGAAAGCCCCGCCGCCTTGGCCGAGTCTTGAGCCTTGCGATAGGCGATGCGGGCAGAATCCACGCGGCTCATCTGGCCGGCGCCGATGCCAACGGTGGCGCCATTCTTGGCGTAAACAATGGTGTTCGATTTTACATGCTTGCCAACGCGGAACGCGAACAGCATGTCGGCCATCTCCTGCGGCGTAGGTGCGCGCTTGGTGACGACCTTGAGATCGGCCTCGACAATGCGGCCGGCATCCCGCGTTTGCACCAGATAGCCGCCGGCGACCGATTTCACGAACCAGCCGCTGGCCACCGGGTCGGCCATGCCACCGGTGATGAGCAGGCGCAGATTCTTCTTGGCCGCCAGGAAGGCCTTGGCGTCGTCATCGGCATCAGGCGCCACGATCACCTCGGTGAAGATGGCGCCGATCTTCTCGGCTGTGGCCTTGTCCAGCTTGCGGTTCATGGCAACGATGCCGCCGAAGGCGGACGTGCTGTCGCAGCGCAAGGCTGCTTCCCAGGCAGCAGCTAGGCTGTCAGCCATCGCCACGCCACAAGGGTTGGCATGCTTGATGATGGCAATGGTTGGCTTGTCAGCGAATTCCGAGACCAGCTCGAAAGCCGCATCCGTGTCGTTTAGATTGTTGTAGCTCAGCTCTTTGCCCTGCACCTGCTGCGCCGAAGCCACGCCCGGGCGCTTGTCGCCGGTAACATAGAAAGCCGCCTGCTGATGCGGGTTCTCACCATAGCGCAAAGTCTGCTTGCGCTCGGCCGAGAGCAGCAGGGTGGGCGGAAAATCTTCACCATTCTGCTTGGCAAACCAGGTGGCGATCATGCTGTCATAGGCGCCGGTATGGGCATAAGCCTTGGCCGCCAGGCGACGGCGCAGGGTCAAGTCAGTGGCGCCGTTATGGGCTTTGAGGCTATCCAGCACAGCCGCGTAATCGGCCACATCCACCACCACGGCGACAAAGCCGTGATTCTTCGCCGCCGAGCGGATCATCGCTGGGCCGCCAATATCAATATTCTCGATGCAGGTGGGGAAATCGGCGCCCTTGGCCACCGTGGCGGCGAAGGGATAGAGGTTCACCACCACCAGATCGATGGGCGGGATATTGTGGCGCTGCATGGCGGCGACATGCTCATCGGCATCGCGCAGCGCCAGGATGCCACCATGGATGGTGGGGTGCAGCGTCTTCACCCTGCCGTCCATCATCTCCGGGAAACCGGTATGCTCAGCCACTTCTTTCACCGTCACGCCGGCATCTTTCAGCGCCTTGTAGGTGCCGCCGGTGGAGAGCAATTCGATGCCCTGGGCAGCCAGGGCACGGCCGAATTCGACTAGGCCGGTCTTGTCGGAAACGGAGAGCAAGGCACGGCGGATGCGGACAGTGTCGGTCATGGAAGGCCTGGGAGCGAGGGAGGAGCAGCGCGCGGCGTATAGCATGGGCCGGAAGCGCGGCCAAGACGGCTAAATAGCCACAATAATTCAATGGCTTGCTAAGGTTTGTGCAGGCCGCCGATCCGTGTTAGACGAACTCCCCATGCATTCCTACCTCGAATTCGAGAAGCCGCTCGCCGAACTGGAAGCCAAGATCGCCGAGCTGAAGAAGCTGGTCGATGCCGGTAATACCGACATCGCCGACGAACTCGCCCGCCTGGAAACCAAGGCCGCGCAGCAATTGCAGGCGACCTATGCCAAGCTGACGCCGTGGCAGAAGACCCAGGTGGCGCGCCACCAGGACCGGCCGCATTTCGCCGATTATGTTGGCGCCCTCATCGAAGATTATGTGCCCCTGGCCGGCGACCGCGCCTTTGCCGACGACCCGGCGATCCAGGGCGGCCTGGGCCGCCTGCGCGGCCGCGCCGTGATGGTGATCGGCCATGAGAAGGGCCGCGGCACCGAAGGCCGCGTGCGGCATAATTTCGGCATGGCCAAGCCGGAGGGCTATCGCAAGGCGATCCGCCTGATGCGGCTGGCCGAGCGCTTCCGCCTGCCGGTGGTGACCCTGGTGGATACCTCGGGCGCCTTCCCCGGCGTGGCCGCCGAAGAGCGCGGCCAGGCCGAGGCCATCGCCCGCGCCATCGATTGCTGCCTGGATATCCGCGTGCCACTGGTTTCTGCCATTGTTGGCGAAGGCGGCTCGGGCGGCGCCGTGGCGCTGGCCGCCGCCAACCGCGTGCTGATGTTTGAACACGCGGTCTATTCCGTGATCAGCCCGGAAGGCTGCGCCGCGATCCTGTGGAACACGGCCGAGAAATCCCAGGATGCCGCCGAGGCCTTGAAGCTCACCGCCGCCGACCTGCTGAAGCTCAAAGTGGTGGATGATGTGGTGAAGGAGCCCATCGGCGGCGCCCATCGCGACCCCAAGAGCGCCATGGCCGCGCTGGGCGATGCGCTGGATACGCAACTCAAAGGCTTGGCCGGCCAGGAACCCGGTGCCCTGCGTGAACAGCGCCGGCGCAAATTTCTCGAGATCGGCAGCGTAGGGCTCTAAGCGCGCAACGCTGCAGGCGTTGTGGGCGCAGAGGCCCGAAGGGCTTTAGCCCGCACACACGCCTCACCCTCTGCAAAAAAGAAACCCGGCGACATGGTGTTCGCCGGGCGTGAGCCTGGAGGGCTCATGTAAGCACTTGGTCGAACCTGGAGGAGGTTCTGCTAGGGCCGCTTAAATCATTTCCGCGCGGATTTGCTGGCGCAGCACATCAATGGGCTTCAACTGCCCTTCCACTTTGAAATGCCAGAACACCCAGCCATTGCAGGCCGTGGCGCCCTGCACATGGGCGCCGATCTTATGGATCGAGCCTACCGCATCGGCGCAGGACAGGCTGCCATCGGCGCGCACACGCGCGGCATGGCGGCCACTGGGATCAAGCAGAACAGCGCCGGGCTGCAACAGCCCGCGCTCCACCACGGCGCCGAAAGGCACGCGCGGCTCGTCTTTTTTCGAGCGGGTGAGTTCCAGATCGTCAGGCGCGGCCGGCTGCACCGTGGTGATGCGGCGCTCAGCGGCGCGGGCATAGGTTTCATCGCGCTCCAGGCCGATCCAGCGCCGGCCCAGGCGCTTGGCAACGGCGCCAGTGGTGCCGGAGCCGAAGAAAGGATCAAGCACCACATCGCCGGCCTTGGTGGAGGCCAGCAGCACACGGTGGAGCAAAGCTTCCGGCTTTTGTGTCGGATGTGTCTTCACGCCATCTTCGCCGCGCAAGCGCTCATGGCCGCCGCAGATCGGGATGGTCCAATCCGAGCGCATCTGCAGGTCGTCGTTCAGCGCTTTCATGGCTTCGTAGTTGAAGGTGTATTTCGCATCCTTCGATTTCGAGCACCAGATCAGCGTTTCATGGGCGTTGGTGAAGCGGCGGCCCTTGAAATTCGGCATCGGGTTGGTCTTGCGCCAGATCACATCATTCAGGACCCAGAAGCCGAGATCCTGCAGCTGCGCGCCAACGCGGAAAATATTGTGGTAGCTGCCGATCACCCACATGGTGCCGTTCGGCTTCAGCAGGCGATGCGCCGCCTTCAGCCAGGCCAGCGAGAAGGCGTCGTAATCGGCGAAGGAAGCGAATTTGTCCCAGGCATCGTCAACCGCATCCACCACACTGTCATTGGGCCGGCGCAATTCGCCGGAAAGCTGCAGATTGTAGGGCGGGTCGGCGAAGATGCAGTCGATGCTGCCGGCGGGCAGCGAATTCATCAGCGCGATGCAGTCGCCGTGCAGGATGCGGTCCAGCGGCAGGGCGGCATGCGGCGCTTCGGGTTCCTTGGCGGGGCCCAGCGGCTTGGCGCGCACCGCCTTGCGGGCGGCATCCGGCCCCGGCGTTGAGACCAGACGGAGATGGCCTTTGCGGTGGGGCTTGTGCGGCGGTTCCAGGCGGGTCGGGGCCATGTCGGGTCCGTTCTGATGTATGACCCGTAAGTATTTAGATTCATTAGACTAATTAATGGTAAACGAGATTTTCTAAGGAGTCCAAAGCGGGACCAAATCCTATATCTTGGGTCGCCATGGTTCGAGCGGCGCAAAACTTAGACGATGGTGCGGACAGGCGCCGACCGCCGCTAGACCATTTTGATGCGCTTTCGTGCCATAGCCTTTGTTTTTTGCCCAGGCATAGGCTGGATAGCGCGCATCCAGCCGCAGCATGGCGCGATCACGCACCACCTTGGCGATGATCGAGGCGGCGGCAATGGAGAGGCTCAAGGCATCGCCATCCACCAGGGCTTGCGCCGGGCATGGCAAACCGACCGGGCAATGCTTGCCATCGATCAGCGCAAACATCGGCCGCTGCGGCAGCGCCAGCACCGCGCGACGCATGGCGAGCAGGCTGGCGCCGAGAATGTTGTGTTGCGCGATTTCCGCCACGCTGGCTGCGCCAATACCGATCTGCGCGGTTTCCCGCAGGCTCAGAAACAGCGCTTCGCGCCGCGCCTCGTTCAGCCGCTTGGAATCGTCAATCCCGGCGGGCAGGTTTTGCGGATCGAGGATCACGGCAGCAGCCACCACCGGCCCGGCCCAGGGGCCGCGCCCGGCCTCGTCCACACCGCAGAGCGGCCAGGGTTTGCCCTGCTCCGGCGCGAAATCCGGTCCGCGCTTGATTTGCCCTGCCTTAGCCATGATCCATGATTATAAGCCCGCTCCATGCTTGTCGGTAGCGCCCGGCTTGTGGAACAGTTGGGCGAGCATAAGTGCAGGAGGAAGACCGTGTCCGCAGCCCCCCACCATGACGACGGCGAGATCATCACCCGGCGCGAGGGCGACATCTTCGTGATCGGCATCAACCGGCCGGCGAAGTTTAACGGTTTCACGCCGAAGATGCTGAAGGAGCTGGCTGCCGCCTATACCGCCTTCGAGCAGGATGCCGGCGCCCGGGTGGCTCTGCTCTATGCCGAGGGCAAGCATTTCACCGCCGGGCTGGACCTGCCCAAAGTGGCGCCGCTGATGGGCGACAAGAATCTGCTGGTGGAACCCGGCCAGATCGATCCCTGCAACAATGTGGCGCCCTTCCGCACCAAGCCGGTGGTGGCTGCCGTGCAGGGTATCACCTATACGCTGGGCATTGAGCTGATGCTGGCCGCCGATATGGTGGTGGCCGCCAGCGATTGCCGCTTCAGCCAGCTGGAAGTGAAGCGCGGCATCATGGCCACGGGCGGCGCCACCATCCGCATGGTCGAACGCGCTGGTTGGGGCAATGCCATGCGCTACCTGCTCACCGGCGACGAATTCGATTGTGCCGCGGCGTTGCGCTTCGGCTTCATTCAGGAAATCGTTGAGCCAGGCCAGCAATATGGCGCCGCCAAGGCGATTGCCGAACGTATCGCGGCCCAGGCGCCGCTGGCGGTCTCGGCCACGCTGAAGAATGCCCGCCTCGCGGTTGATAAAGGCCCTGACGCGGCCGTGGCAGCGTTTCATGACACGCAAAAAGTCCTGATGCAGAGTGAGGACGTGAAGGAAGGCGTGGCGAGTTTCGTCGAACGCCGCGCCGCGCGCTTCAAGGGCCGCTGATGCGGATTATTGCGGCGGTCTTTGCTACATGCCTGCTGCTGGCGCCAAGCCTGGGCGCGGCGCAGATTTTCATGTCGCCGGCCGAGGCCAAGAAACTCGGCGCTCAGGAACATCCGAAAATCTTGAAGGAATTCGGCGGCGCCTATGACGATCCGGAGATCGGCGCCTATGTTGCCGGCATCGCTGGGCGGCGCGCCGCGCAATCCGGCATACCGGCGACTGAATTCCATTTCACCGTACTGAACAGCCCGGTGGTGAATGCCTTCGCGCTGCCGGGTGGCTATGTGTATATCACCCGCGCCACGCTGGCTTTGGCCAATAATGAAGCCGAGGCTGGCGCCGTGCTGGGCCACGAGATTGGCCATGTGGTGGCCAAGCATTCCGAGCAGCGCTACGACAAATCCATCATCACGCAAGGTGCGGTCACTGTTGGCTCCATCCTGGGCTCGGTGTTTCTCGGCCAGGGCGCCGGCGATCTGGTGGGGCAATTGGGCAGCGTGGCTGGTGGCGCCTATCTTGATGGTTTCAGCCGTGAGAATGAATTCGAGGCTGACTTGATTGGCCTGAAGCTGCTGGGCCAGGTCGGCTATGCGCCCAATGCGGCCGCCGGCTTCCTGCAATCGCTGTCGGATTATTCTGACCTCGAAACCAAGGCGGCGGGCCAGGCCGGGCGTGACCGCACCATGGATCTGTTTGCTACTCATCCGCGCGGGCCGGACCGCGTGCAGGCCGCCATCGAAGCCGCGCGCAGCCAGCCGGCCAATCCGGTCTATCGCCGCGACGAATATCTCGACCGCATCAACGGCATTGTCTATGGCGACGATCCCAAGGAGGGCGTGGTGCGCGGCACCAGTTTCACCCATCCCGACTTGCGCCTGAGTTTCTCGGTGCCCGATGGCTGGCGTCTGGTCAATTCCTCTGATGCCGTGCTGGCCAAGGGGCCCCCCATCAATGGTGGCTCGGGCGGAACGTTGCAATTCGATATGGAGCGTGACAAACGAAAGGTTAAATCCTCGCGCAACGCCCTGGATTACCTGACGCGGCTGTGGCTACCCAAGCTGCGCCTGAACAACGCTGAAACCATCCAGGTGAACGGCATGCCAGCCGCCACCGGCACAGCGCGCGTCAGCATGCAGAGTGGCGGCAGCCAGGATGCGCGCTTCGTGGTCGTGGGTTTCCCCACCGATGACATCCTGCGCTTTGTGCTGCTGGCCCCACCGGGTACGTTTTCGCGCATCGAACCGGACGTGATCCGCGCCGTGAACACCCTGCGCCACCTTTCGGCTGATGAAGCCGCGAAGGTACAACCGCTGCGTTTGAAAGTGCTGACGGCACAAAGCGGTGACACCATGGAGAGCCTGGCCAAGCGCATGCCGCCAAGCCGATTCCAGCTTGAGCGTTTCAAGGTGCTGAACGGCTATCGCGATGGCGAGACCCTGCAACCCGGCCATCGCGTGAAGCTGGTTGAATAGCACCAAACAATAAGCAATACGGAGGAGCCCCATGAGCCAGCAAGGCCCGATCATGGAGAAGCTGACCAGCTATCACCGCTATGATGAAGCCGAGATGATTGCACGCGCGGCAGGCTTCTATGCCGAGATCAGGCGCCGCCGCACGGTGCGCGACTTTTCAGATCAGCCGGTGCCGCGCGCGGTGATCGAGGCGGCGTTGCTGGCCGCCGGCACGGCACCCTCAGGCGCCAACCAGCAGCCCTGGCATTTCTGCGTCATCACTGATCCGGCCTTGAAAGCGCGTGTTCGCGAGGGCGCGGAAATCGAGGAACGTGAATTCTATAGCGGCAAGGCTTCCGCCGAATGGCTGGAGGCATTGGCGCCGCTGGGCACTGATGCCAACAAGCCGTTTCTCGAAACCGCGCCGGTGCTGATCGCCATTTTCGCCCAGCGCTATGGCACATTGCCCGATGGCGGCCGGCGCAAGCATTACTATGTGCCGGAATCCGTGGGCATCGCCACCGGCTTCCTGATCGCCGCCCTGCATCATGCCGGGCTGGTGACGCTGACGCATACGCCCAGCCCGATGAATTTCCTCAATGGTCTCTGCGGCCGACCCGAGTCAGAGAAACCCTATATTCTACTGGTGGCAGGCTATCCGATGGCGGATGTGAGCGTGCCGGTGCATGGCGGCATCAAGAAGCCGCTGGCTGATTTTACCAGCTGGAAATAAATCAAGCTTCGTGCAGTTCCAAAGCCACGGGCAAAATCTGATCGGCTAAGTGACGCGCCAGTTGGGCACGGCTCTTGGCATTGCGTAGGATGCGCTCGTCTTCCAGGTTGCTCAAGAATCCGGTTTCGATCAGCACGCTGGGGATGCGCGGGGAGCGCAGCACGGCGAAATTGGCTGTGCGCATCGGGTTATCCAGCAGCTGCACCTTGGCGCCCACGCCATGCACGATGCGGCGCTTGGCGCTGAGCGAGGCGTTGTGGCTGTGGCGCCGCGCCAGATCGAGCAGGATCGCCGAGGTTTCCTTATCCGTGCCACGCAGATCGAGGCCATACACGGCATCGACGCGGTTCTCGCGCTCGGCCAGCGCATTGGCGAATTTGTCGGATGCCTTGTCGGAACGGCTATAGGCCGAGAGGCCGCGCGCGCCGCGATTGGGCGCCGCATCGGCATGCACCGAGATGAACAGATCGGCGTTATGCTTATGCGCCACCGCCACACGGGTAGGCAGAGCCAGGTATTCGTCGCTGTCGCGCGTCAACACCACCTTGATGTCCTTGCGCTTGGTCAGGATGTCGCGGATCTGTTTACAGATCGAGAGCGTGATGTCTTTTTCTTCCGTGCCCGAGACACCGATGGCGCCGGGATCGCGACCGCCATGGCCGGGATCGAGCACGAGCACCGCCGGAGGCCGTGGCGGCGCCTTGGGCGCGGGCTTGGTGCCGGGCTTGGGCACGCTGGCTTTGGCGGTCTGCTGCGCCAGGGCTTCCGCCAAGGGCGTGCCCAGCGCCAAGCCGGCGCCGATGCTGCCCAGGAGATAGCGGATTGCCAGACGCCGATCGATCATTGCACCACATTCCAAGGCACCGACTCGGTGAACGAATCGGGCGCTGCCCTGCGCGACGATAGACAGCCCCGGACTCTGCGACAAGTCCGGATTTCTGCACGCCTTAACAAAGGGTAAAGCGGAATTCTTAATCTACGGTAAAGCGCGCCCGCACATCATAGCGGTTGCCCTTCACCCAGCCCTCGATGAGCTTTTCCAGCGCCGCATTGGGCTTTTCCGGCAGGGTGATCTTCAGCTTGATATATTGGTCGCCCCGGGTGCCATCACGGCGCGGCAGGCCGCGGCTTTTCAGCCGCAGCATGGTGCCCGAGGAAGCCCCCTTGGGCACATTGACCGCCACCATGCCATCCACGGTGGGCACGGCGATCTTGGCGCCGAGCACGGCTTCATCCAGCGTGATCGGCAATTCCACATGCACGTCGTCGCCCTGGCGGCTGAAAAAATCATGAGCCAGGATTTTCACCTCGATCAAGGCATCGCCGGCCGGGCCGCCCAGGCGGCCATCCTCGCCCTGACCCTTCAGGCGGATCGGCTGGCCATCGCCAATGCCGGCGGGAATGGCCACATCCAGTTGCTTGCCGCCCGGCATGGTGACGCGGCGCTTGCAGCCGCGCGCTGCATCAACGAAGCCGATCTCAAGATTGTAATGCCGGTCGGCACCGCGTTCGGGCAGCGGCCCGCGCTTGGGGCCTGCCCCCGCAGCACCCTTCGGGCCGCGCCGCATGGTGCCGAAAATCTCGTCGAGGAAATCCTCGCCGCTCTGCTGATCAAAGCCGCCAGCAGCACCAAAGGGCCCGCGCGCACCAGTGCCGCCACTAAAACCACCGCTGCGGCCACGGCTGCCACCAAAGCCGCCGCCAAACCCGCTGGCACGCGGCTGGCCGCCGGCATCAATCTCGCCGCGATCAAATTTGCCACGTTTATCGGGGTCTCCGACGATGTCGTAGGCAGCCGATATTTCCTTGAAGCGTTCCTCGATACGCGGATTGTTGGGGTTGCGATCGGGATGCAGTTCCTTGGCCAGCTTGCGATAGGCCTTCTTGATATCATCCTGATTGGCGGTGCGGCCAACACCGAGCACGGTATAGGGATCACGCATGCATCACCACTTTCACCGCGCGCCACGCAGGCGCGCCGCCAGATTGGCAGCATCATCGCGCTGGCGATCAGACATCCCCTGGGCCAGATTGGCCGCCGCCTGTTCCGCATCGCCATTGCCATTGTCAGCCGCCACGCGCAGCCAGGCCAGCGCGCGTACGCGATCCGGCGGCAGGCCGCGACCATCACGGTAGAGCAAGCCGAGCCGGCCTTGCGCCTGGGCATTGCCCTGTTGCGCCAATGGCAGCCAGCGCGCCAGCGCGGTGAAATAGTCACCATTGTCATAGGCCTGCTGGCCCACCTGCATGGGATCAGGCGGCGGCGGGGCAGGCGCTGGAACCGCCGCGACGCTGGGGGCAGGGGCGCGGGCTGAAGTCTGAACCGGCGCTGGCGCGGCCTCGACCTGGGACTCGACGGCGGCCTGCCCCGGGGCTTGCCCTGGGGCCTGTGCCGGCGCCGCTGCCGAGGCGACCACGGGCGCGGCAGGCTCCTGGCGACGGAACAGCCAGCCAAACAGGCCCCCGGACTCGACCGGCGGGGTGATGGCGGGGGTCGCTGGCAGGGCTGGGACCACGGCAGCCTCCTGAGCAGGCACCGCTGCCGGGGCAACCACCGATAGCGCCTGGCCAGGCTCTAACGCGGGCAGAGAGGCAGATAGGGGCGTGGCAGCCACCGTCGCTGCCTGAGGCTCGGTGGTGATGAAGCGCTGACCCAGCAACCGGGTCGGTTCAGCCGGTGCCGCAGCCGGGGCGGGCGCCGGGGCCGCAGCTGGCGCGGGCGCGGGCGCGACCGCTACGACCGGCGCCGGAGCCACGGGCGCTGGCGGTGCTTCCACGACCGGACTCGGGGCTGGTGCAGGTGGCGGTGGTGCGGGCGGCGATGGCACAGCGAAAGGTGCGGGCATTGCCGCGGGCGCGGGCGCAGCAGCCGGGCCCGCGGCCGCCACTTGGGCGGCATCATCAACGATCTTGGCCGGAGCTTGGCTCGGTGCCAGGGCTTGGCTCGATACCGGGGCAGCCGTTGCGGTGGTTTCAGCTGCGGCGGCTGGTTTGGCTGCCTGTACTTCCGGCCTCGGCTGTTTCAGCACCAGCAGCGACAGGCGCTCCAGCGCATCGGGCTGACCGGCCTTGGCGGCGTTGTTGTACCAGCCGAGCGCAGCGCCAGGATTGGCCGGCACGCCAAGGCCGAGTTCATACATCAGGCCGAGATTATATTGCGCTACCGCATGGCCCTGCTTGGCAGCTGCCTCGAACCATTTATGCGCTTCGGCATAATCTACCGGCACGCCTTCGCCATTGAGATACAGTGCGGCGAGATTGGCCTGGGCACGGGCAAAGCCGAGTTCGGCGGCGCCGCGATACCAGCGCAACGCCTCGGCCATATCCTGCGGCACACCACGGCCCCAGCGATAAAGATGGCCAAGATTGCGCATCGCCGCCGGATCGCCACTTTCCGCTAACGGCCGCCAGGCGACCGCAGCGGCGGCAAAATCACCGGCTTCATAAGCGGTGAGGCCACGGGCGAAATCCGCATGGGCCGGCGCTGGATGCGCCAGTATAACGACAGCAGCCAGCAACAGGCCCGCCACAGGCCGGGCTGCTTGGCGCGCAATCGTCACGCTATGCCGCATCAATCTGCTCTGCCCCCGCTTGGCCACCCAGGCTCATCTGGTGGCAATTACTTCACGACCCGCCAGCTGCCATCGGGCTGTCGGCAAGCCTGGCCATAGGCCTGTTCGGATTTGCCCGCCACCGTCACGGTCTGCTGATATTCGCGGCAATATTCACCAGCCGTCGAGGTACCCTCGCGGGTGGGCGTGATGGTGCCGGAATTGCCACTATCGGGATTGCGCCAGGAGATCTGCTGGCCCACGGGGGCCGTGGTGGCACGCTGGCTGGCCTGTTCCATATCGGCGCGGTCAGCCTTATCCAGCGACGAACCGAGCTGATTGCCAAGATAGGCGCCCGCGAGCGCGCCAGCGGCAACACCGACCAACTGGCCGGTGCCCTTGCCGAATTGCGCGCCGAGCACGGCGCCGGCGACACCGCCGAGCACGGTGCCGACCGTCTCCTTGCTAGCACCATCCTTGCCCGCGCCTTCGCAGGCGGCGAGCGACAGGACAAGGGCAGCCACGAGGCCGAGACGGCCGGCGGACTGGGAAAGAGAACGCGTGATCATGATGCTGAATCCTCCAACCCGGCGGCGGTAAAAGCCACGGCCGGGTGCCAAGTTTGACATCTCTACTATATTGGCCGCCGCCGGGGCGCCGCAAGGGATGCTCAGGCGCACAGTGAGGTGAAATGATGCATCAGCGCGGGCGACAATCCCGGCCCAAACGCCGGTTAGGAGCCACAGTTACACGCGAGGCGGGCAGTTAGCCCTTCTGGAAGAAATCCAGACCGCTGAACAGGGGCGCCGGCTCGTCAGACAGACGGGCGCTGTCGAACAGGTCGAGGTCGTTGGAACGCATGATCGACCGCAGCGTGCGGATATAGTCGCTGCCACGCACCGAATAGCGATGCAGATGGCCAGCCAGCAGACTGCTATCGAGGCTCTGGTCGCGCTGGCGCAGCTTGGCGCGCAAGTCGCGGAACTCGCGGTAGCTGCTCTTGGAATTCAGGTTGCGCATATAGGCGGCAACTGAATGCTCAAGGCTGGCGAAACGCAGCACTTCGTATTTTTCGCCATCGGGACGGTTTTCCGGCACGATGCCGTTGCCCGGATTCCAGGTCCACTGGCCATACACGGCATTGCCAAGCAACGCGAACCGCGACGTACCCCAGCCCGATTCCTCGATTGACTGGGCCAGTGCCAGCGCTGGCGGAATCACGTCGACGCGCAGCAGCATTTCGTCGATATCCGCTTCGTCGAGCCCGTAGCGCTGCGACAGATCGGCCAGCCAGGATTCATCGCGTGCACGCAGCGGCAGGCCAGCATCGCGGCGCTCCTGCAGCTTGAACAATTTGTCGCGGTCATCCTGAATGCGTTCATTCTCGCGCAGAATATGCGGCAGCATCACCTTGATGAAGGCGCGCTTGCGTTTCTCGGTGAGATTCACATCGGCGATGTCGATCGGCAGACGCGCGAGGAAAATGCGCGGCACTTCCAGGCTTGGCCCGCCATTGCGGGCGTCGCTCAGATCAAAGCCTTCAGTTTCAAAACGGCGCAGCATGGCATCCACGGTGCGTTCAGCATCGGCGCGAATCGCGGTACGTTGCGGCGACAATGCCTTGGCTTCAGCCAAGCGCTTGGCGGCCACTTCCGGCGGCACCATCGGCAAGGCAGCATGCTTCACTTCAGGCGCGGGATTGCGCTCGGCGGCGCGCTCTGGCGCGGCCTGCTGCTTGGCGGCGATAACGGTGGCAGGCAGGCGCCATTCCATCTGCGCCAGATGCGTAAGACGATCCCAGGCTTCCTGCACGGTTTCGCGCAGCATGACCGGCCGCGCCTCTACACTAGGCGCCTTGGCTTCCTGCATGCGCGCAGACATCATGCCAACGCCAATGCCGCTGGCCAGACCAACACCTACCAGCAAACCGACGCCAACCAGAATCATACGCACGTCCGAGCCCATCCCAAGCAGGCTGCGGTCCTCATAATGCGAGCGGTCAATATCCGCCGTCATGGGCACCTCCACAGTTTCAACCCGGGCATCTCCCCCTAAGATCGCGGCAGAACATCGCCGTAATCACGGCCAAAACAAGGCCGAACGGGTTTCGACGCCAAGCGTCGCCCTTGTGCGATTCCCCAACAGGAACCAAAAAATGGCCTAGCGGCACTTTGCCGCCGGCCGCGAAAACTCAAACAGCCCGGACTTCTGTCACTTCCGGCACATAATGCCGCAGCATGTTCTCGATGCCATGCTTCAGCGTGGCCGTGGAACTCGGGCAGCCAGCACAGGAACCCTGCATATGCAGCAGCACGACTCCACGCTGGAAGCCGCGGAAGACAATATCGCCCCCGTCCTGAGCCACTGCGGGACGAACCCGCGTTTCGATCAATTCCTTGATCTGCCCCACCACCTCGCGGTCGGCGGGATCAAATACTTCTTCACTATCCGCTTCAGCGGCATCCTCACCCATCACCGGCAGGCCGGCGATGAAATGCTCCATGATGGCGCCAAGGATCGGTGCCTTCAGCACCGACCAATCGGTCCAGTCGGTTTTGGTCACGGTAATGAAGTCGAAGCCGAGATAGACCCCCTCCACACCCTGAACCGCGAATAGACGGGTGGCCAGCGGCGACACCTTGGCCGCTTCCGCGTCGCGGAAGTTAGCCGTACCCTGGGCCAGGACATCCCGGCCGGGCAGGAACTTCAGCGTCGCCGGGTTCGGCGTGGTTTCGGTCTGGATGAACATCACCCGCTCCAATCATGTTGGTTCCGGCCCACACGGCGATCAAATTTATGCCGCGGGTCGAAACGTCCCTGGAAATTGGTCAGCGAGTCCGCAAATATCAAGCAGAGAATCGTCGTAGGACGAGGCTTGACGAAACTATCTTTCGTATACTCGCTATTTTTAGGAAAGATTAAAAGCCGATGTGGATAGATTTATGGATAACCCCCTCCTTCTTTCGACGGAGAGGGGGATACCATGGCTGACCCAGTGGCTGTTGCTAGGCTCCAGAGCTGGCCCGATTCGCGGATCGATTTGACCCCGGCGGCGCGTTGGCTGGTGGATCATGGTGGCGAGAGCCTGCCGATGGAGCAGCTCTTCACCGGCTTCTGTGAAAAATTGCGCGAGGAAGGTATCCCGCTGCTGCGGGTGACCGCTGCCCTGCCCTCCATGCACCCCCAGGTCTTGTCCCGCGGCTTTGTCTGGCTACGCGATAAAGGAGTCGAGGTGGCCAGCGTCGGTCATGACGTGGCGACCTCGGAGGAATATCTCAATTCCCCGGTCTGGGCGATCCATCAGGGCGCCGCCGCCATCCGCCGCCGGCTAGACATACCCAACGTGCCGATGGATTTCGGCATCCTGACCGATCTCAAGGAGCTGGGCGCCACCGACTACCTGGCCCTGCCCATGCGCTTCACCCAGGGCCCTGGCTTTGGTGCCGGCCAGGATGGCCGGTTGCGCAATGTCAGCTTTGCCAGCTTCACCACTGACCGGCCTGGCGGCTTCACGCCAGGAGAGTTGAGCTACATCATGGAGTTAATGCCATTGGTTGCACTGCGCCTGGAGATCGAGGCCGGCCGGCGCATGACCCGTGACCTGCTGATCACCTATCTGGGCCGCGCCCCGGCCAAAAGAGTGCTCAAGGGCAATGTCCATCGCGGCCGCGGCTTCGATGTGGAAGCCGCGATCTGGCTGTCCGACCTGCGCGGCTTCACCGCCTTGTCTGACCGGTTGGACAGCCATGAACTCATCACCACCCTGGACGATTACTTCGAGGCCATGGCGCGGCCGGTGCAGGAACATGACGGCGAGGTGTTGAAATTCATCGGCGACGGCCTGCTTGCCATCTTCCGCGTCGATCCGGCCAGCGTCATGCCCGGCGAAGACCCGCGCGCCGCCGCCTGCCGCCGCGCCCTGGAGGCAGCCTGCGGCGCCTTTGGCGCTTTGGCCGAACTGAATACCGCCCGGGCAGCCAGCGGCGCCACGCCATTGCGCGCCGGCATCGGCCTGCATCTGGGCAAGGTGGTGTTTGGTAATATTGGCGCCAAGGACCGCCTGGATTTCACCGTGATCGGCCGCGCCGTGAATGAAGTGGCGCGCGTGGAAGCCGCCACCAAGATGCTCGACCGGCCACTGATCACTTCGGCTGCTTTCGCTGCCGCCCTGCCTGATGCGGGTTTGGAATCACTGGGCTTCCATGTGCTGCGCGGCGTGCGCGAACCACAGGAATTACATGGCGTGCCAGCGGAACGGCTGATTTGCGAGGTGAGCAAGAAACCGGACTGAACGGCGCGCGCCGTTAGGTGATACGGTCGATCTGCTCGTCGGTGAGGTTGCCCGGCACCACGGTGATCGGGAAGCTTAAGTTGCCCGCCATCTGGCCAGCCAGCGCCGTGACCAGCGGGCCAGGCTCATTGCCGGGTGCGGCAGCCAGCACCAGCATGCGGATGCCAGTGTCTTCCTCCACCAGCTTGAGCAATTCATCCTTGGCATTGCCCTCGCGGATCGAGACTTCCGGCAGCAGGCCGGAATCAAGATTCACCTGCTCGGCCAATTGCCGCAACAGGGCTTCCGCTGCCTCGAAGGCTTCCTGGCGCATGATTTCGGCCACGCCGGCCCATTGATTGAAATCCACCGGTTCCACCACGCGCAGCAGAACCACGCCGCATTGGATGTTGCGGGCCCGCCGCGTGGCATAACGCAGGGCCACCCGCGCCTCGGGCGTATCATCCACCACCACCAGGAATTTCTGGCGGCGCAGGGCAGCGGCTTCTTTCGATGCTTCGCTCATGGCCTCAACTTGGCATTCCGGGGGCCAACAAGGCAAGCCGGCTTATTTCAGCAGGATGTTGGAAATTTCGCGTATCTGCGCCCGCGCCCGGAGAATATGGAAACCCATGGAGGCGAGGTGGTTGGGCAGCAGCAGGCCATCGGTCTTGCCATTGATCACCACCAAAGGCTTCAGCCCGGCGGCGGCGGCGAAGGATTCCAGCATCTGGTCCCAGGTGCCGCTCAATTCCTTATCGCGCACGATATTGGCATAATCCTGCTTCAGCTCGCGCAGGATCAGGTAATAGGCATAGGCCTGCCCCTTGATGGAATAGAATAGATCGTCGGACTGACCGTCGATCCAGAGAGTCGATCCTTCAATGATCCGGCGATCAAGGGCTGCCGATGACGAGCCCAGATCGATGGCGATGCGATCCATCGCCGAGAGCAGGTTGTCACCGCGCCGCTCGAACACCGCCTTGCCCTGGGCCAGACGACTATTGTAGCTGAGCAGCGCACGATGCGCCTTGAGATATTGCTGCTCCGATTTCGCCGTGGGCAGCAGCGAGGTGGAAAAATCGAATATCCACTTTGTACCGGAATATTGCAGCAGGCCGGCGGCTTCCTGCAGGTCGCTGTCGGTCTGACTGGAGCCGCGCGTGCGGCCTAGCTGATCCACCAGCTCGAAACCGAAGCGGCCGAGCGCGTGAATCATGCCAAGCTGGAAATTCGGCATATTGTCGAGCATCGATCCAGGCTGGAAGAAGGGATCATTGGCCACCCAGCCATTCTGCTCCACTTCACGCTCGATCAAGGCAGCGGCCATGGCCACGGCGCGGCTGCTGCCCGGCGACACCGCCGGCACTTCGTAATTCAGCCGGTCGTCGATCTTATGGGTGAGCAGCATGCCGACGGGATAATAGAGCCCGAAGACCACCACCAGGGCAACGGCACCCCAGAGAACCCACCGCTGCGTCGAACCGGTCATGGCGCATTCCTTTGCGAAAACGAATAGGCCTTATGTGGGGTGGCTTTATTGCGGGCGCAAGAAGCCCACTACGTCGTAAACTTCCTGCAGCACCGGCGCGGAGAGCGCCCGCGCCCGCTCACCGCCGCGCTTCAGCACGCCATCCACATACCCCGGATCGGCCATCAGGCGGCGCATCTCCTGGGTGATTGGCGCCAGATGCGCCACCGCCACCTCGGTGAGGCCGCGCTTGAAATCGGCAAAGCCCTTGCCAGCGAATTCAGCCACCGCTGCCTCAAGCGTCACGCCCTTGAGCGCCGCGTAGATGCCCATAAGATTGTCGGCCTCGGGGCGATCCTTCAGGCCCTCAACGTCTTCCGGCAACGGCAGCGGATCGGTCTTGGCGCGCTTGATCTTGTCAGCGATCACTTCGGCTGTATCAGTGAGGTTGATGCGCGACTGATCCGACGCATCGGATTTCGACATTTTCTTCTGACCATCGCGCAGGCTCATCACCCGTGTGGCGGTGCCGAAAATCTGCGGCTCGGTGAGCGGGAAGATTTCCGCGTTATAGTCGTGATTGAATTTCTGCGCGATGTCGCGCGCCAGTTCCAGATGCTGCTTCTGGTCTTCGCCGACAGGCACATGGGTGGCCTTGTAGGCCAGGATGTCGGCCGCCATCAGCGCCGGATAGGCAAACAGCCCGAGTGAGACATTCTCGCGATCCTTGCCGGCCTTCTCCTTGAACTGCGTCATGCGGTTCATCCAGCCCATACGCGCCACGCAATTGAATATCCAGGCCAGCGTCGCATGATCGGGATTCTGGCTTTGATTGAACAGCGTGTTCTTCTGCGGATCGATGCCAGAAGCGATCATCGCGCAAGCCAGCTCGCGGGTGGAACGCACTAGATCGGCAGGATCCTGCCACACGGTGATGGCGTGCATATCGACCATGCAGAAGATGCAGTCGAATTCATTCTGCAGCGCCACCCAGATGCGGATCGCACCGAGATAATTGCCGAGATGCAGATTGCCGGAGGGCTGGATGCCCGAGAAGATGCGCCGTTGGAAGGCCATGATCAATCCCTGAAAAAAAGCGAAGCCGGTGGAACGGCCTC
>Ga0164290_1000733_pt1 | contig 86895 bp, 72 predicted proteins | sample Micstemetagenome_FD_108782 | JGI IMG/M metagenome (GOLD analysis project Ga0164290, IMG submission 108782) | Contaminated culture microbial community from soil near Moab, Utah, USA - Microcoleus steenstrupii SON62 (Illumina Assembly) | ecosystem: Environmental > Terrestrial > Soil > Soil crust... | reverse complement strand
TGATCAGTTTGAATATGATTACAGAGATTCTGTGATCAAGAACCCCAATGGTGAGAAAGTATTTGAGATGAACAATGTGGAGGTTCCCAAACAGTGGAGCCAGATAGCCACCGATATCCTTGCGCAAAAATATTTCCGTAAGGCCGGTGTTCCGCAGCCAGATGGTTCTGTAGGCAGAGAAACAAGCGTGAAGCAGGTAGCACACCGTATGGCCCAGTGCTGGCGCGTATGGGGTGAGCGTTATGGATATTTTGCATCGGAAAATGATGCACAGGTATTTTATGATGAGCTGGTATACAGCATCCTCAACCAGGCCTGTGTACCCAATTCACCACAGTGGTTCAATACCGGCCTCCATGAAGTGTACGGTATTACCGGTAAGCCACAGGGTCACTACTATGTAGATGCCAAAGATGGTAAACTGAAAAAATCAAGTAATGCCTATGAGCGCCCACAGCCTCATGCCTGCTTTATCCTGAGCGTGAGCGACGACTTAGTGAATGAAGGCGGTATCATGGATCTGTGGACCCGTGAAGCACGTATTTTCAAATATGGTTCGGGTGTGGGTACCAATTTCTCACAAATCCGTGGCGGCGGAGAGAAACTGAGTGGTGGCGGTACTTCCAGCGGTCTGATGAGTTTCCTGAAAATTGGTGACCGTGCGGCCGGTGCCATCAAGAGCGGCGGTACAACTCGTCGTGCGGCTAAAATGGTGTGTCTGGATCTTGATCACCCCGAGATCATGGAATTCATCAACTGGAAAGTAGAAGAAGAAAAGAAAGTGGCTGCACTGGTAGCCGCCGGTTATGATAATAGTTATGAAGGAGAAGCCTATGCAACCGTATCAGGCCAGAATTCCAATAACTCTGTTCGTATTCCCAACAGTTTCTTTAAAGTATTGGAAGAAGATGGTGATTGGGAACTGAAAGCACGTACCGATGGCCGTACCATGAAAAAAATTCCTGCGCGTGAAGTATGGGAGAAAATCTCATATGCCGCATGGCGCTGTGCTGACCCCGGCACCCAATACGATACCACCATCAACGAATGGCATACCTGCCCCAAAGGTGGTCGTATCAATGCCTCGAATCCCTGTTCGGAGTATATGTTCCTCGATAATACTGCATGTAACCTCGCATCCATCAACCTGCGTAAGTTTCATGATGATGATACCAATATTTTTGATGTAGAAGGTTTTGAATATACTACCCGCCTCTGGACCACCGTACTGGAAATTTCTGTACTGATGGCCCAGTTCCCTTCAAAAGAAGTGGCGCAGCTGTCTTATGATTACCGTACCCTTGGTCTGGGTTTTGCTAACCTGGGCTCTATGCTGATGGTAAGCGGTATTGCTTATGACAGCGAAGAAGCCCGTGGTATCGCAGGCGCTATTTCTGCTATCATGACCGGTGTTTCTTACAAAACATCTGCTGAAATGGCTTCCTTCCTTGGTGCTTTTGATAAATATGAAGAAAACAAGGACGACATGTTACGTGTAATGCGCAATCACCGTGCAGCAGCTTATGATGCGGAAGATGCTTATGTAGGACTTGAAATCAAGCCGCAGGGTATCAAGGCAAAATATTGTCCTGATTACCTGCTGAAAGCTGCTACCAAAGCATGGGATGATGCCGTTCAATTGGGTGAGCAGTATGGTTACCGCAATGCCCAAACCACAGTAATTGCGCCAACAGGTACCATTGGTCTGGTAATGGATTGCGACACTACAGGTGTTGAGCCAGATTTTGCACTGGTAAAATTCAAAAAACTCTCTGGTGGTGGTTATTTCAAAATCATCAACCAGTCTGTACCACAGGCATTGAAAAACCTAGGTTATAATGAACAGGAAGCAAAAGCCATTGAATTATACGCTGTAGGTGCCGCTTCATTTGAAGGTGCTCCTTTTATCAATAACGAATCGCTTGCCGCTAAAGGATTTACTGCTGAAGAAATTGCCAAACTGAATGGAGCCGCTAAATCGGCATTTGAAATTGGTTTCATCTTCAACCGCTTTACATTGGGCGATGAGTGTATGCAGCGTTTAGGTTTCAAAGAAGAGCAATATGCCGACTGGAGCTTTAACCTGCTAGAAGCATTAGGCTTTACTGAAGATCAGATTGATGCCGCCAATGATTATGTATGTGGTACCATGACCATTGAAGGCGCCCCTTACCTGAAAGATGAGCACCTCTCTGTATTTGACTGTGCCAATAAATGTGGTAAGAAAGGAGAGCGTTATATACATGCATACGGACATATCCGCATGATGGCCGCCTGTCAGCCATTCCTGAGTGGCGCCATTTCTAAAACCATCAACCTGCCACATGAAGCTTCTGTTGAAGAAATTGCAGATTGCTATTTGCTGAGCTGGCAGTTGGGTCTGAAAGCCAATGCACTTTACCGCGATGGTTCTAAACTAAGTCAGCCACTGAGTAATAAGTCTGATAAGAAAAAGAAAGAAGAAGATTCAAGCGACAAGCTGCAAGCTGCTAGTGAGGAAACTCCTTTAGCAGAAACGGGTTCGAATATTGTAGACCTGAGTCAGTTAACCGTTGATGAGTTACTGGAAGAAGTACAGAAGCGCATGAATGCTTCAATAGATACAACCCTGAAACGTCAGTTATCACATATTGTAGAGAAGAAATCATTACCGGCTAAACGTCGTGGGTTCACACAGAAAGCGAAGATTGGTGGACAGGTAATTTTCTTACGTACCGGTGAATATGCAGACGGAACATTAGGTGAAATCTTTATCGACCTGGCGAAAGAAGGTTCAACCCTCCGCAGCTTTATGAACTGTTTCGCTATTGCTATTTCTGTAGGTCTGCAATACGGTGTACCATTAGAAGAGTTTGTAGAGAAATTTGTGTTCACCAAGTTTGAACCATCCGGAATGGTGGATCATCCGAACATCAAAACCACTACATCACTCGTAGACTTTGTTTTCCGTGCATTAGCTTATGAATATTTAGGCAGAACTGATCTGGTACATGTGCTCGATCGTCCTACCATTGGCAATACAGGAGAAGATGATGGCGATGCTACTTTACTCGGCAAGCCTGAGTTAAGCAGTGTGCGCGTAACCGCACCTTCTGCCAATGCCACACCAGCTGCACAACCACAGAAGCTTCAGAGAGCTGCTGCTCCTGTAAAAGCGGAAGCCGGTGGACTGGATGCTGTTAATGCCGCTGCAAAAAACATGCAAAGCGATGCACCCGCCTGTAATACCTGCGGACATATCACCATTCGTTCGGGTACCTGTTACAAGTGTCTGAACTGTGGTAACAGTATGGGATGCAGTTAATTTGAAATGAAATTTGTTAGTAAATACAATGAAAACCGCCTGCTGATTTCAGCGGCGGTTTTTTTGTTGCGAGAGAAACTGTAGAATATAATTAACCAATCAACCCTTCGTCGCAAGCTTTAACCGAAGATTAAAGCTGCTCCTCAGGGTGACGGTCGTTATGGTGGAGTGCAGGGCGGGTTGGGCATCGCACAACCCGTCCTTTTGTACCCAACAAACCCGTCATCCTGAGGAGCATTCCGATCTCCGATCGGAAATTGCGACGAAGGACGGCTGGGGTTGAGGCTACGTCTGGTTCGCATTGCTCGTCTGTAGTTTTATACACTAAACCATTTTTATGATTAAACTCGGTTACGTGTACATACTTACGAACCCTTAGAAAACCATGTTATATGTTGGGGTTACATCAGATCTTATAAAACGAATATGGCAGCATCAGCAGAAAATTTATCCTGAAAGTTTCACTGCAAAATTTAATATTTATTTACTCATCTACTATGAGACTTATACTTCAATAATGGAAGCTATCAGACGAGAAAAAGAGATCAAAGGATGGAGGCGAAGTAAAAAAGAAATGCTGATAAAAGCTAAGAACCCAAACTGGGAAACCCTACGAATCTGATCCTTCGTCGCATGCAACAACCTGCGGTTGTTACTGCTCCTCAGGATGACGGTTATGGTGGTGGGTAGTGAGGGTTTGGCAAAGCCAAACCCTCACTTTTTTACCCGGCAATTCCGTCATCCTGAGGAGCATTCCAATCTCTGATCGGAAATTGCGACGAAGGATAAGGCTCACTTCACCAGAGATTGAGACTACGAAAGGTTCGTATTGACTTATTGTAATTTTACTCTCCTAAATTAATTAACATGAAACAGGTAAAAACATACTTACTTGCGGAAATGAAAAATCGATATATCGGTAAAAGAGGAACTATGGGGCGAGAACGATATGAAATTAAGTTAGCTATAAAACTCTTTCTTCAAAGAATCGGTCAACTTTTGTAAGGTCTATCTAACCCCTCCGTCTATCCATCAAATTGCCCGGTATGAAAATTTATACATGGTTTTTTTGTGTGGCCATAGGACTAATATCCTGCACAAAAGAAAGCGATACTTTGAAAACTGCATTACAAAATAATAATCCCCCTGTAACTGCTCCTTTACCTGTTCAGCCTTCATTAAAACGTGGTGTATTGTATCCCACATCAGGTATACAGGTAATGGGAGTGGTTAAAATTGTACAACAGCCAACTGGGTTGCAGGTACAACTAGATAGTTTCTCTGTAAGTCCTGGCCCCGATTTAAAAGTATATCTCTCACAGGCAGCTACACCCGGTAATCACCTGAACCTGGGCAACCTGCAGTCTAATAGTGGTACGCAGTATTACAATATTCCGGCGGGCACCCAACTTTCTGCCTATCCATTTGTACTTATTCATTGTCAACAATATAATCACCTGTTCAGCTATGCAAGTCTTCAATAAAAAACAAATTTTACTGCCTATCCTGTTATTGGTGTGCATGGCAAACAATCAGTTGTATGCACAAGGTTGCAGTGACGCAGGCTTTTGTACCATTCCATTACGACCAGCCGCAGCCAGTAAAAATAATATACAAACGGAGCTTGCTTATTTGCAGGGAGAAGAAAATACCAGCCTGGCTAACTTATCGGTTAGTTATTCCAGACAATTATCCAAAAAATTACAATGGGATAATAAACTGGTACTCGCTTATGTGAATGGAAATTATGGTAGCGTATTGAACCTGGGCGATTTTTATTCAACTGTTCGTTATGGTATCAAAACACCATCGGGTAAAATGGTGCACCTGCTGGGCGGTGTTAAACTGCCTTTCAATCAGTCAAACCTGAAGATCCGTAATGTATCGCTGCCAATGGTTTACCAGACCAGTTTAGGTACTTATGATTTGATTCTGGGAACTGCATTTGCTGCGGGTAAACTGGATATGAATGTGGCTTTCCAGTTACCTGTGGTACAACAAAACCGAAACAGTTTTATTAAAGAGCAGGCGCCCCTGGCTGGAGAATTTCCCACCACCAACCTGTTTCGTAGAAAAGCGGATGTGTTGTGGCGGGTGGGCTATCCCTTTAAATCGAAAACGGCTAAATGGAGTTTTAATCCCAACCTGTTGGCTATTTATCATTTGGGAGAAGACAGTTATGAAAATGTTTTTGGAAAGAGAGAAAATATAAAAGGATCATCAGGTCTTACACTCAACGCCAACCTGCAGATTGGGTATCGTATCAGTCAGCAACAATCCTTACAGTTGAGTCTGGCTACCCCATTTGTAGTTCGTGATACAAGACCTGATGGACTTACCCGTTCTTTTGTAGCGTCTGTTAGTTATCAGTTCGGATGGTAAAGGATGAACTTGTGTTCCTGATTTCCCGCACCTTTAAATTACTTTCTTAAAGTTCAGTCTAACCGAGTTGATGGCCAGCACCACATCACTCAAACCCATTACCAGTGCACCAAATGTGGGGTTTAAATAACCGAGCGCTGCAACGGGTATGGCTACAATATTATAGGCAAAGGCCCAGAACAGGTTTTCCTTGATGGTGATATAAGTGTGTTTGCCCAAACCGAGTGCCAGGGGTAAATTTTTAAGTCCATGGTTCATTAGCACTACTTGTGCACTTTGCATGGCAACTTGTGTAGCATCGCTGAGCGATATTCCGACAGTGGCTTTGGCCAATGCAGGTGCATCGTTGATACCATCACCCACCATCGCTGTTGGTACCTCCGCATTGAAGGCTGCAATCTTTTCCAGCTTTTGTTCCGGTGTTTGTTCTGCAATGATGAGGTCGATACCTAATTCTTTTCCTACTTTTTCACATTTCTCTTGCTGGTCACCACTCAATAAAATGGTATGAATACCTTTTGCTTTTAATGCCGTGATAACACTATGTGATTCTGGTCTGATTTCATCTGCCACATCTATCCATCCCAGTAGTTCATTGTTGCGGATGATATAAACATTATGTGAAGCATCATTTGTAAACTGTGTGGCTGTTTTAAATGAACCTGCTATATAATAATTGCCTTCTTTATCGGTAGCTTTCATACCCAGCCCCTTTACTTCTTCAATACCAGCCCACCTTATTTCATCTTTGGTTTTCCAGTTACGTACAATGGCATTGGCAATGGGGTGGTTGGAATATTTTTCGAGCGAAAAAGCAATACGCTGAAACTCTTCCTTCGGTATAGCAGAAGACGATACAGAAAAATCAACAATACTAAAATGACCTGTTGTAAGTGTACCTGTTTTATCGAATACTACCTGTTTAATACTTTTAAATATTTCCAGACTTCTCGCATTTTTAAATAAGATGCCGTTTCGTGCTGCACGACCCAACCCTACGGCAATAGCTGCAGGTGTGGCGAGTCCCATGGCACATGGACAGGAAATAACCAGTACGGCAATACCCCTCAGTAAACTGCTGCTGAAACCAAGATCGGCGAGGAAATAATTAGCAAGTACAGTAATGATTGCAATGCTAACGACAACGGGAACAAATATGGCGCTGATTTTATCGGCTAATTCCTGCACAGGTGGTTTTTCTGTCTGCGCCTCTCTCACCATTTTCAGGATGCTGGATAAAACAGTGTCTTCACCAACTGCTGTTACATAAGCTTTTACCGTGCCGCTTTCAATGATACTTCCACCAATCAGGTGATCTTTCATTTGTTTGAATACGGGTACACTTTCGCCTGAGATGATGGCTTCATTTACCTGTACCTCACCCCAGAGGATTTTACAATCCATAGGTACCTGTTCACCGGTTTTAATCAGTAAGAGGTCACCTACTTTGAGGCTGGTACTTTCAACCGGAAAAATATGTTCCTGGTGCTGATCGTCGTAAGCGATCATATTGGCCATAGATTTTTGTGTAGTGGCCAGTTTCTTCAGTGCAGTCTGTGTTGTTTCAACAGAACGGTCTTCCATCCAGTTACCCAGGAATACCAGTGTAATGATGGTAGCTGCTGTTTCATAAAATAAAAAGGCTTCGGCCTGACCAATAACGGTACCATATAAGCTATAGCCAAATGCAGCAACTGATCCGAGCGCAATCAGTACATTCATGTTGGGTATGCCTTTCCATAAACTTCTGATGGCACTTCTTCCAAAAAAATCCATACCTACGATAAAAACAGGAATGGTTAAACCCAGTTGTACATAGGGGTTCATGAGTACATGAATATGTACACCCGGAATCATGTGAAGCATTAATGGTGCGGTAAAGACAAAGCAAAACCAGAAACGTTGTAAGTGGGTAGATAAGAATTTTTTTGGATGCTGATCTTCATCATCTCCATGATTGGCTACATGATAGCCTAAACCATTGATTCCTTTAGCAAGATCTTTTGTGGCGGTATGTTCAGGTGCTTCAAAACTTACATCGCCACCTATGAAATTTACTTTTACATTTTGCATGCCCTGCGATGCTAAGTATTTGTTTACTGTGAGGGCACAGTTGGTGCAGGTCATTCCTTCTACTTTCCAGTTCACTTTCTCCATAATCCAAATATTAGAGGGGTTATTCAACATACAAATTTACTAAATCATGAGGGCGCTCTCTTTCGAGTTCAGAAGAATATTATTACATCGATGTTGCAGAAGAGAAGACCGGAAGACAGAAAGACGGAAAGTCCGGAAGACCGAAAGTTGGAAAGATGATATGACTGAAGATATGTGTATCAATAGCTGTATAATCATGCATTATCATAACTTTTCTGCTCCAGTCTTTCGGACTTCCGGTCTTTCAGACTTCTCACTTCAAAACGTACCTTTGCACGATGGATGCAATTTTCGGATTGGCACAAATAGGGCCGGTGGCTAAAGCTTTATGGGCTGAGGGAAAAAAATATAAGGTATGGGCTTTTCATGCTGAAATGGGTACGGGTAAAACAACCTTTATCCATGCTTTGTGCGAATACTTAGGTGTACAGGATGCCATCAGTAGCCCCACATTTGCCATTGTCAATCAATACCAGAGCAGGGAAGCAGCCATGGTACTACATATGGATTGGTACCGCTTGAAAGATGAAGAGGAAGCCATTATGGCGGGTATTGAAGATCAGCTGATGAGTGGTCAGTATTGTTTTATTGAATGGCCTGAAAAAGCAGCAGGATTATTGCCCGACAATACTTTTCATGTCTATCTCCAACTGCTGGATACTACTACCAGGCGTTTATACACCGATGCCGAAGCCATTTAATTCTGATGGGAATACGTTAACTTTAATCTTCCGTAAAGTCTATATCTAACCAACTAGTACAATGGCAACCAGTAAACCTTCTATCAGCACTTCTTTTTCGTATGAAACCCTCGAAGAAACACTGGATGTTAAGCCACAGGGAGCGAAACTCCATATTGGTATACCGAAAGAAATTGCTTTCCAGGAAAACAGGATTGCTTTAACACCCGATGCGGTAGGGGTTCTGGTATCGAACGGGCACCAGGTGGTGGTAGAACATAATGCGGGAGTGGGGAGTCATTATTCAGACCGTGATTATGCTGAATTAGGGGCCACTATTGTGTACGACAGAGAAGCTATTTTCAAATGTCCCATTCTGGTAAAGAGTGCACCGCCCGTTGCAGAAGATATGCCTTGGCTGCAACAGAACCAGACCATTGTATCTCCTATTCATTTATCGGCCCTGCGTAAAGAGTATATCGAGAAAATGATGGAGAAAAAAATTACGGCGCTGAGTTTTGAGAACTTCAAAGATGAGAGTGGTACCTATCCCATTGTAAGAAGTATGAGTGAAATTGCGGGTAGTGCGGTAATGCTTATTGCAGGTCAGTACCTGAGCAGTTTTAATAAAGGGAAAGGTGTGTTGCTGGGAGGTATTAGTGGTATTCCTCCAACCAAAGTAGTAATTGTAGGCGCAGGCATTGTGGGTGAATTCGCAACGCGCAATGCACTGGCACTTGGTGCTTCAGTGAAAGTATTTGATAATAATGTTTACCGTTTAAAACAGTTACAGAATAACCTGGGTCAGCGTATATGGACCAGTGTATTGGAACCACGTATTTTATCGAAGCAATTAAAAACCTGTGAGGTGGCAGTTGGTGCATTGAGTAATGAATATGGCCGTGCACCGGTGGTGGTTACAGAAGAAATGGTGGCTGCCATGCGACCCGGTAGTATTATCATCGATGTAGCCATAGATCGTGGTGGTTGTTTTGAAACAAGTGAACTAACGAGCCATGAACAACCCACTTTTGTAAAACATGATGTGATACATTATTGTGTACCCAATATTCCCAGTGGTTTTGCAAGAACGGCCAGTCAGGCCATCAGTAATGTACTCATGCCATTGATGTTATCTATCAGTGATGAGGGCGGACTGGAAGAAATGGTATGGCACAACTTCAACCTCCGGGAAGGTATATACATGTTTAAAGGAGCACTTACCGATTTCTATATCAGCCAGCGTTTTGACCTGAAGTTTACCGATCTGAACCTGCTGATTGCCAGCAGACGATAATGTTTGGCTATTTCTCTTTGGGAAGGTGTGCAATTACTTCAATCTCCAGTTTTGCATCGGGCATATATAACCTGCTGATCTGTACCCATGTTGCTGCGGGATAATCGCCTTTGTACATTTTTTTGCGTGCTTCATTGTGGGTTTTCATCGCCTCTATATCTGTAGTATATAAATTTTCTTTTACCACATTTTGTAAACTGGCGCCAAAATAATTCAAACTTCTTTCAATCGTTTGGTAAATGCGTTGAATAGCAGCGGGTGTAATATCTGTTGATACGGTTCCGGATACATACAATACATTATCTACTTTCACTACCTGCGCATAACCGGCAGTTGTGTCTTGATCGCGGCCAAAATGAAATTTCTTTTTCTCAATTGTATTTGTCTGTGCAGAAAGAAACTGAACCGTTAGTGTCAGTATGATAAAAAGAAAGTATGGTTTCATATTTTTTGATGTTAAAATACATCTTTTGAAACAAATCTCCCCTTCTCCCTTTCTCCCTGCGAAAAGTCTTAGTAATTAGTAAACTGTAAATCAGCGAAGTTTTTTTGCAGGGAGAAAGGGAGAAGGGGAGTCGTTTATTTATTATCTATCTGGGGAAACTGATTTTACCCATGCTTACGGCAGGTATGCCATTGCGTCCAGCTCCCAGTTTTACTTCACCGCCACAAACAGCTTCATTGGCCAATATGGCAAAGAGCACAGCTTCTTTTGCATCAGGATTCACTTCAAGTTCTTCTGTGTTCTTAAAAATAATACCAGGTAATTGCGCTCTGATATGCTGCATGAGTAAAGGATTATGCATACCACCCCCACTTACATAAGCTACAAAGTCTTTGTTGGTCCCCATGCTTCTTTGTAAAGCATCTACAATCATATCGGCAGAGAAGCGATTGAGTGTGGCCATAATATCTGCATGCGACAAATGGCTATTACCTGATGATTGTAAAGCATCGGTTACATACTGCAGGTTAAAAAGTTCAGGGCCGATGGTTTTAGGAAAATCGTTGGAAAAGAACGGATGTTGTTTTAGTGCAGTTAAGAATGCCTGATTGATTACACCTTCTTTTGCCAACGCAGCATGTTCATCAAAATATTTTCCGGGAAAGTGTTCCTGGATATAAGCATCCATCAACGTATTACCTGTTCCTACATCGGTACTGAAAACGGCACTGGCATCGAGGCTGGATGGCAGATAGGTAAAATTGGCAATACCACCAATATTCAGCATGATCCTGTTTTCATCTTTATTACTGAAAATGAGGTAGTCGCCATACACGGCCAGGGGTGCGCCTTCACCTCCTGCAGCAATATGTTTTTGTCTGAAATCGCTTAGTGTAATAATACCGGTAGCCACTGCCAAATGATCACCATCACCTATCTGTAAAGTAGCATTACCAAATTCATCATCGGGGTGAAGAAATTTAGGGGCATGGTAAATGGTTTGTCCGTGGCTGGCTATCAGGTCAACTTCGGAAGGGTGCTTTTGCCATTTTTTCAGACAGTTAAGTATCACCGATGCATGTTCCAGTGCCACCCAGGCATTGAGCAGACAAACTTTTTCGAGGTCAACCTGCCGTTTAGAAAAAACAGACTTGATCTGGTTTTTAAATGCAGCGTTATAGGAAACAGTTTCAAATGCAAGCAATTGCAGGTTTGTATCCATGCCCTGTCCTGAAAACCGGCATAAAGCTACGTCGAGACCATCTACAGAAGTGCCACTCATCAAACCAATAATGGTTCTTTCGGGTTTATTGGCAATTTTATATAGTGCTGCTATATTCTGGTTCATAGGTTTAAATTAGGCTTAAAAACGCATTTTTCTGCAATTTCATGCAAAGTTTTTTTGGAAATGCGCAAGTTCCTGCATTAATTTTAGGATCATATATCCATGCTGCTATGCTAAAAACCGAACGCCAGGCCTATATACTCCGACAGATTGACCTGCACAACCGTATACTTTCCTCCGACCTGAGTAATGAAATTAATGTATCAGAAGATACCATTCGCCGCGACCTGAATGAGCTGGCGGATATGGATAAAATTATCAAAGTGCATGGTGGTGCATTATCCAAATCATTCCATAGTTCCTTTCTAAAATCGGATGTATATAAAGCAGACAGTAAAAGGCTGATTGCACAAAAAGCGGTTCCCCTTATCAGGAACAATATGTTTATTCTTACCACTGGAGGTACTACCATTATTGAATTGGCCAGGATACTTCCGGCTGATCTTCACGCTACATTTTTCACAGGTAGTATTCCTGCGGCACATGAATACGCGCAACACCCCAATATTGAAGTGATATTCCTGGGCGATAAAATTTCCAAGAGCTCTCAGATTGCGGTGGGAGGTGAAGCCATTTCAAAAATAAGTGGCATTAAAGCTGATCTCTGTATCATGGGTATCAATGCCATTGATGAAACAGGTATTACCGATAACGACTGGGAAGTGATACAGGTAAAGAAAGCAATGATTCAGGCGGCAGAAAAAACAGTCGTGTTATCTATCGCTGAAAAAGTTAATACACACCAGAAACTGACGATTTGCGGATTGGATGAGATTGATACGTTGATTACAGAATTGGATCCATCAAACACACTATTTGAACCTTATAAAAAACACGGCATTACTATTTTGTAATTATCTATAAACGCTGAAATATGAAAATAACAACGCTTATGAAGCCGGGTAGTTTGAAGACAGCATTGTTGATGATGCTGACAACACTACTCATGGCTGCCGGTACTGCGCAGGTGCGCATATCCGGTAAAGTTACCGCCAAAGGCGGCGCTGCTGAAGCAGCTTCTGTGGTAATAAGAGAAAACAGTGTTGGTGCAGCCACCGACGCAACAGGCGCTTTTAGTTTTACGGCAGCCCTCAAGCCGGGAACTTACACGATTGTATTCTCAAGTGCAGGATACAAAACAGTGGAATCTTCTTTAACAGTAACAGCCGGTAACAACAGTTATACGGTTAATGCAGAACTGACCGAAGATATTTCCAAACTCGATGAAGTGATTGTAACCGGTAACTCACAAGGTACCACACGTAGGCAGTTGGGAAGCTATATCAGTTCGGTTAGTGCAGAAGACCTGAACAAAGGTGCAACCGGTAATGTGCTGGCCGCCTTACAAGGTAAAACAGCAGGTGCACAGATTTCGCAGAACTCAGGTGATCCTGCTGGTGGTATATCTGTTCGCCTCCGTGGTATCAGTTCTATCTCTTCTTCTTCGGAACCCTTGTATATTATTGATGGGGTTATCGTTAACAACTCCACCAACCGTGTTACCAATACTTCCGGTAACTATGATGGTGGTAATTTTGTTGGAACCATTGGCCAGAGCCGTTTGGTAGATATCAATCCAAATGATATTGAAAGAATTGAAGTATTGAATGGTGCTGCCGCCGCAGCTATCTATGGTAGCCGTGCAAACGCCGGTGTGGTGCAGATATTCACCAAAAAAGGAAAAAGCGGTGCTCCTTCTGTAAGCTTCTCAACCAGCTTTACTACAAGCAGCCTGCGTAAGAAACTCGATGTAAACCAGGCTCCAACCAAATTTGGTGGTCCTACCGATGGTGCAGGTGCATTAACACAGGATATTCTATCTCCTGCCGTTACTACCACAACCGCGGTTACCAGGTACGATTACCAGGATTATATCTTCAGGAATGCCAATGGAACAGATAACAATATCTCCATCAGTGGCGGTACCGATAAAACCAAATACTATTTGTCGGGCTCTTATTTCTATAACCAGGGTATCGTAAGAAATACCGATTTCCAGCGTTATAGTTTTCGCAGTAATATAGACCAGGTACTGAATAAATGGGCAAGTGTAAACTTAGGTTTAAACTATGTAAACAGTACAGCGAATGAAAAACCAGATGGTAATTCATTCTTCTCACCCATGAACTCAGTAACCATCATTGGTAACTTCCACGATATCTGGAAAAGAGATGCACTGGGAAATATTCAGGCGGTAGGTGAGCGCGGACGAGCCAATCCGGTTTCTGTGATTGAAGATATCAAACAGCGCCAAACCACGAATCGTTTGATAGCCAATCTGGGTCTGAAACTACGCCCCATCACTGGTTTAACAGTTGATTATACCATGGGTATCGATAACTATTCCCAGAATGGTACTACCTATATTCCTCCATTCGCTTATAACGTAAGCACGGCATTCTTTGGTGGCGGACCAACACTCGATCCTACACAGAATGGTTATGCAAGTACAGGTAACAACAGTTTCTTCGCCATCAACCACGACCTGAATGCTACTTATAGCAGAAATATTACCAATAATATCAACTCAGTAACACAGGTAGGTTTCTCTCAGCAATATGAAAAGAATAATTATTCTTTATTACAGGGAAGAGGACTGGCTCCATTTGTTCAAACCGTAAATGGTGCCAGTACCATTTTAGGTGGTGTTGATGAACGTAGCGAATTGTCTATCTCAGGTGCTTATGTACAACAGAATTTCAAATACCGTAATCAGTTCTTTATTACCGGTGCCATGCGTGTGGATGGTTCTTCTGTATTTGGTAAAAACCAGCGTAACCAGACCTATTATAAAGCAAGTGGTAGCTATGTAATTTCGGGAACTGATTTCTGGTCGAAGTCATCCGTATCGAAATGGTGGGATCTGTTTAAAGTGCGTCTGGCTTATGGTGAAAGCGGAAACCTCACAGGTATAGGAGCCTATTCAAGGTTCAATACTTACAGTTCTTCTTCCTACTTAGGTAGAACAGCCCTGAACTCAAGCGGTACGCTCGCCAATGAAAATGTAAAACCAGAAAGACAACAGGAAGTTGAACTGGGTTTTGATCTGTCGTTCCTGAATAACAGAGTTGGTCTGACTGTAAATATTTATAATAAAAAAGTGAAAGATCTTCTCATCAACCGTTTTATTGCACCAACATCCGGTTTCAGCAGCCTGCTGGATAATTTCGGATCACTGGAAAATAAAGGGTATGAGATTGTGTTAACAGGTAATCCGGTAGCAAAAAGAAACCTGAACTGGAACATCACGGGAATCTTTAACCATAACCGTAATAAAGCCAATCGTATTGGTCAGGCACTTACCCTGTTAAGTACCAACGCTGGTGCGCCAGTAGCCATTATTGAAGGACAGCCGGTAGGTGTATTCTACGGAACATTCTTTGCGCGTAATGCCGATGGTTCTGAAGTAAAAAATGCAGGTGGCATTCCTCAAACAGAAAGAGGTGTTCAGAATACGGCTACTACTTTTACTCCAGGCAGAACAGCTGGGTTACCCAGTGGTGCTGTATTACGTAAAATTATTGGTGACCCCAATCCTGATTATACCACCAGCTTAGTGAATGAAATTACCTACAAAAAACTGAGCCTTCGTGTACAGATTGATGCGGTACAGGGCGTAGATGTATTCAATGCCGATTTCCGTACACGTCAGGGTGTAGGCAATGGTAAAGTAGCAGAGCAGGAACACCGTGGTCAGTTACCACGTGGTTACATCAGTGGTATCTATGCTATTGAAGAGTGGCGTGTAGACAACGGCAGTTATACCAAACTCCGTGAACTCTCACTCACTTACAATATTGGTAAAATAAGAGGATTCAGTGACCTGAGCATCAGTTTCAGCGGACGTAACCTGATTAGTTGGGATAATTATAAAGGCTATGATCCGGAAGTGAATGCGGGCGGACAAAGCACCATTCTTCGTGGTATTGATTTTGGTGCGGTGCCTATTCCACGAACATTCAGTTTTGGTATCCAGGCTAAATTTTAATCCTAAAAATTATGTATATGCAAAAGAGTATTCAAACATCAATATATATAAGTCTGGCAGTCTTGCTGTTCACTACAGCAGGTTGTAAAAAAGACTTCAGTAATCCAAATGCGGCTACATCAGACCAGGTATTTAGTTCTGCGAAAGGACTGGCAGGTACGGTAGTGGGCTTGCAAAGAACCTATGCATCCAATGTGGCCTATGGTATGTCGGATGCTACCGGTTTAATTACCAATGAAACCATACTGATGAATCCCGGTAATACATCTGAATTTCAGTTCAGTACTGGTGGAACAGCTGTGGATGGAACCAATGCATTGTTGGGCAATGTATGGACCACAGCCAACAAGATTATTTTTGATGCCAACAATGTCATCAACGCAGCGGCAAAGTTGTCTGACAAAGGCTATGCGAGTGGCCTGATTGGTTATGCCACTATCTACAAAGCCTTATCGATGGGTTGCCTGTCGAGTTATTGGGAGAAAGTGCCTGATACAGTGGGCACTGCTACTACTACTTTTTCCGACAGGGTAGTTGGGTTTACAAAAGCTATTGCAGCCATCGATAAAGCATTGGCTGCTATCAGTGCGAATGCCATCACTACCGGATTTACAGCCGATGTTCCGGCAGGTGTTGACATTGTAAACACTTTGTATGCCCTCAAAGCGCGTTATTCTTTGTTTGCAGGTAACTATGCTGCTGCATTAGCTGCTGCCAATGCGGTAGATCTTACCAAACGTTCTACTATGAATTTTGAAGCAGCCAATCCCAATCCGGTATTCAATTTTGTGACGTCTACCAATAATGTTTATCAGCCGGTAGATTCTACATTGGGATTACCTGTGGCCATTGCACCAGATCTGGCAGATAAGCGTATTCCTTTTTATACAGTCATCAATCCAACTATCAATCCACGTTTCAGGCTCAATGGTTTTTGGAATACGGCAACAGCTGCTATTCCTTTATACTATCCGGGCGAAATGACCCTGATTAAAGCAGAAGCGTATGCCAGACAGGCAACTCCTGATCTGGTCAACGGAATACTGGAACTGAATAAAGTAGTTACCAAGAAAGCAGCCGCTGATCCGCTGGGCCTTGGTGCCGTTCTGGCTCCTGTTGCACCCGCAACTGTTGCAGATCTGCTCACACAAATTTATCGCAACCGTTGTATCGAATTGTATTTGTCGGGAATGAAACTGGAAGATATGCGCCGCTTTGGTCGCCCAACCAGCGAACGTAAACGTAACCTCTTTCCTTATCCATTCCGTGAAAGAGATAGTAACCCGAATACACCTGCTGATCCGGCATTTTAATACAGATCAGAAAATGATTATTGGCCCCGGAAATTGTTCCGGGGCTTTTTGTTGGCGGTACTATGACGAAGGGTATTGATAATCATTTATTTGCCTATCTTACAAATCATTTAAAATTCAATGCTCCATGATCCGCTCTCTGCCCCTCAGATTGTATTCCGGTTTAGGTATTGCAGTTTTACTCGTATTTATAGTTGGCTTCGTAACCATTGATTCCCTTGATAAACAGGCAAAAGAATCAGAATTGGTTCGCCACACAAATAGAACCATATCATATGTTCGGGATGTTCGTTATGCCATTATGCAAATCCGTGGAGGAAGAAGAGCCTATTGGGTTACAGCTTCTACCCGCGATATGGATGCCTATGAAAGGGGTACAACATATATACCAAGCCGTATGATAGAACTGCAGGAACTTGTAAGAGACAATGCTCCGCAGGTACAAAATGTTGCTTTACTCGATTCAATGGTTACCGACCTCATGCAATATTGGAGAACTGCCGGCACTATTCAGCCCAATATGCAAACAGATATTTTTAAAAGTATCATACTAGCTGAAGAAAAAAAACTGGAACGCATTTATGTGCAACTTGAAAAAATAAAAATCGAGGAAGAAGCAATACTGATTAAAAGAGAAGCCGTAGTAGCCAGCTATAACGAAAGAACCAAACTCATTCTATACATCGGTATCAGTGTTTTAATGATTGTAGTACTACTGCTTATTAATGCTGTTATACAAACACTGAAAAGTCGCTACAAGGCAGGCCTCCGTTTACAGTCTACTTTGGAAGAAACGGAAAAAGCCAGTAAAATGGCACAGGAAAAAAACTGGGTATTGGAGGGTATGAGTTACGTCAATAATCGCCTGCAGGTGGTGGATAGCTCTTCAGAACTCGCGAACCGGATTATTACAGCACTTGTTCAATACCTGGAACTGCCCGCAGGCGTTATTTATTTTGTAGATAAAAAAAATGAAAAACTGGTTACCTCTGCCTCTGTTGCCGTGAGTGCCACTTCGAGGAAAAATTTTATTATCGGTGAAGGTATTGTAGGTAAAGCAGCATTAGAAAAAACAGTCACTATTGTCAGAAATATTCCACCCGATTACTGGAAAGTAGAATCTGCACTCGGACAGGTAACAGGAAATGGAGAAATAGCCTATGTGCCATTATGGATGAACGAGGAATTAAAAGGACTCATTGAACTGGGCTGTTTTTCTTCCTTTTCAGAGTTGCAGATTTCACTCCTGAAAAGTTGTGCTGATATTCTTTCAGCCGCCATCAATTCATACCAGTCGAGAGACAAGATCAATGAACTGCTCGATGAACTCCAGGAACAAAAAGAAGCATTACTGGAACAGCAGGAGGAATTAAGACAGACCAATGACGAATTAAGCAGGCAAACAGAAGAACTGCAGGCTTCGGAAGAGGAGCTGAAAACACAGGAGGAAGAACTGAAACAAATTAACCTGGAACTGAAAGAGAGAAACGATGCGATAGAAAATGCAAGACATGCACTTACCCTGAAGGCTAAGGAATTAGAGAACACCAGCAGGTATAAATCGGAGTTCCTGGCCAATATGTCGCATGAACTTAGAACGCCACTGAACAGTGTACTCATCCTTGCCAAGCTGCTGGCTGATAACAATACACAGAACCTGAATGCCAAACAGATTGAATATGCTAATATCATCTACAAATCGGGTAATGATCTGTTGCAACTTATCAATGATATACTTGACCTCTCAAAAATTGAATCAGGTAAAATTGACCTGTTGATTGAAGATGTTTCTGTAGAATCGGTGGCTAATGATATTACGCAGTTATTTTCTGTAGTGGCAGCAGAGAAGAAAATTAATTTTACCATTGAAGCAGGAGATGCCATACCTGCTGCCATTCAAACAGATAAATTACGCCTGCAGCAGGTGGTTAAGAATCTTTTATCTAATGCGTTCAAGTTTACCCCTGCTGATGGAAATATCGTATTGGGCTTTCATGCGTCTGCACAGAAAGATAAATTACTGATCAGTGTGACTGATACCGGTATTGGTATACCGCAGGAAAAACAACAACTCATTTTCGAAGCCTTTCAGCAGGCCGATGGCTCTACCAGCCGCAAATATGGGGGAACAGGCCTTGGTTTATCTATCAGCCTGGAACTGATGAAATTACTGGGCGGTACCATCAGTGTGCAGAGTGAAGTAAATAAAGGAAGTGTGTTTACCCTGGAAGTACCTGTTGTGTTTACCGGTAAGGTTATTAATGAAGTAAAAGATAGAAGTGATGATTTACTGCTCCCTGATCAGGTATTGCCGATGGAAAATATCCGCGAACAGACAGCCATAGCAGACGATAGAGCGCAACTGAAGAAAGGAGAAAAGCTCATGCTGATTATAGAAGATGATGTAAATTTTGCTACCATTATCCGCGACTATGCAAGACATAAAGGGTACCAGGTAATTATTGCACTCGAAGGAGATGAAGGACTGTATTATGCGAGAAGATACAAGCCCAATGCCATTATCCTGGATATTCAGTTACCGGTGATGGATGGATGGGCCATCCTGAAACATATCAGAAGTGATGAGCAGATAAAAAATACACCGGTACATATTATATCAGCTTTCGACGATAACCGCATTAAACAGGCCGATGTAATGGCCTACCTTAAAAAGCCCATTGATACAGATACGCTTGAAAAGGCGTTTAGCATGCTGGGCGATCATATCAGGAAAGGACTCAAGCAGGCTCTGATTATTTCAGCCGTTCATTTCGAAGAAGATCACCTGCATCAGCTTGCAGCTGAGAAAGCGTATAAACTTCATTTCGAACAGGTAACAACAGTATCGGAGGCGGCAGCCTGTATAGAAAAACAGCAGTATGATTGTGTAATTATTCATATCGGGGCCTCCATTCAATTACAGGAAGCAAAACATATTTACCAGCACCTGTCCGATAAAAAATTGCCCATTATCATACACCTCGACGAAGATATTTCAGCTGCTGATGAAATGGAATACCGGAAAATTTCCGGTATCATCATCCGGAGTGCTGTTACGGCTAATAACCGGCTACTCGACGAGCTGGAACTGTTTCTCCATAAGATGGAAGGAACTGATGCTAAAGTAACAGGTCATTTACAGGCTACTGCAAGCGACAGTACATTGATTAATAAGAAAATCCTGGTGGTTGATGATGATATGCGTAATGTATTTGCGCTGAGTGCGGTACTTGAGTCGAATAAGATGCAGGTGCTCACAGCCAGCGATGGTCGTGAATCTCTGGAGCAGTTAAAAAGACATCCTGATACAGATTTGGTACTGATGGATATTATGATGCCGGAAATGGATGGTTATGAAGCTATGCAACGTATCAGGAAAGAGTTGAAAATGGCCAGCCTGCCAATCATTGCTTTAACAGCCAAAGCAATGGCGGGCGACAGAGATAAATGTATAACAGCAGGTGCCTCAGACTATATTACCAAGCCTGTTGATATGCAGAAATTATTATCACTGATGCGTGTTTGGTTAACAAAATAAGGAGAAGAATAAAAGAGATGGTAATCCCCGGCAGACCAGAACTAGCGGCACATGAGTTAGAGCAGTTATTGCATATGCTTCACGAAGTGTATGGGTATGATTTTTCAGGGTATTCTAAAAGCTCTTTGTTAAGAAGGATCCATAAATTCATGGATGACAAACAGGTGAACAACGGAACAGCTTTGATACATTTACTGGCAGGTGATACATCAGTATTTAACAGTTTTCTGGAAACAATTACGGTAAATGTAACAGAGATGTTCCGTGATCCGCAGTTCTACAAATCCCTGCGTGAAAAAGTATTGCCGGTTCTGGCTACCTATCCTCAAATTAATATCTGGCATGCGGGCTGCTCAACAGGGGAGGAGGTTTTTTCATTGTGTATTTTGTTGTTTGAAGCTGGCTTATTGCACCGTACCAGAATTTATGCTACCGATATTAATGCAGTGAACCTCGATAAGGCAAGGACAGGCGTTTTACCCATGCACCATATGAGAGAGTATACGGTGAACTACAGGCAAACAGGAGCCAACAATGATTTTTCAGATTATTATACGGCCCTGTACGATCATGTACTGATCAATAAAGAAATTAGGGAAAGGGTTGTTTTCCTGCAGCATAACCTGGTAACCGATCGTTCGTTTAATGAGTTTCAGCTGATTCTCTGCAGAAATGTGATGATCTATTTCAATAAACAATTGCAGAATAAAGTACTTCGGTTGTTTTATGAAAGTCTTTCATCATTAGGTTTTCTGGGTCTGGGTATGAAAGAGAGTTTATTGTTTTCTGAACATAAGTCAAAATTCACACTGGTAGATCCGGCGGTTAAATTATTCAGGAAAAAAAACTGATGGTTTTGAAAGAACAGGCATACGATATGATATTAATAGGAGGTTCTGCAGGAAGTATACCTGTTTGTGTATCATTGTTGAAAGCATTGAAAAAAGACCAACCCATTCCGGTGATACTCATTATTCACCGGATGCGGAATGTGGTGAGTGAATTAGATAAATTATTGTCAAAAGAAACAGGCATCAAAAAAATTACAGAGCCCGAAGATAAACAGAGCATCGTCGCCGGTAAAGTATACCTGGCTCCTCAGAACTATCATCTGCTGTTTGAAGAAGATGGCTGTTTCAGTCTTGATTATTCCGATGCTGTTCATTACAGCCGGCCTTCTATTGATGTAAGTTTCGAGAGTGCTGCCATGTTGTACGAGAAAAGAGTATTGGCTATTTTATTAAGTGGAGCTAATGCAGATGGGGCTAAAGGCATTTCAATACTGGCTGAATTAGGTGCCACCTGTTGGGTGCAGGACCCTGCAACGGCACAGTATCCGGCCATGCCATCGGCGGCCATTGCGATTTCAGAAAAAGTAAATGTGCTGACAGAAGATGAGATGCGGCAACGCTTACATGATTTATAATTATATTGCTGACAGAGATGAATATACCCCCCATACCACAACACGATTTTACCATTCTCCTGGTAGACGACAGACCTGAAAATCTGCTGTCGCTGGAAGAGATATTGCTTAAGCAGGGCCGTAAATTTATTAAGGCACAATCAGGTAATGAAGCGTTGAAACAGGTGTTGAAGCATGAACATATCGGACTCATCATGCTCGATGTACAGATGCCTGAGATGGATGGTTTTGAAGTGGCCCGGATACTGAAATCAAACCCGAGAACAAAAGATATTTCCATCATTTTTGTCACAGCGCTCAGCAGAGAAGAGCAGTATGTGTTGAAGGGTTTTGCCGAAGGTGCTGTTGATTATCTCCAGAAACCACTTGATATAAACGTGGTACGTGCCAAAGTAAATGTGTTCGAACAATTGTATTTTAACCAGTACCGTTTAAAAACCGCACTTGCGGAACTGGATCGCATCAATAAGCAACTGGAGAAATTTGTGTATATCGTATCACACGATTTGAAATCGCCACTCTCCTCCGTTATCATGATGCTTGAACTGATCAGGAGCGAAGCTTATATTCAGGCCAATACAGAAGTAAAAGAAAACATTGACATGGTATACCAGGCATCGGGTCGCCTGTCTGAAATGATTATGGCACTGTTAGAATATTCTACTACCAGTTTGGCGCAGCAAGCCGTTGAGGAAGTAGATGTACACCAGATGGTACAGCAATTATCTGCACTTTTATTTCCACCCAAACATATACAGATACAGTTACTGCATCAGTTACCCTCATTGGTTACCAGGAAAGTTAAACTGGAACAGGTATTCCAGAACCTGTTGAGTAATGCCATTAAATACAATGATAAACCACAGGGACTGATTCAGATTGGCTATACAGAAAAAGAAAGTTTTTATGAATTCTTTGTAAAAGATAACGGGCCGGGCATAGCAGAGGAAGATAAAGGCAGGATATTCAAACTGTTTGAAACAACCGGAAACCAGTCGCAAAGAGATAGCAGTACGGGTATTGGTTTAAATCTCCTGAAAATTATTATAGAAGAACAGGGCGGAAAAATATGGGTAGAATCGCAATTAGGAGCAGGAAGTGTTTTCTATTTCCAGTGGATGAAGTAACTGTTATTTATAATCTGTTACCTGTATTTTTTCTGAACAGAAATCAATTTCCTGTTGATCGTTACTGCTCACAATAATTGTTTTGTTCCCGCAATAATTATTAATGAGTTCGTGATAAAGCTGGTAACCTGGAGCGTCGAGGTTGGTGCAGGGTTCATCCAGTAACAATAAAGGTACGTCACTGAAAACAGCCTGCGCCAGTTTTACCCGCTGTTTCATACCACTGCTGTAATAACGGATTTGTTTATGGGCTGCTTTTTCTAATCCTATCAGTTCTAATACAGCATCAATATTCACAGCGCTGATCAGTGGTTTGAAAGAAGCATGAAACTGCAGGAATTCTTTGGCCGTCATTTCTTCAATCAATTCTAAATAAGGGGCTGCAAGCGACAGGTGATTATATATTTTATCGTCTGTAATAATTGTATTGTAATATCTCCAGCTGATTTTTCCGGCATTGAGGTTCAGGCTTCCTGCGATGGCCTGCAAAAGTGTACTCTTGCCACTTCCGTTGGGTCCGGTGATGGCATATTTTTTTCCGGCCTGAAAGGTAAAATCCACGCCACGAAATATCCATTCCCGGTTAAATTTTTTTCCTGCATCCGAGAGTTGAATCTGCATAAGGGAGAATAAAATTATGGATGGTATTAATCTTCTTCTGTGGCGCCTTTGGTAAAACGTTTGATGATACCTCTTCCGCTTTCGCGGATAAAAGTTACAATTTCATCTCTTTCATCGCTGGCTGTTAATTCTTCTTCAATAAACTCTAAAGCCTGAGAAGTATTCAGTCCTTTATTAAAAATGATGCGATAGATATCAAGGATATGATTGATCTTCTCCAGTTCAAAACCCCTTCTTTTCAATCCCACACTATTTACACCGCCATAACTAAGCGGGTTACGAACGGCTTTTATATAAGGTGGAACATCTTTGCTTACTAAGCTACCCCCGGCAATATAAGCGTGCTGTCCGATGGTAACAAACTGGTGAACGGCACTCACACCTGCTATCCAGGCCCAGTCGCCCATCACCACGTGACCTGCTAACTGAACACTATTACTAAGGATACAATTATCACCAATTAAACAGTCGTGTGCAATATGGCTGTATGCCATAATGAGACAGTTATTACCTACTTTGGTTTTCCAGCGGTCGGTGGTGCCGCGGTTAATGGTAACAAATTCACGGATAGTGGTATTGTCACCAATTTCAACAGTTGTTCTTTCACCTGAAAATTTCAGATCCTGAGGAATGGCACCCAGTACGGCACCGGGAAATACGCGACAGTTCTTTCCAATGCGGGTACCATCCATAATGGTAACATTACTGCCAATCCAGGTGCCCTCACCAATTTGTACGTCGCCATGAATAACTGTAAAGGGATCAATCTTTACATTCGGGGCGACCCTTGCATTCGGATCTATATAGGTATAAGGATGCGTCATTGTAGCTGGGTTCGGTTATTAATTGGTAAGGGTATGAATTGAATTAAGGTCTTTTAACGATTTGTGCCACCAGATCTGCTTCAGTGGCTACTTTACCACCTACATATACCGTTCCTCTCATTTCGCAGATACCACGGCGTATGGGTCCTGTAAATTCCATTTTTAATAACATGGTATCACCCGGGCGAACCATTTGTTTGAATTTACAATTGTCAATTTTCAGGAAATAAGTATCGTATTGTCCTTCAGGCATAGAGTTGATACAAAGTATACCACCAGTTTGTGCCAGTGCTTCAATCTGTAATACACCGGGCATCACAGGGTTGCCCGGAAAGTGTCCGGGAAAGAACCATTCATTGAAAGTTACATTTTTCACACCCACGATATGGGTATCGGTTAATTCAATGATTTTATCAACCAGTAAAAACGGATGACGGTGTGGTAATGTTTTTTCTATTTTTTCCAGAGGGAAAATAGGGGGCATGGTTGGATCGTACACCGGTACATCTTTCACATGCTTGTTCTTCTTGATGTACTGTTTTATTTTTTTCGCAAACTCTACATTGCTGCTGTGTCCGGGACGGTTGGCAATGATTCTTGCTTTAATCGGATATCCAATCAGTGCCAGATCGCCTACTACATCCAGTAATTTATGACGTGCAGGTTCATTGGGAAAACGTAGTTCTAGGTTATTGAGGTAGCCTTCACTTTTTACTTCAATCTTATCGCGTTTGAACACTTTGGCCAGCCGCTCCATTTCTGAATCGGTGATGGGTTTATCTACCACCACAATCGCATTATTAATATCACCTCCTTTAATGAGGTCATTATCAAGCAGCATTTCGAGTTCGTGCAGGAAACAGAAAGTACGGCAGGGTGCGATTTCTGTTTTGAAATCTTTGATGGTTTTTAAACCGGCATGCTGTGTTCCTAAAACAGGGCTGTTGAAATCAATCAATGTGGTAATCTGGTAATCCAATGCGGGTAGCGCCACCATTTCCACACGTTTGGCATCATCGTAATGATAAATATTTTCATCCAAGCTGTACCATGCTTTGGCTGCCTCCTGCTCGAGTACACCAGCCTGACCAATGAGTTCAATAAAAGGAGAGGAGCTGCCGTCCATGATCGGTATCTCAGGGCCATTTAATTCAATCAGTACATTATCAACACCCATACCTACCAATGCAGCCAGCACATGTTCAACGGTACTTACTTTGGCTTCACCAACCTGTAAAGTAGTTCCACGGCTGGTGTCGGTTACAAGGTCACAATCAGCTTTAATGATGGGTTGACCTGCGAGATCAACACGTTGAAACTGTATACCAAAACCCGGGTTGGCAGGTTTCAGGGTCATATCAACCAAAACACCTGTATGTAATCCTGTGCCACTGATGCTAACGGCACTGCTGAGCGTATGTTGTTTGTCGGGATTGAAGTTATTGTCCATGCTGTTGTTTTTTCCGGTGAATCCAATGGATTCTTCAGGGGCAGGTAATGAAAAACAGTTTTCATCACAGACCCATGATGTAAAATATAGCGCAAAAATAAGATTTCAGGGTGGTTAATTCATGCTTTATGAGGCATTTACACGGTCGGCAAGCAGCTGTTCCACCAATTTTTCCAGTTCTTTAACCCTTTTTTCAAGGTCGGGCAGGTTACGAAGATGGGCCTGGGCACGAAGTGAGCGGGTGAAATCATCGGCCGGGGTACCCGTTAAAGTACGGTTGGGCTCTTTAATGGTTTTGGTAATGCCGCTTTGTCCATTGATCTTGCTGCCATCTGCAATGGTAATATGGCCTGCAATTCCTGTTTGTCCGCCAATCATGACCGATTTACCAATTTTGGTACTTCCGCTTACGCCTGTTTGTGCAGCAATGACCGTATTACAACCTACTTCCACATTATGTGCAATCTGAACAAGGTTATCGATTTTTGAACCCGATCGTATGATAGTAGACCCCATGGTAGCACGATCGATCGTAGTATTGGCACCAATTTCTACATGACTTTCCACCACCACATTACCAATTTGCGGTACTTTTTTAAAGGAGCCGTCGGTCTGTGGTGCAAATCCGAAGCCATCACTGCCAATAACAGTACCTGCATGAATGATAACATGGTCGCCGATTACGCAGTCGTGGTAAATTTTTACGCCCGCATGCAAAATGGTATGATTACCCACACGTACATTATTACCCAGCACTACACCTGGAAATATTTTCACCTCGTTACCAATCGTTACCTGTTCACCAATATGAGCAAATGCACCAATAAAAACACTGGTACCTATTTTGGCTGTTTTGGCGATATAACTGGGCTCCTGTATACCGGTAAGTTGTTGGGTGGCCAGTTCCTGGTACTTAGCCAACAGCGTAGCAAAAGCAGAATATGCATCGGGTACACGAATAATGGTATTGGGTATCGGCTGTTTTAATACGAGTGACTCATTGATGATCACAACGGATGCTTTGGTGCAATAGAGGTATTCCTCATATTTAGGATTGGCAAGAAAAGAAAGCTGACCCGCAACGGCTTCTTCAATTTTACCAAAAGAAGTAACTGCCACAGCAGCATCGCCTTCCAGCTTACCATTGATGAGCATCGAAATTTGTGCAGCGGTAAATTGCATAATTGTGATTTAGTTAAGCAGGTAGTGTATCGCTAATGGCTTATAGCTTATGGTTTATAGTTATGATTACACCTTTTTTTGGCTCACTTAGTTGCTATAGGCCATGAACTATCAGCCATTAGCCCTCAGCTAAGTCAATAAACAAATGTAATTTTTTTTGACGGGTGCGGAAAGGTTTTGATGAATCAGGGCATTATCAACCTGAGATATATCTTTCACCATACCATCCCTGAACAGTATATTGATACGCTCATCAACAGTCTGGTACAGGGTATTGGTGGCTTCACCCGTAAAACATACATAATGAATGTCAGCAAGTGGAATGCCAAACTGTTCTGAAGCCTGTTTTTCCTTTGACCGAACAAATTCAGCATCAAAACTATCAGCCTGTATCCTCGATTTGTAGAGCCTGCGGTTTAAAAAGCGATTACATAACAATGAGAGTATATAATCGGGATGTTTGGCCCATCGCTTCAATGCATGCATAATATCATGATCGTCTAATGAGCAGAAGAGGTCGAGTGTTTCATCGTTCATATGACCATTAAAACTGCCCAGGAAAAAATCGAGAGCCGATTGAGTTTGCAAGGCACTGTCATTACCAGCATAAATACTGCGTACCCTTTCAAGTATTTTCACCAGCATTTTTTCTGCCGATAAAACTGTTTTGTGCAGGTATACCTGCCAGTACATCTGTCTCCTGGCTACCAGAAATTTTTCAACACTGTAAATCCCTTTTTCTTCAATCATCAGCTGACCATCATGAACCGTGAGCATTTTTAAAATACGGTCATAACCAATCACACCTTCACTTACACCACAAAAAAAGCTGTCGCGGCTGAGGTAGTCCATACGGTCTACATCGAGTTGACCACTGATTAACTGGTGCAAAAAAGGTTTATGGTATTGGTCCGTAAAAATGGCAATCGCGAGCGAAAGCTGTCCATCGAAGTCACGATTCATTTTCTGCATGATCTGTAAAGACAGCTGTTCATGATGTACACCCTGAACTACTACATGCTCGAGTGCATGTGAAAAAGGTCCGTGTCCGACATCATGTAATAAGATAGCCGCTTTAACGGCTGTTTCTTCATCTGCTGAAATATCAATGCCTTTGCTCCTCAGTTCATTAACCGCATTGCCCATTAAATGATAGGCGCCCAGTGAATGATGTAAGCGGGTATGAACGGCACCCGGGTATACCAATTGTGCCATAGCCATCTGTTTGATACGGCGCAGACGCTGGTAATAAGGGTGCGAAATGATATCAAATATCAATGGGTGACTGATGGTAATAAAACCATAAACCGGGTCATTGATGATTTTTCTTTTTAGCTCAGCCATACCTGTTGTTGATTTGTTAAATCGCCCGCATGGGCAGTTGGCAAAAATACAAAGAGATGATTGATATGCCGGAATGAAATAGATTTACCTCATAAAGCTGTCCTCAAACAGCCAGTGCCTATCGGAAATTGTTACGCAAAACCATTTATTTGATTATTTTGAACTGATCCCGGATTGTCCGGGGTTGTAACAATTAAGCACTGCTTATGCCACTCGCCAGTATTTTATGGGTTGATGATGAGATTGAAAGTCTGCAATCACAAAAGATATTCCTTGAACAGAAAGGATACCAGGTAACAACACTTACCAATGGTTTTGATGCCATTGAGTATGTAAAAACCAATCCGGTAGATGTGGTATTGATGGATGAAACCATGCCTGGTATTACCGGACTGGAAACACTCGTGCGTATCAAAGAAGTAAATGGGAGTATACCGGTGGTACTCATCACCAAAAATGAAACAGAGAACCTGATGAATGAAGCGATTGGCCGGCAGATCAGTGATTATCTGATTAAACCGGTAAATCCGAACCAGGTATTATTGAGTCTTAAAAAAATTATTGACAATAAAAGATTGGTGGCAGAAACCACTACCAGTGCTTATCAGCAACAGTTCAGGGAACTGTTTATGGCATTGAATGACAATCCGGATTTTAACCAGTGGATGGAGATTTATAAAAAACTGGTGTACTGGGAGCTGGAGATGGAAAAAAGTGATAGCCCCGAAATGAGGGAAGTGTTCCAAACACAGAAACAGGAAGCCAATACGGAGTTCTTTAAATTCATCAGTAAACATTATGCATCATGGGTATCACCGAAATCGAGTGCTTCACCCATTATGAGTCACCAGTTGTTTCAGTTTAAAGTATTGCCACATGTAGAGAAAGGGATTCCTACTTTTTTTGTACTCATCGATAACCTTCGTTTTGATCAGTGGAAAGCCATACAACCCATATTTGCAGAGAGTTTCAGGATACTGGAAGAAGAAACTTTTTATTCCATACTACCCACCGCCACACAGTATTGCCGCAATGCCATCTTTGCAGGTATGATGCCGGTAGATATTGAAAAACAGTTTCCGCAATTATGGAAGAATGATGATGATGAAGGTGGAAAAAATAATGAGGAAGAAACTTTTTTCCGTGCACAGCTGAAGCGCTTGAAAAAAGATGACCTGAAAGTGAGTTATCATAAAATACTGAATCACCAGGACGGACAGCAACTCGTAAATAATATACATAACCTGCTGCAAAATGACCTGAATGTAATTGTATACAATTTTGTAGACATGCTGAGCCATGCACGTACCGAAATGGAAGTGTTGAAAGAGCTGGCCAGTGATGAAGTCAGTTACCGGAGTCTCACCAAAAGCTGGTTCGAACACAGTCCTTTGCATCAGGCGCTCAAAAAGATAGCCGACAAACCTATAAAAGTGGTGCTGGCTACTGATCATGGTAGCGTGCGTGTAAAAACACCACATAAAGTAATAGGTGATAAGCAAACCACTACCAACCTTCGGTACAAACATGGCCGGAACCTGAATTTCGAAGCAAGAGATGTATTGGCATTCAAAGACCCCAAAGAAGCAGGGCTGCCGGTACCCAATGTAAATTCATCTTACATCTTTGCCAAAGAAGATGGATTCCTCTGTTATCCCAATAATTATAACCATTACGTAAACTATTACCGAAATACCTTCCAGCATGGAGGGATCAGCCTCGAAGAGATGGTGGTTCCGATTATTAAGATGGTGAGTAAGCAGGGATGAGCTACAAGCTGCAGGCTGCAAGCTACAAGCCGTATATCTGCGGTTTTCGTGTTAATGCTTGAAGCTTGTAGCCTGCAGCTTGCAGCTTTCCTCTCTATGTGAATAACTAATCCCCTCCGGCAAACGCTTAAACCTGCCTGAATGGTACATTTGTTACGTTATTGGATCATAAAAAGACAGCAATCAGGATGAAATACACACAGACAACTCTAGACAAGCTGGAAGATATTCTTGGAGAATCAGGATACGTGGTGCGGTATGAGCGGGGTACTTTTCAGAGTGGATGGTGCCTGCTGGAAGCTAAACGTATTGTGGTACTAAATAAATTCCTGAATATTGAGGGTCGCATCAATACCCTGATGGAGATTATACCACAACTCAGCATCGATTACGATAAACTCACCTTAGAGTCGCAGAAACTCTATGAAGATGTAGTCAGAAAATCTGCTGCCGAAGCCTGATTTTTTTGCGGGAAATACGGTAGGCTTATCTGCCCTTATTTCAATAGATTTGAGCTGTGTTCATTCCAAAACTTACCATAGAATTTTTAGGAACCGGAACCAGCAGCGGTGTACCCATGATCGGCTGCGATTGCATGGTTTGTAAGTCTGCCGACCCCAAAGACAAACGTTTACGAAGCAGTATATTGGTGCAATCTGCTGAAACTTCACTGGTGGTAGACACTACACCAGATTTCAGGTACCAGATGTTGCGCATCAATAACCGCAAGCTGGATGCTGTTTTGTATACCCATCCGCATAAAGATCACCTGGCTGGATTAGATGATATACGGGCTTATAATTATTTTACAAAGAAGCCCATGGATATTTATGCCAATACACTTACAGAAGAAGCCTTGAGACGTGATTATTATTATGCTTTCTCCGATACCAGGTACCCGGGTGTTCCGGAAGTGAATCTGATCAATATTGCAGATCAGCCATTCCTGGTTGGCGATATACCTGTACTGCCTGTTGAAGTGTTACATTATAAAATGCCGGTACTGGGTTTTCGTTTTGGCGATTTTACCTATATCACCGATGCCAATAAAATAGAAGACAGCGAAAAAGAAAAGATTAGAGGATCAAAAATACTCGTGCTAAATTCATTACGAAAAGAACCTCACCTCTCGCATTTTACTTTACAGGAAGCGGTTGACCTGGCCACTGAATTGGATATACCCGCTGTTTATTTCACACATATCAGTCACCAGCTTGGTCAGCATCATTCCATTAATGCAGAACTACCCACACATATGCAACTGGCATATGACGGACTGAAACTGGTAGTGTAAAAATTTCATCACCAAAGAAGAAAGGCATACAATCAATAATTGTATGAAAAACAACCTGCGTCCTTACTTCCGTTTTACCAAAAAAGAAAGAACTGGTATTGTATTACTTGTTGGTATTTGTTTATTCCTTCTTTTTCTGCCTTTTTTCTTTTCTGAAAAAGAACTTAGTGTAACAGACCTATCACTTTCAACCGGGTTAGTAATGCTGAAAGAGGATTCGGCCAATAGTGCCGCTATGGAAAAAACAATGATTGCCAAGACAGAGACAGCCTTATTTCCGTTTAATCCAAATACCATCGACGCAGCAGGATGGATGCGTTTGGGGTTGGATGAAAAACTGACAAAACGTATCCTTAATTACAGAAACAAAGGGGGGCGTTTTTACCAGGCTGCAGATTTGAAAAAGATATGGGGACTTCCGCCTGATAAAGCCCATCAATTGATTCCATATGTTGTATTACCAGAGCGGGAATTGATGAAAGCACCGGTAAAACCAGTTATTGCTGTAATTGATATCAATACAGCTAATCAGGAAGACTGGAAAGCATTACCGGGAATAGGCGAGGCATTATCAACCCGTATCATTAAGTACAGAAATCAATCGGGTGGCTTTACCCGGATCGAAGAATTAGGTAACGTATTTGGATTGACGGACAGTGCGCTGATCCTGATTAAGCCTTATCTGCGTTTAAATGATGCCACTATTACAAAATGGGCATTGAACAGGGCATCGGTTCATCAGCTTATTCAAAAAGCAGGGATACCTGAAACCCTGGCCCGAACTATCGTAAAAAAAAGACTGGATGATGGGAATTATCAGGACTGGTCTGAAGTAGCGGTTTTACCCGGTATGAATAATAGTTTTCTTTTATGGCTGCAAAAAGCGTTTCAGCTTCCCTAAAAACTGTTAAGAATAAAAGCTTTTTTGGATGATACCCGGAAATGACATTCTTTTGCACTGAAAACTAACAAACGGTCGTTTGTTTTCAGAAGGTTGCCTTAATAACGATTGTTTAGTGGGGCAACCTTCGTCTATTTAAACCAATAGCTATGGATTTCAAGGAAACAGAACTAACAGAACAGGTAGCGCAGACGGCGCGAGATTTTGCCCATCAATACATACGCCCGCACCTGATGGAATGGGACGAAAGCCAGGAGTTTCCTGTACAGGTATTCAAGGAAATGGGAAAACTGGGTTTAATGGGCGTATTGGTACCCGAACAATATGGCGGTGCGGGATTGGGGTATTTTGAGTACAATGCCATTATCCAGGAAATTTCAAAAGTCTGTGGATCTGTGGGGCTCAGTCTGGCAGCTCATAATTCACTATGCACCAATCATATTTTGTCTTTTGGTACAGAAGAACAAAAAAATAAATGGTTGCCTAAACTCGCTACAGCCGAATGGATTGGCGCCTGGGGATTAACAGAACCCAATACCGGCAGCGATGCGGGTAATATGAAAACAGTAGCCGTTAGAGAAGGGAATGACTGGATATTAAACGGAACCAAAAGCTGGATCACACATGGCAAAAGCGGCGATATAGCCGTAGTGATCTGCAGAACCGGAGAACCCAGAACCAGTGGTAATTCTACTGCTTTTGTGGTGGAGAGAGGAACGCCTGGTTTTTCAGCCGGAAAAAAAGAAAACAAGCTGGGTATGCGAGCGAGCGAAACGGCGGAAATGATTTTTGAAAACTGTCGTTTATCCGATGAAAACAGGTTGGGAGCAGTAGGAGATGGTTTTAGGCAGGCTATGAAAATACTCGATGGGGGAAGGATATCCATCGCAGCCCTGTCGCTCGGCATTGCAAAAGGTGCTTATGAAGCGGCTGTTCAATACTCAAAAGAAAGATACCAGTTCGATCAGCCCATCTGTAATTTCCAGGGAATCAGCTTCAAACTGGCCGATATGGCTACAGAGATTATGGCGGCCGAATTATTGATCTGGCAGGCCTGCGACCTCAAAAACAGAGGCCAAAAAGTAACCAAGGAAGGTGCCATGGCCAAGTATTATGCCAGTGAAGTGGCTGTAAAAACGGCCACGGAAGCCATCCAGGTTTTTGGCGGATATGGCTATACAAAAGATTTTCCGGTAGAAAAGTTCTATCGTGACGCAAAATTGTGTACTATTGGAGAAGGAACTTCAGAGATCCAGAAATTGGTGATCTCAAGAGAGGTTCTCCATACATAGTCTCTTTTCGATTGCTTGCTTATATCAAAGTCCCGCCAACTGGCGGGACTTTTTTTATAAACACCCCCCCAAAAAAAACTTATACGGTAGGAGCCGTTCCTGATGGTATAACTGGCTGATACCAGTTGATACGTCTGCTTGAGTACATCACCATAGCGAGTATGATAAACAAACCAATACTACCAACCAGTAAAGCAGTATCTTCTAAACGCAACAGGATAAAAATAAAACCATATAAAAGAGATAACAGCAAGGTAAAATAAGCAGCTGTTTTTGCCTGCTGAAAATGGCTGTGTACATAAACGGTAATCAGTAAAATAGTAGCTGAAGCAGCAATAAAATAAGCCAGATCGAAAGAAGCAATTTCGCTAATGGAAAGTAATAAGGTATAGAAGATGATCAGTGCAATGCCCACCAATACATATTGTACCGGATGAACAGGTTTTTTCTGCATGATTTCCATGATAAAGAAAAGTGCGAAACTCAGACTAATTAACAGGATGGCGTATTTGCTGCAACGTTCTGTTTGTGCATATTCATTACCCGGCTGTAAGAGACTTACACCAAAAGCAAGTGAGGTGTTGATGTTTTTGGCATTGGTAACCAAAGTGCTGAAGGGGAGATTGGCTTTATTAAAAGACCAGCTAGCGGAGAAACCGTTTTTGTTGACCTTCCGGCTGGTAGGAATAGTATGGCCATCAAAAGACGGACTGATCCATTTCGATTGCAGGTTAAACTGACTATTACCTGCCAGCGGCATAAAATGTAATTGTCCGCTACCACGTAATGCCACATTAGTATTGAAGGCAAGACTGGTACCCATATCAGTTGCAGTAAGTGGGATATTTATAGACAGACCGTTGCTGTCGATATCGGAACTGGGCAGACCCGGTAAAAGGCTGTATGTTGCTTTATTGAAATTCACATCAATTTTCTGCTCAATACCCTTAAAATCGCTGATACCCATGCATAATTTAATTTCGTTCCACTGAACCTGATTGGTACTGATGTCTTTTGGTATTTGTAGCTGAAAGCTGCCAGTGCCCGAAACCTGGGTTTTGTATAACAGTACTTTGTAGATAGAACGTTTTCTTTCTTCTGTATCAATATTGCCAGTGATCGAAAGCTGCTCGGGCAGGATAAAAAAATAGCCTGAAGATGAAAAAGGTTTTCCATCTGAACCGATGACTGTTTTTTTATAAGGCACATACAAATAGGGTCCCGATACAGTTTGAGGCGCAGCCCATTTGCTGCTCACATCTTTTTCTACTGTTGCTCTTCTGGTGGCTCTTTCACTGACCAGATTGGAAACAAAAATCATGGGAATAAGCATTACCATAATGAGAATGCCGGTTACAATGGCTTTGTAGAGAATTTTATTATTCCCTGTTAAAGCTGGTGTTGGGTTGTCGTTTGAACTGTACATACTAGATTGATTTGAATATGGAGTGAAAAAATTATTTTGAAGAAATGGATATTGAATAACCAGTGCCGTCAAACCTGCGAAACTTAATCCAATGAAAAGACCGATGCACATGAGAATATCATATGGGTTAGGCTCATATCGTAGAAATTTTGTAGCAAAAAAAAGAGTATAGAGAATAGCTATAATAACATTGATGAATGCAATGCAGTAGGTTTTGGTTCTGCTGGATCGTTCTAACCTGTTGATAGCTGGTAAGACGACCAGATAAATAAGAAAGACCGGAATACTTAGTAATAAAGACACAATGAGAATAATCACGGCCCTAAAGAAGATATCAGCTATGGCAAAACCAGATTCGATAAGAAAGTAAATGTTGGCCACTACATCAAACAACAATACTGTTGTGAGCCATAACCTAAAACTGGAAGGGATAATATTAGTCATTTAAAAGTACTTTGTATTTCAAAGTGAATAGGTAAAAAAATTTAGTGGATGCCCTTAATCATTTTTTCCAGTGCTTCCAGGTGACTTTTAAATGCTTTTTCACCGGCTTTGGTAACTGCATAGGTGGTATTGGTTTTGCGTCCAATAAATCCTTTATTCACTTTGATATAATTGTTTTCTTCGAGGGTTTTCAAATGACTGGCCAGGTTGCCATCGGTAACCTGTATCAGTTCTTTCAGTTCATTAAAGTTTACTTCATCATTCACCATCACGGCACTCATGATACCCAGCCTGATCCGGCTGTCGAAAACTTTATTCAGGTGTTCAATCGGGTTGTTCATACGCGTTCATATTTCCACCACATCAGTGCGCCGTATAAAATGTGTAATACGCCAAAACCAATGGCCCAGGCAATAAGCCCGTAACCAATAAACCATAAATTAATCAGTCCCAGTATAATTTCACAAATGCCCAGCCACCTGATTTCAGAAACGGTGTATTTACTGCCATTGAGTAGAGCCAGTCCATAAAAAATCAAACAGGAAGGGGCAATCAATCCAATCAGTTCCAGTTCCAGTAAACGATAGGTAACAAATGCACCTGCAATCAGGGGAATAGCAGTATTCAGCATCAGTCTTTTTGCGGTACTGCCCCACATGGAACTGTTTGTTTTTTTACTTCTTAACCAGGTAAAAAGAAGTGCCAATAGCAAAGCGGAGAGAAAGGTAAGGATACCCGTATTAACCAGGAGCCGCTGTACATTGGTTTCAGGATAAACCTGGAAATTACTGTCTGTCTGCAGCTTTTCTCTTACGGCAAGCCATACCGGCCATATATAAATGGTAGCGGCCAGTGCACATAAACCTGCACCCACGCCACTCAATCCGCTTAAACTGATGAAACGACTGCTCCTGTTCATCATATCTTTGATGTCGTGCAGGGCTTCAATATGTTTTTGCTCCTCTTTCATAAAAGCACTTTGAGATTCAAAGTAACCATTGAATTTTCATATTTCCAAGTGTTTGCAGAAAAATTATTGTTAATGCATCATTATCGCTGCGGCTATCTTACCTAATCAGCTTCCGGTAATTTGGGATCGCGTAATTCTACCGGTTTGCGGTAAGTTTTACGCACACGCATATTCAGTAACTCTACAATAAAAGAAAATGCCATGGCGAAATACACATAATTTTTCAAGTGCAGTTTATGGGCATTCACACTGTCCCATCCTTCTACAATCAGTACAAAACCAATCATTACCAGGAAGGAGAGTGCCAGCATTTTTAAAGTAGGATGTTTATGAATGAAACTGGAGATATTGGAGCTGAATAAAAACATCACAATCATAGCCACTACCACTGCTGCAATCATAATTTCAATATGTTTGGCAGTTCCACCAGCAGTAATGATACTGTCGAAACTGAATACCATATCAATCAGCATGATCTGAAAAATAGCATTACCGAAATTGAGTTTCTTGGTTGATTTTCCCACTGCTTCATCTGCTTCCCCTTCCAGTTTATGGTGTATTTCTCTTACGGTTTTATATAAGAGGAATAAACCACCTGCCAGCATTACCAGGCTCGCAATATCGAAATCCTTACCCCATGCACTTACCACAGGTTTACCTTTCTGTGCCAGTAACCAGCCCAGTCCAAACAATAGTATAACCCGGGTACTCATACCCATGATCATCCAGAGCAGCCGGGCTTTTTTCTGCTGTGTTTTCTCCATTCGGTTCATGATAATGCTGACAAAAATTACATTATCAATACCCAGTACAATTTCAAGAATTACGAGAATCAGAAAACTGATCAGGCTCTCAGAAGTAAATAAGTGTTCCATATAATCGGCTTATGCTTGAACTAAATTTTTGCAAATATTTTTTACGATAGAAGGTCCTTCATAAATAAATCCTGTCCAGACCTGCACAAGTGTGGCCCCTGCATTTATTTTTTCTGCGGCATCGGCACCGGTAAAAATACCGCCACTGGCAATAATCGGAATGTTACCATCAGTTCCTTTTGATAAATACCGTACTACTTCAGTTGATCTTTCTCTCACAGGTTTACCACTTAAACCGCCTGCACCAATATTAGTAATGGTTGGCGTTGCGGTGGCCAATCCTTCCCGGCTGATGGTGGTATTGGTGGCTACCAAACCATCGAGTTTTACTTCAGCAGAAAGTGAAATAATATCATCTAATTGTTCCTGTGTAAGATCGGGTGCAATCTTCAGTAAAATAGGCTTGGGTTTATTTTTACGCTGGTTACTGTTTTGCAGCACATCGAAAATTTGCGTGAGTGAATCTTTATCCTGCAGGGCCCTTAAACCAGGTGTATTGGGTGAACTCACATTCACCACAAAATAATCTACATGATCAAACAGTTCCTCAAAACAAATACTGTAGTCTTTCCAGGCATCTTCATTCGGGGTAATTTTATTCTTCCCGATATTTCCTCCGACGATCAATGTTGAATTTTCTTTTTTCCTCGCGGCCAGTCTACCGGCAACTGCTTTCACACCATTGTTATTAAAACCCATCCGGTTAATCAGTGCTTTATCCGCCGGCAGCCGAAATAAGCGGGGTTTGTCATTACCGGGTTGGGGCAGGGGAGTCACGGTGCCAATCTCCACAAATCCAAATCCCAATGCTTCCAGCTCATTCAGGTAAAGTGCGTTTTTATCGAAACCGGCACCCAGTCCAACAGGATTGCTAAAATGCAAACCAAAAACCTCTTTTTGCAAGGCGGAATCCTTGCAGGCGAAACTGCTGCTGATCAGTTTTTTAACGGGGGCAAATGAACAGGCCGACCGTAACAGATCCATCGAAAAATAGTGAACATCTTCAGGGGGAAAACAGAAGAGTAATTGTCTGATAAGCGGGTAAATCATGGTGCTGCGAAGATAAGGGGCATTTGGCGACCCGCCGAATGAGGGTTGGGTTCCGTTAAATTTGGTTGCATAAACAACTTTTTTAAAAAAATCCTTACATTTGATAGGTAAAACCAAGATTATGCAGGAAGCATATATAGTAGCCGGTTACAGAACCGCAGTAGCCAAAAGTAAACGTGGCGGATTTCGTTTTTTTCGCCCCGATGACCTGGCTGTAGAAGTAATCAAAGGCTTGATGGCAAGCGTTCCACAGTTAGAAGCAAAAAGAGTGGATGACGTGATAGTTGGTAATGCCGTTCCGGAAGCGGAGCAGGGCTTGCAGTTTGGTCGTATTATTTCTGCACGAGCATTGGGTATCGATGTGGCAGGTTTTACCATTAACCGTTACTGTGCAAGCGGACTTGAAAGTATTGCTTTGGCCACGGCCAAAATAAGAACGGGTATGGCAGACTGTATTATTGCCGGAGGAACAGAAAGCATGAGTCTGGTACCCACAGCCGGATGGAAAACGGTTCCGGCTTATTCTATTGCCAAAGAAGAACCCGATTATTACCTGAGTATGGGGCTTACTGCGGAAGCGGTGGCCAAAGAATTTAAAGTGAGCCGCGAAGACCAGGACCAGTTTGCTTATCAGTCGCACCAGAAAGCGATGAAAGCAATAGAGAATGGTTATTTCAAATCTGGTATCCTGCCTATCACAGTAGAAGAAACCTACCTGAATGAAAAAGGAAAGAAAGCTGTTCGTTCTTATGTAGTAGATACCGATGAGGGCGTAAGGGCCGATACCAGTGTAGAAGCACTGGCTAAACTAAAACCGGCTTTTGCCCTGGGTGGATCTGTTACTGCCGGTAATTCTTCTCAAACAAGTGACGGTGCTGCTTTTGTTATCGTAATGAGTGAAAGAATGGTGGTAGAACTTGGATTACAACCCATTGGCCGTTTGGTGAACTGTGCTTCTGCAGGTGTACATCCACGTATCATGGGCATTGGTCCGGTGGCTGCTATTCCAAAAGTATTGAAACAGGCATCGATGAATTTGAATGATATTGACCTGATTGAATTGAATGAGGCATTTGCTTCACAGTCGCTTGCAGTTATCAGGGAACTGGGGTTGAATCCTGATATCGTTAACATCAATGGTGGCGCCATTGCATTGGGGCATCCATTGGGTTGTACGGGTTGTAAACTCACAGTTCAGCTGTTAAGCGATATGAAAAGGCTGAATAAAAAATATGGCATGGTTACAGCCTGTGTAGGTGGCGGCCAGGGTATTGCAGGAATCATTGAGCGCATGTAACATAGCTTATAGCAGATAGTTCATGGTTCATAGCTGGTGGTATAGGCTAATTATTTTCATAATATACCATTAGCTATGAACTATAAGCTATCCTGCTATCTGCTTTCCTCAATAAATTCTCCTCTTCCATTCATCATACCTTTTCTCTCTCTGAATAATCCTGATACATTACTGGCATTTCTGCCGGCCATGGCTGCGATGTCTTTTTTATTGGCTTCATAGCCAGGCCCTCTGGCCAATAAACCACTGAGTACTGAACGGTTAGAATGGGCTCTGCTGGCTACAATTCTTTTGCGGTATAATTGGTCGCCTTGAATAACTGTAATATCTGTGTTGAAGAAAACAGAATAGTAGGCGGTTTTATTGGTACTGCCATCATTGTTTTTGGTACGAACAATTTCATCCTGACTAAACCCACCTTCATAGTTTTGTAGAATAATGAAAATATTGGCCTTGTATTTATTTGCCAGTTTCAATCTCACAGCATCATCGTTTTGTAGCAACTTGTTTTTTTCTTCACTGGTTAAACTGGTATCGCTAAATGTGGTTACCTGTAAATCCTTTTTTAGCAGGTCTGGTAAGTTCGAGAGATAAATGTTTTTGATGTTGGTTACTACGGCTTCTCTTTTTTTGGTAATGGCAAGTCCAGGTGTATACACATCACCTGCATCAATAATGACGATCGATTTTGAATAATCCTGTATCGGAATTTCGGCTGGTAGGGTTTTTTGTGTAAATGAAAGGCTTTTACAGCCTGCAAACGCAAGACTAATCATTAGTACAGTGAGGCTTACAAAAGAAATTTTTTTCATGCAGCTAATATTTCATCGCAAAGATAAGAAGCTATAAAACCGTCAGTAGGTGAATTATATGTGATTAACAGCATTTAACAATAAGCGGTCTGTATTATGGATAATTACGTAGAAACTGACAAAAAGCAACTGCGACCCTGACCAATGTCATACTTTTTGCGCATGGTTCTTGATAGGTTTACCACATAAATATGTGATATGAAAAAGATACTTGTCCCAACCGATTTTTCTGCAGCGGCAAAAAATGCCAGTCTTTATGCTTTTAAACTGGCAGAACAGTTAAAAGCAGATGAAATAATCCTCTACCATGCTTATGAAGCGCCTGTAAATATAGATCCCATGGTGCCTACTATGGTGATGCCCGATATTGATGCCTTAAAAGAAAGCAGTGAAAAAGCATTGGAACATTTTAAATCTGTTATTTGTCCGTTCTGTGCATCAACGATTAAAGTAAGTACGCTGGCCAGGTACGATCACCTGGGAAATGGGCTGGATGAAATTTGCAAAGAAACTGGTGCTGGACTAATAGTATTGGGTATTACCGGTGGTAACCTGCTGGAAGAAAAAATAATCGGCAGTAATGCATTGAATGTGGCTAAAAATGGAACAGTACCCGTAATCATTGTACCACCCAAAGCCATTTATACCAAAGTGGAAGAAGTGATGCTGGTTTGTGATTTTAATAAAGTAGTGGAAACAACACCGGTACAACCTATACAGCAAATACTGGATGCTACCAGTGCTAAACTTTTCGTTTTGCATGTAGACAAAGAAAACAAAAACTGGTCGCCTGATACACCATTCGAAAGCCTGATGCTGGATACCTTGTTACAGGGTTACGCACCTCAGTATCATTTTGAAAACAATAATAATTTTGTAGAAGCAGTGAATATTGTAGCACAGGAAAAAATGATTGACCTGATTATTACCATTCCTAAAAAGCATGGATTGTTTGAAGGTCTGTTTCATGCCAGTGCAACAAAGAAATTGGCCTATCATAGTCATGTGCCTATTATGGTGATACATGAATAGAATTGCCACTTTTTTTAGTGGATAAAGTTTGAGTTCATGACTTAGATTGTTTTAATCTGCTCAATCTTTCTTTCAATGATATCAATCCCTTTAAAAAAGGGGAATAATTCAGGGTTAATCCATCCTGTCAGATCATATATTTTAGTTCTGATGTTTAATGCATAAGTACAATCAATGTTTCTGCCTGCAAAACATAACGGCTCACAATGATTTACCCTGTTCCTGAAATTTTTTATTGCATGTAATTTGTCGAGGATACTTGCCCTGTTTTCTTTGGATGGCTTATGAGGGAATAGGTGTATAGATTGTCCACCTATTAATGAGTAATGATGCGATAGAAAAAAGGCTAACCAAAATCCGAAAGTCTGATCCGATATAATTTTGCCACTTGTTACAGTAATACCCTTACGGATTAGATTTACTTCTGTTCTTTCAATGCATGTCTTCAGGTAGTAATGAGAATTTTTTAATGAATGGTGTTTCATGAAACCAGTCTTCTGATAAATAATCCAGTCAGGATCAGCAAAATGAGCAGTTAATACGGTATGTATACTGTTTCTTAAAATCACTTCAAATTGACTCAACACAGGGTGGAACGCCTGGGCCAAACGGATATTGGCAGTGTACAATTGTCTTGCCCTGCTTTTATCATAGTCAGTTGCCATTAGGTAACGGGCGTATCGGGGAGTGGACAAATATTTGTCCCTAAGCTCAAACTTCATGTTTGTTTCTTTGATAAAACTGTAATAGTTTTGTAGTAGACAGACTTGGTAAAGCCTCTTCCTTTCGTAGAAACGTAATCAAGTAAAGATTTTAAGGGAACCTTTAATACAGGTTCCTTTTTTGTTTGCTATATAACAAACATCTTCTTTACTTGAAAAACTGTGGTAGTCTGAAATTACGCAATTCTGTAACAGATTTGCATTTGTAGAAAAGAATCTATTTTACTTCAGTAATTCGAAATTTTTAAACGACTCCCCTTCTCCCTTTCTCTTTGTGAAAGAGAACTATTGATAATTTTTAGTGTACTTTTTCTAAGTGTTTTTAACAAAGAGAAAGGGAGAAGGGGAGTTGTCTTGAAATTGAAAGCTGTTAGTTTAAATACTTCCCTACAATCGGCACCCTTCTTCCCACCCCAAATGCTTTTGGAGAAATGCGGATGATGGGACAGAACTGGTTTCGTTTGTACTCATTGTTGTTCACCATTTTTAATGTGCGGTCAACGAGTGCGGCATCATAACCCAACGCTTTTATTTCTCCCGGTCCCATTCTTTTTTCAATGTATTGATAAAGTACCTGATCGAGCAAACTGTAATCGGGTAAGCTATCGCTGTCTTTCTGGTTGGGTCTTAGTTCAGCACTGGGTGCTTTGCTGATGATATTTTCAGGGATGATTGCTTTTTCCCTGTTGATGAATTGTGCCAGTGCATACACCTGTAATTTATAACAATCGCCGAGTACACCCAATCCACCCGCCATATCGCCATACAAAGTACCATATCCGGTAGCCAGTTCACTTTTATTAGAAGTGTTTAACAAGATATAACCGAATTTATTGGCAATGGCCATCAGCAGATTACCTCTTGTTCTGCTCTGGATATTTTCTTCTGCAAGCGAAAAGGGGAGCCCATTAAATACAGGTTCCAATGTATGCGTAAAGGCATTGAATACTTCATCAATACGGATGATATCATAAGGATTGCCAAGGTTTTTGCTCAATGCAACTGCATCATTCACAGAGTGATCGGTTGAATAGGGCGATGGCATTAAAATAGCCCTCACGTTTGCTGCACCCAAAGCATCGCAGGCAATGGCTAAGGTAACAGCAGAATCTATTCCACCCGATGAACCAAGGATGGCTTTGCTGAAACCCATTTTTGAGAAATAATCACGGACGCCCATGATAAGTGCATCATATACCTGCACAATATTCAATGCAGGTTCTAATGTGGTAGGATTAAGTTCTTTATCGGGCACACGACTCGCAGGTTCCAGTATGGGTGCCTGTATGCTGCCATCATCATTCAGTTCAACCGTTACCATGCCTTCCTCAAACATGGGCAATGCGGCACAGAGATTGGCATCTTTATCAAATACCAGAGATGCCCCGTCAAATACAATTTCTGTCTGACTGCCCACGGCATTACAATAAAACATTGGAATCTTGTATTTCTGCACATTCGCTTTGATAACAGATTTACGGTCTTCATCATGCGTATAATCAAAAGGAGAGGCACTGATGTTCAGCATCAGGTCGGGTGATTGTTCCATCAGTTGATCCATCGGGCAAATTCTGTATAGTGGATTGTCGCCAAGGTTCCAGATGTCTTCACAAATGGTAATGGCTAATTTTTTTCCTTTGAAGGGAACGATATTCCATTCATAAGCCGGTTCAAAATAACGGTACTCATCAAACACATCGTAAGTTGGTAACAGTGTTTTATGAATCTCCGCCTTTATTTCTTTTTCATACAGGAAAAAAGCAGCGTTAAACAAATCTTTTCCTTTCCTGATATTGTTACGGGCGGGTGAACCAATCAGCACCGCAATTGTGTCGGCATGTTCGCGAATCAGATCTATTGCCTCATAACATTTATTGATAAAGTCATTGAATTCCACAAAGTCCCTGGCAGGATAGCCACATACGCTCATTTCACTGAACATGATGATATCGGCGCCGGCGGCTTTAGCTTCCTGGATGGCACTGATGATTTTGGCTGTATTGGCTTCAAAGTTCCCGATATGATAATTCTGCTGTGCGATACTGATCTTCATACAAACACCTGTTTAATAAGCTTCGCTGCAAAGTTCTGTAACTTTTGCATAGGTTTTACAGGGTTCTTTGATTTGACTCAGGGTTTTATCAGCATCTTTGCAGAAACCAGCTCAATATGAACCGATGGTATGCGGTATTGTTGATAATGATCAGTTTTTCCTGTAGTCATAAACGGAATATTCCCGATGTATCGGGTATGAATGTACCAATGAGCCTGCAGCGTTTCGAAAAATCTTTTTTTGCTCTCGATACAACCAGTTTCGATGCATCATTACAGGAACTTACCGACGCATACCATGGTTTTACACAGGATTTTTTGTTCAATATTCTTGGTAGTTCGACCAGCACCGTTACTCAGGATATTCCTTTTTTTATTCGTACTTACCAGTCAATTGCCAAAGACATATCAACACAGTTTCCCGATCTCACCAAAGAAGTAAATGAGGTGCAGCAGGGACTCCGTTTTGTGAAACATTATTTTCCTGATTATCGACTCCCTGAAAAACTGATCACTTTTATTGGCCCATTGAACAGTTATGGAAGTATTATTACACCAGATGGACTGGGTGTAGGTCTTCAATTATATTTAGGCAGTCAACATCCTTTATACCTGAGTGAGGAGGGACAGCAATTATATCCGCGATACATTTCAAGAAGATTTGACAGGCTTTATATTCCGGTGAATGCCATCAAAAATGTGATCGATGATCTGTATCCACCGATGTATGCAGATAAACCACTGATTGAGCAAATGATAGAAGCCGGTAAACGATTGTACTTACTGGATCAGCTGATGCCTTATGCAGCAGACACGCTTAAAACAGGTTATACAAAGCAGCAATTGGATGGCTGTATTGAAAATGAAAAAAATATATGGAGCTTTTTTATACAGAATAACCTGCTCTACATAATTGATCCGGAAATGATACGTGATTATATGACCGATGCACCCAATACGCCCACATTAGGTGAAGCATCTCCTGGTTTTATTGGTCAGTTTGTAGGCTGGCAGATTGTAAAAAAATGGATGTCGCAACAGAAAGATGCAGGAAACATGAAAATGCTGATGGAAGCGTCGCCTAAAAAAATATTTGAAGAAGCGAAATATAAACCCTGATAGGGGTTAATTCATTTTTGAAGGAACAATCATATCAAAAGAGGGAATATTTACCTCAAACAGTTGTTTGGTATGCTGGTTTTCCATTTGGTAAGTACCATGCATTTTACCCATTTCAGTGCGCAGGTTACAGCCGCTTACATATTGATAGTGTTCTCCCGGTTGTAATACAGGCTGAATACCTACCACACCCTCCCCCTCTACTTCCCGGTGTTCCCCATTGCTGTCGAAAATATGCCAGTGACGGCGCAGTAATTTGATGGTAAAATTATTGTGGTTGTCAATGGTAATCCTGTAGGCAAACATATACTCACCATTCAGCGGGTTGCTGTAGTCAGACTGGAAAAAAGTCTCCACACTGATTTCTACCCCTTCTGAAATTTTGGATACCATATGGTTGGTTTGAATAGGGTAAAAATAGGGAAAAAGCCGATAGGTTATAGCTTATAGTTCATGGTGAATAGCAGATAGCCATAAAATGACTATTTACCACAAGCTATGAACCATCAGCCCCCTTTTTTAACACTAAAAATACCTTCCATCCCTTACCTTCGCAGCACTTTAAAAAAGAGTAATTATGACAAGGATTGCCGTAGCAAAAGGGGATGGAATCGGTCCAGAGATTATGGACGCCGTTTTATCGGTTTTTACCGCCGCCAAAGTGCCTTTGGAATACGATTTTGTGGATATGGGTAAGTGGGTATTCGATAAAGGCTACAGCAATGGTATGACCCCCGAGGCGCAACAGCGTATTGAGTCGCTGGGTATTCTTTTTAAAGGCCCAATGGAAACCCCCAAAGGAAAAGGCGTAAAAAGTGTAAACGTAACCGCCCGTAAAACCTGGAATACTTATGCCAATAAACGCACATTTCAGACCCTGCATGGGGTAGATACTGTGTTCAGTAAAGCGGGTATTCCTATTGATATTACCATTGTCAGAGAGAATATTGAAGATACTTATGGCGGAATTGAGCATATGCTTACCCATGATGTGGCACTCAGCAGAAGATTTATTACCCGTCCGGGTAGTTTGCAGGTGATCAAATATGCCTTTGAAATGGCCAAAAAGAAAGGGGCCAAAAGAATCACCTGCGGACACAAAGCCAATATCATGAAAATTACCGACGGATTGTTCCTGGAAGTGTTTTATGAAGTGGCCAAAGAATACCCCGAGTTAAAAGCAGATGATGTAATTGTGGATGATCTCTGTATGAAACTGGTTAGTAAACCTGATTTATTTGATGTGGTGGTACTAACCAACCTGCAGGGTGATATTGTAAGTGACCTTTGTGCAGGACTTGTTGGCGGACTTGGTTTTGCGCCCTCGGCTAATATCGGCGATCATATCTCCATTTTTGAAGCCGTACATGGAACAGCACCGGATATTGCCGGAAAAAATATAGCCAATCCAACAGCCCTGCTATTGAGTGGTATTGGTATGTTAAGACATTTGGGATTGATGGAAACAGCAGCTATGATTGAGAATGCATTATTGTTTACACTGGAAAGTGGTATACATACAGGCGATTTCGGTGATAAAGGAACTCCATCGGTTAATACCACACAATTTACAGAGGCGATCATCGGTAATTTTGGAAAATTGCCGGTACACAATCCTAAACCCATACTGGCAGATCAGCCCATAACACCTACTGTGTTTAAGCTGGAAAAAAATCCGATGCTGGAGACTGTTGAATCAAATGCTGAAAAGATTGTTGGGGTAGATATGTTTATAGAAAGTAATGAACAGCCGCATTTAGTAGCCGAAAAATGCCTGAAACATACCCTTGATCTTTTCAAACTGGTTACTATCAGTAACAGGGGAACGCAGGTATGGCCAAAGGGATCTGTATTTACCAACCTTGTTAACCAGTACAGGTGTCGTTTTGAAAGTGTGGAAGAGATAGCCTTAACCCAGGTAGATATACTGGAACTCTATAAAAGACTATCGGCCGACTTTAAAATCTGTTCAACGGAATTACTGAATGCCTGGGGTGATAAAAAAGCCTATAGCCTGGCGCAGGGTCAATAGTATCTATCGGTAATATATCGGCAAAATCCAAAATAAGGGTTAAAAAGGGGGGCTTGTAGCTTGTGCTTGAAGCTTGCCGCTTTTTTCCTAATTTCACGGCTCAAACAAAAGCGCAATCGAAACCATATGGCAGAAGTGATTTTAATGCCCCGACTGAGTGATACCATGACAGAAGGTGTTATTGCCGCCTGGCATAAAAACGTGGGTGATGCAGTTAAGAAAGGTGATCTCCTCGCAGAAATAGAAACAGATAAAGCCACCATGGAGCTGGAAAGCTACCAGGATGGAATTTTATTACATATAGGTACACCTAAAGGGGGCAAATTACAAGTAAATGACCTACTGGCCATTTTTGGAAAAGCAGGTGAAGATATTTCAGCATTACTGGCACAGCATGCCGGTGGTGCTGCCCCTGCTCCAGCCGCAGCAGCAGTTGCTGCTCCAGCACCCGCTCCAGAAGTTCCTGCTGCTGCTTCAACAACATCCGTTGATGCCTCCAATATGGAAGAAGTAGTATTAATGCCCCGCTTGAGCGATACTATGACGGAAGGGGTTATTGCCGGATGGCATAAAAATGTGGGCGATACCGTTAAAAAAGGAGAAGTGCTGGCCGATATCGAAACAGATAAAGCCACCATGGAACTGGAAAGTTATAAAGATGGTGTTCTGTTATACCAGGGAGCCAAAGCCGGTGAAAAAATTCAGGTGAACGACCTGCTTTGTATCATCGGTAAACCCGGACTCGATATAGATGCCATTGTTCAATCAGTAAAAGCAGGTTCCGGTCAAACGGCAGCTACTGCTGCTGCACCTGTAGCACCTGCATCCGCCAGCCCGGCACCAGCCGCGGTTGCTGCTGCAACAGAAGTGATCAATGAAGGAAGGATACTGGCATCACCATTGGCTAAAAAAATTGCGGGTGAAAAAGGTATCGATCTTCGTTATGTAAAAGGTTCTGGTGATAATGGACGTATCACTAAAAATGATGTAGATGCATATGTGCCTGCAGCTGCAGCACCAGCGGCATCTGCTCCAAAAGCAGCTTCAGCTACTGCCACAGCCCCTGCCGGTCAGGTTAGCTTTGAAGATGTGCCCGTATCGCAGATGCGTAAAACCATTGCACGTCGTTTGAGTGAGAGTCTGTTTACTGCACCGCATTTCTACCTCACTATGAGTATCGATATGGATGCTGCAGTGGCGGCTCGTGGAAAAATCAATGAAGTGGCTCCGGTGAAAATAAGTTTCAATGACATGGTGCTGAAAGCAACTGCACTGGCATTAAAACAACACCCTAAAGTAAACAGCAGCTGGCTGGGAGATACCATCCGTTACAATCACCACATCAATATCGGCGTAGCTGTTGCAGTGGAAGACGGATTACTCGTTCCGGTAGTTCGCTTTGCTGATACTAAATCACTGAGCCAGATTGGTGCGGAAGTAAAAGAATACGCACAGAAAGCAAAAGATAAAAAATTACAACCCGCCGATTGGGAAGGAAGCACATTTACTATTTCTAACCTCGGTATGTTTGGTATTGATCAGTTTACTGCTATTATCAATCCTCCTGATTCCTGCATTCTTGCTGTGGGCGGCATTTCACAGGTGCCGGTTGTTAAAAACGGACAGGTAGTACCCGGTAATATCATGAAAGTAACCCTTAGCTGCGACCATCGTTCTGTAGACGGTGCCACCGGGGCAGCCTTCCTGCAAACACTGAAATCATTGCTGGAAGAGCCTTTGCGTATGCTCGTTTAAGAAGTCAAAATTAAAAAGTAAAAAATCAAAAAGAAGTTGTCTAATAAAAAAACTCGTCAGTATTGACGAGTTTTTTTTGAGTTTTTACTTTTGAATTTTGCTTTTCAATTATTCCCAGTCGCAGCCTATGGGCGCTCCCGGTGCAATTTCCCTGTGTTGAGGCAGTTCAATGTCTTTGGGTTTTTCGATGCGCTCTATGGCATAGATATAATGCGGGCGTAATACGGGATTGAGAGCAGCCTGTTGTTTGGCATAGGTCTTTATACCGTTCAGGCGATCGAAACAAATAGATTTTACCTGGTAGTTGGCGGTATTATCCTGGCTGAGTGCGAGGAGCCAGGTGAGTACAATTTGTTGTGTCTGTGCCTGTACCTGTGCTTTTAATCCATCCTGCTTTTTACCCATCCATGTTTTTTTAATGATGGCATCAAGCACATCACTCCATCCAATGGTGCCGGCCTGTGCCTTGAATTGTTCAAGCCTATTGGCCCTTTCTGCATTGAATAAAAAGCCCAGTTCGAAATGTGCCAGCGCTTCAGCAGCGGACATCGGATCGAAACTCATACCGGTACGTTTAGCGAATGTTTCACCTACGCCATAATATCCGGGTGGGCGGGGTGGAATGAGCATACTGATGCGGTCGGGTAAAGTAAGTACTTCAGGATTCAGGCAATCCAATGCCGCCTGTAACGCTTTTTGCTGAACGGCATTATCAAGCACCTGCGGTTTTTGCTGGGCATCACCACGTACATTATAACTGTAGTTCATGCCACCAATCAACTTACAAACTGCTTCTACCTGGTAACGATGATAATTATAAACCGGTACCAATACATCTTCCAGTCTTGACATGGGTACCGATTCCTGAATGGCTTTTTCCGAGAATTGGTCCAGCGCTTTTTGCCGAACCTGTAATACAGATTTTAATTCATCAGTGACGTCTTTACCATTATCCCATAAATGGGCATAGGGATGAAGTCCGCCGGCAGCGCGGGCATCAGCATCTGCTATAAATAATAATCCCTTTTTGGTATTCTCTTCCAATATTTTTTTCAACCCTTCCTCTTCATTCATATTAGCGGGGAAATCCTGGTAACCGTAAGTGATGGCGCGTTTGTCCCATTCACCAATTTCGTTGGTATATACTTTACTGAAATCTATTTCTCCTTTACTGTTTACAAAAATATTGGGATGCGGATAATCCATTACCGAACCGCGGTCATTAAAGCTGGATGCATAATTATGCTGCAGACCCAGTGTATGCCCTATTTCATGAGCCGATAACTGGCGTAAGCGTTGTAAAGCAGCTTCACGCATGGTGGCCGGAACAGGTTTGCCAGTTTCATACGGGGATAATAATCCTGTAAAAATCAGGTGGTCCTGACGCACACGTAAGGAGCCCAGTGTAACCTGTCCTTTAATAATTTCACCGGTTCTTGGGTCGGTCACAGAAGCACCATAGCTCCAGCCGCGGCTAGAACGGTGTACCCAGTTAATCATATTGTAACGGATATCCATCGGGTCGGCATCATCAGGTAATACTTTTACGATAAAGGCATTACGATAGCCGGCGGCTTCAAAAGCCTGGTTCCACCAACGGCCGCCTTCCAGTAGTGCCGAGCGAATGGGTTCAGGCGTACCGTTATCGAGATAATATACAATCGGTTCTACCGGATCGCTCACAGCTGCTGTAGGATCTTTCTTTTTGAGCCTGTGTCTGGAAATAAACATTTGCTCAATAGGCTCGGTAAAAGGGCTGCTGAAATCGAAATAGGAGATGCCAAAATAACCACTGCGAATATCCTGTTTACGTGGTTTGTATTGATTATCGGGTAATTGTACAAACGAGTGATGCATACGAACAGTAATGGCTTCGCTCGACGGGGTTACGGCATTTACATAACGACCGGCATCGCTCCCACCGGTGAAAGTAATACTCGCTTCAAACTCACTGTTTAAAGGGAAATTACGGGTATTGGGCAGAAAGATGGCTGAACGGGATTCATTAAAAGTATAAGTCCCCTGACGCATGGTACGGATCCTGTCGGCAACCCCATGTGCATCTCTCAGGAAAAAAGAAGTGGCATCTACCAGCACTTTATCGCCCTCATCTTCATCAATAGTAAAGCCTGCAATGGTAGACTGGGCAAAAGATTCCTGTACAGCTTCTTTTTCTTTTTCGTCATTCGATAGTGCGCGATACCGGTAATTGGGCTGAATCATCAGTAGTTTCTTCCCTACTTTATGAAAATAAACGATCCGGCTACTACCCAACTGACCGCGGTCGAGACCGATATCATTGGAGCCAAGACCGGCAGGAAGGGAATTTACGTATAAAAATTCCTGGTTCAGTTTATCAACCTGTAACCAGATTTTACCGGCATTCGCATCCCACCAGAAAGTGAAATAGCCATCATGCCTTTTCATGTTTTTTGTTTTGTCTGCAATTTTAGAAGACGGATTTTGTGCATGAATGCTGCTGATGAGCAAACAGAAAAATGCCAGTAACCAGTTACGCATGTAAGAAAGTTTTGGTGAGAAAGATAGTGGGCTGAACCCGTATAAAGATATTTTAAAAGAAGTCATACTGTTTCATATGCGGCAAATAAAAAATCCTGCTACTTATTCGGTAACAGGATTTGTATAGATGTTGTAAAAGTTGAATTAAGCGTTAAAAGGAATCTCTGGATTGCTTGGTGCCGGTGCTTCAGGAGCGGGTGCTGGAGCTGGAGCCGGAGCGGCAACAGGGGCCGGAGCTGGTTTAGCAACTGCTTTCTTTTTAGGTGCTGCTTTTTTCTTAGCGGCTGGTTTTTTGGCAGCAGGCTTTTTGGCTACTGGTTTTTTAGCGGCGGCCTTTTTTTTAGGTGCTGCTTTTTTGGCGGCTGCTTTTTTCTTTGGAGCGGCTTTCTTTTTAGGTGCTGCTTTTTTCTTAGCAGCGGCTTTTTTTACTGCTTTTTTAACAGCAGTTTTTTTCTTGGGAGCTGCTTTCTTTTTAGCGGCTGCCTTTTTTTGAGGAGCTGCTTTTTTGGCGGCTTTCTTTACTGCTTTCTTAGCAGGTTTTTTTGCAACTTTTTTAGGTGCTGCTTTTTTTGCGGCTTTCTTTTTAGCTTTTGCCATGATGGTATTAGTTTGTTGTTGTAAATGATGAAGTATGAAAGTTAGAAAATAATTTGTGAATTAAAATGAATAGTTCGTTTAAAAAATTTTCACGATGAATACACATTCTATTCTGCAACTTCTAAAAGACTCAGTTTTCCATCCATCGTGGCAGCCAATATCTTGTTGCGGCTAAGCATATTCACAGTATTCACCATCGAATTGTCGATCTTATACACCCATTTCTTTTCTCTTTTAACCGGATCAATAGCGTATACACGCCCACTTTTGGTACCGAATACAACAGTATTTTGCTTTTCAATCAGCATAGAAGGTACATGTTCATACCCAAAACCACAGTCAATCTTCCAGGCAACTGCCTGTTTTTCACGTGAAGTTGGAAAAGCCACCATATAATCATTCATGGTTTTTCCGTATACCCATTGTCCATTCTCTGATATACCAATCGATTCCCTTACGGTGGCTTCATTGTTTCTCCATAGGGTGGTGCCTGTATGCAGGTCAATAGCTGTAAGATAGCGGTCGGGTGCCACTATATACACTACATCATCCTTTACCACAGGAATACAGGCGGCTGGTGAAAAATTACGAACAGCAGATCCATTGTTCCATTTCCAGTTCAATTTCCCCGTTTTTATATCTAATGCGTAGAGGTGACGGTCCCAGGCGCCAAACAATACCTGATCCTGATGAATGATGGGTGTACTCATTACCGGTCCTTCCAGTGCTGCAAAACGCCAGATTTCTTTACCCGATTGCAGGTCTATCGCCCTGAAACAATGATCGCTGGCACCTATATAAACGATTCCATCTTTAATGAGGGGAGAACCTAGTATGGCTGCATTGGCCTTGTATTTCCAAAGTAGCTTGCCCCGGGTAACTTCAAAACAATACAGCAACCCATCGCCTGAACCTATTACCATTTGTTGCCCGGCAATGGCCGGAGAAGAAAAAACAGCACCTCCGGTTTGATAGTTCCATTTCTTTTTCCCCGTCTCTATATCAAGGGCCGTAATATTTCCGAGGCTGTTACCAAAGAAAACCAACCGGCCATTGCTGCCGGGAGTAGAAATTACATTGGCTTCTGAACTGTACGACCATTTTGGTTTAACCTGGGGGAAACTGTCATTCACAGCATAAGAAGGTCTTAAAGTAGCCGGACTTTTCTGGTAAGTATGTTTTTCAATCTTCAAACCTGTCCAGGATGCCAGCGTTTGCAAACCAGGTCTTCTTTCTGAGAAAAGGATGGAATCTGATCTTACATCAACCAGGTTATACCCGCCAATCTCAGCTTTGGCGCGAAGATTTGAACGACCCATCACAGCAGGAATACCTTCAAAATTCATGGCGCGGTTGGCATGACCATGGCCACACAAAGCAGCAATGGTATTTTTTTGTTTGAGGCGGTCAATGGCTTCATACCAGTTGTCTAAACCATTGTCTAATGGATAATGATTCAGGAAGATAATGGGCTGATCGGCAGCTGTTTTACCCAATTCTTTGTCGAGCCAGTTTACTGCATCGCGGGGTATATGACCGTCACTCATACGAACATAAGGTCCGGAGGCACAGCCAATGAAACGGATACCATTATAGGTGAAAACGAATTTATCGTATCCAAAAACTTCTGCAAAAGCAACACCTCCGCTTTCACTCCAGCCAGTATCGTGGTTGCCGGGTATGATATAGTAGGGCACTTTCAGTTCATCCAGTATGGCCCTGGCTTTTTTAATTTCTTCGGTAGTACCCAGTTCAGTAATATCGCCGGTCAGCACCACAAAAGCAATATCTGTCATCTGGTTAATATCTGCAACCGTTCTTCTCAGGTCTTCCTCAGCACTGCCGTTGGGAGAGCCGATATGGGTATCGGAAATAAACGCAAATCGAAAGGGTTTGATTTGGGCCTGTGTAGAAATGGTAAAACAAAGAAAAAGACAAGCAATAAAATATTTCATAGCCGAAAGGTACAGACTATAAAAAAAGAAAAGAAAGGGATGTCGTAATTTTAGTGTTATGGATGCAACCGCACAAGGCAAGTCTGTTAACATTGAAGGATTTGATGTTTATGGGCAGTTAATCATCTGGATAATATCTGTGTGTATCTTTTTTAAAATGGGGTTCGATATCGGGTTTTTAAAAAATGACGGATGGATATTAGCGGTATTCTACCATGCTGTGGGCCTGCTTGTTTTGGGAGCCTGGCAAACATACAGTTCTATTGTTTACTTGCTCCGGATACAAGGAAAAAATGCCGAAAGAACTTTTTTCCGGAATAATATTCTGACGGGTATTCTTCTCGTTATTTTATTCGCCATTATCGTATATGTATTGTCAAATATAGAAGATAGTAAAGCGAAGCAAATGGCAGGCACCAGCATCATTTGTGTGTATTTTCTGATCATTCATATTCTTTCTATACGCTATTGGTTACACATAAAAAAGCTATATTCATTACGGGATAAAAAATGATTTGACTGTTTACATTAATATTAAAGTATGTCATTCAATCAGACCTCATTCAAAAAAGCGGATATCGTGGTACAGTCAGCATTACTCGTTATCACTGGCTCTATCTGGTTTTTTGATTCCAATTTAGCTATGACGGGCTTTTTTCTGGGTATGGGTGGCTGGCAGTTACTCAGTATGGCCATTCATCTTATACAACGATGGAACCAGCAATTTCTGGCAAGAAGAATATATCACTACGCCATATTATCAATCGTACTCATCTTCCTTATGAGTCTTTTGTATGCGCCGGTCATGATATGGGTATTATACCTCTTGCTGTTTATTACGCCCTTACTTGCTTTTTATTACTTAGTAATTTGTTACCTGGAAGTATTCGGGAGAAAATGATATGAAAAAATCAATCTGGAGCAATGCAGATGTGTACGGACAAATTGCCGTTTGGCTATTATCGGTTATACCTTTTATTTATTTCTTTCCGGAAGCTTTACGAAAGAATGATTTTTACATGCTGATACTGGTGCATGGTTTAGGATTATTAATTATTGGTGTGTGGCAGATGGTGAGTACATTACTTAACTTATTATTAGCTACTGAGGAGCATAAAGGCTTTTTCAGAAAGAATATATGGGTGGGTTTGGTATTAGGCCTTGTATTTTTCTTCTGGGCTCATTATGGATATTTTAAAGTACCCTTACCACCTGCTGAATATAGGAATGGTTATTTTATTGGTGCTTATTTTTTAATGGTTGATATTGCAGCTATCCGTTACTGGCGATACATTAACCGATATTATAAACAGATGAATCATGACTAAAAAAACAATTGTACTGGGTGCTTCTGAAAATCCGTCACGATATAGTTTTCTGGCAGTAAACAGGTTACGGGCCAATGGTCATCCTGTGGTGGCTATTGGTAACAAAAAAGGGCAGATAGGTGATACGGCAATTATTACAGAACGTCCTGCAGAAGCGGAAACAGATACGGTTACACTTTACCTTAACCCGCAATTACAGCAACAGTATTACGATTATATTCTTTCACTGAAACCGAAAAGAGTCATCTTCAACCCGGGTACTGAAAATGAAGAACTGGAAGCATTGGCAAAAGAAAATGGCATTAAACCGGTGGAAGCCTGTACACTGGTACTCTTAAGTACAGGGCAATATTAAAAGCTTTCTATTATCTCCCTTTCTCTCTTTCTCTTTGTAAAAAAGTCTTATAAAATGTAAATGCTTCTATTCTGGGAAGTTGTTAACAAAGAGAAGGGGAGAAAGGGAGATTTTTTGAAGCCTGTTATTTCTTATTAGCTTTTGTAAGTTTAAAGGCGCCGATTTTGGTAGAATAGTTTCTGGCTCCTTTCTTTAAATAATCACCTACATACCAGATGGTTTCATCATCACTCGGGTCTACAGCAGTTTGCGTATAATCTTCCCAGCGCAAGGTATTGGTTTGAGGGGCTTCGCCGTTTACAAGCACCACTTCATTCAAAGTTAACTGACCCAGCGGATCACCAAAATGGCGACCAGCAAAACGCTGTCCGGGATAATCTGATTTACCACCAAAAGAATAACCGATACCAATATGACCTTTTCCATCGATGGCCGGACTGGCCATCCACCTGTAATTGCTGTCGGGGGCATAAGTGCCTTGCTGGTATAAGCGAAGGCTTCGGTCTTTATTCACCAGAAATTCGTACCAGCGAACACCACCGCCACCAGCTGATGTATTGACTGAATGTACACCAAGAACCGATTCACGATTGCCGATTCTTCGATACACCAAACGGGCCATCAGTTTATCGCCCTGTGAGTCGAGACGTTGATCGGTATCGGGCTGTGGAACGGTTTTGGTGAGTTGTCCCCCACCTAAGTATTCATACGCTGCCACATCAATTTTCACGGGTCCTTCCAGTTTTGTTTTTGAATGATCTTTCCAGTCTACATAAAACTTCCAGGCATAAATACCATCATCACCCAATACTTTCTTCAGTTGAGAACCACCAGCTGCAAGCATAATACTCGGAGAACCTGGGGGAGGTAACTGTTTTCCATCCAGATCGGCATTGATGATAAAATTTACGTCCTTGATAATAAAAGACTGCTCTTTGGCATCTTCTCCTTTCAGCATTTTGGTGCGATCAACCACATAAGCATGTTTTTCAATGACATCATCACCTGTACTGGTGGTAGTATAATAGCCGTCAGGCCAAACGGTCGGGCGGGGATAATCAGGAAATAATTCACGCTCAAATTCATACCTGTAATAGGAACCCATAGGGTCCGGTGAAGTGCTGATGGCATAACACATGCAATAAGTGCCTTTATCGGGAGGTCTTTGTCCGGCAGCACGTGGTGCAGGCGGATTAGTGTTTGCAGGCGTTGCAGCGGGTGCGGGAGGCTGGTAGAGCGCAGCTGCTTCTCCGGGTTGTGGTAGTATTCTTTTTGTACCTGTTGCCGTATCAATATTTCTTGAAATGCCTTTACGGAAAGTAGGCATCACTATCAACCACCTGTCGGCCAGTTGGTCATAACGTACAACTGCATCGCCATTATTAATTTGCTCACAGGGTCCGCCAAAACCACGGAATACATTTTTTGTTTCTACAGGGCCATATAATACACGACCCGATTCTGCATATTTCTTTCCTTTTTTAGTGAAGATGGCCATACGGGAATTAACGGTTTGTACTACATGATCCAATCCAACGGCCAGCGAATTATCGGAAGGGTTTCGCATAACAGCCGTACCCTGTGGGCCGGTAAAGCTTTCGCCCAATCCATCAAAACTGGTAATCAATGATGGCGCAGGCTTGCTTCCAAAACGGGTTTGTTCAACTGCGATAGACTTTTGATTCACTGGTTTTTTATCAGCAACCATGCTATTAATCCTGGATTTATTTTCCATTGCCTGTTTTGCTTCACCAGTTGTTGTATAGAGTTGACGAAAAGGTTTTGATACATCATGTTTAACTGCAGGGCTGGATGTAACCATGCCGGTTGAAGGAGTTTGCTGAGCGTATAAACAGGAAGAACCAATCGTTGCTGCAAACAAGAATGCCATTTTCATAGTAGTAGTATCTAAGGGTGATAAACGATGACCAGCATTGCATGCCAATCATTTCCTGAAACTAAAAACTGTAGAATGGGTGGGATTCTTATTTTTTGTTAGGTATTTATCTGTTTTTAACTGTGGGTTTGATGGAATAAATACAGGAACCTCTTTGCACCGACTAAAATATGCGTGTTTTACCAGTTTGTATTTCAAAATAAACATATATCATTGCCTGTCTTACATCACTAATAAGCAGTTTATGATTAAAGCATTTTGTATTTGTTTAGGTATCGGGTTAATGGGGTCAGGGGTTCTTTTCGCACAGCAAAAAAGATTATCCCTTGAAGTTAATTATGGAATACAACGTAACTTTTTTGTGGATGATTATGATGAGTCTCCCGATGGTTTCTCCGACATTAAGTTTTATAATAAACAGGTTATGGGGTCAATCGGTGGTCTGGAACTAAAATACCGTATTGGTAAAAGGGGTAGACTGGGATTGGGTTATGCAGGTTCATCGAACCAGCGGGCCATATCTTTTTCGGGTGTAATCAATGGAGTAAGTATTGGGATCATTGATTTTAACATTAGCCATAAAAACCGGTTTTACCAGTTCAATTATGAATTTGCGGCTGGAGGTAAGCGCTCCGATTTTGCTGTTGAAGCAGGGTTGTTTTACCTGCGTACCTTTCAACAGGAAATGGAGCTATCAACTTTTAACAGAAGGATACTGATCGAAGAAAGAAATTTCAATAATAGCAGGTTAGAAGAAGGAGGTGCTTTTGTAGGAGTTTCCTATATGCGTAAAATAGATACAAGGTTTCGTTTTGGTGTACGAAGCAGGTTCTATTACCTGATATCAACGAGCAGTCCGGAAGCACTTACAATCACGCCCGTACTATCATACAATTTTTAATATTGTACAGATCAATACAATAAAGTGTTGGTTTGATCAGCAAACCTTAAAACTTATTTCCCCTTGAAAATAGCTTTTCTTTTTTCAAGGAAAGCGCTTGTTCCTTCTTTCATATCTTCTGTTGCAAAGCAATCACCAAAAGCATTTACCTCAACGGCAAAACCATCTTTGGTTTCGTCAAATACGGCATTGGCGCTCTCAATACATTTAGCTACGGCAACAGGTGCTTTGGTATTAATGAGCTCTAATATAGAAACAGCTTTCTTCATCAGTTCTTCCTGTGGTACCACATAATTCACGAGACCCAGTTGCAGGGCCATATTGGCATCAATCATGCCTGCACTCATCAATAATTCCAGTGCACGACCCTTACCAATTAATTGAACCAGTCTCTGTGTACCACCATAACCGGGTATCAATCCAAGGTTTACTTCAGGCTGACCAAATTTTGCATTTTCAGAAGCCAGTCTGAAATGACAGCTCATGGCCAGTTCACAACCACCTCCCAATGCAAAACCATTTACACAGGCAACCACGGGTTTGGGTGAACGTTCAATTTTAAAGAAAATATCCTGCCCTCTTTTGGCCAATGCCTTTCCTTCTGCTACAGATGCACCACTGAATTCACTGATATCGGCACCTGCCACAAATGCTTTTGGTCCGGCACCGGTTATGATTACCGATCTGATTTCCTCTTTAGTATAAACTTCATTCATCACCTCATCCAGGTCAGACATTACCTGCTGGTTGAGTGCATTGAGTTTATCGGGACGGTTAATGGTAATGGTGAAAATACCATTCTCCAGATGGGTAATTAACGTTTGATACATGGCAATCTATTTCTGCAAAAATAGGGGAGCAGTCCTGTTCTTTTGTATTTTGTAATATGAATCTGATAGAGGTAATACTTTACACGGGTATTTTTGTTTTTGCAGCCACCGGTGCACTCAAAGCAAGGGCACACCAGATGGATATTTTTGGCGCTGCCGTGGTAGCTTTTGCCACAGCTTATGGCGGAGGTACCATTCGTGATCTGTTAATTGGTGTACGGCCGGTTAACTGGGTGAACGATTACCTGGCACTTGCACTTGTAGTATCTGCTGTATTGATCATCTCTTTATTAAAAACCAATCCTGCACGTTTCAGAAGAACTTTGTTCTTTACCGATGCCATTGGTTTGGGGATGTTTACCGCTGGAGGTATCGAACGAAGTCTTTTATATGGTATCAATGAAGGGTATGCCGTTATTATGGGTGTAATGTCTGCCACTTTCGGAGGACTGATTGCAGATATCATCTGCGGGGAAGTACCCAATCTCTTAAAAAAAGGTGAACTGTATGCAACCGCCTGTGCAATTGGCGGTGTTATTTATATACTGTTGAAACAGGCAGGACTAGAATACAATTTCGGCTTATTTATCTGCGTGGTTATTATTGTAGGTATCCGTGTACTCTCCAAGCGTAAAAGATTACGCCTGCCAGAAATTTAATGGATGTTGTAGTTTTCTATTTAAAAAGATAGCTTTTCAGAAATTCAATGGATCTTTTCTTGGCCAGCAGGTTTGCTGCGGCATCATCAGTGTTGCCGGTGCTACCATCAAAGCTATGCTCTGCATTACTGTATACATGCATACTCATGGGTGCCGACAGTGTTGATTGCTGTGCTTTGAGTATCAGTCCATCATAAGCACTGATACTGGTATTATTATCGCTGTTAGTGTATAAAGTGGTATAGAGCGGATCTTTTCCGTCAGCATGTATCATAACAGGTGCATAAGGAATGTATTTACCATTACTGGGTGTACCTGGACGTCCATAATAACTGAACATAGCAGCACCTGGATAATAAGAGACGGCTGCTACAAAACCACCTTCTGCGGGGCGTTGTGCAGGTGGGAGTATACCGTCTGTATAAGTTGTTCCTGAACTGATGAATGACCAAACGGGTTTGCTGACGGCTTGTGCATCAACCATGGTACTCAGTACACTCGTGCCGCCGTGAGAAAAACCTAATAATGCAATTCTATCAGCTTTTATTCTGCTCAATGTACGGAGGTAGCTTAACCCTGCATAAGCATCTCTGGGACGAATAAATTCAGCAGCCAAGAAAATATTTTCTGGTGGTGCCATATTGGGAAAGTTCTTGACACCCCTTGCCGTATAACTGTCAATAAAAAGAGCGGCGATTTTATTTGTTCTGAAAGAATCGATCCAAATGCTGAACTGGCTGGCCAGTTGTGTATTGCTCATATCGCTGCTGCTCCATAAACCACCGCTGCCATGCTGAACCACAATGGCGGGAACTGCAGTAGATGAAGCCGGAATAAAAAGAACAGCTTTTAAAGGATTACCACCGGTTGGATTGGTTAGCAAAATGGTCTCTGTAACTTCTGCCTGGTTGTTATTGCCGCTGGCAGGAACAGTATTTTCGGGTGTTGTAACAGTTTTTTTCGTACAGGAAACCATTGCCAAAATCAGCACACAACAAAGGGTTCCCAGGCGTATTATTTGTTTCATATATAAAGGTTCCGGTAAATCGGCTGCAAAGGTCGTCATCCGCAACCTGTAAATGAAAGCATATTCGTTTAACCGGGTGAATAAATGGTTGAACGGTTGCCCAAAGCGAATGAAAAGAAGCTGTACTTATTTTATTGCCGTAAAATTTTCTCCATCTTTTTGCCTTTGGCCAGCTCATCGATGAGTTTATCCATGTAGCGGATTTTTTGCATGAGCTTGTCTTCTATCTCCTCCACCCTATACCCACAGATCAGTCCAGTAATTTTAGATACATTCGGATGTAGCTGCGGCGCTTCTGCAAAGAAATTTTCCAGACTTGTCTTATTATCTATTTGTGCCTGGAATGCTTTTGGTGAATAACCGGTGAGCCAGCAAATAATGGTATCCACTTCTTCTTTTGTGCGTCCTTTTTTTTCCGCTTTGGCAATATAGTGCGGATAAACACTGGCGAATGACATTTTAAACACCCGGGCATTATCCATATGCTTGATTTGATGAAGTGATTGTTTTAATGACTAACAGGTATGGCATCCACTAGCCTCAAATAAATAAGTGTATTGGTAAAATTAAAAATCACGGTTAGTACTCACCCAGTTGGTGATATAACTGGCGATATCTCCTGTTGCAGTACCGGGTGCGAATAATTTTCCTACACCCATTTCATTCAACTGCTTCATATCATCTTCGGGAATAATGCCACCACCGGTAAGCAATACATCGTTCATGCCTTTTTCTTTGAGCAGTTGAATGACTTTCGGAAATACGGTCATATGCGCACCGCTCAATATGCTGATACCAATTGCATCAACATCTTCCTGTAAAGCTGCATTCACCACCATTTCCGGTGTTTGGCGAAGGCCTGTGTAAATCACTTCCATGCCTGCATCTCGTAATGCCGTGGCAATTACTTTTGCACCACGGTCATGGCCATCCAAACCAACTTTGGCTACCAGTACCCGAACAGGACGTTTTGAATTACTCATGCAATCGATTTAGGGGACAAAAATAAGGAATCATTTGCGTTGAAAACGTGCTTTCAATGCAGCTACGCCCCTTTCAGTGATCGGTTGTAAAGAATCGTTGCCGTTTTCAAATAATATGATTTTCATACCAGTTTCACGAAACAATGGATAATGTATGGAATCTTTGATGGTTACTTTTTCAAACTGCTGGAAAACGATATCGTCAGCATCGGGCATTCTTTTTCCCACCAGTATCAGGTGTTTAAAAGGATATTTTTCCGGCATCCAGAAAAGAAAAGAAGCATTGTCACTGTATACTTCCGGTAAACCCAATTTTTTAGCATGATAGTTTAATGCGCCAGCTGTGTAATAGCCGCGACAGTAAATCATTGTTTTTTCACGTTGACTGTCAGGTAAACTTTTATAAACTGCAGCAGTTTTTGCTGACAATTCCTGCCAACCAATCATATCAGCAAAATCTTGTGGTAAGGGATGATATTGCTGATCTTCCCATTTAAAACTTCCCGTTTTATCAATGCCTTTCGAATGATACCAGTTGGCAAGTTCCTGCGGTTTCATCATCGGTAATAACAAAGGCATGATCAGAGAACCCAGCGCAGCAGGTATGGCAACAAATACATAACGAAAAAATTTGCCTTTGACAGCCGTTATTTTTTCAAGGTAAAAACCACCAAATGCAAACAATACAGGATAAGCACCCGCAGCATAATAACTTTTGCCATTCATATACGTAAGGAGTGCAATCACCAACAGATAAGTAAGTGCTACCATCCGGTAGGGTTTGCCTTCAGCTGTAAAGGCTGTATAATACAAACCTGCCAGCCATATAAATACACAGGGCAGAAACATCATGAACTGGTCTGAAATAAAATCAAGCGGGTTGATAAATTGCAGTTGCTCCTCTTTTAATTCTTCCATATGCGCCACCAATGGGAAATTGTGACTGTACTGCCAGTATATATTGGGCAACATAATCAGTAAAGCAATGGCTGCTGAGAAGTAAAGATGTTTATTGAGAAAAAGGGTACGCTGTTTTGTTAACAATACGCCAGCTATGAGGCTGATGGTATAAAAAGCCACTGAATATTTACTTAGCATACCCAGCCCGATACTGATGCCGAATACGTAGAGCCATCCGTTTTTGCTGGTCTGGATGAACCGTATCAGTGCATACACATTGAGTGTCCAGAAAAATACATCAAGAAAATTCGGATGGAAATAATAGAATAAGCGGATATAACCTGTAAACATAAATGGGAGAAAAGCGAGCAGTATGGCAAAGGCACGGCCTCCCAATGAAAGGATGATTCCGCCCATGAGTAAAAAAGTGCAGGAGCCTATAAGTGCCGGCCAAAACTTTACCCAGAAAAGGGAGGCGCCAAAAGCATTGCTCACAAATGCCATAAAGGATAACATAGGCGGCACTTCCAGAAACCCCCAGGCAATGTGTTTGCCTTCTGCGAGATACAGGTATTCATCGCGGTGTAATTCGTAAAATGGATGTACCAGAAAGAAGGGGAGTATAAAGCGTACAATCGCCAATGCATACAGTAGCCTTACAGGATGTTTCATGCAGGTTGTTTGCAGAAAGATACAAATGATACAGATATTGGGGTGGGTTATCGCCACTGAAGACACAGAAAAACACAGAAATTTTCAGTGTTTTTCTGTGCCTTCAGTGGCAATACATTATTACTTGGCCAGCAAGGAAAGCGTATGCTTAATCCGTCCTACTGTATCTTCTTTTCCAATCAATGCTGCAATATCAAAAACCCCCGGCCCGAATTTACCACCTACGAGCATGATGCGGAAGGGTAACATGAGCTCTCCTGGTTTCAACTGGTTGGCCGCAGCCAGTTCTTTGAATTCTTTTTCCAGATCGCCTGCTTCCCAAAGGGTGCTGAGTTCATAGGCGCGGATGAGTTCTGTAAAAAACAGGTTTTTCTTTTCATCCCATTTTGGTTTGATGGAATCTATATCTATCTCAACAGGTGCTTCAAAGAAAAAACGACTCTGCGGTAAAAAATCGGGTAATAATGTGCAGCGTTCTTTTACAAGCTGAATCACGTTGTGCAATAATGCGGTATCAGAAACTGCAATATTATTTTCTGCCAGTAAAGCCTGAACAGCAGGAGCAAGGGTAACAGCTTCCGATTGTTTAATCCACTCATGATTAAACCATTTGGCTTTCTCATAATCGAATTTGGCGCCGCCCTTGTGTACCCGATCCATCGAAAATTTATGGATGAGTTCATCGAGGGTAAACAATTCCTGATCGGTACCATCATTCCAGCCTAACATGGCAAGTAGGTTTACGAAAGCCGCTGGCAGAAACCCTCTTTCTTTAAAACCGATGGTAGTTTCATTGGTTTTTGGATCGGTCCAGTCCATGGCAAATACAGGAAACCCGAGTCTGTCGCCATCGCGTTTACTGAGTTTACCATTGCCATCGGGTTTTAAAATCAGTGGAAGATGCGCCCACTCTGGCATATTATCTGACCATCCGAGGTATTTCCATAATAATAAGTGAACAGGCGCAGAGGGTAACCATTCTTCTCCACGAAAAGCGTGCGATATCTGCATAAGGTAATCATCTACCACCACGGCCAGGTGGTAGGTTGGCATACCATCGGCTTTCAGTAAAACCTTATCATCTACCTGTGAAGTATGAAAACTTACTTCGCCACGAATCATATCGGTAAAACTGATGGTTTCATTATCCGGCATTTTTATACGGATAACATACGGCATGCCTTCATTCAGCAGGCGTGTTACTTCTTCATCGCCCAGTGTGAGTGAATTACGCATTTTGGTGCGTAGTTGCTGGTTATATTGAGGAGAAGGATTTTCTGCCGTTTTAAAATCGGTACGCATGGCTTCGAGTTCGGCAGGGGTGTCAAATGCATAATAGGCATATCCATTTTTTACCAGCTGCTCGGCATATTGCCTGTACATGTCTTTCCTTTCACTCTGTCTGTAAGGGGCGAAAGGACCGCCGTGTTTTGGGCTTTCATCTGGAACCAGTCCACACCACTCGAGTGTCTGAAAAATATATTCTTCGGCACCGGCTACAAAACGGGTCTGATCGGTGTCTTCAATCCGCACAATAAAATCGCCACCCTGTTGTTTGGCAAATAAGTAATTAAATAAAACGGTTCTTACTCCACCCAAATGAAGCCCCCCTGTTGGCGAAGGCGCAAAACGTACGCGTACTTTTCTGTTCATGGGGCAAAGATAGTGAGGGGAGAGCTACAAGCCGCAGGCTGCAAGCTGCAAGTAAAGAAATGAGTACAGCTTTACTTAAACCTTGCAGCTTGTGGCTTGCGGCTTGAAGCTTGTATCTTTGCCCTATGTATTTAACCAAAACACCTTGGTGGTTAAGGGCTTTGTATCCTTCACTGGTTTGGCATATGCCTGTGGAGGGTAAAAAGATCTATCTCAGTTTCGATGATGGCCCGCATCCTGTTGCTACACCTTTCGTACTGGACCAATTGGCCGCTTATGGTGCGAAAGCCAGTTTTTTTTGTATCGGTAAAAATGTAGCGGCTGAACCTGCGATTTACCAGCGTATTCTGGCTGAAGGACATTCAGTAGGTAATCATACCCACGAACATGTAAATGGATGGAAAACGGGTGATAAAGATTATGTTGCCAATACGATGCAGGCTGCCAGCTATATTCAATCCAATTTATTTAGACCACCCTATGGGAGAATCAAAAGATCACAGATCAAACAATTACAACAACAAGGGATGCGGATTATTATGTGGGATGTATTGAGTGCAGACTTTGATACAAATCTCACACCACAGGCCAGTTTATCATATGTATTATATCATACCAGACCCGGTTCTATTGTATTGTTTCATGATAGCGAGAAAGCCTGGGAGCGTATGTCGGTAGCCCTGCCGGCCGTTCTGAAACATTTTACGGAAGAGGGGTATATTTTTGACCGGTTATAGCTAAAAAAATAGCCAGAGTAGAAACTCTGGCTCTGCTTTTAATCCGTACCCTATGAAAACATCTTCCTCAGCCAACGGCTGATATTGAATCTTTTGATCGCCTGTTGATCTTAATTCCGGGTTCGTGGACTAATAACGCAGAATTATTTCGGTTTATTTTCCACGGTTAAAAAAAAGTATAAATAAGGGATGCCTGTTGCGACTGGCTCGTGATTTATCAGCAATTTTGCAGTATGATCCTGATTGATACGCATTGTCATTTGTATTCTACAGAATTTGGTACTGAAAGCCAGGAAATCATTAACCGGGCAAAGGCTGTGGGCATTGAAAAATTTTACCTGCCTGCCATTGATAGTGAAGTAATAGCATCCATGTTGGCATTGGAAGCTGCCAATCCGGGTGTATGTTATGCCATGATGGGATTGCACCCCTGTTCAGTTAATGAAAAAGTGGAGGAGGAGCTGGCAATTGTGTTGGAATGGCTGAATAAGCGTTCTTTTGTGGCGGTTGGAGAGATTGGTCTCGATTTTTATTGGGATAAAACTTTTGCGCTTCAGCAAAAAAATGCGTTTGCCCTGCAGATGGACTGGGCACTGGAAAGACAATTACCGATTGTGATTCATACCCGTAATGCTATGCAGGAAACGATAGATATGGTAAAACCCTATGCGGCAAGGGGATTGAAAGGTATATTTCATTGCTTTAGTGGTAGTTATGAGTCGGCCAGGCAGATTGTGGGCATGAATTTCATGTTGGGTATCGGGGGGGTATTAACCTATAAAAATGCCGGTTTACCGGAGGCATTGGATAAAATTGGGCTTGAACATATGGTACTCGAAACCGATGCGCCTTACCTGAGTCCGGTACCCTATCGTGGAAAGCGCAATGAGAGCAGCTATATGGTTGAAGTAGCCAAAAAACTGGCGGAGGTAAAAAAAATTACGCTCGATGAAATTGCGGCCATTACCACCGCCAATGCACAAAAAATATTCGGAAGCTGAGGGGGTAAACATTACTTTTGCAGTCCTTTAAAAATTGAGAGATAACCCGCCTAAGGCGGATGGATTGAAGGAGCAAGCCCTTCATTACTCTCACAACATATATAATTCACAGAGAGGTGTCCGAGTGGTTGAAGGAGCACGCCTGGAAAGTGTGTATACGGGAAACCGTATCGAGGGTTCGAATCCCTTCCTCTCTGCCAGATTCATACTGGAAATAGCCAGCTTAATTTCCCCTTAACTCACCTCAGGTAATATTCCCTTAACATTGGTGTAACACAGTGGTAACATTGCGGAAATACTTTTGCAGCAAAATAAACACTGTGAAATCTATTATTTCGACCCTGCTCGCTCTTTTTTCACTTACGACCGTTTTTGCCCAAACAGGAACATTAACGGGTAAAGTATCTTCTTCTTCTAATAATGATGTAATTACAGGTGTTGCCATTTACAATGCAGCCAAGAAAATTTCACTTATTTCCGATGTAGAAGGCCGTTTCAGCATCCGTTTGGCTCCCGGCACTTATGAACTCACTTTTTCCATGACCGGTTTTAAAACCAAAACCATTAGTGAGATCGTCATAGTTGCGGGTCAGACCAATGAATTGAATATTGTATTGTCAGAACAGAAAAAAGAATTAGATGAAGTAGTGGTTACTGCTACACCTGCCCGCAGGGAATCGGCTTCAGCAGTGTTGAGCCTGCAAAAGAATAATACCAGTGTATCAGATGGTATTTCATCTGAGTCTATCAAAAAATCTCCAGACCGTAATGTGGGTGAAGTATTGAAACGTGTAACCGGTACCAGCGTTCAGGATGATAAATATGTAATCGTAAGAGGGTTGAATGACCGTTATAATGTGGCTACTATCAACGGTGCGGTTATGCCAAGTACAGAACCAGACAGAAGAACATTTTCTTTTGATATTGTTCCTTCTGATATGATTGATAATGTACTGATCAATAAAACTGCTACACCTGATATGCCAGGCGAATTTTCAGGTGGTATTGTTCAGGTAACAACAAAAGACATTCCTTTCAAGAATTCTTTCGGATTTGCATTGTCAACCTCTTACAATAGTATCTCAACCGGTAAGGATTTTAATATTGGTCACAGAGGTGGCATGGATTACCTGGGTTTTGATGACGGAACTAGGGGCTTTCCTTCTTCTTTCCCCACTACCAACAGATGGAGAACTTACGATGTTGCCCAGAAGATTCAGGCTTCCAGACTGATGTACAACACCTATGGTGATGACATATCAAAAGCCCTGCCTTCTCTCAACGGCCAGCTTAATTTTGCCCAGAAATTCAATGGTAAAAACGGCGCTACTTTCGGCTTACTGGGTGCTATCACCTACAGAAACGCACAAACCATTCAGTTGACTGATCGTCAGCAGTATGGGGACGCTACTTCTACTACCAACCTTTTGTTTGATTACGCTGATACTTCATATTCTTTCAATACCAGCCTCGGAGCTTTATTGAATGTGGGATACAAAAAAGGAAAAAATAAATTAGTGTTTAAAAACCTGTTTAACAGGGTATTTGAAAATGCCAATACCATCCGTGAAGGATCAAATTTCAATGACCTTCAGTACATCAATAAGAACAGGATTTCGATTGCCATGATCAAAACCATTTTCAGTTCACAATTAGAAGGTGAGCATGCATTGGGCAAAAGCAATAATAAACTGAAATGGAACATGAACTTCGCTTTTACCAAAAAAGACCAGCCTGATTATCGTTCACAGCCTTACCAGAAAAATATTTCACAGGTAAATGACAAATCGATTCCTTATACCATTGCACTTAGAAACACTTACCGTTTCTGGAGTGAATTAGATGAAAATACACTGGGTGGTAAGGTAGATTACAGCAAGCCGTTGAAATGGGGTAATACTACTTCCAGTTTGAAAGCTGGTGTACTTGCACAGTATAAGATCCGTGACTTTGGTGCGCGTGCCTTCCGTTATGAAGAAGCCAATCCTAACAACTTTAATACCGCATTGTTAAGCCTGTCACCAGGTAGGATCTTCAACGACGCTAATATGTATACCAATGGTTTTTACCTGAATGAAATTACCAATAATACAGACCGTTACGATGCTAATTCATTACTCACAGGTACTTACCTGATGTTTGATAATAAGTTCAACGAAAAATGGAGATTAATCTGGGGTGTACGTGCCGAAACCTTTAATTATGAAGTGGAAACGGGTAACGTAACAGGTACTAAAACACTTATTCAGAAAGATTACCTGGATATCCTTCCTTCCGTAAACCTGATTTATAGTTTCAATACTAAATCAAACCTGCGTTTCTCTGCTTCCAGAACAGTATCAAGACCCGATTTCCGTGAAGTAGCCAATTTCTCTTATTTCGATTTCGTGAGAGCAGCTATTATCCGTGGTAATGGCGCATTAGAGAGAAGCCAGAATACCAATATCGACCTGCGTTTTGAAACCTATCCGCAGAGTGGTGAGATTATTTCAGCCTCTTTATTCTTCAAACATTTCAGCAAACCTATTGAACAGCGTATGTCTGGTGAATCATCATTGGAATACCAGGTGATTACTTTCTTTAACCCGGATAATGCTTATGCTTATGGTATTGAACTCGATCTTCGTAAAAAACTTTCTTTTCTGGGTGAAGGTAAGTTTCTGGAAAACACCACATTCAGTGCCAATACTTCTTTAATAAAATCATCGGTTGATCTCTCAGCATCATCCAATCCTTATGATCTCAATAGGCCTATGCAGGGTCAGTCGCCCTACTTGGTGAACCTTAGCCTTACCTATGCAGATGATAAATCTAACTGGAGCAGTACTGTTCTCTTTAACAGAATTGGACAGCGTATTGAAACAGTAGGTGCATTTGGTATTCCGGATGTATATGAGAATGGCAGAAGTGTGTTGGATTTTCAGTTAGCTAAAAAAGTCTTCAAAAAGAAAGGGGAAATCAAAATCAACCTCGCAAACCTGCTGAACACCAGACAGATTTTCTATAATAATGTAGAGTCTAAAAAGGAAAACCGTAGTTACAAGAGTCAGGAAGACAGAATCCAGTGGAGCAATTTGTTTGGTACCAGTTATGGTATCGGATTCTCCTACACTTTCTAAAATTATTTGATACTTGTTGATAGATGTGAAGGCCTCCTTCGGGGGGCCTTTTTTATTGCCTGATTTTACGTGGTAACAATTAGTTAATCTTCCGGTAACATACCCATTACATTGTAATGGTTCTTTTGCAGCATAAAAAATAACTAAAATGATACGTTCACTGTTGATTTCACGTATTGCCATGGTAGCATTAGCTGCTCTTACCATGACAGCCTGTACTAAAAATGATGATGATGAGGATATCGTAGCACCTCCCGAGGATCCCAATGCTACTATTTTAAGAGGTTCTTTGTTGGAAAACAAAACACTTACAGCCGACAAAACCTGGACACTGAAGGGTTATGTATACGTTCCAAATGGTGTTACACTCACTATTGAGCCAGGTACAGTAATTAAAAGTGATAAAACAGAAAAAGCTGCCTTATGTATAGAAAGAGGTGGTAAAATCATCGCAAACGGTACTGCAGATAAACCAATCGTATTTACATCAGGTATGGATGCTGGTGCCCGTAATCCAGGCGACTGGGGTGGTATAGCAATCCTTGGTTTTGCCAAAACCAACCGTTCTTCTACACCGGTAATTGAAGGTGGTCTTGACCGTCCTTATGGTGGTTCCAACGATGCAGATAATTCTGGCAGCATGAAATATGTTCGTATTGAATACGCTGGTATCGCTGCTTTCCCAGGTTCTGAAATCAACGGTTTAACACTAGGTGGTGTTGGATCCGGAACCACGCTTGAGAATATTCAGATTGTGTATGGTAATGATGATGCTTATGAATTCTTTGGTGGCACTGTAAACGCTAAATACCTGGTAGCCTACGGTACAGCCGATGACGATTTCGATTTCGATTTCGGTTATATTGGTAAAATTCAGTTTGCAGTAGCTTTACGTGATCCTGCATTTGTGGATAATGGTGATGCCGGTAACGGTATTGAAGCTGATAACGATGGTTCAGGAACTACAGCTACTCCCTATACACGTCCGGTATTAAGTAACTTTACTTTTGTTGGACCTAATAATGCCTCAGGTACCGCTGCTAACCATAACTATGGTAACAGATGGAGAAGAGCCGTTCGCTTCGTATTGCGTAACTCTATCCTGATGGGATGGCAGAAAGGAGGTTTCTCCATTGAATCAGACGGTACAGCCAATGATTACAGCGGAACAGGTGGTACTTCAGAATTTAAAAATAACCTGGTACATGCTGTTGCAGATCCTTACCGTGTATCTGGTTTAACATCAGCTACTTTAACCGGTGCTGCTATGAAAACCAAGGCTGAATCAGAAGGTTGTAAAACATATGCGGCGGCTGCTGATATCAAATTAACAGCACCATTTACACTGACTGCTCCTAATATGTTACCTGCTACTGGTTCTGATGCTTTAACCGGTGCAAGTTTCACAGGTCTGGATGCATTCTTTACTACTACTACTTATGTAGGTGCATTTGGTACCACCAACTGGCTGGCTACCTGGACAAGGTTCCCTGCTAAAGGACAATAGTCAATCATAACTATATTAAAAACCGCTTCATTCCGAAGCGGTTTTTTTATTTCTTTGTATAAAAATATCATGTATGAAGCATCTGCTTTATGTAGTTTTCATAGTTGGTTTTGTTGTATCCTGTGGTCCCACGTCGAATAAAGAAACCAGCACAACAAAAGATACTGCTGCTTTGAATGTTGACCTGCACAGACTACCTGAACTGAGAACAGTTGACAGTATCGATATGCATTTCTTTCCCGATATCAACGATCAGAAAATATATACAAGAATGGGAACGAATGATACTGCTTTTATTCACCTCATTACCATGTCGGAGATCAATAATGCTTTTGTAGATCAAACCAGCTGTGAATATGATACCAAGTTTTTTTGCTTCTCAAAAGGACAGATCGTTAAAACGCTGTATGTGGCGGCTTTGAAAGACAGTTGTCGTTTTATAGGATTTATTAAAAGCGGGGGTGTAGCCGTTCGTGCTCGTTTATCAGATTCAGCAGCTTCGATGGTAAATAGCTGGCGGAATAAAACCGCCAAATAGATTTTTAAGTGTAATCTACTCATGGTCGCAAGCTGTCTGTTTACTTTTTTTCCTTGATGAAAAAAAGTAACAAAAAAAATCAAGGCTGTCGAAAAAAAGCTAAAATTTACTTCGTTACGCTACAATGGATGAAGTCTAAATCCGAGATACTGGTGATCAATTAAGCAAATCTGTATTTCAACTTTGTTGTATATCCAAGCATCATCCATTGCTTTACGCTTCACTACGTAAATTTCTTAACGCTTTTTTTCTGAGGCCAATCTATTTGGATATGCTTAAAGTATCATTCTCAGAGAAGCCCTGAATGTGTTGAAGTAAGCGATAAAACATCCAGTTAATAAAACTAAGCGTTTTTGTATTACCAGTTATTCATCTGTTCAGGAATAACCCTCTCAGGTTTTTTGATGGGATGATCTTTCCAGTCTGGGTCGTATTTAACGAACCAGCTTAACCATAATGTACGCGATAAACGCATGATCAGGGGCTGACATACGAGTAATAGTACAAAAGCAGTGCCCATCCAATAAAAAATGCGGTTATCGTCAATGGAGAAAGTCATACCAATCAATACTTTCCATGCAATAAAAGTAGATACTAAGAAAGCCACAGATATTGCATAACTCACATAGCCGGTTCCATAATAAAAGCCTACTTCAATTTCTGTAGGTTGTCCACAAACAGGGCATTGTTCATGCATTTCTACATTGGTCTTGAATTTATAAGGTTCCTGGCTCTTGAATATCCTACCTTTTCTGCACCTGGGACAGCGGTTATTGAATACACTCCACAAGTACCAACGCTTCTTATTATTCTCCGGCATCTTTATGAGATTTAATAGCGCAAAGATACGATAATGTTGGGGAGGGAGCAGTGAATTGTCAATGGTCAATAGTCAATAGTGAGTACGTAGTTTTGTGCTTTTTTTCGTCTTCCATTAACCATTCACAATTGACAATTCACTACTATGCACATCCCCTCAACCAATGATCTTCTCCATCTGCATACTTCTTGATCCTTTGATTAATACATGGGTATCGGAGAATTTTTGTTGCTGGTACCAACTGGCGGCTTCTGCTGAATTGGGGAAATAGATATAGGCATGATTCACTTTACTGAAATCGCCACCTACCAACACCACTTTATACCATGGATGCTGATTAATTAAATCTACTATTTGCTGATGTTCGGTGATGCTTTCTTCACCCAGTTCCATCATACCACCCAGCATCAATACTTTTTTGGATGCATGCATCCTGGCGAAGTTTTCAATTGCGGCACGCATGCTGGTTGGATTGGCATTATAAGCATCGAGGATAATATGGTTACCTTCTTTTTCTACCATCTGCGACCTGCTGTTGGATGGAGTGTATGATTCTATTGCATTTTTTATTTTCTCATCTGGAACACCAAACGTTTTTCCAATAGCAACTGCACACAATACATTTGATACATTGTAAGCACCCACCAGTTGAGTAGTAACCTTTGAGAAAAAAGCTCCTTTCGTTATACTTACCTGGAGAAAGGGTTCACTGGCAATTACCTCACCGGTGATTGCTCCTTCAGTTGTACCATATCCAATAACATTTTCAATCCCTTTACTCATTTCATGTAGGTAATCATAATCATTATACCTGAAAATTGTTCCATTGTGCGCCCTGATATAATCATATAATTCACCCTTACCTTTTCTGACCCCTTCAATTCCACCAAAACCTTCCAGGTGTGCTTTACCGCAATTGGTGATGATGCCATGTGTAGGAGCGGTGTACACACAATACCCTGCAATTTCTTTCTGGTGGTTGGCTCCCATTTCTATCACAGCCATTGCTGCATCTGACGGAATGCTCAGTAAAGTAAGCGGTACACCAATATGGTTGTTCAGGTTGCCCTGTGTGGTATATGTTTTAAAATGTGATGCCAGTACACTATACACCAGCTCTTTGGTAGTCGTTTTGCCATTACTGCCGGTAATGGCAATAAATGGAATATTGAATTGTTGTCGGTGATGACCCGCCAGCATTTGTAAAGTTTGTAAAACATTGTCCACCATTATAAATCTTGGATCATCCCCACCAAACGGTTCATCAATTACTGCATAAGCCGCGCCTGATTGAATGGCTTGTTCCGCAAACAGGTTACCATTAAAATTAGGTCCCTTCAATGCAAAAAAGATATCACCTTCTTTTAGTTTCCGTGTATCGGTTTGTATAGAAGGATGCTGCAGGTATAGCTGATAAAGTGCTGAAATTGTCATAGCTGCAAGATAAGAAGGGAAGGGGGAATGGGCAATGGGTTATGGCTTATAGCTTATAGCATATGGTTCATGGTTGATAGTGAATAATGAGTTGTCAATGGTCAATTGTCAATAAAAATCACTATTCACCATTCACCATTGACCATTCACCTTAAAACAAAAAAGCCACCTCCTTCCGAGAGATGACTCTTTTTATATTTACCTTTTCCTTCTTATCGTTTATTTCTTCTGGGAGGGAAGAACTGTCCGGTTTTCGCTTTATTAGACATACCCTCGGCTGCACCATAATGACTCATAGCACAACGGAAACCAAGTGTATTGGTGCTCAGGTTTTCTTCAAGGAAACGGCGGGCGCCGGGGCTTAACCAATAAGCCCTGTCGTTCCAGCTACCACCTTTGAATACCCTTGATTTATCGGAGATCAAGGTGGTCACCCCATATCCATAGTTTACAAAGCTCGATGAATCACCATCTAAGTAGTTGGTAGCATAAGAGCGCTGGTAATTTCTTCTGTTGCGTAAAGTAGAATCTTCTTCCAGTACGGTTTTAATACGACCCTTATCATCACGGAGGTTACCCTGTCCGCCAGACATATCAATTTTACGGAATTCGTTACCACGGAAAAGATTGAAATCATCGCCATCCAGCGAGTTTTGCGGACGATACACATCTGCTACCCACTCATTTACGTTACCACTCATGTTATACAAACCATATCCGTTGGGAATAAATGAACTTACTTCAGCAGGAATGGCGGCATTATCGTTCAAACCACCGGCTACACCCATGTTATCACCCGCACCTCTTTTAAAGTTGGCTAAGAAAGCACCCTGATAGGCACTTTTCTGGGTATAACGTACATTGTCGTAACCATTGTTTTTCCAGGCATAAATCTGTTTATTGGCAATCAGTTCCTCACCTCTTTTAGAGCCTTTTGATTTACGCTGAGGGTTTTCAGCAATATATCCATAAGCCGCATATTCCCATTCAGCTTCTGTTGGTAAACGGTAATCGCCAAAGAGAATACCATCCTCAAAAGTTACTTTGGTTCTGGGACGGCCATTGGCATCCTTTAACGGATTTTTATTAGATGTAGCTGTTCTGCCTGGCGTAGCCTGGTATTCATCCATCAGGTATGCCTTGGTGTTGAAGTTATCCTGTCCGGAACCATTCAGTTCTCTTTTAATCTGATTCCTGGCATCCAGGTATCCTTTACCCATCAGGGTGAGTTCGTTTACACGGTCTGTTCTCCAGATACAGAAATCGGTGGCCTGTTTCCAGCTTACACCTACAACCGGATAGTAGTTATAAGAAGGGTGGCGGAAATAATATTCCACATAAGGCTCGTTGTAAGCTAGCTCACTGCGCCATACAAGCGTATCGGGTTTGGCTTCTTCCACAATCGAATCCATACCCGCACCACCAAACACATTGGTGAGCCAGTAGAGGTATTCACGGTAGTGAACATTTGCTACCTCTGTTTTATCGATAAAGAAGGAGTTAACCGTAATACGACGGGGCACATTATTCCAGTCGCCCATGACGTCTTCCTGCGTTGCGCCCATGGTGAAAGTACCACCCTGAACAAATACAAGGCCGGGAGCTGCTTTAATATCTTTTGGCTTAGCGACATTAAAATTACCCTGGTTCCTGTCGTTGTAATTCCATCCGGTAACCGCAGATTTCTGGGGTTTCTTTTTGAAAATCTTACAGGATGACATAGCACCTGTTAACGTCAACAACAAGATCAGGTTCCGTGTTGTTTTCAATACTTGCATGAGATTCTCGTGTTTGTGGAGTATAGTTTTTTCGCTATAGCCTTATTTAGTATATGCGAATATATAAGATTTCCATAAATACCCAATCGCTGCCCGGGATTCTATTGTTAGTAAAAGGCTAATTTTTAAGGAGTTAAAGCCGATAAAACACAGTTTGTAGGGGTTATTCGACAGAAAATAGGGGCTTTGTAAGACAAAGCGAATAATGAATGTCGAATTTCCAATGTTGAAGTTAGATATTGGGTATTCTGCTGTTTCCTTCTGCCAGGCAGTTGGTTGAACGCAAATCGTATCTCTATACAGGTCGGGCTAAACCTGTTTTGAATATCCAGCTTCGAAGTTCGATATTCGATTGTCTAAAATCAAAATTTAAAATTCAAAAGTCAAAATTCAAAAATTCAAACTTTCATTTCTATGCTTAAACCGGGACTGGTATATTTTTTCCTTGTTCTTGTGCTATCCGTACAGGGGCAACGGACATATGCACCGGCTTCGGTATTGGCTTCGGGTAACTGGTATAAAATAGCAGTAAAAGAGGCGGGTATTTACAAGGTAGATGGTGCTTTGCTGAATACCCTGGGAATGGGTACCAACCTGCCTTCTGCTGCCATCCGTTTATACGGAAACGGTGGTGCCATGCTGGGAGAAAGTGCCAATGCTCCTTATACTGATGACCTTATCGAAAATGCCATAGAAGTAATAGATGGAGGGGATGGTATTTTTCATACTACCGATTATTTTCTCTTCTATGCCCCGGGCTCATCCCGCTGGCTCAAAGACAGCTCACAACAAGGATTTCGTTACCAGAAAAACCTGTACTCCGATTCTGCTTATTACTATATTTCACTGAATGGAAGTGGTAAAAGAATTGCCTTACAACAACCCTATCTTGCTGCGCAGGTAACGGTAACCGAATACGACGAAAGATATGTGCTGGAAAACGATCTGGTTAACCTGATTGGTTCCGGTAAAGAATGGTATGGCGATAAATTCACCCCAACACAAAGCCGTAGTTTTTCCCTCGACTGGCCCGGCTTATCGGCACAGCAACCCATTGTGCTGCGCAGTTCTTTTGCTTCACGAAATGTGGGTGCATCGGCCAGTATAGTAAGCAATGTGAATGATACCAATGGGTCGGCTTTACAGTTTCCTGCGGTTACCGGTACTTTTTTAGATCGTTTTGCGACCCACCTTGAACAGGAACAAAGGTTTAACAGTAATGGTCAGACGAACCTCCTGATCAAATTCGATTACCAGTCTTCCGCAGCCGGTGCCGAATGTTGGCTCAACCGTTTTGAAGTATTAGCCAGAAGAGCTTTTCAGTTTAATGCCAATGCACCGTTGAGTTTCAGAGACTGGCGCTCTGTTTCAAACAATACCATTGTTGCATTCGAGTTACCTGCACTCTTAACCGATATGCGGGTTTGGGATATTACAGATCCGTCTGTTGTAGTGGCCATGCGTAATAGATCAACCAACCGGTTTAGTTTTTTTAACGAAGCATCAAGGCTGAGAGAATACATCGCTTTTATTCCCTCACAAGCCCTGACGCCGGTAGCATTGGGTAAACTGGCGAATCAGCAACTTCATGGCATAACGGTTCCTGAATACCTGATTATTGCGCATCCTACGCTGCTGGATGCAGCCGGTAAACTGGCCAGCTTTCACCAGCAACAATACAAACGAACAGTACAGGTGGTAAGTACAGAACAGGTGTATCAGGAATTTGCCAGTGGAAATCCTGACCCAACGGCCATCCGTGATTTTATAAAAATGTTGTACGACCGGAAAGCAGCATTGAAATATGTGTTGCTGATGGGAAGTGGCTCTTATGATCCTAAAAATCGTATTGCCAATAACCATCGGTTTGTTCCCACCTACCAGAGTACACAATCCCTGGATCCGCTTTCGAGTTTTACTTCTGATGATTTTTTTGGTATGCTCGATGACCAGGATGATGTGAACCTCGGTAATGCATTACAAACCATTGATGTGGCCGTAGGACGCATACCTGCACGTTCTGCTGCTGAAGCGAATCGTATGGTTGATAAAATCATGGCTTATCATCATCCTTCCCGCTTTGGTGAATGGAGAAACAAACTGATTTTTCTGGCTGATGATAAAGACCTTAACCTTCACCTTAAAGATGCAGAAGCAGTGTCTGCCGCAGTGGGTAATCCGGTTTTTCAATCACAGAAAATTTACTTAGATGCTTTCCCCTTAGTGGGTGGCAGTGGCGGTAACAGGTATCCTGCCGTCAATGAAGCATTAGTGAACGGGGTGAATAACGGAGCCCTGATTCTAAACTATAGTGGTCATGGTAACCATGTGCGGCTGGCAGAAGAAGCAGTATTAACAGTTAATGAAGTAAACAGGTTTCAGAACGCATCCCGTTTACCTTTGGTGGTAACAGCGAGTTGCGATTTTTATCCCTTCGATGACCCATCCAAAAATGCACTCGGTGCACAGGTGCTAACAGGCGACAGCACAGGGGCTATCGCTTTACTAACTACTGCCAGGTTGGTATTTGCATCCAGCAATAAAATCATCAATGAATATTTTATTGGTACGGCCTTAAAACCCGATCCGCAAACGGGTAGTTACCTGAGCTTAGGCGAAGCGGTTCGTATCGCTAAAAACCTATCTGTAACACAGGCAGGAGAAGTGTTGAACACCAGGAAATTTTTATTGCTGGGAGACCCTGCCATGCAATTGGCTTTTCCAGCACATAAAATAAAAGTAACTGGGATAGAAGGGATGGCTGTTACGGGGGCGGATACGCTTCGTGCTTCGGGGAGTTATGAATTGGAGGGGGATGTACAGGATGTGGGGGGTAGCAGGTTGCGTAATTTTAAAGGGACAGTGTCAGTGGTTCTCTATGATAAGCCAAGAACGGTGCAAACCTTGGGTAATGATCCAGCAAGTTCGGTAACAGGTTTTCAGCAACAATCGGCTATTTTATTTAAAGGATTGTTTACCGTAGACACGGGTCATTTTCGTATCCGCATCATCCTTCCAAAAGATGTTTCTTTTCAGCCTGGCCGGGGCCGGCTTAGTCTTTATGCATTTAACAATACCAACGATGCCTCAGGAGCAGATACCGGTTTTGTGCTGGTAGGCAACAATACCGTTCCCGCAGATACAAAAGGCCCGGAAATACGCCTTTTTCTAAATGATACCTTATTCCGCAATGGCGGTCTCACACATGAAACACCTTTATTGATCGCCTACCTCTCAGACAGCTCTGGTATCAACACCTCAGGCAATGGCATTGGTCACGATATCACACTCATTATCGACGATCTCATCCGAGACATCCGGGTCCTGAACGACTGGTATTTGTCTGACTTAGATAGCTGGCAATCGGGTACCATTCGTTTTCGCCTGCCGCTGCAAACGCCGGGGCCACATAGTTTGGTGTTAAAAGCCTGGGATGGCGCCAACAATTCAACCCAGGTAAAACTGGATTTTGTGGTACAGCGGCAGGACAGACTTTCTATTGACAAAGTGATGAATTTTCCGAATCCTTTCCGGGAGCGTACAAGGTTTTCATTTGAACATAACCAGCCAGATCAGGCGTTGAAAGTACAGGTGTTGATTTTTAGTTCGGATGGAAAACTGATCAGGCGGCTTTCGGGGCCTTATCAGACTTCAGGCACCAGAAATATTCAGGTAGAATGGGATGGGAGAGATGAATCGGGTAGGAAAATTCAAAAAGCTGTTTATATTTACCAAATAATCATTCAATCCGGCCAGCAACGATCCGTTCATGCCGGGCAACTTATTCTGCTTTAAATGTATCTGATGGTTTGATTTTTACGCTTTAGGAAATAGCAAATGGCTCATGGTTCATAGCATATAGTTTATGGGAGTACCATCAAACCATATGCTATGAACCATAAGCTATCTGCCGATTACTATTAACAATTCCAAACTATTAAATATATTGCTTCATGTTTTTTAAGCAGAAAATAACCCTTACAGCCATTGCAGCGTTGATGTTGTCTTATACATCTTATGCACAGGATTCCATCAATATTGTATCAACAGCCGTTCCCTTTCTTCGTATATCGCCAGATGCCAGGGCAGGAGGTATGGGTGATGTGGCTATTGCCACCACGCCCGAAGCCAATGCGCCTTTCTGGAACCTTTCCAAAGTAATGTTTGCACCCAAACGTTCGGCCATAGCCGTGAACTATACACCCTGGCTTAAAGACCTTGGCCTGAATGATGTGTACCTTGCCAGCATGGCTGCCTATCATAAACTCGATGATGAACAGGCGGTTTCATCTACCCTTCGTTTTTTTAGCCTGGGTAATATTCAGCTTACCGATTTTTCTGGTAATGTATTGAATTCTGTTCGTCCGAGTGAATTTGCCTTCGACCTGGGTTATTCCAGAAAGCTGAATGAAAAGCTGAGCATTGGTGTGGCCTTGCGGTATATTAATTCAAGATTGGTTGTAGGTGATGTAGGAACCGGTGTGGTTTATAAAGCAGGTAATGCAGTAGCAGGTGATGTTTCATTGTACAATAATGGATTGAATGAAGATGGTGAAGGTCTTAGCTGGGGAGTAGTCTTATCGAACCTTGGCAGTAAGATTGGTTATACCAATGATGCACGTAACAAAGATTATATTCCGGCCAACTTAGGTATTGGTGTTTCCTATACCAAAGTGCTGGATGAGAATAACAAGATCAATTTTGCGCTTGATATGAATAAGCTGCTGGTACCGGCACCACCCGTTGCCACCGGTAATTTTTCTACCGACAGTGCCAACTTAGTTAATTACAGAACAACAGGTGTGGTAAGCAGCTGGATGAAATCATTTGGTGACGGAACAGGTTTTGGTAAATCCTTACAGTTTTCATTAGGTGCAGAATATGGGTACAATAACCAATTCTTTTTCCGCAGTGGTTATTTCTATGAAAATAAAAACAGGGGTAATCGAAAATATTTCAGCGTAGGTGCCGGCTTCCACCTCGATTTTCTCGACATCAATTTCTCCTACCTTGTACCCTCAGGCAGTGGTGTAACACGTAATCCGCTTTCGAATACGTTGAGATTAGGAGTGGTGTTTAATTTGGAACCGAAGGAATAATTTGAAAATTTGAGAATGTGCTAATTTGAAAATGAAGAACATTCCTGGTTTGCAAGTTTCTCCAATTAGGAAGCTTATCATTTTCAAATTTTTCAAATTAGCACATTTTCAAATTGATTGTATTAATACAGCTGCATGCGCCACTAAACCCTCCTTTCTCCCCACAAATCCCATTTTCTCAGTGGTAGTTGCTTTGATGGAAACATCTTTTACGGTGATGCCCAGAATGGAGGCTATAGTTTCCTGCATTTGAGGAACATAGGGCTTTATTTTAGGGGCTTCCAGACAGAGGGTGGAGTCTATATTGATGACTTTGTATCCTTCGGCTTCAATCAGTGCTTTTGTTTTTGCCAATAATATTTTACTGTCGATGTTTTTAAACTCATTTGAAGTATCGGGGAAGTGAACGCCAATATCACCCAATGCCGCGGCACCAAGCAGTGCATCGCAAATGGCATGGAGGAGAACATCGGCGTCGCTGTGTCCGAGTGCACCTTTGTCGTGGGGTATTTTGATGCCACCGATAAATAAATCCCTTCCTGCCACCAACTGATGGTAGTCTATGCCGTAACCGATGCGGATGTTCATGGTGTAAAGATAAGGAAGAGGGGGCAAAGCCATTTTTAGGGATAATCAAACTCTTTTCAAGGGTTGTACAAATGAAAAAATACATTTGTATGGATTGTTCCGGCAAATTGATTTTCCTTAACTGAGAAGTAAACGGTGTATTTTAAGCACACAGGGTATAGTGGCAAGAGATTAGGTGACGGTTATAAAACCTAACGCAAATTCCTCAGGTATTCACCATAACCACTTTTAGCATATCTGTCGGCTAGTTTCAATAATTGTTCTTTATTAATGAAATCCATTCTCCAGGCTACTTCTTCGATACAACCTATTTTTTGACCTTGTCTTTTTTCAATTACACAAACAAATTCACAGGCATCGCTTAATGAATCAAAAGTGCCTGTGTCGAGCCATGCGGTTCCCCGGCTCATGATGCCAACTTTTAATTTTCCCTGTTGCAGGTATTCATTGTTTACGGAAGTAATTTCATATTCACCTCTTGCAGAAGGGGCTATCGTTTTTGCAATGTTTACAAAGGTGTTGTCATAAAAATATAAACCTGGTACTGCATAATTCGACTTTGGATTGGCGGGCTTTTCTTCTATAGAAACTGCTTTTTGATTGTTGTCAAACTCAACCACACCATAGCGTTCTGGATCCTGTACTTCGTAAGCAAAAACAGCTGCGCCTTCGATGTCATTAAAAGACTGAACGAGTTGTACCAGCCCCGAGCCGAAAAATATATTATCACCCAATATCAGGGCTACTTTATCATTGCCAATAAATAATGCCCCAATTACAAATGCCTGTGCAAATCCATTGGGTACTTCCTGTGTGGCATATGAAAATTTACAACCCAGTTCTTCACCATTACCTAATAATCTTTGAAATTGTGCATTGTCCTCAAGGTCGTAATGATCAATATTTCACGAATACCCGCTAGCATCAATATCGACAGGGGATAATAGATCATCGGCTTATCGTAAATAGGCATTAATTGTTTACTGATGCCTTTGGTAATTGGGTAGAGACGGGTGCCGGAACCGCCGGCGAGAATGATGCCTTTCATAGGGTAAAGCGGATGGATTTAATGGCTTCAGAAAATAATGGAAGTTGTTGGTCTTTCTCTGATAATAATACTTCAGCCTCAGGTATTTGCCAGTCTATGTTTAATTGTGGGTCGTTAAAGATGATGCCCCCTTCTGCTTCTTTGTTATAATAGTTATCACATTTATAAAAAAATACTGCAGTTTCGCTTAAGATAGCAAAACCATGTGCAAACCCTCTAGGTACAAATAACTGTTGTTGATTGTCTTCTGTTAATTTAACTGCAATATGTTTTCCAAAACTTGGTGAATTGAACCTTACATCCACAGCAATATCAATAACACGACCCTGCAATACACGAACTAATTTAGCCTGAGCATATTCTCCGTGCTGGTAGTGCAGACCTCTTAATACCCCTCGTTGTGATTTGGATTGGTTGTCTTGTACAAAGCTCACAGACAAACCTGTTTCATTAAAAAACGCTGTTGATTAAAACTTTCAAAAAAATAACCTCGATGATCTCCAAAAACTGTATCGTGAATGATGAAACAGTCTTTGAGTTTGGTTTGTTCTACTTTCATTTTATCTGTTACTATACATGGTTTCGTAATACAGCTGGTACTGGCCTGTGGCAATATTTTCAAGCCATTTTTTATTAGTGAGGTACCAGTCAATGGTGAGTGACAAGCCCTCTTCAAAAGTTACACTTGGCGACCACACGAGTTCTTTATTAAGTTTCGAAGCATCTATAGCATATCGTTTATCATGACCCGGGCGATCATTTACATAAGTAATCAATTGTTCACTTTCACCTGGCTGTTGATTTAATTTTTCGTCCATTAACCGGCAAAGTAATTTAACAAGGTCAATATTCTTCCATTCATTAAAACCTCCGATATTATAGGTTTCCCCAGGCTTGCCATTATGAAAAATTTGATCGATAGCTCTTGCATGGTCTATTACATAGAGCCAATCGCGGGTGTAATTACCATCGCCATATACTGGTAAGGGTTTTTTTTGTAAAATATTGTTTATAAAAAGAGGGATTAGTTTTTCTGGAAAATGGTTCGGGCCATAATTATTACTGCAATTAGATATGATGCAAGGGATACCATAGGTTTCATGATAAGCTCTTACAAAGTGATCGGATGATGCCTTGCTTGCAGAATAAGGTGAGCGAGGATCATAGGGTATTTGTTCATTGAATAAACCGTTTTCTCCGAGGCTGCCATATACTTCATCTGTAGAAACATGATAGAATAGATGTTTTTTATCAGTTCCCCAGTATCTTTTTGCTACATTTAATAAGGTAACAGTTCCTACTATATTTGTGTAAACAAAATCTAAGGGGCTAAGGATGGAGCGGTCAACATGAGATTCTGCTGCTAAGTGAATTACATCAGTAATTTGATGTTTTTTAAAGATGCTGTCAAGTGCGGTTTGATCCAGAATATTTTCCTTTTCGAAATAATAATTAGGTGCATTCACCAGAGTTTCTAAATTTTCCAGATTTCCTGCATATGTTAGGGCATCGATATTTATAATATTATAATTTGGGTAGGTTTTAATGAAAAGTTTGACTACATGTGAGCCAATAAAACCGGCACCTCCAGTTATAAGAATATTTTTTTTCATAATAATAGTAATTGTTTTACAAATATTTAATTACATTCAAAATGACATAAGCTTTGACTTAAGTGTAATAATGTAAAACGTGTACACCATATGCTATTAGTTCCCTGCTTTGTTGAAGCAACCACTCAGTTCCAACTTTCTCGCAGTCAGTATCGTTTTTGCACGCAAGTATATTGTTGGATAACTCGGTGGGAATATCCACATTAAATACTCTGGAAAGAATGGTTAGTTGTTTTTTACTAGTGAGGGGTTTTAATCCGGGTATAGTAGGAACTGAAATACCTATGTTTCTACAGGCAGTTACAAAATCAAAAAATTTCTGATTATCGAAAAACATCTGTGTCATGATGTATTGGGCGCTGGCGTCTACTTTAGCTTTAAGGTATTGAAGGTCGATTTCCAGATTTGGGGCTTCAAAATGTTTTTCGGGATAGCCGGCCACACCAATACAGAAATCGGTTTTGCGACCACTTTTAATGTCTTCGTCTATATAAATACCTTGATTCATATTGTAAATCTGTTCCAATAATTCAATGGCGTAATGGTGCCTACCGGGTTGAGGGGTAAAACTACTCTCGGTTTTTTCCGCGTCCCCTCTTAGCACCAACACATTGTCGATCCCCAAAAAATCGAGGTCTATAAGGGCATCTTCGGTTTCTCTTTTGGTGAAACCACCACAAATCAGGTGAGGTACCGCGTCAACCTGATAATGGTTCATAAAAGCAGCACAAATGCCGACTGTGCCTGGTCTTTTACGCATTTCTATCTTTTCATATCGTCCGTCTGGCTTGTGTTTGAAGCTGCTTTCGCTGCGGTGATAGGTAACATTGATCCATGCTGGGTTGTAAGCCATGAGTGGTCTAAATGGTCAAAAACAGACTGGATGGTCTTCCCTTTTAGGGGTGGTAATACTTCAAAAGAAATCAGGGTTTCGGTTCTATTATTTATTTTGTCAATGACTTTCATGGTTCTTTGCTCAACTCGTTCTAATATTGCAAACTTAAATTATAAGTTTAATATGCCTTATTTATTTACTTCTGAAAGCGTATCTGAAGGACATCCGGATAAAGTAGCGGATCAGATATCTGATGCATTAATCGATAATTTTTTAGCATTCGATGGTCAATCTAAAGTAGCATGTGAAACGCTTGTAACAACAGGTCAGGTGGTACTTGCAGGTGAAGTAAAATCAAAAGCATATTTAGATGTACAGGATATTGCGCGTGATGTAATCCGTAAAATCGGTTATACCAAGAGTGAATATATGTTTGAAGCCAATAGCTGTGGTATTCTGTCTGCTATCCATGAGCAGTCTGCAGATATTAATCAGGGTGTAGACAAAAAGAAAAAAGAAGAGCAGGGAGCTGGTGATCAGGGAATGATGTTTGGTTATGCCAGTAATGAAACTGAAGACTATATGCCACTGGCATTGGATCTGGCACACAAGATCCTGATTGAACTGGCTGCACTGAGAAGAGAGGACAAACAAATTAAATATCTGCGTCCTGATGCAAAGAGCCAGGTTACATTGGAATACGATGATAATAACCAGCCTGTGAGAATTGATGCGATCGTAGTATCTACACAGCATGATGATTTTGACAGCGAAGCAAAAATGCTGGCAAAAATCAAATCAGATATCATCAATATCCTGATTCCACGCGTAAAAAGCAAGTACAAGAAGTACGCGAAACTGTTCAACAACAATATTAAATACCATATTAACCCAACAGGTAAGTTTGTAATTGGTGGTCCGCATGGCGACACAGGTTTAACTGGTCGTAAGATCATCGTAGATACATATGGTGGTAAGGGTGCACATGGTGGTGGTGCTTTCAGTGGTAAAGATCCCAGCAAAGTAGACCGTTCTGCAGCATATGCAACCCGTCACATTGCCAAGAACCTGATAGCTGCGGGTGTGGCAGGTGAGGTACTGGTACAGGTTTCATATGCTATTGGTGTGGCACAGCCGACCAGTATCAACGTAAACACTTATGGTACTGCTAAAGTAAACCTGACCGATGGCCAGATTGCCAAAATCGTGGAGGGTTTGTTTGATATGCGTCCATAC
>Ga0164290_1000732_pt1 | contig 86996 bp, 84 predicted proteins | sample Micstemetagenome_FD_108782 | JGI IMG/M metagenome (GOLD analysis project Ga0164290, IMG submission 108782) | Contaminated culture microbial community from soil near Moab, Utah, USA - Microcoleus steenstrupii SON62 (Illumina Assembly) | ecosystem: Environmental > Terrestrial > Soil > Soil crust... | reverse complement strand
CGAGCGCGAGAAGATCGCCATCAGCATGGACGGCAAGGGCTGCTGGCGCGACAACGTGTTCGTCGAGCGCCTGTGGCGCAGCGTGAAGTACGAGGAGATCTACCTGCATGCCTACGACAGCGTGGCCGCGGCCAAGGCCGGCATCGCCCGGTACTTCACGTTCTACAATTCGCTGCGGCCCCACCGGGAGCACGACGGCAGCACGCCCGACGAGGCTTACTACAGCGCGCTGGCACTCAGGATCGCGGCGTAGCGCAGACTTTCCCATCGGCAGAGACTTCACCTAAAAACCTCAAACCACTGTCCGAACGGCTGGGGCCACCTCTCCTTGCCATGGCCGATAGTCACCAAGGTTCATGTAGTACATCTCCTCATACCAATCCGCACACACGACCTTAGCGCCGAATGAGTTTGTCGAACTCAGCGAAAAAGAAATGGTCATGTAAACGATATGAGGATCGTCTTGTTGGTAGATGTCATTCTCCCAAGGGTCCGCTCTTCCGTCTCCGTTGATATCAGTTACCCCATTCAACGCGTATAGCCCGCCAACTGCCACTGCGGAGCCGAGTCCGCCCGCGGGCTGTGAAAGGCGAGCGTTGAGCAAGTATGTAGAAGCATTTGCATAGACGAGATCCGCCCTCCCGTCTCCGTTCAAGTCGGCTAGACTCACCCTCGGATTGATCCCGTACCAGCCTACGCTACTAGCCAACTGCGTGTCGCTCGCGGCGTATCCTTGGCCCTGCCCATGCCAAGTGAAGGTAGTGGGCAGCAGTTGCCCGCCAGCGGCCCCGGTAACCTGAACCGTCTGCAGCCTCGAGGGCACCTCGGCCGGCTGCGAGGGGATGTAGGTCAGGACGTACTTCCTGACCGCAGTGGCATTGCCCGGCACGAACATCCTGATCTCGGTAAGCCGCTGGGTCAGTTTCGCGAGCGCTCCAGCCGTGTAGCTGGTCGATATGTCCAGACGTGTCTCGTACTGGAAACTCACTGAGTTCGTCGGCGCCTGCGCGCCGTTGCCGGTGTATTGAATCTGCGAAGGACGATACTCGTAGCCAGTGGCCCCTTCGGTCTTGGTGTAGCTGATGGTGAGGTAGTTCCCCTTCTTGTCCTCGATGCGATTGAGCAGCCAGACGATCGCGGTGCTCCCCGGCACGGCAGGTACGATCCTAGCGTCCGAGGTGACTCCGTAGTCCATGCGGTGCCCGGCCTTGGTGTAAAGGCTGAACGATGCGGGGCCAGTGCCCGCCGTGCCCGTGGAGATGATCTTGCTGTAGCTCTCGTGCTCCGTGCGGTACTCGGCATTGTTCGCACCGTAGGTGCCCGCCACACCGACAAGCCGCTGCCCGTCGAGGCAGAAGCGGTCGTTCGCGTCGATGGCAACCGCTCGGATCGCTCCGTCCTGCACCATGGTCTGCGGACAGCGGTTGATGGAAGAAAGACCGCTCAGATTCCATCCCTGCCCCAGCAGACCGTTTCTCGCGTTGCTGCTGTAGACCAATGCGAGCTTGGGAGCCAATCCGGCGATCCCGGGCGGGACTTCGATGGGAATCGTGTACGTCGTCGCCCCATCATCGCTCACGCTGAAAGCGCCTGGCGTGTGGACCGCACCGCCACCTTGCGTCTTCACACTCACACCCACCGCGAGAACAAGCAAAGCCGCTGCTACAACGATACGTGATCGCTGCATAGTCTGGTCTCCCTTACTGCTGCGTTGCTGTTGTTTTAGCGCGGCCGAGTGTGCCGGCTTGCCACCTCAACATCACTCAAGGCGGCAACATGCGCGCGAGAAACTTTCTTCGCCTTGGCGGGCGTTGTCAATAGTCCTTCGTCATGCAAGGCGGATTCAATAGCCAAAGCAAACCCACTCTCGCTGTTCTTCGTGTTAAGCCACGACAAGGGTCTATCTCTTTCACTGCGATACGCCCCGCTTTCACACGCGGCTCGCCATGCTGGCTCTTCAGACCCCCACCGAAACTGGGGAGTACGACGTCTACGCGCAAAGGATTGCGGGTTTCGGCGCTGTTTTTTCTATAACGTAGTCGACAAAATCGCTCCGTCGCTCGGTGTCGCGTCGAAAATTGAATCAGCATTAAGCGATCATCTTCTTGATCAGCGAGAAAAGCACAAATCAGGTGGGATGTCGTTCGATATCGATCCGGCCCTCGTCCACTGCGTGACACGCAGTCTTGACTCCATCGTAGGACGTGGAAAATGTCGGCGTCTCGGTCCTGCATCGCTCGTTCGCAAACGGACAGCGCGGATGAAACATGCAGCCGGACGGCGGCTCCAGAGGATTCGGAACCTCACCGGCCACCGGCGTTCTCGGTCGACCGGTCATCTCGAGATCGGGCAGCGCGTCGAGGAGCATGCGCGCATAGGGATGCGCCGGACTTGTCAGCACCGTATCGACCGGCCCGACCTCCACGAGGCGCCCGAGATACATCACGCCCACCTCGGTCGCGACGTACTCCACCACGGCCAGATTGTGCGAGATGAACAGGCACGTGAGTCCGAGCTGCGCCTGAAGATCCTGCAACAGGTTGAGCACCTGCGCCTGCACCGACACATCGAGCGCCGATGTTGGCTCGTCGCACACCAGGAACTCCGGATTGGAAGCGAGAGCGCGCGCGATCGAGATGCGCTGGCGCTGGCCGCCGGAGAACTCGTGCGGAAACTTGTCGCCGTCGCGCGGCGCGAGCCCGACTTGGGTCAGCAGTTCCGCCACGCGGTCCCGTAGCGCGCCGCGTTCCGCGATCAGCCGGTGCGCCCGCAGCGGTTCGGCGACGATGTCGCGCACCCGCCAGCGCGGATTGACGCTGGCATACGGATCCTGGAAGACCATCTGCATGCGGCGCCGGATGCCCTGCATGTCCGCCTGCCCGGCCTCCGACAGATCGACACCGCCGAAGCGCACCCGACCGCGCGTGGGCGCATGCAGCCCGACCATGAGGCGCGCGACCGTGGATTTGCCGCACCCTGACTCGCCCACCAGAGCGAGCGTACGGCCGCGCTCGATGCGGAACGAAACGTCGTCGACCGCCCGCAGCCACTGCCTCGGCAGAGCCCCAAGCTTGCGTTCGAGCCACGGGCGCGACACTTCGAAGTCGCGGCCCAGGTCCTCGGCCTCGACGAGAGCCGGATCAGCCATCGGCGGCATGCAACCAGCAGGCAGCGAGACCGGTAGCCGTGACCATCGGCTCGGGGCGTTCGCGCCGGCAACGTTCGAACGCTCGCACGCACCGCGGATTGAACGCGCAGCCGGGCGGAATCGCATCGAGCCGCGGCATCGCGCCGTCGATCTGCACCAGACGCTCGCCCAGCTTGCCGAGGCGCGGGATGGCACCCATCAGTCCCACGGTATACGGATGCTTCGGCGCGTGGATCACCTCGCGCACCGGTCCGATCTCGGCGATGCGGCCGGCGTACATGACGGCCACGCGATCGACTGCTTCGGCGATCACACCCATGTCGTGGGTGATCAGCATCACCGCGGTGCCGCGTTCGCTCGTCAGCTGCCTCAGGAGGCGAATGATCTGCGCCTGAGTCGATACGTCGAGCGCCGTGGTCGGTTCGTCGGCGATGACGAGCTGCGGTTCGCCGCACAGCGCCAGTGCGATCACGACGCGCTGACGCAGGCCGCCCGAGAGCTGATGCGGGTACTGGTGAATTCTGCGCTCCGGTGCCGGAATGCCCACCTCGCCCAGAAGAGCGATCGCCCGTCGCCGCGCCTCCTCGGCAGTAACCGGCAGATGCGTCCGGATGGTCTCCTCGAGCTGGTTGCCGATCGTGAACAGCGGATTCAGAGCCGCCAGCGGATCCTGGAAGATGGCTCCGATCCGGCGACCGCGGATCGCGCGCAGCTCCTTGGGCGGCAAGCGATCGATGCGCCGTCCTTCGAGATGGATTTCGCCTGTCGCGATTCGCGCCGGCGGATCGAGCAGGCCCAGCACCGCCGTGCCGGTGATGGACTTGCCCGCCCCGGACTCGCCCACCACGCCCAGCACTTCGCCGGGCGCGATGTCGAAGGACACGTCGTCCACTGCCACGAGCGTGCCTCGGCGCGTCACGAACTCCACGCGCAGGTTGCGTACCGAAAGGAGGGCGCTCAAGAGCTCGTCATCTCAAGCGCGGATTGAGCGCATCGCGCAGCCAGTCTCCCAGCAGGTTGACCGACAGCACGAGAGCCACCAGCGCCACTCCGGGAAAGACCGTGATCCACCATTCGCCGGAGAACAGGAAGTCGTTGCCGATGCGGATCAGGGTGCCGAGTGACGGGGTGGTCGGAGGCATGCCGACACCCAGAAAGGACAAGGTCGCTTCGGTGGTGATCGCCGTCGCCAGGTGGATGGTCGCGATCACCAGCACCGGTCCGGTCACGTTGGGCAGGACGTGCTGGAACATGATGGCGAGCGGATGGCGTCCGATCACGCGCGCCGCCTGCACGTACTCCTTCCGCGCTTCCACCAGCGTCGATCCGCGCACGGTCCGCGCGTACTGCACCCAGCCGGACAGGCCGATCGACAGGACGATGACCCAGAACGCGATGCCCGCGTGCGTCGCATCGGGCCATGCAATCCGCGCGAGACCGTTGATCAGCAGCGCAATCAGGATCGCAGGAAAAGAGAGCTGCACGTCCGCCACCCGCATGATGAATGCGTCGAGAACACCACCGACATACCCGGCCAGGAGTCCCAGGGCGGTCCCGAGCGCCATCGACAGCGCCACCGATGCCACGCCCACAGCCAGCGAGATGCGCGTGCCGTAGAGAATCGTCGAGAAGACATCGCGTCCCTGGTCGTCGGTGCCCAGCAGGAACGCCGCCTTCCCCTGGTCGAACCAGGCCGGCGGCGCAAACGCGTCCAGCAGGTCGAGCTGCGCCAGATCGAAGGGATCGTGCGGGGCCAACACCGGCGCTCCGATGGCGCCGACGATGCTGACGATCGCCACGATCGCCGCAACGACCGTCACCGGTGAATGGCGGAACGACCAGGCGAGATCGGAGTCGAGGAAGGCGGCGAGGCGGGTCATCGGATGTAGTTCACGCCGTTGCCCCCATCCCTGCCTTCCCCCACGCTAATCGCGTGAGGGAAGGAGAAGAATCGGCCGATCGAGACAACCGATCGTCCAAAGCCAAGTCGGCCCCCATCCCTGCCTTCCCCCGCTCGCGCGGGGGAAGGGGTGTACTTCTCCCTCCCCCGGCATCGCCGGAGGAGGGTTGGGGAGGGGGCGAGTCGACGCCCCACCTTCACTTCACCATCACCCAGCGCATGTAGAGGAAGTTGTCCGGCAGCTGCACCATCTCCACGGTCTTCTTCATGCCCCACGTGATCGGCTGCTGGTGCAGTGGAATGTGACCGATGTCGTCCTGGTGGATCTTGAACGCTTCCGCGATCATCGCGTTGCGCCTGGCGGTGTCGTTCTCGGCACCGATCTTTCGCGTCAGTTCGTCGAGCCGCGGATTGGAATAGGCCCCGCCGTTGAACTGCCCCTGGGCACCCTCGCCCGGCGTCGACATCACGGCGAACAACGCGTTGTGACTGTCCTGGCTGGCCGGCGTCCAGCCCGCAAGGTAGAAGGACACGTTGCGGCCGATGACCTTGGGAAAGAACAGCGACTTCGACTCCGCCACCAGGTTCACCTTCACGCCGATCTTCGCCAGCATCGCCGCGATCGCCTGACAGATCTCGCTATCGTTCACGTAGCGATCGTTGGGGCAGTTCATGCCCACCTCGAAGCCGTTCGGGTAGCCGGCTTCCGCCATGAGTTTCTTCGCGGCTTCCAGGTCGTAGGGCAGGCGCTTGTTGAGTTCGGGCGCGAAGCCCTGGGTGTCCGGCGCCACCATGAGGCCGGTGGGTGTGGACACGCCGCGCATGATGCGCGTGCGGATCGCCTCGATGTCGATCGCCTGGTAGAAGGCGCGGCGCACGCGGACATCCTTGAATGGATTCCTGCCCTTGATATTGGAATGGAGCAGTTCGTCGCGCTTCTGATCCATGCCGAGAAAGATCGTGCGCAGTTCGGGCGACTGCATCACCTTGAGGTTGGGATTCGACTGCACCCGCGGCACGTCCTGCAACGGCAGAGGATCCATCATGTCGATCTCGCCGCTCACCAGGGCAGCGACCCGCGTCGCGTCGTTCCCGATCGGGGTGAAGATCGCTTCGGTGACGTTGTGCTCCACCTTGCCCCACCAATCCGGGTTCGCGGTGAACACGGTGCGCACGCCGGGCTCGCGCGACTTCAGCATGAACGGTCCGGTGCCGTTGGCGCGCAGGGTCGCGTAGTTCTCCCCGCCCTTGCGGACATCGGCGGGGCGCATGGCGTTGTTCTTCTCGCACCAGCTCTTCGACATCACGTACCAGCGGCTCACCGTCTGCGGCAGGATCAGGAACGGGTCCGTGGTGACGATGTCGATGGCGTGCGCGTCGACCTTGCGGATCTCCTTGATCGCGCCGACGTACACCTTGACGTCGGACCCTTCGCCCCGCGCGCGCTCGAAGCTGAAGATCACGTCGTCCGCGGTGAACGGTGTGCCGTCATGGAACTTCACGCCCTTGCGCAGGTTGAAGCGCCACACGGTCGGCGCGGTCTGCTTCCAGTCGGTGGCGAGCTCCGGAGTCGTCTCGAACTTGCGGCCGCGGCCGGTCAGCGACTCGTACACGTTGCCGGTCAGCGAGAGCAGCACCGCCTCGTTGTGCATGTGCGGGTCCATGGACAATGCATCGCCCTGGTTGGCGAAGCGCAGCGTGGCGGCATCCGCGGCCGAGACGAGGACGCACGCCAGCGCGCCGAATGCGATCCGGGAGAACATCCGCTTCATACCGTGGTCGCTTTCTTCGGCGTCACCGCCGCGAGGGGCAACGCCGCTTCCGCGAGCGCCGCTAGGTAGCCGGCGCCGAGCGGGATGACGGCGTCGTTGAAGTCGTAGTTGGGGTTGTGCAACATGCACCCGCCGGGCGCGCCGCCTTGACCGAGGAACACATAGGCCCCCGGCTTGCGCTCGAGGAAGTAGGCGAAGTCCTCACCCCCCATGGTCGGATCCACGTCGCGGATCACGTTGCCCGCTCCGAAGACGCGCTCGCCCACGCGCGCGGCGAACTCCGCTTCGCGTTCGCTGTTGACCGTGGCCGGGTAGCCGCGGATGTACTTCACTTCCGCCGTGCCGCCGAGCGCTTCGGCCACACCGGTGGCGATCTCGGCCACCCGACGTTCCGCCAGATCGCGCGTAGCGGGGCGAAAGGTCCGCACGGTCCCGAGCAGATGGACCGCATCGGGAATCACGTTGAACGCACCGAGCTGGCTCGTGTGCATCGAGCAGACGCTCACCACCACGGCGTCCACCGGCGCGACATTGCGGCTCGCGATCGTCTGCAGCGCCCCGATCACCTGCGCCGCGATCACGACCGGATCCACGGCGATGTGCGGCATGGCCGCGTGACCGCCGCGCCCGCGGATGGTGATGCCGATCTCGTCGGTGGCCGCCATCATCGGGCCCGGTCGCACCGCGATGCGGCCGGGTTCCAGTTCGGGCCAGTTGTGCAACGCGTAGACCTCGTCCACGGGAAACCGGTCGAACAAGCCCTCGCGCACCATCACCTGGCCGCCGCCCCCGTGCTCTTCGGCCGGTTGGAAGATCGCATACGTCGTCCCGTCGAAAGCCCGGGTCTCGGCCAGGTAGCGCGCCGCGCCCAGCAGCATGGTGGTGTGACCGTCGTGGCCGCACGCGTGCATGCGACCCTCGTGACGCGACTTGTGCGCGCGCTCGCCGGTCTCGTGCATGGGCAGGCAATCCATGTCGGCGCGCAACCCGATCGCCCGGCCGCTCGTGGTGCTGCGACCGCGGATCACGCCCACCACGCCGGTGCCGGCGAGGCCGTGATGCACTTCGATGCCCCAGGCCGCGAGCTTTGCCGCGACCACGTCGGCGGTGCGCTTCTCCTCGAACGCGAGCTCGGGATGCATGTGGATGTCGCGCCGGACGGCCACGAGTTCGTCGTGGTAGCGGCGCACGTGTTCGATCGGATTGCTCATGACAGGACCTCTAGCGGGCGGCAGCGAGTTCGAGGCGCAGCCGCGGATCGACGACGTGGTACAGCAGATCCACGACGAAATTGATGACGACGAAGACCAGCGCGATCAGGCACAGATAGGCGGCCATCACCGGCACGTCGGCGAACATCACCGACTGGATGAACAGCAGCCCCATGCCGGGCCATTGGAACACGGTCTCCGTGATGATGGCGAAGGCGATGATGGACCCGAGCTGGAGGCCGGCGATGGTGATGACCGGCACCAGCGTGTTGTACAGCCCGTGCCGGAAGTACACCGCCCGATCGGTGAGACCACGGGCGCGCGCGAAGCGGATGTAGTCTGTGCGCAGCACCTCGAGCATCTCCGCGCGCGTGAGCCGCATGATGAGCGTCATCTGGTAGAGGCCGAGCGTGATCGCCGGCAGGATGAGCGCCTTCAGCCCGGATGCCGTCAGCAGCCCGGTGCTCCACGCGCCCAGCGCAACGGTCTCGCCGCGGCCGAACGACGGCAGCCAGCCGAGCTGCACCGCGAAGACCAGGATCAGCAGGATGCCGATGAGGAACGTCGGCAAGGCCACGCCGACCAGCGACAGGACCAGGAATGCCTGGGTGAGCCACGATCGACGCCGCAGCGCGGCGTAGACGCCCATGGGGATCCCGACCGCCAGGGCGAACAGCGCCGCCGCGATCGCCAGTTCGAGGGTGGCCGGCAGCCGTTCGCGGAACAGCGTCGACACCGGTCGCAGCTGCCGCAGCGACAACCCGAACTCGCCCTGCAGCGCACGCCCGACGAATCGGGCGTACTGCAGGTGGAACGGCTGGTCGAGGCCCAACTCGGCGCTCATGCGCGCCCGATCTTGGGGAGTGGCGTCCTGGCCCAGCATGAACACCACCGGGTCGCCCACGAACCGGAACAGCGCGAAGGCGATGAGCCCGACAACGAGCATCACCACGGCGGCCTGGGCAACCCTGCGAATGCAGAAGGCCAGCATCGCCTACCCGCCCCGCGTGCCCGTCCAGGCCCGATCGCTCGTCCGCAGGTTGTCGATCAGTCCTCGAGCAGGCTGCGCAGCATCCAGGCGGTCTTCTCGTGGATATCGAGCCGCTGCGTCAGCAGATCCAGCGTCGGCTGATCGTTGGCTTCGTCCGCCGCCGGCAGCAGCGCCCGGGCAGTCCGCGCCACCGCGTCGTGACCCTTGATGAGGTGGGCCACCATCTGCTCCGCCTTCGGGACGCCGTCCACTTCCTTGATCGACGAGAGTTTGCCGAACTGGCCATAGGTTCCCGGCGCCGGGAACCCGAGAGCGCGCATGCGCTCGGCGATGGGATCGACGGCGTTCCACAGCTCCGTGTACTGGGTCATGAACATGAGGTGCAGGGTGTTGAACATCGGCCCCTTCACGTTCCAGTGGAAATTGTGGGTCATGAGGTAGAGCGTGTAGGTGTCGGCGAGCAGGTGCGACAGCCCGTCCGCGATGCGCGTGCGATCCTTGGTCGAGATGCCGTTGTGGATTTCAGTGATCGCTTTCTGCTTCTTGGCCACGGGAACTCCTTTCGATGTCGGGAATACGTCCGCGCGCACGCGGCGCTTCCCTGCATTGTAATCGTCCGCTCGCACAGGGCGCGCGTGCTAGCATCGATTTCCCCGTCCGCCCCTTCCGGATTCCGCGTTGACGACCACACTGCAGTTGAACGGCCAGCCCCTCACCGTGCCGGCGCCCCTGTCGATGGCGCAGCTGGTGGACCGGCTCGGCTACACCGGCAAGCGCATCGCCGTGGAGCTGAACGGCGAGATCGTGCCGCGCAGCCGCTACGGCGACACCGCGCTGGCCGACGGTGACCGCCTGGAGATCGTCGTGGCGGTGGGCGGCGGTTGAGCCGCACCAGCGGTAGACTAGAACGACAAGCTTTCTGGATCTTCTAACGGACATGGACGCCTTCAGCCTCGCCTCACGCACCTACCGCTCGCGCCTGCTGGTGGGCACCGGCAAGTACCGCGACTTCGACGAGACCCGCAGGGCCATCGAAGCCAGCGGCACGGAGATCGTGACGGTCGCGATCCGCCGCACCAACATCGGGCAGAACCCGAACGAGCCGAGCCTGCTCGACGCGGTACCGCCGTCGCGCTACACCATCCTGCCGAACACGGCCGGGTGCTACACCGCGGACGACGCCGTGCGCACCCTGCGACTCGCGCGCGAGCTGCTGGACGGCCACAAGCTCGTCAAGCTCGAAGTGCTGGGCGACCCGAAGACGCTCTTCCCCAACGTCGTCGAGACGTTGCGCGCCACCGAGACACTGGTGCGCGAAGGCTTCGACGTGATGGTGTACACGTCCGATGATCCGATCATCGCTCGTCAGCTCCAGGAAGCCGGCTGCGTGGCCGTGATGCCGCTCGCCTCGCTGATCGGCTCCGGCATGGGCATCCTGAACCCGTGGAACCTGCAAATCATCATCGCCGAAGCGAAGGTGCCGGTGCTGGTGGATGCCGGCGTCGGCACCGCCTCGGATGCCGCCATCGCGATGGAACTGGGCTGCGACGGCGTGCTGATGAACACCGCCATTGCCGGAGCCCGCGATCCGGTGCTGATGGCGTCCGCCATGAAGAAGGCCGTGGAAGCGGGCCGCGAAGCGTATCTCGCCGGCCGCATGCCGAAGAAGATCTATCAGGCGACGCCCAGTTCTCCCGAGAGCGGTGTGATCGGCACGGTCCACAAGGCAGCGTGACCGAAGGGCAGCACCGTCCGATCCGCAGCTTCGTGCTGCGGGTCTCGCGCACGTCCAACGCCCAGCGCCGCGCGGTCGATGAACTGCTGCCGCGCCATGGGATCGCCTTCGAGCCACGCCCGTTGGACCTCGACGCGATCTACGGCCGGCGTGCGCCGCGCATACTGGAGATCGGTTTCGGCATGGGCGAGGCCCTCGCCGAGCTCGCCCAGGCGCATCCGGAGCGCGACTTTCTCGGCATCGAAGTCCACACGCCCGGCGTCGGCAACCTGCTGAAGCTGGTGGATGCGAACAGCCTCACCAACGTGCGCGTGATCTCGCACGACGCCGTCGAGGTGCTGACCCACATGATTCCGCCAGACAGCTTCGACGGGGTGCACGTGTTCTTCCCCGATCCGTGGCCGAAGAAGCGGCACCACAAGCGCCGCCTGATCCAGCCGGCGTTCGTGCAACTGCTCGCGAGCCGTATCCGCCCCGGCGGATACCTGCATCTCGCCACCGACTGGGTCGAGTACGCGGCGCAGATGCTGCACGTGCTGAGCGCCGAGCCGTCCCTCGTGAACACGGTGGAAGGCTATGCGGCGCGACCCGAGTCGCGACCGCTGACCAAATTCGAGACGCGCGGCATCCGGCTCGGCCACGAAGTACGCGACCTGCTGTTCCGGCGGAGGTAGTTTGCCTCCACCCTAACCCTCCCCCAGCAAGCGGGAGGAGGGGACGTACACCCCTTCCCCCGACGTCGTCGGGGGAAGGTTGGGATGGGGGCAGACCTCGGTCACAGAACTTGCTCGCTGGTGTTTCCGCCTCGATCCGGAGGCGCGAAATGCCGCTCGATGTCCGTCGCCATTCAGCGACCATCGAGTCCCTCAGTGAGTCGCCACTCACGCCGGCAGCGCGCCCGTGGCTCGACGGTCCGGGAACCCCGCCCCGCCCAGGTTCCCTCGTGCAAGAGGAGAAGCATGATGTCGGACACCGTTCTCGTCGCCGTGATCGGCGCATTTGCGACAGTCATGACGGCGCTGTTCCAGATCTTCATGAGCTCGCGCCAGTCGGCATCCGGCGCCAAGTCCACGAAGAACCGGATCAAGGGCCTCGTCTGGACCCTGGTGCTGATGGTCGCCGCCGCCGGCGGCGGCTTCGGGTACTCGGAGTATCTGGTGCTCACCAAGAACGCCAGTCTCACCGCGTTCCACGACCGCATCGGCAACACGCTGATCGCTGCGAATGCAGCACCGCAGCCGGCACCGGCCGCTTCGCCCGTTCCCGCGACTGCCCCGCTGTTGCCCGGCCCGGAGGCGATGCGCGCGCGCGAAGACCTCACGGCAACGGTCACGCTGCCCGCCTGCAAGACCGATGCGGCACATGCAACGGCATGCTCGGAGACGACGGTTGCACCCGTGGCGCTGTGCGTTCCCGTACCGGCGACCGCCCGTGTCACCGAAGTCCAGCTCTACTCGCGCCTCGAGAATTCGACGCTGCCGTGGAACGAGCATCGGGTAACGGCCGGTCAGGACCTGGGTGCCGGTCGCTTCGTCGAAGCGCATTTCGAGCGTCCGGACGGCGACAAGTCGAAGGACGTCTGCCAGAAATTCGCCCATTGGAACGCCGAGACCGGACGCATCGTCCGCATCGTCGTGCAATACGACCTGCAGCCCTCGTCGAACGCGCAGAGCGCTTCGCCGACGCCCGCACCGAAACCCGCGGGCTGAGCTACCTCAGGAAGACTTGCAGCAGGTCGTTGAGGAAGCGCCGCCCGCTCTCGGTCGGGCGTGCGCGCCTGTGGTCGCGCTCCAGCAGGCCGCGTCGCTCAGCCTCCTCCAGTTCGCGCACCACGGTGTTCAGGGGCAGTCCGGTGCGTTCCGTGAAGGTCGCGAGCTCGAAGCCTTCGCGCAACCGCAGTGCGTTCATCATGAATTCGAACGGCAGCTCTGCGGGCGTGACGTCGGCTTCCGTCTGAACCGCGTTGCCGGCTAGCGCCCGCTCCATGTACTCGCGCGGATGCTTGTGGCGCATCTGGCGGAAGATGCGGTCACGCAGCGACAGCTTGCCGTGGGCCCCGGCACCGATGCCGAGATAGTCGCCGAACTGCCAGTAGTTCAGGTTGTGCTTCGCCTGGCGCGACGGCTGCGCGAACGCCGACGTCTCGTAGTTGGCATAGCCGGCGTCCGCGAGCCGTGTCTCGATGCCGGACTGCATGGCGGCCGCGACGTCGTCGTCCGGTACCACCGGCGTGTGCCGGTGGAAGTACGTGTTGGGTTCGATCGTCAGATGGTAGGCGGAGATATGAGGCGCACCTGCGGTGATCGCAGCACCCACATCGGCGAGCGCCCCGTCGATATCCTGCCCAGGCAGCGCATACATGAGGTCGAGGTTGAAGTTCTCGAAATGCTCGCGCGCGATATCGACGGCGCGGTGGGCCTCCCGATCGTCATGCACACGCCCGATGGCCTGCAACCGCTGCGGATCGAAACTCTGGATGCCGACGGACAGGCGATTGATGCCCAGCGCGCGGAACGCCGCGAACTTCGCGGTCTCGAACGTCCCCGGGTTCGCTTCGAGCGTGATCTCGGCATCGGCCTCGATGGGCAGCAGCGCCCGCGCCGTCGAGAGGAAGCGGTCGAGCGCTTCGGGCGAGAACAGGCTCGGCGTTCCGCCGCCGAAGAACACCGTGTGGACCTTCCGCCCCCAGACGTTGGGTAGCGACGTCTCGATATCGGCGATGAGGGCGTCGACGTAGCGGTCTTCGGCAAGATCGCTCTTCAGCTCATGGGAGTTGAAGTCGCAATAGGGGCACTTGCGGATGCACCACGGGATGTGGACGTACAGCGACAGCGGCGGCAACTGCGCGAGCCGGATGCGCTGCCCGGCGAGGCCGGGCTCGACGGTGACGACGCTCAACCGGCCAGCATCCGCACTTCGCGCTGCGGGAATGGGATGACGATGTTCCGCCCGCGGAAGGCCTCGAGGATGGCCTTGTTGAGTTCGCCACCCGCGGGACCGAAATCATCCACGTGAACCCAGGGCTTCACCGCGACATTCACCGAAGAATCCGCGAGCGTACTCACCGCAACGATGGGTGCCGGGTCCTTCAGCACGCGCGGATTCACCTTCAGGATCTCGTCCACCACCGCCAGCGCATGATTGAGGTCGGTGTCGTAAGCCACGCCGACACTCACGTTCACCTGCCTCAGCGTGCCGTAGTTGTGCAGGATCTCGCCGACGATCTTGCGATTGGGGATCACCACGCGCGAACGGTCGGCGTGGCTCAGCACCGTGCTGAACAAGCGGATGGCTTCCACCCGCCCCTCGACGCTCACGATGGAGACGTACTCGCCCACCCGGAACGGCTTGGTGAAGATGATGGTGAGGCCGGCCACGACATTGCTCAGCACTCCTTGCATGGCCAGCGCGATGCCCGCGCCCGCCACCCCGATGCCGGCGATCAGTGGCAGCAGCTCCACGCCCAGGTTCTGCAGCGCCATGATGGCGAAGAGCCCGAGGATCAGCACGCGCACAACCCGGACCAGCAGTTGCTGCACGGGCGGTTCCAGTTCGAACCGCTCCAGCATCTGCTGGATGAGCCCACCGAGCCAACGGCCAACGAAGACGCCGGCCACCATGATGACGATGGCAACCAGCACCTTGGGACCGAACTTGAGGCCAAGGTCGATCAATGTGCTCTTGATCTGGTCCATGGCCTGTAGATGCTCGTTCATTGCCTGCTCCCTTCAGGTTAGTATCCGCGCCATTCTATCCGCCGGGCGGAACGTACCGATGGCCGAACCCCAGGAGCCTGGATCCACGGAACGCAGCGGTCTCGCGGGTACCTTGAAGCTCATCGCCGTCGTGGCGGTGCTGCTGCTCGCGTTGCTGGCCGCGGGTTTCGTGCTGGACCTGGTGCCCAAGGAAGCCATGGGCGAGATCGCCACCAAGGTGGTCCTGCTGGCGGCCATCGTCGCGATCACGGCGTTCCTGATCGGCGCGTTGGTGGGGCGAAGCAAGCGCTAGCGGCGCGAGCCACCCGGCGAGGGGCCCCGTTCGGAGAACGGGGATCGACGGCCAGGCGAGTCGCCGCTGGAGGCCGACAGCGATGGTATCCGCTCACTCGGGGTCGTTCGGAGGCCGAGCCCCGGAAGTCCGGCCCCGAACCGGCATCCGCGTGCGTTCAAGCCGCGCGCTCCGATGCCGTTATTTCGTTGGTCACAAGCATGCCGTACCGAAGGACGAACGCACGATGGGCACCACCGAAACCAAGCTGGACGACCGGCACACCAAGGCGGCTTCGCCCGCTCCCATGCGCACGGGCGTCGTCCGCCTGCTGAACCTCCTCAAGAGCGACGCAGAACTGCATGAAATCGAAGAGGAATTCCGCAAGGATCCGGTGCTGTCCTACAAGCTGCTGCGCTTCGTCAATTCGGCGGCCAGCGGGTTCCTGAAGGAGATCAAGAGCTACCGTCAGGCGATCACCATCCTCGGCTATCAGCAGCTGCATCAATGGATGGTGGTGCTGCTGGTCACGGCGGAAACCTCGCCCTCCCATCCTGAAGTCATCAAATCTGCCCTGACCCGCGGCCGCTTCCTCGAACTGGTGGGCAAGGCGCACTTCAGCAAGGAACGCAGCGATGACATGTTCATGGTCGGCGTGTTCTCGCGTTTGGACGAGATCCTCGGCCTGCCCATGGATCAGGCGATCGCCCCTCTCAACGTGACCGAAGAGATCCGCGCTGCGCTGATCGGTCGCCAGGGTTTCCACGGGCATGTGCTGAGGCTCGCGGAAGGTCTCGAGGCCGCCGACGAAGTGGTGGTGGACACGTGGATCGCCGCGAACCTCGTGGACCTGCAGGTGGTGTATGACAGCTACACCGCAGCCATCGACTGGGTCGAGAAGCTGCCGCTCAACTAGAGGCGCTCCGCGCAACACCCGCTAGAATCGCCGACTCAGCGATTCTCGGGAGGCGATGGTGAAGATCTTCGTGTCGGGCGCCACGGGCTACATCGGCGGCTCGGTGGTCGAACGGTTGGTGCGCGATGGCCACGCGGTGACCGGACTCGTGCGGAACGTGGAAGAGGCCCGTGCTGCAGGACATCGAGCACGGCTGGTATCGGAGTATCCATCGGTGCTAATCGATGGCGGATGAGGGGATCGCCTTCACCATCTGGGTCGACGCCGACGCCTGCCCGGCAGCGATCAAGGAAATCCTCTATCGCACCGCGGAACGACTGCAGATCCCGCTCACGTTGGTCGCGAACCAGTTCCTGCGTACCCCGCCTTCGGCCTGGATCCGCGCGATCCAGGTCCCCGGAGGTTTCGATGTGGCGGACGCCGAGATCGTAGCGCGCGTTCAACCGGGCGACCTGGTGATCACGGCCGACATTCCGCTCGCGGCCGCCGTGATCGGAAAGAGCGCTCACGCGCTTGACCCCCGCGGTGAGCTCTACACGCACGACACGATCCGCGAACGTCTCAGCATGCGCAATTTCATGGATGAACTGCGTGGCTCCGGTGTCGAAACAGGGGGTCCGCCGGGATTCAGTCTGAGCGACCGCCAGGCCTTTGCCAACCAGCTCGACCGCTTTCTCGCCAGGCGCCGATCAGGCTGAGTTCCCTCTTCCTTCCTTCACGGAGACCCGGATGTATCGACTGCTTCTTTGCGTATGCTTCGCTTTATCGTTCTTCGCTGCGGCGGCACAGGCCGACAACACGGACGCCGATCAGGACAAGTCGCAGATCAGTGCGGCCACCGCGGCATGGATCGAAGCCTTCAACGCGCGCGATGCTCAGCGCATCGCATCGCTATATGCTCCCGACGCCGTGTTCTGGGGCACGATCTCGCCGACCCTGCGAGTCACACCCGCAGCCGTGCTGGAGTACTTCCAGAGCTCCGTCACGCGTCGTCCGAAGCTGCGCATGGACCTGGTGGACGAGCATCCGCGGGTCTTCGGCGACATTGCGATCAACACCGGCGCCTACACCTCACGCGAACCGCGCGACGAAGGGGAGGTCGTTGAGGCCTCACGCTTCACATTCGTCTACCGCAGGGAGGCCGGGCGCTGGATGATCATCGAGCACCATTCGTCGCGGGTGCCCGGGTCCTGACAGTCAGTCTTTGATCGCGACGCCTTCGACCCAGGGGACCAGTTCGTCGAGGATCGCGGTCACGCCGCGGTTCATGGCATCCACCGCCGATTTCGCGTCGGCGCTGGCCACCGGCAGCGCCACGGCGAACGACCGCCGACCCATGAGGGTGCGCGACTTCCAGTCCACCACCTCACCGATCAGCTGCACGCGTGCCATCGCGGGCGACACGGTGAGGTCGTGATACAGCTCCACCACGCTCACATTCAGCAGCACGTCGGCGCGCACGCCGGCGGTGATCGACGAGACACTCACGAAGCGACCACGCGCTTCGAGCCGCCGCTGCGCAATTGACGCGATCCGGCGCGACGGCCGGTCGGTCCACGCGGCGAACTGGTAGTAGGCGCGGCCGCCCTTCTCGCGACTGAACACCACGTTCTCGACATCGTAGAACGGATCGTCCGCGACGCTGGAAATCACGAGGTTCCTTCCGACCGGCTGGGAGGACGCTAGGGCGGGTGCGGCCGGCGCAGCGTCCATCATCACGAAATGCGTGGTCGCGGGCGTGTCCTGCCCCCCGAGGCAACCGCCCAGCAGACCGACGGTGAGCAGTGCGACGAGACGCTTCATTTCCGTTTCTCCCCGGGGCCGAGCTGGGTCTCATGCGGACCGAATAGCACGGCACGAGGATCGCGCAGGCGGTTCAACGTGCGGTCGAGCAGTTCAGTCGTCACGCGCAGTTCCTGGGCGGTGGCGCGCAACTCGAGCGATCCGCCGCCGGCCGCGGCCTCGATCTGGCGGGAGAGATTGCCGGCGTCCTCGCGCAAGGCGCGCGCAGCCACGCTGACCTCCTGCAGCGTGCTGTCGGCCTGAGCCGCCACGGGACGGAAATCGCTCTTGATCCGGTCGACGGATTTCGCGATGTCGTCGCTCGCACGCCCGAAGGTCTGGACGTTGCGATCGATGACGGTCAGCGTACGGTCGAGTCGCTCCAGCCGTTGGTCGAGGCCCGACGCGACGTTGCGTACGCTCACCAGCGCATCGGTGAACGCCTGCTTGTTGTCGGCATCCAGGAAATTGCCGACGCGCTCCAGCGCCGTGACGCCGCTTTCGGCGAGGCGGTTGGCGACCTCCTCGATCTTCTCGTCGGTGGACGTGCCCTCGCGGATCACCGGATAAGTCTCACCAGCCTGCGCGACCAGCGGTGCACCCCGTCCGTTCGGGCTCACGAGATTGACCCGCGCCAGACCGGTGAGGATGTTGCGCGAGACCACGGCCACCGTCTTGTCGGAGACCGGTGTATCGCGATCGACGCGGATCAGCACGCTCACGCGATTGATCTCGTCGCGCGACAGGGAGTAGCTCATGACCTGGCCCACGCGGATGCCTCGCATGTTGACGCTGCCGCCCACCTGGAGGCCTTCGAGCGACTGGCGCACGAACACGATCTCGTAGATCTGGTCGGTGACTTTCGAGCCGGCCGACTTGAGCCACACCACCGAAGCAACCAGAGCGGCGACGAGGATCACGAGCGTCGCGCCGATCCAGGTGTACCGGACTTCAGGTTCCATGCGCCTCCGATCCCGATGGGGTCGCTGCCATTGTACGGATCGAGAAGTAGGAGCGCACCCAGGGATCGTCAAGGTCGATGATGTCCCGCACCGGCCCGTCGCCCACGACCTTGCCGCGGGCGAGCACGATGAGCCGGTCCACCACGGTGAGCAGTGTGTCGAGATCGTGCGTCACCAGGAATACCGTGATGCCGAGGTCGTCCACCAGGAAGCGCGTCAACTCGTCGAACGCGCGCGCGGTGATCGGGTCGAGGCCCGACGTGGGCTCGTCGAGGAAGATCACCTCGGGCTCCAGCGCTAGCGCACGGGCGATCGCAGCGCGTTTGCGCATGCCGCCCGACAGCTCGCTCGGCATCTTCGCCCCGGCATCGGGCGGCAGGCCGGCCTGGGCGATGCGCAGGTTCACGAGCGGCCACAGGAGTTCCTCGGGAAGCTTCATATGCTCGATCAGCGGTACCGCGACGTTGTGCGCGACGTCGAGCGACGAGAACAGCGCACCGTCCTGGAACATCATGCCGAAGCGTCGGCGCACCGCCGCCAGTTCCGCGGCCGTAGCTTTCCAGACGTCGGTGCCGAGCACGCGGACGAACCCGGCGGTCGGCCGCTGCAGTCCGATGATCTCGCGCAGCAGGATCGACTTGCCCGTGCCGCTGCCACCGATCAGGCCGACCAATTCGCCGCGGCCGATCTTGAACGACACCCCGTCGTGCACGGTCTGGGCGCCGAACCGGGTCACCACGTCGTTGACCTCGATGACGATATCCACGCTAGATCTCCAGCGTCTGGAAGATCACGGCGAACAGCGCGTCCAGCAGGATCACGGAGACGATACCCTGCACCACCGTCGAGGTGGTGTTGATGCCGATGGCCCGGGTGTCACGATTCACCGTCATGCCCATGCGGATGCCGATGACCGCGATGAAGAGGGCAAACACAGGCGCTTTCGCGAGGCCGACCCACAGGTGGCGGGTTCTCAGGGCCACGGACAACCGCTCCAGATAGGTCGTGGGGGTGATGTCGAGCATGGCGGCCGCCATCGCCATGGCGCCGAGGTTGCTCATCACGTTGCCGACGAAGACCAGGAGCGGCAACGCCACCACCAGCGCGAACACGCGCGGCAGGATCAGCACATCCATGGGCGAGAGTCCCAGCACGCGGATGGCATCGGTCTCCTCGGTGAGCTTCATGGTGCCCAGTTGCGCGGTGAAGGCGGCGCCCGATCGCCCCGCGATGATCACGGCGACCAGGATCGGCGCGAACTCGCGCGCCATGCCGATAGCCACGCCGTCCACGACGAAGATGTTCGCGCCGTAGCGCGCGGCCTGCAGTCCCAGCAGATAGGCGAAGACGACGCCGATCAGGAAGGTGACCAGCGCCACGACCGGGATCGCGCGAATGCCCACCTGCTCGAACTGCGCCGCCAGTTCCTGCCCGCGCAGCCGCCACGGATGCCCGAGGAGGCTGCCGATGCCGCCCACGACGTAGCCCAGGAAGTTGAGGTGGCCGAGCAGGAGCCGGCCCAGCGACTCGGTCTGGAAGCCGATCTCGGCGACGATGCCGCGTCGATGCTGCACCGGCTCGACCGCGATGTCGGCCAACCGGGACGACACCACGTCGATCACGCGCCGGTGCGCCGGCGAGAAATTGTCGAAAGCGATGGTGCCCGGGTCCACCGCGAGCGATTGCAGGTGGCGCAACATCACCAGTGCCCCGGCCGTGTCGAGCGCGGTGAGCGCCCGGCCGTCGACACCGACGATCGGCCGTAAGCTGCGGGTCGCCTGCAGCGCCCGTCCGAGCGTCGCGAGCGAGGACAAGCGCCAATCCCCGGCGAGGTGCAACGTGGCGCCCTCGCCGGAAGTCTCGAGCGAGACCCAGCGTCCCGCGGCGGCGCTGTCGAGGGCCTTGGTCACGGCCATCGAATGTAGCACAGGGGTCGGCGCCGCCCTCGGGGAAGGCAGGGAGCGAAGCGGGCGTGGGATCACTCCTCTGCGGCGTAGACTTCGACCTCCGTGAAGACCATCCGCATCAAGGTGAAGCCTAACGCGCGCATGAGCGCCCTGTCCGAGTCCGGGGACGGTCTCTGGCTCGCGCAACTGAAGGCGCCGCCGGTGGACGGGAAGGCCAACGAAGAACTGATCGGTCTGATCGCGGCGAGTTTCCGCTGCCCGCGGTCGGCCGTCTCGATCCGCAGTGGTGCCTCGGGCCGGATGAAGCTGGTCCGCATCGAGGATGCTTGAGGGGCAACGATGCCGTCGAGCAACCCCCTCCGATCCGGATCCCCATGCGTTACCGCGTGGCTCGTGCTGTTCCTCCTGGCGTGTGTGCCATCCGCCCATGCCGACAAGCGCTATGGGCCCGGGGCCTCCGACACCGAGATCCGCATCGGCCAGACCATGCCCTACAGCGGGCCGCTGTCCGCCTTCGGGACCATGGGTCGCGCGGAAGCCGCGTACTTCGAGTTCGTCAACGCGAACGGCGGCGTCAACGGGCGCAAGATCCGCCTGCTGTCCCTGGACGACGGCTATTCGCCGCCGCGGACCATCGAGCAGACGCGCAAGCTGGTGGAGGCAGATCAGGTGTTGCTGATGTTCAGCTCGTTCGGCACACCGACCAACACGGCTGCCATGAAGTACCTCAACGCGAAGAGCGTGCCGCAGCTCTTCATCTCGGCCACGGGACTCAAGTGGGGCGATCCCAAGGTGTCCCCCTGGACCATGGCGTTCCTGCCGAGCCAGGCGACCGGCACCTACGGGTATGTCCGGCACCTGCTCGAGAAGCGACCCAACGCCAAGGTCGCCGTGCTCTATCAGAACGACGATTTCGGCAAGGACTATCTCGCCGCGTTGAAGCACCACCTGGGCGCGAAGGCATCGTCCATGATCGTGGCCGAGGCCTCCTACGAATCCACCGATCCCACGGTGGATTCCCAGATCGCCACGTTGCAGGGCTCCGGCGCGGACACGCTGTTCAGTTTCGCCTCGCCCAAGTTCGCGTCGCAGTCGATCCGCAAGACCTTCGACATCGGCTGGAAGCCGCTGCACTTCATCGTGTACTCGTCGATCTCGGTGCATGCGGTGCTGCAACCGGCCGGACTCGACAAGGCGGTCGGCGTGATCTCGTCCACGTTCGTGAAGGATCCCACCGATCCGCAGTGGAGGAAGGATCCCGCCACGCTCGAATGGCGTGCGTGGATGCAGAAATACTACCCGGAAGGCGATACCGCCGAGATCTACAACGTCTACGGCTACACCAACGCGCAGCTCCTGGTGCACGTGCTGAAGCAGTGCGGCGACGACCTCACACGCGAGAACGTGATGCGGCAGGCGGCCGCGCTGCACGATCTGCAGCTGCCGCTGCTGCTGCCGGGCATCCGCGTCAACACCGGCGCCGCGGACTACGACCCGATCGAGCAGCTCCAGCTGATGCGCTTCGACGGCACCGAGTGGGTGCGGTTCGGAGACGTGGTCGGTCGCTGACCGATCACCGGATCAGAGTACAGCGACACCGGCGCGCGCGATGATGCCGTCCTGAAAGGACTGCACGCCCGACACCCCGATCCCGCCGAGAAACGCACCGTCCTTCACCAGCGGCAGACCGCCCTCCAGGGGCACCGCACCGGGCAGGCCCATCATGACGGTGCGCCCTTCGAGCACCACGTCCTCGATGGCCTTGGTGGGGCGCTTGAACAGGATCGCCGTGCGTCCCTTCGCCTCGGCGATGCGGCTGGAGGCCTTCTGACAACCATCCATGCGCTCGAGGTACATGAGATGGCCACCTTCGTCGACGATCGCGATGACCACGAGCCAGCCGTTCTTCTCGGCCTCGGCTCGGGCGGCAGCGGCGACGCGCTTGGCGTCGTCCACGGACAGCAGGGTCTGCTGGAACATCGTCGTCCTTCTTTCAGTGTCTGGTGGTCAGGCGGTCGCTGTGGATTTCGCCATCCTTCACGATGAGCTTCAGGTTCGCTACCGATTGCAGCAGCCGCACGTCGTTCTGAGGTTCTCCGGTGACCACGAGCAAGTCCGCAAGGTAGCCGTCGCGGATGTGGCCGGTCTGCCTCTCCATGAGCATCGCTTCCGCGCCGATGCTCGTCGCACAGCGGAGCGCCTCCGCGTTCGAATAGCCCAGGAAGCGCACGAAGTACTCGAGGTCGCGCGCGTTCGTGCCGTGCGGCGTCCACGGAAACCCGTAGTCGCCGCCGATCAGCACGCGAACGCCGCGCTTGCGCAGCTCGGGAAACACGCGCTGCGCCTGTTCGAACTGGTCGGCGACGCCGGTCGCGGCGGCCTTCTCGTGGGTGATGCCCCACGGTTCCGCCTCGTGCAGCAGCGCATACAGCAGGCCGATGGCGGGCGCGACGAAGATCCGGTCGCGCGCCGCTTCCATGAGATCGATGCACTCGTCATCCGCATACTCGCAGTGGTACAGGATGTCGACGCCGTGCTTGAGCGCGAGCTTGATGGAGGCGGCCGCCCGCACGTGGGCCGCGACGCGCTTGCCGTGCGCATGGGCGGTCTCGACCGCGGTGGCGAGCTCGTCCTCCCGCATCACCGTGATGTGGGAGCGCGCGTTCGGGATGGTCTGATTGCCCGAGACGTTGAGCTTGATGGTGTCCACGCCCTCGCGGATCAGCAGGCGGACCGTCCGCAGCATCTCGTCCGGGCCATCGACCACCATGGCGATGGATTCGCGATACAGATGGAGCCGGCGTTCGTCGCCCAGGTTGCCGGTGTTGGTGAGCTCGGGGCTCGCCGCCAGCAGGCGCGGGCCGGGGGCGTGGCCGGCGTTGATGAAGTCGCGCACGGCGATGTCGAGACGCGGCTTGGCCGAGCCGCCGCTCAGGCAGGAGGTGAAGCCGGCGTCGAGCACCTTCCGGGCGTGCAGCAGCGTGAGCAGCGTGTGTTCCTCGGGCGGGATGTCGCCGGTGTCGGCGATGTTCGCCTTGTGGGCGAACGGCAGGTGCGCGTGCCCTTCCACCAGACCGGGGATCACGGTGTGCCCGCCGATGTCGACGCATCTCGCATCCTTCACGTCGCGCAGCTCAGTCGGATGGACCTTCTCGATCCGGCGGCCCCGGATCAGGACGTCTGCAGGGAACGCGGGCTGTTCACCGCCCTCCCAGACCGATCCGCCGCGCAGCAACAGCGCCGCTTCCGCCATGCCCAGCCTCCCCCGCCGTTCCGCTGTGGAGAAACTATACCTGCGGCCCTGGACGCGTTGTCACGAAGCCGGTGGTGGGGCCGCTGGCGTCGAATCTCCCGCTTCCGGCACCGCGAGCATGTTGCCGTCCTGCCGCACCCACGCCACCAGCAGTTCGTACGTGACCGCCAGCACCACCGGCCCGATGAAGATGCCGATGATCCCGAAGGCGATGAGGCCGCCGATCACACCGACGAAGATCAGCGTGAGCGGCAGCTTGGCGCCGCGCTGGATCAGGATCGGGCGCACGATGTTGTCGATGTTGAGCACGATCACGCTCCACACGCCGAGCGCCACGGCCCATGCGGTGTCGTCCTGCCACCAGAGCCACAGCACCGCGGGCAGCAGCACGGGCAGCGCCCCGATCTGGGCCACTGCCAGTACGAAGGTGACCACCGTGAGCAGGCCCGACATCGGAACATCGGCGACCACCAGCCCGAGACCGGCCAGCAACGCCTGAAGCACCGCTGTGAGGACGACCCCCAGCGCGACCCCGCGAATCGCGCGGCCCGCAACCTCCAGCGCACGGTCGCCGCGATCGCCGCCCAGGCGCCGCGCGAAGGCTAGGATGCCGGCCATCGCCTTCTCGCCGTTCAGGTACAGGATCACGCTGATCACGAGCGCGAGCAGCGCTTGGACCAGCAACATGCCGAGGCTGCCGGCCTGCGCGATCAGCCAGCCGAAGACGCCGCCCAGCTGCGGCGCGATGCGGGCCACGATGCCCTGGCTGCCGCCCTTGCTGAACTCCTGCCACAGGGTCGTGACGCGCGGTCCGACCAGTGGCAGCCGCGCGATCCAGTCGGGCAGCGCCGGCAGCTTCGATTTCGAAAGCGACTTGGCCCATTCGACGATGGTGTCGCCGTGCTCGATGACCGTGCTCACGGCCAGCAGCACCGGCAAGACAAAGAGCAATACCAGCCCCAGGGTCATGAACATCACCGCCAGCCAGCGCCGCCCACCCAGGTGGTCCTGGAGGCTCAGCATGATCGGCCACGTCGCCACGACGATCATGGAGGCCCACACGAACGACGAGATGAACGGGCGCACGATCACGAACGCGCCGAGGATCAGCACGCCGGTGAACAGCACGGCCAGGGTGGTGCGCGTGAGGTCGCGGGGCAACTCGATCATGACAGTCGGCTCCAGGCGGCGCGGACAGGAGGTAGCCTACTGGGTTCCGCGCAGGCGCTCCAGCAATTGTGTCAGCGCACGGCCGCGATGGCTGACGGCGTTCTTCCGGTCGAGCGGCAGTTCGGCTCCGGTGAGACCGAGCTCGGGCACCAGGAACAGCGGGTCGTAGCCGAAACCGCCGTCACCACGCGGCGCGCGCAGGATCTCGCCGTGCCATTCGCCTTCGGTGATCAGCGGCTGCGGGTCGGCGCCGTGGCGCATCAGGACCATGACGCAGCAATAGTGCGCGCGGCGATCGGCTGCGGACTCAAGCGCCTGCAACAGTTTCTCGTTGTTGCGCTGGTCGCTCTTCGGCTCGCCAGCGTAGCGCGCGGAGTGCACACCGGGTTCGCCACCGAGGGCTCGCACGCAGATGCCCGAGTCGTCGGCCAGTGCCGGCAGGCCGGATCGCCGCGCCGCGTGCCGCGCCTTCGCGAGCGCGTTCTCGACGAAGGTGTCGTGCGGCTCCTCGGCCTCGTCGATGGCGAGTGCCGCCTGGGGAATCACTTCGATGGCGAGCGGCCGCAGGAGCTCGCCGATCTCGCGGATCTTGCCCGCATTGCCGCTCGCCAGCACGAGCTTGTTCAAGCGTGTCCCAGCGCCCGCTTCTGAGCAGCGATGAGTTCGCCGATACCCTTGCCGGCAAGGTCCAGCAGCGCATCCATCTGCGCGCGCGTGAACGGTTCGCCCTCCGCCGTGCCTTGCACCTCCACCAGGCCACCACCGCCCGTCATCACGACGTTCATGTCGGTGTCGCAATCGGAATCTTCCACGTAGTCGAGATCGAGCACCGGCGTGCCCTTGTACACGCCGACGGAGATCGCCGCCACGAAATCGTGCACTGGCACTGCGGTGATCGCGCCCCGCGATTTGAGCAGCGACAGCGCATCCAGCAGCGCCACGAATGCCCCCGTGATGCTGGCGGTGCGCGTGCCGCCGTCGGCCTGCAGGACATCGCAATCGATCTGGATGGTGCGCTCGCCGATCGCGTGCATGTCGGCGACCGCGCGCAGGCTACGGCCGATGAGCCGCTGGATTTCCTGCGTACGCCCGCTCTGCTTGCCGCGCGCCGCCTCGCGATCGGTACGGGTGTGGGTGGAGCGCGGCAGCATGCCGTACTCCGCGGTGATCCAGCCCTGGCCGCGCCCCTTGAGGAACGGGGGCACCTTCTCGTCGACGCTGGCGGTGCAGAGCACCTTCGTGTCGCCGAACTCGACCAGCACCGAACCTTCGGCGTGTCGCGTGTAGTGGCGCGTGATGGTCACGGCGCGCAGCTGGTCGGGTTTGCGCCCGCTGGGACGTTGCGTGGACATGAGAATGGAATCCGTGAGAGAGATGCAACGAGCATCGCTGCCGATCGAAACACGGGCCTCGCTCCCCTCTCCCCTCGGGAGAGGGGCCGGGGGTGAGGGAACCACCGACCCCGGACGGACACGAGACACCCTTGTGCGCTGTGCTATCTTTCGAGCGCCCGCCATTCTCGGCGGGCGCCCTTCCCCTGTAAAGCGCACCCCACCGATGATCTACAGCATGACCGGCTACGCGTCGGTGAGCCGCGAGTCTCCGCTGGGAACGGTGAGCCTCGAGTTGCGCTCGGTCAATCACCGTTACCTCGACGTGCAGTTCCGCGTGCCGGAAGAATTCCGCGCCTTCGAACCGCCGATGCGCGAAGCGCTCGCGGCGAAACTCACGCGCGGCAAGCTCGAATGCCGCATCGGGCTCACGCGCGCACCCGCCGCACCGAGCCTGCTCGAGCTCAACGAACCGCTGCTCGACAAACTGGTGGAACTCAATCACCGGGTCAAGGCACGCATGCCGGCGGCATCGAACCTGGGCGTGGCCGACGTGCTCAAGTGGCCCGGAATGTTCGGCGCGGACACGCTGCCGGTGGAGGAACTGCGCGAAGCCAGCATGGCGCTGCTCGCCCAGGCCATGGAAGAGTTCACCGCGACCCGCGGCCGCGAAGGCGAGAAGCTGAAGGAGATGCTGCTGGAGCGCGTGACCTCGATGGAAGCGCTCGCCCGCAACATCGCACCGAAGATCCCCCAGTTGGTCACGGCCCACCAGGAAAAGCTTACGCAGCGGCTGAAGGAAGTGGTGGCCAGCCTGGACGAGGAGCGCATCCGTCAGGAAGTGGCTTTGTTCGCCACCCGCATCGATGTGGACGAGGAGCTGACGCGCCTCAACACCCATCTCGCCGAAGTGCGCCGCATCCTCGCGAAGGGCGGCAACGTCGGCAAGCGGTTGGACTTCGTGATGCAGGAACTGAATCGTGAAGCCAACACCCTGGGCTCCAAGTCCGTGGACGTGGAGGTTTCGCAGACGTCCATGGAGCTCAAGGTGCTGATCGAACAGATGCGCGAGCAGGTGCAGAACATCGAGTGAGGTATCAGGGGGTCTCTTGACACCCCCAAGCGGCCGGAAAGTCCAGCCTTTACGCGGACTTAGCGTTTCAGGAGGTTGAACAGCGTCCCACCCCATCCCAGAATTTGTGTGTACCCAGCTGTGTACGCGGAACCGCCCGGCGCAGTTTTGGGTAGACAGCAGGGGTGGACGATGGGCAAGCTGACCGATGTCGCGATCCGGGCCTGGATCAGGTCCGGCGAGCGCTTCGAAGGGCGATCCGACGGCGACGGCCTCGTGCTGACGTGGCGACCCGAACGCAGTGCGCCGAGTTGGAAGTTGCGTTACCGCTTCGCCGGCAAGTCGCGCGTGATGAACTTGGGCAGCTACACCGACCTGCCCCTGGCAGCCGCCCGCCAGTCGGCCAAGGAGCTTCGCGCCAAGATCGCACTCGGCCACGACGTGGCCGGCGAGAAGCAGGAGCGCAAGTCCACCGCCCTGGCCCGCATCGAAGCCGCGCGCAGCGTCACCACGGTGGGCCAGCTCGCCGACGAGTACTTCGAACGCATGATCAGCCGGCGCTGGAAGCACCCGAACATCGTGCGCAGCCGCATCGAGAAGGACATCAAGCCGCACCTGGGCAAGCTGGCGCTCGATTCGGTGGAGCCACGGCACATCGACGCGATGCTGCGCGCCGTGGTCAAGCGCGGCGCGCCGACCATCGCCAACGACGTGCTGCGCTGGGTGCGGCGCATGTTCGACTACGCCGTCAAGCGCCACCTGGTGCGCTTCAACCCGGCTGCCGCCTTCGACCTGGCAGACGCAGGCGGCAAGGAACTCGCCCGCGAGCGGGCGCTGTCGCGCGACGAGTTGATTGCGCTCTTCGAGGCGATGCGCCAGGCCAAGGGCTTCAGCGTTCAGAACGAGCTGACGGTGAAGCTGCTGTTGCTGCTGGCCGTGCGCAAGGGTGAGCTGATCGCCGCGCGCTGGAACGAGTTCGAGTTGGAAGCCAACCCGCCGGTCTGGCACCTGCCCGGCATGTGCACCAAGACCGGCCAGCCGCTGGACCTTCCGCTGCCGAGCATGGCGGTGGAGTGGCTACAGAAGCTGAAGGAACTGGCCTGCAATTCCGAACACGTGCTGCCCGCGCGCAAGCTGCAGAGCCGCATGGTGCCGCACGTCTGCGAGTCGACCCTGGGCGTGGCGATGGGCAAGGTAAAGCACGGCCTGCCCCACTTCACCGTGCACGACTTTCGCCGCAGCGCCCGCACCCACCTGGCAGCGCTGGGCGTGGAGCCGCATGTCGCCGAACGCTGCCTGAACCACAAGCTCAAGGGCGTGGAGGACGTCTACAACCGGCGCGACTACTTCGAGGAGCGGCGGCGGGCGCTGGAGGCGTGGGGGCGGTTGCTGCTGAAGCTGGAACGTCAACAGCCACCGACGAAGCCGGAGGCAGCACGCCGGCCAGAAGCGACGGCGGAGAACGCTTGACAACTATTGATAGCCGACAGGATCATGTGCGCCATGAGCAGCAACACCATGAGCTTTGCCCTGCCCGAGGCCTTGCGCGAGTACGTCGACCAGCGAGTGCGGTCCGGTCAGTACGGCAACACCAGCGAGTACATGCGTGAGCTCATCCGTCGGGATCAGGAAGAACAGGCCAAGAAGCGGCTTCGCGAACTGATCGAAGAAGGGCTGAATTCAGGCCCCGGCCGTGCTCTTACACCGAAGCGGACGACGCAGCTGAAGAAGCAGGCCCTGGGCGACCTGCGTTGAAGCCAGCTCATCTTCGGCCCCGCGCCGAAGCAGACCTGGTCGAGGCGGCGCGCTACTACGCCCAAGAAGGTGGACTGGCCCTGGGCGAGCGGATGTTCGACGCCGCCATTGCGGCGCTCGAGCCGATAGAACGCATGCCCTCCATGGGCTCTCCCCGGCTGGGACAGTTGTGCGACATCCCGGGCTTGCGATCCTGGCGAGTTGCGGGCTTCCCGATACAGTGGCTCTACTTCGAGGCACCCGATCATCTCGATGTGGTTCGCCTTGTCGGTGACCGACAAGACATCCTCGCAATCCTCCGGGATGCCGTCTGAAGTTCCGCTCCGTAGCAGCCCGATCCTGCGGCCGATGCAAGGTGCGTCATGACCGGCGACGAGCGTGAGGAGATGAACCGGCTGCTGGCCGAAAACCGCCGGCTGCGCAACTTGCTGTCGGAGCACGGCATCGCCCGGCAGCCGCGCGACATCACACCGGCCACGGATCGAAGCGCGCGCCTCGGGACTGACGACAAGGTGAAGCTCTTCGCCAGCCTGTTCCGCGGCCGGGAAGACGTGTACCCGATCCGCTGGGAAAGCAAGGCCGGAAAGTCGGGCTACTCCCCGGCATGCGCGAACGAGTGGCAGGCCGGCATCTGCGAGAAGCCGCGGATCAAGCGCGGCGACTGCGAGCACCGCGCGCTGATCCCGGTCACGGGCCAAACGGTCTTCGACCACCTCGCTGGCCGGCACACCGTAGGGGTGTATCCGCTCCTGACCGATGACACCTGCCACTTCCTGGCCGTTGACTTCGACGATGCCGAGTGGCGCGAGTATGCGCGCGCTTTCGCCGGCTCCTGTGATTCACTGGGCGTATCGGTCGCGCTCGAAGTCTCCCGCTCTGGCAACGGGGCACATGCCTGGATCTTCTTCTCCGCCCGGGTTTCGGCACGCGATGCCCGGCGGCTGGGTACCGCCCTCATCAGCCACACCTGCGCGCGCACCCGCCAGCTGAAGCTTGGCTCCTACGACCGCCTGTTTCCGAACCAGGACACGATGCCGAAGGGAGGCTTCGGCAACCTCATCGCCCTGCCACTGCAAAAGGCGCCCCGCGAAAGCGGTGGCAGCGTCTTTGTCGACCGCGATCTCCAGCCCTACGACGACCAGTGGGCCTTCCTGGCCGGCCTATCGAAGATACCGCCTGCGGACATCGAACCCACGATCCTTCGCGCCACCGGCGGCAGACATCCGCTCGACGTGACCTTCATCGACAGTGAAGACCAGGCGACACCGTGGCGACGGCAGCCAACATCCAGCCGCCTGCCCGGCCCGATGCCGGCGTCCCTGAAGATCACGCTGGTCAACCTGGTGTACTTGGAGAAGGCCGCTCTGCCGCAACCCCTGGCCAACCGGCTGAGGCCCTGCCGAACGAAGCTGCCTCCAAACCCAAGGCAACGTGACTGACATCCAAGAGCCCCTTCTCGTGAAGCTCGGCTTCCGATTCGGCATCAACGGGCCGCACGCAGCGCGGACCATGATGCTGGACGACCTGCGCGCGCTGTTGTCACACACCCCGGCCGACGCAACCCGCGCCGACTACGCCCGGGCGATCGTGGACGACAACGTGCTCGGCAAGTCCACCAAGTCGGCCCGGCAACTGGCTTGGCGTCACCTGGGCACGCTGTATGGCTGCGACGCCGCCAACCCCATCTTCCGCGCACTGCGCCGCCTGTGGCCGTTGGATGCAATTGCACAGCCGCTGCTGGCGCTCGCAGCCGCCCTGGCGCGCGACCCCTTGCTGCGGGGAACCCAGGCCTTCATCGTCAATCAGGTACCCGGCACCCAGGTCACCCGCGAGGAGACCGAGGCGTTTCTCGACCGCCGCCACCCCCAGCGCTTCACACCCGCCTCGTTGAAGTCGTTCGCACAAAACGTCGCGGGCACGTGGACGGCGGCCGGGCTGCTCACCGGTCATCGCCGAAAGCTTCGTTCGCTACCAGCCAGGCGCCCAGAGTCGCTGGCCCTGCTGTTGTTCCTCGCCTACCTGGAGGGCCGCACCGGTCAGCGTCTGTTCACGTCCGACTGGACAAGTCTGATGGGTAGCTCACTGCATGAGCTAGAGACACTTGCAAACTCGGCTTCTCATCGGGGCCTGCTGGTCTTCATGAATGCAGGGGGGGTCAAGGAGATCCGCTTCCCGGGCTATCTCACGCCGGACGAAGAACGTATCAGGGAGGAAGCCTCGCGTGTCCACTAAGGTCAACAAGCTGCTGGCGGCCTACCGGCAGCAGCTGGGCATTCCCTGGCAATCGGGTCTGGCGGCCATCCAGCGCGTCATCTTCGCGGTGTACGACAAGGCCGATGAACTGCGCCTGCGCGCCCATATCGAAGAGTTCGCGCTCGCCACCCAGCAAGCGGGCAAACAGTGGCTGCCCATCGACCTCACCCAGGCCTTCCCGACCTGGATGGCCGCACAAGAGAACCGCGAGGCCTACTTCGAATGCCCTGAAGACATGGCCGGATACCAGGCCGGCGAGCTCACGGTGTTTGTCGACACGCTGATCGAGCAGATCAAGGAACAGATCGCAGCACAGGCCGGGCCCGATACGGTGGTGGCGCTGGTAGGCGTGGGCGCGCTGTTCGGCGTGGCCCGAGTCTCCACCGTGGTGGAAGGCATCAAGGACGCCGTCCCTGGCCGCCTGCTGGTCTTCTTTCCGGGCGAGCACCACCCCGAGAACCACACCTACCGCCTGCTCGACGCCCGAGACGGCTGGAACTACCTGGCCGTCCCGCTGATGGCCAAGGACTGAACCCGAACACGACAACACGGCAAGCAAGGACCACCATGCTGAACAGGGACATCTACAACAAGGCGCCGCAGGAGAACCGGCTCGTCAACAACGGCGTGGCCGAGGTGTCGGAAGACCACTCCGACGCCGCCCAGGCCATCCTGCGCTACGAGCTGGAAACCTTCGTCTGCGACGGCCAGTACGAGAAGGGCATCGAGACCATCCTCGACAAGTTCCTGCTCAACCTGGGCAACAAGGCCGAGCAGCCCGGCGTGTGGATCTCCGGCTTCTACGGCAGCGGCAAGTCGCACCTGGCCAAGATGCTGCGCACGCTGTGGACCGACTACGCCTTTGCCGATAGCGCCACGGCACGCAGCATCGCGCGACTGCCGCAGGGTGTCGCGGCCCAGCTGAAGGAACTCAGCACCCACGGCAAGCGCCAGGGCGGGCTGCACGCCGCAGCGGGCAAGCTGGGCTCCGGCGCCGGCAACAACGTTCGGCTGGCGCTGTTGGGCGTCATCTTCAAGTCCAAAGGTCTGCCGGCGCAACACAACCAGGCGCAGCTGCAGATGTGGCTGCAGCGCGAAGGCATCCTCGACGCCGTGCGCGCCGATCTGCAGGCCGAAGGTCGCACGCTGGAGAAGACGCTGCCCGAGATGTACGTCTCGCAGCCCCTGGCGCAGTCGCTGCTGAAGCACCGCCCCGATCTCGCCGGCAGCCAGAAGGACCTGCGCCTCATCCTGAAGAACCAGTTCCCCGAGGTGGCCGACATCAGCAGCGACCAGCTCGTAGCCGCCATCGAAGCCGCGCTGGTCGAAGGCGGCAAGTTCCCGCTCACGCTGGTGGTACTCGACGAAGTGCAGCAGTACATCGGCTCCGACGCCGAGAAGGCCTTCCAGGTGCAGGAGGTCACCGAGACCCTGTCCAAGCACTTCAACGGCAAGCTGCTCTTCGTCGGCACCGGCCAGTCGGCCCTGTCGGGCATGCCCAATCTGCAGCGGCTGATGGGCCGCTTTCCGGTGCAGGTGATGCTGGGCGACTGGGACGTCGAGAACGTCACCCGCCAGATCATCCTGGCCAAGAAGCCCAGCGCGCAGCCCGAAGTCGAAAAGCTGTGGCGCGCCAACCTGGGCGAGATCTCTCGCCACCTGCGTGGCACCAAGCTCGAGCACGTCACCGACGACGAATCGGTGATGACCAGCGACTACCCGCTGCTGCCCGTGCGCCGCCGCTTCTGGGAGCGGGTGCTGCGCACGATCGACACCACCGGCACGGTCTCGCAGCTTCGCAGCCAGTTGCGCGTGGTGCACGAAGCGGTGTTGGCCACGGCCGATGCACCGCTGGGCCACGTGGTGGCCGGCGACTTTCTCTACGACCAGATCGCCGCCAACCTCGTCTCCACCGCCCAGCTGCCCAAGGAGGTGTTCGACAACGTCCAGCGCTTCGCCGCCGGCGATGCTGATGCCCAGCTTAAGGCCAAGCTGCTGAAGCTGGTGTACCTGATCAACAAGCTGCCCGCCGATGCGGCCACCGACATCGGCCTGAAGGCCACGGAAGAAGTCCTGGCCGATCTGCTGGTGACCGACCTGTCCGCCGGCTCCAGCGAACTGCGCAAGAAGCTGCCGACGCTGCTGGACCAGCTGCAGAACAAGGACCGCTTGGTGATGGCCCTGGCTGGCCCCAGCGGCACCGAATACCGGCTGCAGACCCGCGAATCCAGCGCTTGGTACGACGAGTTCCGCGCCCAGGAAGCCGAGCTGAAGGCCGCTCCGCAGCGCGTCGAGCAACGCCGTGCGGACCTGCTGAAGGCCCGCTTCGCCGAGGTGCTGAAGAAGGTGCGCGTCGCGCAGGGCAAGGACAACGTCGAACGCAAGCTCACGCCCAACTTCGATGACACTCTGCCCACCGACCACGCCAAAGCGCTGTACCTGTGGATCCAGGACGGCTGGCAGACCGAAGAGAAGTCCGTCATCGCCGAGGCCAAGGCCAAGAGCACCGACAACCCCACGCTCTTCGCCTTTCTGCCGGCGCAGGACAAGACCGTGCTCAGCAACGCCATCGTCGCTCTGGAAGCGGCGCGCACCACGTTGCAGCGCAAGGGCAGCCCGTCCACCGAAGAAGGCCGCGACGCCCAGCGCTCGATGGAGAGCCGCCAGCGCACCGCCGAAAAGGAACTGCAGGACCTGCTGGACAAGCTGTTCGCAGGCGTGCGCCTGTTTCAGGCCGGCGGGCAAGAGGCCACCGACGGCAATGACCTGCCCGAACGCATCAACCGCGCTGCGCGCGCCTCGGCCGTGCGCCTGTACAACCAGTTCGACACCGCCGACCACGACCAGTGGAGCAAGGTGCTGGACGAAGCCCGCAAGGGCAACCTCGAAGCACTGAAGGCCGTGGGCCACGCGCAAGAGGTCGACAAACATCCCGTCTGCCAACGCCTGCTGGCCTACATCGGGCCCGGCAAGAAAGGCGCCGAGATCCGCGACCAGTTCGAGGCCCCGCCCTTCGGCTGGCCGCGCGACGCCATCGACGGCGCCCTATACGCGCTGCTCGCCGCCGGCCACCTGAAAGCCAGCGACGCAGCCGCCAAGCCGGTGGACGCCAAGAGCCTGGACCGCGCGAAGCTCAGCCAGGCCAGCTTCCAGCGCGAGTCCATCCACATCACGCCGATGCAGCTGATCAAGATCCGGCAGTTGTTCGGGTCGGTCGGCGTGCCTTGCCAGCCCAAGGAAGAGCAGGCCAAGTTGCCGTCCCTGCTGGCCAGGCTGCGCGAACAGGCGGCCAAGGCCGGAGGCGCTGCGCCGGCGCCCGAATCACCCAAGCTTGCAGTGCTGGAAGCCATCGAAGGCCAGTCCGGCAACGCCCAGCTACTGGAGGTCTACAACCGGGCCGACGAGATCGCTGCGTTGGCCAAGGCCTGGGGCCACACCGCCGAAGGCATTGCCAAGCGGCTGCCGGCCTGGCACCAACTGCAAGACCTGTTGCGCCACGCCAAGACCCTGGGCCCCTACCCGGCGCTGAAGACCGAAGCCCAGGCCATCGAGAGCCAGCGGGCCCTGCTGGCCGAGCCCGACCCGGTGCGCCCGCTGCTCGACAAGGTGGTGGACCTGCTGCGCCAGGCGCTGAATGCCAAGCTGGCCACCTACAAACAGGCTTTCGCGCAACAGCAACGACAGCTGCATGCTGACACCGAATGGAACAAGCTCAACGATGCCCAGCGCACTGACCTGACTGGCCGACACCACCTCAGCGCACAGGCCGACCCGCCTCTGGGCACGCCAGAGCAACTGCAGGATGCCCTGGACGACTGCGACCTCGATCACTGGGTCTCCAAGGCCGATGCCTTGCCAAGCCGCTTCGAGGCCGCGCGCATGGCGGCGGTGCAACTGCTCAAGCCGAACGTGGTGCACCTGAGCCTGCCCAAGCGCACGCTGAACAACACCGAAGAGCTGAAGGCCTGGCTGATGGATGTCGAGCAGCTGGTGGCCGAGAAGCTGAAGCAAGGGCCGGTGGCGCTATGACCCAAGAGCGCGCATTCGATCCGGTGGGCGAGACTGCCGCCAACCTCGGCCTGGAAGACACGGTCGTACGCAGCGTCATCGACGAGTTCATGTTGCAACTGCACCGTGACCTGGTGGAGTACGAAGGTATGAACGGCGACTACCTCGGCAAGAGCCTGTCGCACCACCTGCCTCCCCAGGGCTTCTTTCACCTGCTGGGCTTCCTGGACCGCTTCTCGGAACGCTACGAGTGGGAGCCCGGCACCGCCCATGAATACCTGGCCCGGCTCGGCACACGAGCCGATTGGTTGCCGTACTCACACCAGCTGCGCGGCTGGGTGGAGTCGTCCCGCCACGGACGCCGCCCGCAGCCCATCAAGCCCGGAGAGAGTGCCGCGTGACGCCGACCAACACCCCACTGCCCAAGGCCCTGCGCATCCAGCTGGAAACCACCGTCAAGGCCGCCCGCGACGTGGCGGAGAAGGCCGCCGGCGCGGCGCTGGCCCAGCTGGCCGTGGCCGACGCCAAGCTGCCCGACTACCTGACCGACGAAGCCCTGCGCTCGCTGCGCCGTCGTCTGCGCGCGCACGCCAAGGCCTTGGGCGACGAGCGCAAGGGCAACGGCCAGCAAGACACGCAACGCCTGGTGTGGGAGGTGGCCTACGAGCACTGGCACCGCATGCTGTTCGCCCGCTTCCTAGCCGAGAACGGGCTGCTGCTGTGGGAGCCCGGCGCACCGGTGTCGCTGGAAGACTGCCGCAACATCGTCGACAACCACCCCGAGATGCTGCAGGGGGCGCTATCCGCCAAGACGCACTGGGACCTTGCAGCCAAGCTGGCGGCCCGCATGCTGCCGCAGGTGTTCAAGCCGCAGAGCCCGGTGTTTGAACTCGTCTTCGCGCCCGAGCGCCAGCGAGAGCTGGAGCGCCTGCTGGCCGCCTTGCCAACGGAGGTGTTCCAGGCCAGCGACAGCCTGGGCTGGGTCTACCAGTTCTGGCAGGCCAAGCGCAAGGACGAGGTCAACGCGTCGGAAGTGAAGATCGGCGCTGACGAGCTGCCCGCCGTCACCCAGCTGTTCACCGAGCCCTACATGGTGGACTTTCTGCTGCACAACTCGCTGGGGGCCTGGTGGGTGACGCGGCACCCCGGCCAGCCTTGCCCGGTGCCGCTGACCTACCTACGCACGCTGGAAGACGGCACACCAGCGGCCGGCACCTTCGAAGGCTGGCCCGACGATTTAAGCGACTTCAAGCTGCTGGACCCCTGCTGCGGATCGGGCCACTTCCTGGTGGCGGCCTTTCTGCTGCTGGTGCCGATGCGCATGCAGGCCGAGGACTTGAGCGCGATGGACGCGGTAGACGCCGTGCTCGCCGACAACCTGCACGGGCTGGAGATCGACGCGCGCTGCGTGGAGATTGCCGTGTTTGCGCTGGCGCTGGCGGCCTGGCGCTTTCCGGACGAGAACGGTGATCCGCTGGGTGTGCGTGCCGACATGCCGGCGCCGCAGATCGCCTGCTGCGGGCTGAAGGTGGCGGCCAGGCCCGAGGATTGGATGGCGTTGGTTCCCGACGATGCGCCGAATGCGCAGCTGCTGCGGCAGGAACTGCGGCTGCTGCATGCGAGCTTTGCGCAAGCGCCGCTGCTGGGCAGCTTGCTGGACCCGGCGCGGAGCTTGAAGAATGATCTGGCGACATCGAGTTTCGAGACGCTGCGGGAGCTGCTGGAGCGGGCGCTGGCGACAGAGCGGCCGGCGACGTTGTGGGCGCAGGCGAGTGAGTTGCAGGATGAAAGCTGGGATCTCGCGATTACAGCCAAGGGCCTTCTAGACGCGGCCCGGCTGCTGGATGAGCGTTACGACCTGGTAGCCACTAACGTGCCTTACCTGGCGCGCGGCAAGCAGCTTGAAGCACTGAAGGACTATTGCGAGGCCCACTACTTGCGATCGAAGACGGACTTGGCAACGGTCTTCCTGGAAAGGGGAATGGAGCTTTGCCAGTTGAATGGCTCGATGGCAGTTGTCAGTCCGCAGAACTGGTGGTTTCTCGGGGGCTATCGTGAGTTTCGTGCGGACCTGTTGACTGAACGCACTCTGTGGCTGCTCGCCGCCCTTGGGGAAGAAGCGTGGCAACACTTCGGAGATAGAGGTCCACTTGCGTCATTGACCGTCATCTCGGCAAGCAAACCTATAGGAGGTCATCTTGCATCTGGCATTGACGTCGCCGCCCGGAGGACCATCGATGACAAGGTCTTGGCCCTACAGGGAGCCGCCCCTGTTCAGCGGCTTAGTCAGAGCGGCCTATTTCGGAACCCTGACAGTCGTATTGCGTTTGTGGAAGTCTCAGCTGGACTGCTTAGCAAGCACGCCGATGCTTTCAAAGGCATGTCTACAGGCGACTTAAACCGTTTTACACGGGAGTTCTGGGAGCTTTCCGCCATCAAGTCAGGGTGGGTCCGCTTTCAAGGGACTACCGACAACTCGTGCTTCTTCGGTGGCAAGTCCCAGGTTCTGCTTTGGGAGGATGGCGACGGTGAGATGGTCCGGCAACCAACCTGCTATGTAAAGGGCACACGGGCTTGGCGAAAACCAGGGGTGTTTGTCTCTCAGATGCGAAGTCTTGCGGCCACCTTGTATAGCGGCGAGCACTTCGACGAAAACGGTGCAGCCGTCATTCCGGCGTTGCCAAGGGATGTCCCTGCAGTGTTCGCATTCATGAGTAGCCAGGAATTCCGCGAACGGGTGAAGTCCATTGACTCCGCTGTCAAGGTCACAAACAAGACTCTGGTCAAGGTTCCTTTCGACCTCATCCACTGGACGCAAGTCGCCGCCGAGCGCTACCCCAGTGGACTGCCCAAGCCCTACTCCGACGATCCGACCCAATGGCTGTTCCACGGCCACCCGCAGCCCTCCACCGACCCACTGCAAGTCGGCGTCGCCCGCCTCGCCGGGTACCGCTGGCCGGCCGAGACCGACACATCGATGGAACTCGCCGACGAAGCCCGCGCCTGGATCGCCCGCTGCGAACAGTTAGCTCAGCACACCGACGACGACGGCATCCTCTGCCTGCCCTCGGTGCGCGGTGAAACGCCGGCCCACGAACGCCTGCTCAATTTGCTGATCGCCGCCTGGGAATCCGTGCAACCCGGCAGCTGGAAGCCGGCGGTGCTGGACAAGCTGCTGGCCGATGCCGACTATGCGGGCAAGGGGCTGGACGTGTGGCTGCGCGACAAGTTCTTCGAGCAGCACGCCAGGCGCTTCCACCACCGCCCCTTCATCTGGCATGTGTGGGACGGCCAGAAGGACGGCTTCGCGGCGCTGGTGAACTACCACAAGCTCGACACCAAGAACCTCGAGCGCCTGATCCACCTGTACCTGGGCCGCTGGATCAGCGACCAGGAGGACGGCGTGCGCAACGGCGTGGACGGCGCCCCCACCCGCCTGGCCGCCGCGCAGGACCTGAAGCGCCGGCTGGAGCTGATCCTGGAAGGCGAGAAGCCCTACGACATCTTCGTGCGCTGGAAGCCGCTGGCCGAACAACCCATCGGCTGGAACCCCGACCTGAACGACGGCGTGCGGCTGAACATCCGCCCGTTCATGACCGCCGAGGTGCTGCGCCACAACAAGAAGCCCAAGCTCAACATCACCTGGGACAAGGACCGCGGCAAGGACGTTGAAAGCGCTCCCTGGTTCAAGGTGTTCCAGGGCGACCGGATCAACGACCACCATCTGACGCTGGCCGAGAAACATGCCGCAAGGGCAGTGAGGAGTCGCGCATGAGCCAAGACTACCCCTACGCGCGCTTCTGGCGCTGCGCCTTGCAGGTCAACCCAGCCGGCTATCACTCCACGTACCGGGGCGCTGACCATGGGCTCACCGAAGAGGCCTACAACCAGGCGTTGCTCCATCAGTGCCAGGAACTCGACATTCGCGTTGTCGGCATGGCCGACCACGGCAGCGTCTCCAGCATCGACGCTGCGCGCCAGGTACTGGCCCCAGCCGGCATCGTGGTCTTTCCAGGGTTCGAGATCGCTTCGAACGACAAGACGCACTTCGTCTGCCTGTTTCCGGAAGACACCTCGAGCCAGCTGCTGGAGCGCTATCTGGGCAGGCTCGAATTGCTTGAGCCTCAACACGGTGTTCGGCCATCAAAGCTCAGCGCCGAGCAACTGATCGAGACGGTCGTTGAGCAGCTGGGCGGCTTCATCTATGCCGCCCACTGCACCGAGGAGCGCGGTCTTTTGAAGCAACGGATGAATCATGTCTGGCAGCTCCCCAAGCTCCGTGCGGCGCAGATACCCGGCAGCATCGAAGAGTTGAAGGGGCAGGATGACGACTTCTACCGCAGGGTGTTCCTGAACAAAGACAAGGCCTACGAGCGCGAGCACCCGATGGCCGCGATCAACGCCAAGGACGTCGCCAAGCCTTCAGACCTGGCGCACCCGGGCGCAACCTGCTGGATCAAGATGACGCGGCCGACGTTCGCCGCGTTCAAGGTCGCGTTTCTCGACCCGGAGTCGCGCGTGCGGCTGAACTCCGAGCAACCCGAAGACAAGCCCAGCGCCATCCACAGCGTCAAGGTCAGCGGGGGCTACCTCGACGGCATGGAGGCCGTGCTGTCCGGCCACCTGGACACCGTGATCGGTGGGCGTGGCACCGGAAAGTCGACCTTGATCGAATGCCTTCGGTTTGCGCTGGATGTGCTGCCCAAGGGCATGCAGGCCCGCAAGCAGCACAACGAGATCATCAAGGAGAACCTGGGCAAGGACTTGGGCCGGGTGGAGGTGCAACTCACCTCGTTCGCGCAGCATGGCAAGCGTTACACAGTCACCCGCAAGGTGGGCGAAGCGCCGATCGTGCGCGATGCGGAGGGACAGGTGTCCACCCTGCTGCCTCGCGACCTGCTGCCCGACTTGGACATCTATGGCCAGAACGAGATCTACGAACTGGCCCAGGACGAAAGCAGCCGCCTGCGGCTGCTGGAGAAGTTCCTGCCGCAAGACCAGGATGGCAAGGCTCAACTGGATCAGGTACAGAAGCGGCTGCGAGAGAACGCCGAGAAGCTCACCAAGGCTTTCGACGATGCAGACACGCTGCACGAACAGGTGAACCGGCTGCCGAAACTGCAAGAGCAATTGCAGAGCTACGAGGCGCTGGGCCTGAAGGACAAGCTCGCGCGCGTTCCGCTGCTCGAACGCGAACGCCAGATCGATGTCCGTGCTCAGGAGGAACTGAAGGGACTTCAGGCCGCGCTGGCCACCCTGCAGGACGCGCTGCCCGACACCACCTTCATCAGCGACAAGGCCCTGGAAGGGCTGCCCCACGCCACACAACTGGTGGCGATGCGGAGGGTGCTCGAGGGACTCCGCCAGTCCATGACTGCTTTGATCTCGCATGGACAAGGGCTGCTGAACCAGGGCACGGCCGACATGCAAGCCGCCCGCCAAGCGTGGCAGGCGGCGCAGGCGGCAGCACAGGCCGAGATCGATGGCGCTCTGCGCAGCCTGCCCTCAGCGGCGGGTCGCACCGGCCAACAGATCGGCGTGGAGTACCAGAAGCTGCAACAGGAGATCGAACGCATTCGCCCGCTGCAGTCGAAGATGGCCACCTTCAAGCAGCTCACCGACAGCCTGCAACAGGAACGGCGGAATCTGCTGGCGGAGTTGTCCGATCGCCGCCACGCACGACTGCAAGCGCTGCAGTCCGCCGCAAAGAAGCTGAACCGTCGGCTCGATGGCCGATTGAAGGTGGACATCGAACCCCAAGGCGATCGGAAGCCACTGCTGGACTTCCTGAAGGAGTGCAAACTCGAAGGCGTTGGCGAGAAGCGGTTGGCGTGGATCGAGGAGCGTGGGCAGTTCTCGACGATCCAACTGGCGCAGAGCATCCGAGAAGGCAAGGAGATGCTTGCGCTGGAATGGAACCTCACGCCCGTGGTCGCCGAGGCCCTGAGCAAGCTGCCGCGCTCGAAGCTGATGGCGCTGGAGTCGCTGGAGCTCGACCACAGTGTGAAGATCGAGCTGAACGTGAACGCGGGGGATGGACCGCCCGTCTACCGGTCACTGGAGCGGCTTTCCACGGGTCAACAGTGCACGGCCATCCTGCACTTGCTGCTGCTGGACAACCGCGACCCGCTGGTGATGGACCAGCCGGAAGACAACCTCGACAACGCCTTCATCGCCGAGCGCATCGTGCGTGAGCTTCGCAAGGCCAAGACGCAGCGCCAGTTCATCTTCGCCACGCACAACGCCAACATTCCCGTGTTCGGCGACGCCGAGTGGATCGGTGTGTTCACTGCAACCGATGCCCATGGCAGCCTGGCAGCGGATGCCCAGGGTTCGATCGACGTACCGGGGATCCGGGACAGTGTCGCCGCCATCCTTGAAGGCGGCCGCGATGCATTCATGCAGCGCAAGGCCAAGTATGAGTTTTGATCCCAGCGCGAAAGCGCACTTGGAGTCGCCATGCTCAAGAGTGACCTGCTGCAGCTGATCGCAAACGGCGAGAACTCCGGCGTCGAGTTCAAGCGGGATGACCTGCGCCCGGAACAGTTGGCCAAGGAGATCGTGGCACTTGCCAACCTGAAGGGTGGCAAGGTTCTGCTGGGCGTGGAGGACGACGGCAGCATCAGCGGCATCCAGCGGCCCGATCTGGAGCACTGGGTGATGGACACAGTCTTCGGCCGGTATGTGCACCCGTTGATCCTGCCGTACTACGAAGTCGTCTCGCTGGACGACGGCAAGCGCGTCGCCGTGATCACGCTGACCGAGGGGACGGCCAAGCCCTACGTCGTCCGCGATGCCCCTCGCGAAGAGGTCTACGTTCGCGTGGGCAGCACGTCGCGCCGGGCGACCCGCGAACAACTCGCCAGGCTGTTCGAAAGTGGTGGGATGCTCCATGCCGAGTTGCTGCCGGTCTCAGGCACGGCGCTCAACGACCTGGACCGTACGCGGCTGGAAGACTATCTCTTGCGTGTGGTGGGCGAACCCACGGCACCCGCGGATGACGGCGCCTGGCATCAGCGCCTGATCGGCTTGGGACTGATGGTGGCGCGTGATGACGGGGCCCCGGTCTGTTCGATCGCCGGGCTGGTCCTCTTCGGGCACAGCCCGCGCCAAAAGATGCGATATGCCGGGGTACGCTGGATGTCATTCAACGGCGTGGACATGAGCTACCAGGCACAGGACGACAGCGTGATCGACGGCCCCCTGGTCGCGCTGTGGACGGGAGATCACGGCCAGCCGCCCGTGGGCGATGGGCTGATCGAACACCTGTCCAGCCGCATGAAGCCGTTCATCGAGGTCCAATCGGATGAGTTGCAGAACGGACTGAGGCGTGACACCGGATCGCGCTTCGCCGCTGAAGCCGTGCGTGAAGCCATGGTCAACGCGCTGGTTCACCGCGATTGGACGCGCCCGATGGAAGTGGAGATCGTCAACTACGCAGACCGCCTCGAAGTCACGAGCCCGGGAGCGCTGCAGAACTCGATGACGATCGAGAAGATGCTGGCTGGGCAACGCTCGGCACGCAACCCGGTCATCATGGAAGTGATGCGCGACTATGGCTACGTCGAGCAGCGCGGCATGGGGGTGCGCAGGAAGATCGTGCCGCTGACGCGCGACTTCACGGGCCGGGATGCTGTCTTCGAGGCGACCGACGACTTTGTCCGCGTCACGCTGCCGGCCGCAGCGCCGGCAAAGGTCGACGGGCCATGATCGACCGCACCGCAGCACGGCAGCACCTGCGGGTCGCCATGGGCCACGCGGGCGCCGAGTTCCGCGACGGCCAGTGGGAAGCCATCGATCATATCGTCAATAAACGGGGCAAGGTGCTCTGTGTCCAGCGCACGGGCTGGGGCAAGAGCATGGTCTATTTCGTCTCGGCCAAGCTGATGCGCGCGCAGGGTCATGGAGTGACGCTGATCATCTCGCCGCTGCTGGCACTGATGCGCAACCAGATCGAAGCAGCGCAGCGCTTGCAGTTGCGCGCTTTGACGATCAACTCGACCAACCAGGAGGACTGGGACGAGGTCCGGCGCAGCTTGCTGGCTGATCAGGCTGACTTGCTGCTGATCTCCCCCGAGCGCCTGGCGAACGACGACTTCGTGGCCCACACACTGCAGCCCATCGCCGCCCGCATCGGCCTGCTGGTCATCGACGAGGCGCATTGCATCTCAGACTGGGGGCACGACTTCCGACCCGACTACCGCCGAATTGGCCAGGTTCTGGCCAGACTGCCCCGCAACATCGCGGTGCTGGCGACCACGGCCACAGCAAACCATCGTGTCGAACGTGATGTGGCCAGCCAGTTGGGCGATGGCGTTCAGGTGCAGCGCGGCCCCCTGATGCGTGACAGCCTGGCCCTTCAGGCCATGAGCATGCCCGGCCCGGCCGAACGCCTGTCGTGGCTGGCGGACCGGATTCCGCAGATCCCAGGAAGCGGCATCGTCTACACCTTGACCACCCGCGACGCCGACCGCGTGGCGCAGTGGCTGCAAAGCCGTGGCATCGATGCCAGGGCCTATCACGCCGGCAAGGACGACGCCGAACGCCAGGCACTGGAACAAGCACTGCTGGCCAACCAACTGAAGTGTCTGGTGGCGACTACGGCACTCGGCATGGGGTACGACAAGCCCGATCTGACCTTCGTCATCCACTTCCAGACGCCTGGGAACGTGGTGGCCTACTACCAGCAGGTTGGCCGCGCGGGCCGGGCCATTGCGAGGGCTTACGGCGTGCTGATGTCCGGCGAGGAAGAGGCCGACATCAACGAGTATTTCCGGGACACGGCCTTTCCGCCGCAGTGTCAGGTGGACCGCATCCTGGGGGCGCTGGAGGCGGCAGACGACGGTCTGAATGTGCGCGAGATCGAGCGTGCGGTGAACCTGCGGCCCTCGCAGATTGAGAAAGTCCTCAAGCTGCTGGTGGTGGAGCCGCAGTCACCGGTGCTGCGGATCGATGGCAAGTGGGCTCGCACGCCACACCCCTTTGCCATGGATCGTGACCGCATTCGGCACCTGACGCGCCAGCGCGAGGCCGAGTGGGAGCAGATGCAGGCGTACCTGGCCAACGAGCGCTGTTCGATGCAGGTCCTGGCCGAAGCCCTGGACGATGCCCATGCGGCAGCTTGCGGACGCTGCGCGGTTTGCCTGGGCGGTCCGGTGTTGCCGGCAACGGTGGAGCGCCAGACGCTGATTGCTGCCCAGCAGTTCATCCGCCACAGCGAGATGCCGTTGGAACTGAAGAAGCAATGGGACCTGGGCGCGCTGGCCCACTACGTGGCAGCCTTTGGCTGGTGCAAGGCCAACATTCCGCTTGCGCTGCGCGGCGAAGAGGGCCGGGTGCTCTCGCGCTGGGGTGAGCCGGTCTGGGGCGCCCTGGTGGCCCACGGGAAAGAGGCGGGCCGATTCGATGACGAGTTGGTCGCAGCCACCGTGGACCTGCTGCGGCATCGCTGGCCCGCAGCGGCGGGCATCGCGTGGGTGACCTGCATCCCATCGCGCCGCCATCCCGATCTGGTGCCCGACTTTGCGCGGCGCCTGGCTGCAGCCCTGGGCGTGCCCTTCCGTGCGGTGATCGAGAAGAGCCGTGAGACGGAACCGCAGAAGCACATGGACAACCGCTTCCATCAGTGCCACAACCTGGATGGCGCGTTTGTCGTGCAGGACGGGGCGGACGTCGATGGGCCTGTGCTGTTGGTGGATGACGTGGTCGACTCTGCCTGGACGTTGACGCTGGCAGCCGCGCTGTTGAAGCAGGCGGGATCAGGCGCAGTCTTGCCGTTTTCGCTGGCCACCACGGCCGCGAAGTGAAGGAACTTTCGATGACCCAAGAAGCACTGAGCGCCGACACCGAAGTGGTGTTGCTGCTGTGCGGGCGGTTTGGCGGGGAAAAGCAAGAACCCTACGCACCGCTGTCACCGCGCGAGTACGGCGAGTTGGCCAAGTGGCTGAACGGCCGCAACCTGCGCCCTTCCGACCTGATGGGGTCGAGTGCCGCCGATCAACTGGTGTCAGCGCACGAGGCCAAGCTGGAGCGCAAGCGTCTGGAGTTCTTGCTGGGACGCGGCACCGCCATGGCGCTGGCGCTGGAACGCTGGTCTCGCGGCGGCCTGTGGGTGATTTCGCGCGGCGATCCGGCCTTCCCCAGGCGCCTGAAGCAGCGGCTGAAGCACAGCGCACCTCCCCTGCTCTACGGTGCCGGAGACAAGGCCCTGCTGGATGCGGGCGGTCTGGCCATCATCGGCTCGCGCGATGCCAGCGAAGCGGCGCTGGAGTTCACACGCGATGTCGCCGGCCGTTGCGCGAAGGTCGGAATGGCCGTGGTGTCGGGTGGCGCGCGAGGCGTGGATGCGGCTGCGATGCAGGGCGCGACGGAGGCTGGCGGTTACTGCGTTGGCGTGCTGGCTGCAGACCTGCTGAAGACCGCTGTCATCCGGCAGAACCGCATCGGCATCCAGGAAGGCCGGCTCGTATTGGTATCGCCCTTCTACCCCGAGGCCGGCTTCAATGCGGGCAACGCGATGGGGCGCAACCGCTACATCTACGCCTTGGCCGACCAGGCTCTGGTGATCGACTCCGCCTTGCGTACCGGTGGAACCTGGGAAGGAGCCGTCGAGAACCTGCAGCACGGCTGGGTGCCGATGTACGTGCGCTCGCCGGGAGAAGGCGCTGGCAACGCTGCCTTGATCGCGCAGGGTGGACTGCCTTTCACGGCGGAGGACGCCAGCCGCGACTCACTCGTCGACTTCTTCGAAATGTCCGCCGCAGCGGCTTCGGCGGCTGATGCGGATGCGCCGACGAGCCAGACTAGCCTGCCATTGGCGAATGAGCCGGCAGTTGACTATGCGGTCTCGGCGGACTCCGCGCCCCCGATCGAGCCAATGGCCGGGAGGCTTCCGCGAGTCGAACCGGCCGCCGCACCGCAAGTCGACCCCGAGCCCGTCGCCCCCTTGGAGCCGACCAGCGCCAACGGGCACGATGCCAACTTGGACATGTTTGCCGACTTTACGTCGCGGCTGCCCACCGTGTTCGCCAGGGGCCCGCTGACGGAGGAAAACCTGGCGGCGGCCCTGCACCTCGAGAAGGGGCAGGCGAAGGTCTGGCTCAAGCGGGCCTGCGACACCGGTGTGGTGGAGAAGCTGAAGAAGCCGGTGCGGTATGCCTTGGGCCGTCAGGGCACGCTGTGTTGACGGAGAGCTCGCCGTGAAAGAGCAAGTGACCCTCCTGGATGCGCTCGTCGAGCAGCTGGTCGAGTCCAGCCGAGTCAACGCATCGGTACAAGTGAAGCCGGCTGCAGTGCTCTGGCCGGATGCGGCTGGCGAGTGGTTGCCGGTCATCGCCTTGCTGCGCCAGCGGCTGGCAGGGCTCGTGAGTCTGGGTGAGTACCTCCCCTCAGCGGCACAGGGTCCCGCCATCTGGATCAAGTGCGCACTCGCCGGCTTGGTGCCTGGGATCGCTCCCGGAGCCAGCCCGTATGTGGTCTACCTGCCGCACGTGAGCCGCGCTAACCTTCGCGCCATAGAGTCCTGTCCGCGTGCACTGCAGCCTTTGGCGGAACTCCAGTACCGGGGTGTCATCTGGAGCCAGTCGAACGGCAAGGACTGGACCGTGAACGCCTTCCTGAGCTCGAAAAACGGCGGCCTGGGCCTGAACGTCTCACAGGACCGAGCCACGCAGGAAGCGCTCGGCCAAGCGCTTGCGGCAGGCGTCCTGCTGGATCGGAAGCTCAGCGAGCTGACAACCCGGCACTTGAATGCGGAATGGCTCCACAGCCTCTTGGCGCCCAACCCTACCCGAGACGTGCTGGTGTGGCTGAACGAGCCGGCCGCTGCCGTTTCGCAGTGGGGCCCCGTGCGATGGGGCGTGTTCACGTCGCGCTGCAAGGCTGACTTTGGGTTCGACCCCGCGACGGACGGCGTACTGGCTGCTGCCGAGAGGCTGGCCAAAGGCGAAGGCAAGTGGTCCGCTGTGGCTGAGCTCTACCGAGACTCGTTCAGCAAGTTCCCGAATGTGTACGGCCTGCTGGCCAAGGTTCAACCGCCCCAGTTGGATCTGTTCGATGACCGGAATCGCTTGTCCGGCTATCCACAGGTGAACGAGAGCCAAGAGACCAGTTTGCGATACCGCCTGGCAGCGATGGGCGCCATGACGGCAGAGCAAGGTCGAACCGCAGTGCAGGAGGCCGAGGCGGAACATGGTCTGCGCCGCGGGTGGCTTTGGGCGACCATGGGCAGCGCGCCACTGGCCAAGGCTCTGGCCCCACTGGCACAGTTGGCGAGCGGGACCGCAACGCTGCCTTCCGGTGGTACACCCGACCTACTGGCCAAGAGTTACCAGAACGAGGGATGGAAGGTGGATGCTGCGGCGGTCTCAGCGCTGGGCGCCGTGCAATCCAAGGCGGACATCGACGCCCTGTCAGCAGCCGTTCGCGCATTGTATCTGCCGTGGACCGAAGAGTCTGCCAAGCGCCTTCAGGAGGCGGTGAAGAGCGCCGGTGGATTGACGGCCCAGCCCCCATCAATGGAAGGCTTGTCACCGGGCACTTGCACGATCTTCGTCGACGGGCTGCGCTACGACGCGGCACAGCGACTGCTAACGCGACTCTCGCCCATGGGCACGGCGCACATCGGCGCTTACTGGACCAGCCTGCCTTCGGTCACGGCATCGGGCAAGGCCTGGTGCTCGCCCGTGGCCGGCGCGATCAGCGGCACCAAGGCGGACATCGAGTTCGAGCCGCGAATGGCGGACGACGGCAAGCCACTGTCCACCCACAACTTCCGCAAGTTGCTGCTCGGGCGCGGCATCCAGGTGTTGGATAGCCATGAACTCGGAGACCCTGCAGGCTGCGCGTGGACCGAGGCCGGTGACCTCGATCACTACGGTCACGCGCATGGCATTCGTCTGGCGCGCGACATGGACGTCCAGTTGCAGCAAGTCGGCGAACGCGTCATGGAGCTTCGGCAAGCGGGCTGGAAGAAGCTGCGCATCGTGACCGACCACGGCTGGCTGCTGATGCCAGGCGGCCTGCCCAAGTCGGAGCTGCCAAAGCATCAGGCGGAGACCCGCTGGGGGCGGTGCGCAGTGCTGAAGGACACATCGCACGGAACCTCCCTGACCTTTGGTTGGAGCTGGTGCGCGGAGGTCCAGGTCGCTTACGCGCCGGGTGCGTCCAGCTTCGTGGCCGGCAGCGAGTACGCCCATGGCGGCTTGAGCCTGCAGGAGTGCCTGGTACCCGTCGTGACGCTGGACACTGCGGCACCGGAGCAATCCGCGGCCACCGCGACGATCGTGTCGATCACCTGGAAGGGTCTGCGGTGCACGGTCGCTGTGGACTCTTCGGCTTCAGGCCTGGCCGTTGGCATCCGCAAGAAGGCTGCTGTAGCCACCGACCCGGTCGCGGCGCCCAAACCGCTACAGAACGGTAAGGCCAGTCTGGCAGTTGCCGACGATGAGCTGCTGGGGACGGTGGTGTTCGTGGTCGTGCTCGATGCCGACGGCGAAGTCGTCCAGAAGGCCACTACTACGATCGGCGAGTAGCCGATAGCCGAGCAGCCACATGAAGAAGTAAAGGACCGGTATGCAACTTGACGATCTCGACCGGAAGGCGACATCGGCCTTCGAAGGCTATGTGGTGCGCAAAGACCTGGTGCGGACATTCAGCCGTCAGTTCCCGGTGCCGACCTATGTGGTCGAGTTCCTGCTGGGCCGCTATTGCGCCACGACCGATGAAGCCGAGATCCAGGAGGGCCTGGAAATCGTGCAGAAGCAGCTGGGGTCGAGAACCGTCAAGGCCGGCGAGGAGGAACTGTTCAAGGCCAGAGCGCGCGAGTCCGGCTCGGTCAAGATCATTGACCTGGTCACGGCACGCCTTGACTCGAAGACAGATTCGTACATCGCCACGCTGCCCAGCCTGCGTCTGAACGATGTCCGCGTGTCCCCGGAGATGGTCAAGGACAACGAGCGCATGCTGACCGGCGGCTTCTATGCAGAGGTGACGCTGGGCTACGACGCGTCGATTGCCCAGGAAAAGGGCGGACGCCCGTTCGGGGTGGATGCGCTTCGCGCTATTCAACTGTCGAAGCGAGAGGTGCTAGACACCCTGGCCAAGGGCCGAGAGAACTTCTCGTCGGCGGAGTGGAGAGACCTACTGCTGCGCAGCGTGGGCTTCGAGCCCGCGACGCTGACCGAGCGAGCGAAGGACGCGCTGCTGCTGCGTATGGTGCCGTTCGTCGAGCGCAACTACAACCTCGTGGAGCTGGGGCCTCGTGGGACCGGCAAGTCGCACCTGTTCCAACAGGTATCCCCGTACGCACACTTGATCTCCGGCGGCAAAGCCACCGTGGCGCGCATGTTCGTCAACAACGCGTCAGGCCAACGGGGCTTGGTGTGCCAATACGACGTGGTTTGCTTCGACGAAGTCTCCGGCGTCTCCTTCGACCAGAAGGACGGCGTCAACATCATGAAAGGGTACATGGAGAGCGGGGAGTTCTCGCGCGGTAAGGAGAGCATCCGCGCCGACGGCTCCATCGTGCTCGTCGGCAACTTCGACGTCGATGTCGAGAACCAGCAGCGTGTCGGCCACCTCTTCGGGCCCCTGCCGCCCGAAATGCGCAACGACACGGCCTTCATGGATCGAATCCATTGCTTTCTGCCTGGCTGGGACGTGCCCAAGCTCAACCCCAGCCTCTTCACCGAGCACTTCGGGCTGGTAAGTGATTTTCTGTCGGAGTGCTTCACCCAGCTGCGGAGCCAGAGCCGGGTCTCATCACTTCAAGGCCGGGTCTATTGGGGCGGTGCACTTTCGGGGCGTGACACCAACGGCGTGAACAAGACAGTCAGCGGACTGCTGAAGCTGATGTACCCCGGCATGCAGACGAACGTGAGCGAGGAGGATCTGGAGTGGGCCGTTCGCTTGGCGTTGGAGGTGCGCCGGCGTGTCAAGGAACAGCAGAAGCGGATCGGCGCAGCCGAGTTCAGGAACACGCACTTCAGCTACACGATGGGCGCGGAGGGCGTCGAGAAGTTCGTCTCCACGCCCGAGTTGCAGAGCCAAGGCGGCATCGGTGATGAGCCCCTGGAGTGCGGGCAGATCTGGACCCTGAGCCCGGGCGGACAGGACGAACACCCTGGGCTCTTCAGGCTCGAAGTCACCGAGGGGCCTGGCGGCGGCGTTCGGGTCTTGAACAACCCAGTGCCGGCGCCCTTCAAAGAATCGATCCGGTGTGCGGAGCAGAACCTGTATGCAAGGGCACAGCAACTCGTCGGTGACCGCGATCCACGATCGCACGAGTTCTCAGTCCAGCTCCGGAGCTTCGACGCCGCCAGGTCCGGCGCCAAGACGAGCGTGGCCGCCCTGATTTCGCTATCCAGTGCGTTGCTGAAGAAGTCGGTACGTGGTGGACTTGTCGTCGTCGGTGAGGTGACCCTGGGAGGGACGATCGAGCCCATCCACAACGCGGTCACGCTCGCAGAAGCGGCTGTCGAGAAGGGGGCCAAATCTCTGCTGCTGCCAGTATCTTGCCGCCGACAGCTCTTCGATCTCTCGGACGACATGGCAACCAAGCTAGACATTGAGTTCTACCAGGACGGGCGGGATGCGCTGCTAAAGGCGCTGGCGGACTGATACGGGTAGCGCCCGCAAACTCAAATCTCGATCTAACGAACGCAGGGGAGACGAAATAAGTGCGAACCATCACGATTGCCGCGTTGAACGTCGTACTTCCGGCACCGCACAAGCCTACGCGATACGTCGATCTATGGTCTGCCGCATCGTCAGTCCGTGACCCAGTCAAGCTGCGGGGCGATACCGGAGGCTTCATCGGATCCGCACGACACGTTGACTCCGGCAGCCGAAGCGATCGTTTTGAAGGCGATTTCTACAAGTTCATCAACATTGACAGTGCGGGGAAGTGGCTCGATCTTCGAACCGGCCGTGCGGTGGACAAGGATGCCGTGGATCGTCAGGTAAGGATTCCCGAGAACCTCAGGCCGAACCTGCGGATGCTTCCCTATGCGTTCTTTCCCAGGTCACATCGATTGGTCTTTGTGTCTCACCTCGATCCGAAGTCGTCGCTGAGTCCGGGGATGGCACGAAGCTTGGTAGAGCAATGCCTCCAGAGAGGACCTCGTCGAAAGATTCGGTAAAGCAGAAGTGACCGTCGAGCCCGATCGCGAGACATTGCGGAAGATCTTCTCCTTGCCCCGATTGAAGGGCCCTCAGGATTGAGGTTTCGCCTCCAAACGCCTTGGCCGATGTCGAACGGCGGCTATTTCGATCGATGGATGCGCAGAACGCTGACCGACTTGTTCAAGAGTACGAGTCCAAGCGGCCTGATGGCCTCCACCCTACGGAGGACTTGAAGGAGCTGGCCGAGGTCGCCCAGTCGCATGGAGTCGTATCGGCGAAGGGTGTCGGCGACGAAGGCCGCGTTGTTTCCTTGTCGACGGAGGATCATCCGCATCAGGAGAAGATCGTCTACAACCCGCGCCTGCAGACGGCGTTCGATGCACTTCTCGCACGAGCAGCAGGCATTGTTGATCGCCTGCTTACAAGAGACCGAAATGAAGCGGCCGATGGATAGATCAAGCAGCGCAGCCGAAGTTGGGCCATACGGCGACTTTGCTGAAATCGTCAAGCGGGACTGGAAGTCCTACGGTGGCCTGAAGGAGCTTGGGAAATCCCCCTTCTTGCATGCTGCTGTAGTTCTCGCCGCGCTCGCGGCGCCAAGTTGGTCAAGTTCGGGATGGTCGACCGTGGCTGTCTCTGTCTTGCCAAATCTGCTGGGCTTCGGTGTCAGCGGCTATGCGATCTGGATCGGCTGGGGAGATCCTGAATTCCGTCGGAGACTGGCGCAGCTGGAGATGGGACCGGGCGTCAGTGCGTACGCACAGGTAAGCGCAACGTTCGCGCACTTTGCCTTGATGCAAGTCCTACGGAAGGTCTGCAAAACCCCGGGCCGATCCGACTGGCGTGAGGGTTCGGCCGCTGCGACGATGGAGATCATGAAGCAGCTCGGACTTGGCCCGAACCTGTCGACGAAGAGGACCCGCAAGCGGGAGTTGCTCGAAGAGATGGAGCGCGTGGTACCGTGGTCGGCACTGGTGCAGGTGGTGGAACCGTACAAGACGATGCTCGACGAGATCGTCGGCAACGCTCCGCACGGCGCGGTCGAGATGCTCACTCATTTCAAGGACGTGAATGCGCCGGCCCTGCACTCATTCGTGCACGGCGGCATCCACGCGATCCAGCGAGGTCTGAAGCGTTACCCAGTCGAAGTGCTCGCCAACGTGGTGCGCAGCTCCAACGGGCTCTACACGATGGCCGGGATGCTCCTGGCCATCCTGTCGGGCGCCCAGGCCCTGGCGAAGCGCGTGAGCAAGATCCAGCCGCGTTTTGCTGACTGTCTACCAACGCTGATAACGCCGGCGGTCAAGGCCGAGACGTGATGCTGGACTCTCGTCAGCCAACCGCCAGGCCTCGACTCATGGCACAGTGTGTTGTGCAGAACCGACACCGGCTCCAGCCCGCAATTCCTGTGTACCCACACGTGTACCCGCCTGCGACCTCGACTCGGGAAACCCAGCATCCATGCGCCTTCCCGGCCGATCTCCCTGAGTAGGTGCAGAACATCGAGTGAGCGGCACCCTCTTCATCGTCGCGGCGCCCTCCGGCGCCGGCAAGACCAGCCTGGTGCGACGGCTGCTCGCGGACGATCCGACGATCCACCTCTCGGTCTCCTTCACCACCCGCCCGGCGCGGCCCGGGGAAGCCAACGGGCGCGACTATCACTTCGTCGCCCGCGCCGACTTCGAGGCCATGCGGGCCCGTGGCGAGCTCCTTGAAAGCGCCGAGGTCCACGGCAATCTATACGGTACGTCGCAGGCCTGGATCGAAGGCGAGATGCGGCGCGGCAGCGACATCCTGCTGGAGATCGACTGGCAAGGTGCGGTCCAAGTCCGGCGCCTGATGCCCGCCGCGGTCGGGATCTTCGTGCTGCCGCCGTCGCTCGAAGCCTTGGCGGACCGGCTGGAATCCCGCGGCACCGATACACCAGAAGTGATCGAGCGCCGGCTGCGTGCCGCCCGCGATGAGATCAGTCACGTGAACGAATTCGATTATGTTATTATTAACAAGGACTTCGAAGTCGCGGTACAGGACCTGCAAGCCATCGTCCGCGCCGAGCGCCTGCGTAGGGCAGTGCAGCTCGTGCGCCACCGCGACACCATCAACCGCATGAAGTAGAGGAAATGCCATGGCCCGCATCACCGTCGACGACGCAATGAAGCACATCCCCAATCGTTTCGACCTCACGCTCGCCGCGACCTACCGCGCCCGCGAGATCGCCAACGGCGCAACGCCGCGGGTGGAGGGGAACAAGGACAAGCCGACCGTGATCGCCCTGCGCGAGATGGCGATGGGCCTGATCAGCAAGGACATCCTGTACCGAACGAAGCACTGACCCGGACGCTCGAAGGCGCGGAGCTGCCCATCCGCCGGATCACCTCGTCCCGCAAGCCCGCCCCGCGCCCATGACCCCCGCCGACGCCTTCTTCCGCGACGTCTCCGGCTACCTGAAGCCGGAGGACGTGTCGCAGCTCCAGTCGGCGTACGACTTCAGCGCCACGGCCCATGCGGGCCAGTACCGGATGACCGGCGAGCCATACGTCTCGCATCCGGTGGCCGTCGCGCAGATCCTGACCGAGTGGCACCTGGATTCCCAGGCGCTCTCGGCCGCCCTGCTGCACGACGTGATGGAGGACACCAACGTCACCAAGACCGAACTCGCGGACAAGTTCGGCAAGATGGTGGCGGAGCTGGTGGATGGCGTCTCGAAGCTCGACCGCATCGAGTTCCAGAGTCACGAGCAGGCCCAGGCGGAGAACTTCCGCAAGATGGTCCTCGCCATGACGCGCGACGTGCGCGTCATCCTGATCAAACTCGCCGACCGGCTGCACAACATGCGCACGCTGGACGCGATGAACCCGAAGAAGCGGGTCCGCATCGCGCGTGAGACGCTCGACATCTACGCGCCCATCGCCAACCGCCTGGGGCTGAACCGCCTGTTCCAGGAGCTGCAGGAGCTCTCGTTCAAGCACCTCTACCCGAACCGGTATCGCGTCCTGCAGAAGGCGCTGTATTCGGCGCGCGGCAACCGGCGGGAAGTGGTGGACAAGATCCTCGACGGCATCCGCCACAAGCTGGCGGACGCAAAGATCGAGGCCACGGTGACCGGGCGCGAAAAGAACCTGTACAGCATCTACCACAAGATGCAGGAAAAGCACCTGACCTTTTCCCAGGTGTTCGACATCTACGGCTTCCGCATCATCGTGCAGGACGTGCCTTCGTGCTATCTCGCGCTGGGTGCGCTGCACGGGCTCTACAAGCCGATCCCGGGCAAGTTCAAGGACTACATCGCAATCCCTAAGGCAAACGGCTACCAGTCGCTGCATACGACGCTGTTCGGCCCCTATGGCACGCCGCTCGAGGCGCAGATCCGCACCGCCGAGATGCACAAGATCGCCGAGGCGGGCGTGGCCTCCCACTGGCTCTACAAGCAGAGCGACGCGGAACTGAACGAGCTGCAGAAGAAGACCCACCAGTGGCTGCAGAGCCTGCTCGAGATGCAGACCCAGAGCGGTTCGTCCATCGAGTTCCTGGAACACCTCAAGGTCGACCTGTTCCCGGACGAGACCTACGTCTTCACGCCCAAGGGCAAGATCCTGTCGCTGCCCCATGGCGCCACCTGCGTGGACTTCGCCTACGCGGTGCACACCGACATCGGCAACCGCTGCGTCGCCGCCAAGGTGAATCACGAACTGGTGCCGCTGCGCAGCGAACTGCGCAACGGCGATCGCGTCGAGATCATCACGGCCGCGCATGCGAAACCCAATCCGGCCTGGCTGAACTACGTGGTCACCGGCAAGGCGCGCTCGCACATCCGCCACTTCCTGAAAACCATGCAGTACGAGGAATCGGCGCAGCTCGGCGAGCGGCTGCTCAACCAGGCGCTGGTGGCCCTCTCGCCCAAGGCTCCGAAAGTGGACGACGCGAGCTGGGACAAGCTGCTCAAGGACCAGAACGACAAGACGCGCCAGGAAATCCTGGCCGACATCGGCCTAGGAAAGCAGCTCGCGATCGTGATCGCGCGTCGCCTACTGATGATCGGCGAACCCGAAGGCGGATCGAACCGACTGCCCGGCACGGTGGTGATCCGCGGGTCGGAGGGCATGGCGCTGCAGTTCGCGAAGTGCTGCCACCCGATCCCGGGCGATCCGATCATCGGCTACGTCAAGAAGGGCCAGGGGCTGGTGGTGCACACCCACGACTGCGAAGTCGCCCGCAAGATGCGCGGCGACCCGGACAAGTGGCTCGACGTGGAATGGGCGCCGGATACCCGCAAGCTGTTCGCCGTGAACATCCGTCTGGTGGCCTCGAACGAACGCGGCGTGCTCGCCAAGCTGGCGGCGGAGATCGCCGTGTCCGAGGCCAACATCGACAACGTGAGCCTCGAGCCGGGGGACTCCAGCGCCTACTCGACCATCCACTTCACGCTGCAGGTCCATAACCGCCTGCACCTCGCGCAGATCATGCGCGGCCTGCGGCGCATCCCCGAGGTCATTCGCATCACCCGCCTGAAAGGGTAGGCCCGTTCCAATCCCGCGCGGCCGCCGACCGGCGGCCGCGCTTCTTGCTGCCCCATGGAAATCCTCTCGTACCACTTCCTGTCCGCGCTCGTCGCCATCGTCATCATCGATCTCGTGCTGGCGGGCGACAACGCCATCGTGATCGCGCTCGCCGCCCGCACCCTGCCGAAGGAGCTGCAGAAGAAGGCGATCCTCTGGGGCACGCTCGGCGCGATCGGCGTCCGGGTGGTGATCACCCTGATCGTGGTCTGGCTCCTGACCGTGCCGGGCCTGCGCTTCGTCGGTGGTGTGCTGCTCATCTGGATCGCCTACAAGCTGCTCGCCGACGACGGTCACTCCGACGGCCACGAGATCGGTGCCGACGGCAGCGAAGCGGCCAAGAAAACCACCCTCTGGGGGGCGCTGCGGACCATCATCATCGCTGACGCCGTGATGGGCCTCGACAACGTGCTGGGCGTGGCCGGCGCCGCCAAGGGCAGCTTCCTGCTCGTGGTCCTGGGGCTCGCGATCAGCATCCCGATCATGGTCTGGGGCAGCACGCTCATCCTCAAGCTGGTGGAGCGCTTTCCCGTCATCGTCTACATCGGTGCCGGCGTGCTGGCGTGGACCTCGGCGGCGATGATCAGTCACGAGCCCATGCTGATCCCCCACTTCGAAAACCACCCTTGGGTGAAGTACGCGATGTATGTGGTGATCGTGGGCGGGGTCCTGGGGGCCGGATATCTGGTCAACCGCCGCCCGCGGGCGCCTGGAGGAGCCGGATCCTGATCCGGATCAAACATCCCCACCGGAGCTGGTACACAATAACCGCCTCAGCTGTCGTGGAGCACTCGCCATGAACACCCTTTCCCGTCTGATCGTCGCCGCCGCGCTGGTGCTCGTGCCGGCCCTGACGGCGCTCGCCCAGCCGCAGTCCGAGGACGACGGGACCGGCGGCATCAGCAAGCTGCCGCCCGCCCGCAGCGAGCGCCTCGACATCTTCGGCGCCGGGATGTGTCATCAGTGCGAATGGCGGCCGCGGCCCAAGCTGATGGCCGCACCCGACCAATGCGGCCGGCTGGACGACGGCACACCGAAGCTCGCGACCTTCGAGTGCGGGCGCAATCCGGCGTGCGACACCGTCTGCAATTTCGTGAGCTGCGATACCCAGTAGCGGCGTGAGCCACCCGGCGAGGGGCCCCGGCCCGCGGCCGGGGATCGACGGTCAGGCGAATCGCCGCTGGCCGCCGACAGCCGAACGTGTCCTCCCGTATTGATCGCTCGGAGGCGCCGGGGTCCTGCGACGACCTGTCACGGACAGCTCGTCGTGAAGCAGTGACGAAATCCCCCCCGAAAACCGGGGTCGTGCCCGCATCGACGCGACTCGCGCGAAACAGCTGATTGTTTCACCGGCTGTTTTTTGTGCTGGCACGCCGATTGATATAGGTGCGCTGGCGGTGCCTGTGTCCCCCCGACCGGGTACCGTCGGTAGTCAAGTGGGACTTCGCCGCCCGCGCCTCGCCAGGGCCCGGGCGGATCTTTTTCGGAGGCTGTATGTTCAACCCGATTTCACAGAACAAGCCGACCTCCGGTTCCCATCTGCTGTCGGAACTGGGTAGCACCGCGTTGCATGGCGCGATCTTCGTACTGCTCGTGCTCGGCGTCGTAGGTCTGATCTACAAGGCGCTCAAGCCCGGCGGCTTCGTAGGCCGCTGGATCGACACCTTCTGGCACATGCACCCGGGCTACGCTGCGCTGATGGTCGTGGCGATCCTTGCAGGCGGCTACGGGTTCAAGCGCTGGCTCGATGCGGGTTCGATGAACGGTTCGCGCGGCGATATTCTCGTGTATGCGGGGCTTGCGCTCGGCCTGTTCTTCGGTTTTCAGTTGATCGTCACCGGATCCATCTGACCGCGCTTCGCAGCGCTCGAGTCGCGCCGCGGCGACAGGTTCGTCGCGGTGCAAATCAAGCGGTTAGATGGATGTACGCGAAATCGCGTCGCCATGTCGCGACTGTGTGATGATTTTGTTCGCGAATGTCCCGCAGACGACGATTCCCGGCCCGGAAAAACGGCCCCAGGTTACCGACGACGCACCGGGTTCGACAGGGTGCCGAAGCCCTCGATGCGGCACTCGGCCACATCGCCGTCCTCGATGACGACGGCTCCGGGTGTGCCCGAGGAGATGATGTCACCCGGGTAAATTGTCATCACCTGCGAATGGAATGAGACCAGATAGGCGGGCGGGAACTGCATGTTCGCCACCACGTTCTTGCGGTGCAGCTTGCCGTTCTTCCAGGTGCCTACCTCCACGGCGAGCACGTCGGGCACTTCCTCCCGCGTGATCAGCTCGGGCCCGAAGGAGAAGAAGGTGTCGAAGTTCTTCGACCGGGTGAGATAGCGCGGATTCTTCTGCAGGATGTCTTCCGCGGTCATGTCGATGATGAGGCAATACCCCGCCACGTACTCCAGGGCGTCCGCCTCGCTCACCCGCCGGCAGGGGCGGCCGATCACCACCCCCAGTTCCGCCTCGGCCGTCACCCGCTCGGACTCCGGCGGCAGCTCGATGGTGTCGCCCGGGCCGATGATCGTGTGGTCGCCCTTCATGAAAGACGCCGGCTCGTCCGGATAGACGGCGTTCAGGTCGGCCGCGTGGTCGCGATAGTTGAGGCCGATGCCCCAGATCTTGCGCGGATGCCGCCACAACGGCCCGTAGCGCATGCTCTTCGGGTCGCGATACCGCGCGGTCGCGAACGCGTCCGACTCGATGGCGTGACTCAGACCTTGCTGCACCAGGGTGTACAGGTCTGTGGGCCACGCCTTGCCCAGGCGGGCATTGATGTCCGCGACCAACGTGAGCCCGTGGGCCGTGAGCACCGCACACTGCTCGACTCCATCGTGGATGACCGTGGCGAGGCGCATGGGTGCTGTATTGGAATTTGGTAGGCCGTGTAGGGATCGAACCTACGACCAATGGATTAAGAGTCCACTGCTCTACCAGCTGAGCTAACGGCCCGTCGGGGAACTGCTCGGATACCTCGGGAGGTACCGCTTTCGCGCGTGGCAGATGGTAGGTGGTGCGAGATTCGAACTCGAGACCAACGGATTAAAAGTCCGCTGCTCTACCGGCTGAGCTAACCACCCGCCGAAAGCCGCGCATTCTAGCGGCCGGGTTCTTCGAGTGTCAACGCCGTGAACGCCGGAATGCGCGGTCAACAGTCTGTTTTTGCGGGCTTCTCGCGCCCCTCAACGATATCGTGTCGGATCGGCGATCGCCGCGGCTTCGAATCCTGCACGACGGATGCGGCACGAGTCGCAAACCCCGCAAGCCCGTCCTTCGGCATCGGCCTGGTAGCACGACACCGTCAGCGAGAAATCCACGCCGAGCTGCGCGCCCCGCCGGATGATCTCGCCCTTGGTCATGCGGATGATGGGGGCATGCACCGTCATGCGATGGCCTTCGACACCGGCCTTGGTGGCGATGTTGGCGAGCGCTTCGAAGGCCGCGACGAACTCCGGCCGGCAATCGGGATAGCCCGAGTAGTCCACCGCGTTGGCGCCGTAGAAGATGTCTCGCGCCTCGACCACTTCGGCCAACCCGAGCGCGAGTGCCAGCAGGATCGTGTTGCGCGCCGGTACGTAAGTCGACGGGATCACGCCCTCGCGCACGCCATCCACCGGCACGTCCATGGCATCGTCGGTGAGCGCAGAGCCGCCGATGGTGCGCAGGTCCACCCCAACGACCTTGTGCGTGACAGCACCCAGTTGCTGTGCCACGCGCGCGGCGGCGTCCAGTTCCGCGCTGTGCCTCTGCCCGTACCGCACCGACAGCGCATGACAGGCGAACCCGCCGGCCCGCGCCTCGGCGAGAACCGTGGCCGAATCCAGACCGCCGGAGAGCAGGACGACCGCCGGCCGCATCAGTGGCCCGGGGTCTCGCCCCATAGCAGCTTGTGGAGCTGGATCTGCATGCGCACCGGCAGGCGATCCTCGAGGATCCATTCGGCCAGCACCCGCGGCTCCACTTGCCCATGGGACGGCGAGAACAGCACCGGGCAGCGCTCCGCGAGAGCATGCTCCGCGATCGCGGTGCGAGCCCATTCGTAGTCGGCACGATCGCACAGCACGAACTTGATCTCGTCGTGCGGCAGCAGATGACCCAGGTTCGACCACAGGTTGCGCGCCGACTCGCCAGATCCGGGCGTCTTGAGATCGAGGATCTTCGACACGCGCGGGTCCACGCCTGCCACATCGAGCGCGCCGCTGGTCTCGAGCGAAACATCGTGGCCGGCGTCACACAACGACCGCAGCAGCTCCAGGCAACCCTTCTGCGCGAGCGGCTCGCCGCCGGTCACCGTGACTCTCGGCACGCCGAACGCCCGCACCTTCGCGAGCACATCGTCGAGCGCGAACATCTCGCCGCCGTGGAACGCGTAGGCGGTGTCGCAATACCCACAGCGCAATGGGCAGCCGGTGAGCCGCACGAACACCGTCGGCAGCCCCACCCGGCTCGCCTCGCCCTGCAACGAGAGGAAGATCTCGGTCAGACGCAAGCGGACCGCAGGCGGCGCCGTGTTGCGCTGGGGCGTAGCCACCGGCGTTTCCATGAGGCCTACTTGAGCTTGGCCAGGCGCTGCTTCGCTTTTTCCGCGGCTTCCGACAGCGGATATTTCGCGATCAGGTCCTCGAGGGTGCGGCGTGCCGCGCCCGAGTCACCCTGCGCACTGTGCGCGTTCGCCAGGATCAGCATGGCGTCCGGCGCCTTCAGATGGTCCGGATGGGTGACCAGCAGCTTCTGCTGGGCCGCGATGGCGCTCGAATAGTCCGCCATGCGGAAATACGCTTCACCGAGCCAGTACTGCGCGTTGGGCGCCAGTTCGTGCCGCGGATACAGCCTGAGGAACTGACGGAAGTCGGCGATGGCACCGGCAGAATCGCCGGCACGCTGCTTGGCCAGCGCGGACTCGTAGGCCCGCCGCACGATCTCCGATTCGGAGGTGGGTGCGGCAGCGGCGCTCGTGGCTGCGGTCGCGGCTGCAGCCGGCACCGCTGGTGGTGTCGGCGGTGTCGGTGGTGTCGGCGGCGTTGGTGCCGCCGTGATCGGCGTGGTCGCCGCGCCCGGCGGTGTCGGCACGGCGGGCGTCACCGGTGCCGGGATGGCCGCGCTGGCGGCAGCGGCGCCCTCGAGCTTCTTCAACCGCAGATCGAGTTCGCCGACCTGCGACAGGCTGGCGCCGTTGGCACCGGCGCTCTCGAGCTTCTTAAGCCGAGCATCCACGTCGGTCGCGGGAGCTCCGGCGGCGGCACCGCCGGCAGCCTCCAGCTTCTTCAGACGCAGGTCGATCTCGCCGGTCAGCGTCGTCAGTTTCTTGCGCGCTTCCGCATCGTCCTTCCCCTGCTGCTCGATGCGGCGCAGGCGCGCGTCGGTATCGTTGTAGAGGTCGCTCTGCCGCTTCTCGGACTTCTGCACGCGGTCGTTCAGCACCTCGACCTTGTTCGACATCTCTTCGAGTTCGCCGCGCAACTCACGCATCTGGCGGCCAAGCGCATCGACCTGGCTCAGCAGGTCGAGCAGCACGCGGTTCGAGGTGGTGGGCTCGGCCGCTGCGGGCGGTTTGGCCGCCGCGCCCTGCTGCGCGCTCGCCGTGCCGGCCCACAGGGCGAGCAGGGTGACGGCGAGGGCGGATCGTTTCATTCCGTTGCGCTACCTGGGCCTATTCGAACCCGGGGTAGACGATGTCGCTGCGCCGGTTTTCGGAGTAGGAATCGTCGTCCTGGCCGGTCGCCTTCGGCTTCTCTTCGCCGTAGCTCACCGCCTCGATGCGGTTCGCGGGGACGCCCAGCACCATCAGTGCCCGCTTGACGCCGTCGGCCCGGCGCTGGCCTAAGGCGAGGTTGTATTCGGTGGAGCCGCGCTCGTCGCAATTGCCTTCGACCCGCATGCGCACTTCCTTGTTGTCGAGCATGAATTTGGCATGGGCCTCGATCAGGCCGCGATAGTCCGGCTTCACGTCGTAGCGGTCGTAGTCGTAGTAGACGCTGCGCTTGAACAGGGGACTTCCGGGATCCTTCAACTGGCTGCGCAGATCGCCCAGGGGCTTCTCGTTGCCGCCGGGCGGCGCGAGCGGCTTGACCTCGGCGGTCTCCTGGGCCTGGCGCTGCTTCTGCTCCTCGAGCTGGCGGTTCAACTCCTGCTGCTCGCGGGCAATCTGGGCGCGCTTCGCCTCCTCGTCGGACTTGCGCTGGGTCTCGAGCAGATCCCGCTGTTCGACTGCGGCCTTCTTCTGCTCCTGCACGTCCTGGGTGGCGCAGCCGGCGGCCAGCGCCGCGAGAGCCAGCAGGAGGATTGCGTTCTTCATGGTTCTAGCTCCTTCGTTTCAGCGTGACTTGGACAGGGGGCCCCAGGCGGGCTCTCGCACGCTGCCCGATGCCTCGGACAACCGTTGCTTGATGCGACCGTCGCGGGATACGGCCGCGAGTATGCCGCGCTTATTGAACTCCGAGGCATACAGGATCATGCGCCCGTTGGGGGAGAAGGTGGGGGACGAGTCGATGCGGCCGTCGGTCAGCAGCTGCGCACTGCGGCTGCCGATGTCCTGGATCGCGACGTTGTAGCGGCCGGCGTTGCGCTGGATGAAGCAGAAACTCTTGCCGTCCGGGCTCCAGCGCGGCGTCACGTTGTAGGTGCCTTCGAAGGTCATGCGCTCGGCGGCGCCGCCCGCGGCCGACATGCGATAGATCTGGGGGCTGCCGCCGCGGTCCGACGTGAACAGCATGGAGCGCCCGTCCGGCGACCAGGCTGCCTCGGTATCGATCGACATGCTGTTGGTAAGGCGGGTGAGGCCGCTGCCGTCGAGGTTGAGGGTGTAAATCTGCGCGACACCGTCACGCGACAGGGTCACCGCGAGCTTCTGCCCGTCGGGCGACCACGACGGCGAGCTGTTCGATCCCTCGAAGTTCGCCACGACGCTGCGTTTGCCGTCCACCAGCGTGTGCACGAAGATGATCGACTTCTTCTTCTCGAACGACACGTACGCGATCCTGTTGCCGTCGGGGGACCACGCCGGCGAGATGATCGGTTCGCGGTTGGCCAGGATGAAGTCGGCATCGCCGCCGTCGGCGTCGGCCACCTGCAGCTCGTAGCGCTCGTTGTTCTTCATCACGTAGCAGATGCGCGTCGCGAACACGCCGGGCTCGCCGGTCAGTTCCTCGTAGATGACGTCGGCGATCTTGTGCGCCGTGACGCGCACCTGGCTCCGTGGAATCGCGAAGCTCAGGCCCGCCCGCTGCGTCTGCTTGACCGCGTCCATCAGGCGGAAGCGCAGGGCGAGACGACCGTCGGAGCGCTCCACGACGTTGCCGATGACCAGGTTCTCGACGCCGCGGTTGCGCATGTTGCGCCAGTCGACCTGCTCGGGTTCGCTCGGAAACTGCGGCATCCAGCCGGCGCTCTGTTCCCGGAACAGGCCGCTTCGCAGCAGGTCGGCGAGCACGATGTCGCCCACCTTGTCCTTCTGCAGTTCCTGGTTGCCGAACGGCAACACCGTGATCGGGATCTCCTTGCCGCTGCCGCCGATGATCTCGATGGTCAGGGCGGCGCGGACGGCCGCCGGAGTGGTGAGAACCGCGGCACCGGCAAGCTTGAGCAGGGAGCGTCGGGCGGATGCGCTCTTCGATGGTGGCATGGCTGTCGATTATAGCGGGTGGAGATGTCGATGCCGCGGCACGGCGAACACGACAGGCGCGGGACCGATGCCGTTCGCTTAGTCGCGCGGACGGAACAGGAGTTTCAGATCGCGCATCTGCTGAAAGATTTCCATGTCCTCGGGCGTCGGCAGCGGCTGCGAAACCTCGATCGCCCGCTCCACCGCCTTGTCGTAGGCGGGCACGCCGCTCGACCGGACCAGCCGCACCGCTGCGACGGTTCCGTTCTTGAGCAGCCTCACTTCGAACTCGGCCTGCGGATTGCCGTCGATGCCCGGCGGGACGCGGACGTTGTCGCGAATCTTGTCGCGGATGCGAGCGGTGTATTCGTCGATCAGCTTCTGGGCCTGCGCGGCCGCTTGGGCCGCGGCCCGCCGCTCGGCCTCCGCGGCCTCCTTGGCCTGGCGCTGCTCCTCCTGAGCCTTCATCTGCTTCTCCAGGAGCTCACGATTGCGCTTCTCCTGCTCCCTGCGCTGCGCTTCTTCCTCCTTGCGGCGCGCTTCGTCCTCGCGTCTGCGCTGCTCGTCGGCGCGCCTCTGCTCTTCGGCGCGCTGCTTCTGCTCCTCCGCCCGCTGCTTCTGGTCCTCGAGGCGTTTGCGTTCTGCCTCCTTCGCCTTGGCAGCCTCAGCGGCCTTCTCTTCGCGCAGCTTCTTCTCCTTTTCGCGCTTCTCCTGCAAGGCGATGTCGGCGGCTTTCGGCTCCGGCTTCGGCGGCGTGGCGGGTTTGGGCGGCGGCGGTGGTGCCGGCTTCGGTTCCGGGGCAGGGGCAGGCTTGGGCTCGGGCGGTGGTGGCGGCGGGGGTTCCACGGGCTTGGGCGGGACGACCACCGCCGGCTTCGGCGGTGGCGCGACCGGTACGTCGCGCCACAACTCGACGGTGACGGGTTCCGGTGCCTTGCGACTCCATGACACACCCATGATGAGAAACACCACGAGCACCAGGTGCACCGCCGCCGCCAGCAGCCCGGAGACGACATAGTCCGGGCGGGTCGCAACCGCCATCAGTTGCTCCTCGGTCGGGCCAGCAGACCGATCTTCTCGACATTCGCCTGCTGCAGCAGGTCCATCACTTCCATGACCTTGCCGTACGGCACGTTCTGCCCGGCGGCGATCAGCACCGGACGCCCGCCCTTCACCTCGGCCTGCCGCGCCTTGATGAACTCCGGCAGATCGGAGATATTGACCACGCGCGCCGACGCGGTGGAGCCGTCACGCACGCGCACCTGCGTCGTCCCCGTCACCTCGATCTCCACCGGCTTCGCCGGCAGCGCCGACGAGCGGCTCACCTGCGGCAGCTCGACCTGCCCCGTGTTGATCATGGGTGCGGTCACCATGAAGATCACCAGCAGGACCAGCATCACGTCGATGTACGGCACGACGTTGATGGCGCTGATGGGGCGCGAGCGGGACCGGCGCGAAGATTCCACGGCTTGGAGAGGCCTCAGGCGGGGGGCTGGCGCTGCAGCAGATTCGAGAACTCCTCCATGAAGCTCTCGAAGCGGGTGGCGAGCCGGTCCACGTCGCGGATGTAGTGGTTGTACGCGATCACCGCGGGGATCGCGGCGAACAGGCCTATGGCAGTGGCCACCAGTGCTTCGGCAATCCCGGGTGCCACGGCGGCGAGCGTGGCCTGGTGCACGTTCGCCAGCCCGCGGAACGAATTCATGATCCCCCACACGGTGCCGAACAGGCCGATGTACGGGCTCACCGAACCCGCGCTCGCGAGGAAGTTGAGATGGGATTCGATGCCGTCCATCTCGCGCTGGTACGTGGCCCGCATGGCGCGCCGCGCGCCGTCCATGATCACCGGCGTGGTCTGCCCGGCCTGCCGGCGCAGGCGCCAGAATTCGCGGAAGCCCGCGAGGCAGATCTTCTCGAGGCTGCCGGCATGGGCGCCCTGGTTCGCCGCCGCCTGCAGCAGACCGTTCAGATCCTGCGCGGTCTGGGCGTTGCGGAAACGCCGCTCGAAGTCCTCGGTCTTGCGCTTCGCGGAACGGATCGAGAACATCTTGTGGAAGATGAACAGCCACGAGACGAACGAGATGCCGAGCAGCACCGCCATCACGAGCTGCACCAGCAGGCTCGCGTTGAGTGCCAGGTGGACGATGGAAAGATCGGTGCTGCCGTTCATGTTGTGACCGCCTCCGGCGCGAGCCAGCGGGTGCATTCGCGCCGCAGCGCCTCGGGCACGCGCGCGGGACGGAAATCAAGGACGCCGATGCAGGCGAGCTGGATGGTGGCGATGACGAGTTCCTCCATGCCTCGGGTAACGCGCTGGTCGAGCACGAGTTGGGCGCCGCCCATGCGCACCAGGGCGAGCGACACGTCGAGCGCCTCACCGAGGCGCGCGGGTTTCAGGTAATCGATGTTCGCCGAACGCACCACGAACATTGCCTGGTGCTTTTCGACCATCTTCGGGATCTCGAAGCCGATGGCGCGCAGCCAGTCCATGCGCACGCGTTCCATGTAGTCGAGATAGGTGGCATGGAACACCATGCCGCCGGCGTCCGTGTCCTGGTAGTAGACCCGTACCGGAATGGAAAAGCGGCGCGCCGAGGGCTGCGCGTGCGCGGGTCGGACGCTCAGTTGCTGCTCCACAGGTCGGGCGTGCCCGCTTGCGCGGGTGCCGCCAGACCGAAATGGCGATACGCCGACAGCGTCGCCACGCGACCGCGCGGCGTGCGATGCAGGAAGCCTTGCTGGATGAGGAACGGCTCCAGCACGTCCTCGATGGTGTCGCGTTCCTCGCCGATGGCGGACGCGAGGTTGTCGACGCCGACCGGGCCGCCGTTGAATTTCTCTAGGATCGCGTGCAGCAGCTTGCGGTCCATGACATCGAGGCCCTGGGCATCCACGTCGAGCATCAGCAGCGCCGCATCGGCCACGGGGCGCGTGATCGGACCGCCCACTTTCACTTCCGCGTAGTCGCGCACGCGACGCAACAGACGATTGGCGATGCGCGGCGTGCCGCGCGAACGTGCGGCGATCTCGAGAGCGCCGTCGTCCGCGATCTCGACTTCGAGCAGCCGGGCCGACCGACGCACGATGCGGGTCAGTTCCTCCGGCGTGTAGAACTCGAGGCGCGCAACGATCCCGAAACGATCGCGCAGCGGGTTGGTCAGCATACCGGCGCGCGTCGTCGCGCCGACCAGCGTGAACGGCGGCAGATCGAGCTTCACCGAGCGCGCCGCCGGACCTTCACCGATCATGATGTCGATCTGGTAGTCCTCGAGCGCCGGGTACAGCACCTCCTCCACCACCGGCGAGAGCCGATGGATCTCGTCGATGAACAGCACGTCGTTCGGCTCGAGGTTGGTGAGCAGCGCCGCGAGATCGCCGGCGCGTTCCAGCACCGGTCCGGAGGTCTGCCGCAGGTTGACGCCCATCTCGCGCGCAACGATATGCGCCAGCGTGGTCTTGCCCAGGCCCGGAGGCCCGAACAGCAGGACGTGATCGAGCGCTTCCTTCCGCCGGCGTGCGGCCTCGATGAAGATGGAAAGCTGGCCGCGGATCTTCTCCTGGCCCACGTACTCGTCGAGCTTGGCCGGGCGCAGCGCCCGTTCCAGCGCTTCTTCCTGGACGCCGAGCGGCGCCGGCGCAATCAGGCGGTCAGTCTCGATCATTCACATCACGACACAGTCATCAGACTGTGTCGTGCCGAATGCTTCCCTCTCCCTGCGGGAGAGGGGATGGGGGTGAGGGATGCTCGAGTAGGCGTGGAATCCCGTCATCCGGGGTTGGACGCGCGGAATTCCGCGACCATCGGCTCGGCCATGTCGGCAACCGCTCGCGCCCGCGTCGGCAACGTCGCCGCCACCGCGTCCATGCGCGCGTTCAGGATGCCGGTCATCTTGATCATGAGCGTCTTCTGGTACTTGGCCCCGAGATCCGACAACGCGAAGCGCTGGCCATCGACGTTGTCGTTGGCGGCGACCGAGAAGCGCATCGCCTTGTCTTCCTCGGCGTAGACATAGGTGAGCGTGCGCTGTTCCTCGGCGGTGCCGGGGAAATCCTGGATCAGCTTGCCCGACATGGTGAGCGCGCCGCCCACGTGGAACGCGACCGACTGCTCGATGATGATCGCTTGCTTCGCGCCGACTTCGGTGCGGAAGTGCGCGGTCAGTGCACTCATCTCGGCGTCGGTAAAGCTGCGCGCCGTCATCGCGGCCCATTCCGACGGCAGCCACTCGAGGCTGGTCCACTCCTGTTCGACGACGGCGAGCAGCGGCGCGACCATCGTCGCCTCTGCCGTATCCCACTGCGGATTGCCGGGCCGCCAGGTCTTGCCGAGGCCGCGCTCGCGGCCAATGCGCGCGAGTTCGGAACGCACGGCCATCAGGCTCTGCTGCTTGAGGTAGCGGTTGCCCAGCGCCAGCGTGGTCCGCCACTTGTGTGCGGCAAGCAGTTCGTCGGCCTTCGCACGGCGGGCCTCGGTGGAATCGGCAGCGAACAACGGACCCGAGAAGGCACCGAGAAGAGCAACGGCGAAGAACAGACGGCGACTGGCGGAAATCATGGAGACTCGCGGTGGATGGAAAGATGCCGGCGGCCCGGACCATGCCGGGCTAAGGCTCGAAACTTGAACGGAATTATAGTCGGAACGGGGTTGAAACCCACGTCCGGTTGCGTCGCTCGCGGGTGACATGGCTGGTGGGTAAAGAACCCTGAAGAAGCTCTTGCCGCGGAGGACGCGGAGGAAACCCCTGAAGTCCGAACCTCCAGACCGCTTTTGCTTTTGCCTTCCCCCGCGTGCTCCGCGTTGAGCGCCTTGTTGGGGCTACACCTTCGACAGGAATCGCAAAGCCTGCCGGATCGCATCCTGCACCGGCAGCCCGCCGTCCAGCTTCGCCAGGGCCGCCCGCGCTTCCTTGTCGCTATAGCCCAGGGCCAGCAGCGCATTGAGAGCATCGCTCCCCGACCCCGTCGCACTGGCGGCGGAGCCGGTGCCCGGCACCAGCGCGAGCTTGTCCTTGAGTTCCAGCAGCAGCCGCTCGGCGGTCTTCTTGCCGATGCCGGGCACGCGCGTCAGCCGCGCGCCGTCCTGCTGGCTCACCGCTGCGTACAGTTCGTCCACCGACATGCCCGACAGCAGGGACAGCGCGGTGCGCGCGCCGATGCCGGTGATCTTGAGCAGTTGCCGGAAGACCTGGCGCTCGGCCTCGGTCGCGAAGCCGAACAACAGGTGCGCATCCTCGCGGATGGTGAGGTGGGTGAAGAGCTTCACCTCCTGCCCGGTCGCGGGCAGCTGGTAGAACGTGCTCATGGGCACGTCCACCTCGTAGCCGACGCCGCCGGCTTCCACCACCACGGTCGGCGGAGCCTTCTCGATGAGACGGCCGGTCAGGCGCCCGATCATCCGAGCCGCCCGCTGCGCATGCGCAACCCGCTGGTCGCGAAGCCGCCGAGGCCCAGACCGCCATGCGCATGACAGATGGCACACGCCAGCGCGTCCGCCGCATCCGTGGACGGCGCCGCCGGCAGACGCAGCAGGCGCTTCACCATCTCCTGCACCTGTTCCTTGCGCGCGTGACCGTTGCCCACCACGGCCTGCTTGACCTGCAACGCGGTGTACTCGTGCACCGGCAATCCGCGCGACACGGCAGCGCAGATGGCGGCGCCGCGCGCCTGGCCAAGCAACAGGGTCGATTGCGGGTTCACGTTCACGAAGACCTTCTCCACGGCCACGTGCTCGGGTTCGCCGTCGGCGATGACTTCGGTGAGGCTGTCGAGGATGGTCTTGAGCCGCTCCGGCAGCTCGGCCGCCTCATTGGTCCGGATGCAGCCGCTGGTGACGTACACGAGCTGCTGACCGGACTTGTCGATCACACCGAAGCCGGTGATGCGCAGGCCGGGATCGACGCCGAGGATCCTCAACGCCCGCTCAGCCTGCGCCGGGCCGCCCCAAGCAGGCTGCCCCCCTCGGGGGGAGGGGCCGCAGGCCCATCGGGGGGATCACACCTCAGCCTGCGCCGGGCCGCCCCAAGCGGGCTGCCCCGCTGGGGGGAAAGGACTGCTGGCCCATCGGAGGGAACACTCATTCTTCAAGTACTGCGCTGGTGTAGACCTCCTGCACGTCGTCGAGGCTCTCGAGCGCATCGAGCAGTTTCTGCATCCTCACGGCATCGTCGCCGGTCAGCAGAGCCTCCGTGCCCGGCTTCATGATGATCTCCGCGTACTCGGGCTTGAGGCCGGATTTCTCCAGCGCCTCGCGCACGGCCACGAAATCGTTGTTGGGCGCGGTGATGACCTCGATGGATCCGTCCTCGTTCGCGACCACGTCCTCGGCACCGGCATCGATGGCCACTTCCATGACCTTGTTCTCGTCGGCGCCGGGCGCCAGCACGAGCTGGCCGCAATGCTTGAACAGGAACGCGACGGACCCGTCGGTGCCAAGATTGCCGCCGTGTTTCGCGAACGCATGGCGCACGTCCGCGACGGTGCGCGTACGGTTGTCGGTCATGCAGTCGACGATCACCGCCGCGCCGGCGATGCCGTAGCCCTCGTAGCGGATCTCCTCGTAGTTCACGCCTTCGAGCTGACCGGAACCGCGCTTGATCGCGTTCTCGATGGTGTCCTTCGGCATGTTCTGTTCGCGCGCCTTGTCGATCGCGAGGCGCAATCGCGGGTTGCTGCCCGCGTCACCGCCACCCAACCGTGCGGCGACCGTGATTTCCTTGATGAGCCGGGTGAAGACCTTGCCGCGCTTGGCGTCGGCCGCGGCCTTCTTGTGCTTGATGTTCGCCCATTTGCTGTGACCTGCCATGACTGCCTCTGCTACGCCATCCTGTCAGCGGGAAAGATGCGTCGGCACCGAAGGATGCAACGCGATTGGTATACTTTTCAGAAGTTTATCACCGCCCTCCCGGAGCCCGAAATGTCCGAGCCGATGCTGATCGCGAAATCCGAGCGCGACATCTTCCTGTTGCCCGCTCTCGCGAACCGCCACGGACTGATCACCGGTGCGACCGGCACTGGCAAGACCGTAACCTTGCAGCGCATCGCCGAGCAGTTCAGCCGCAACGGCGTGCCGGTCTTCATGGCGGACGTGAAGGGCGACCTCGCCGGCCTCTCACAGGCCGGCGCATGGAATCCGAAACTGAAGGAACGCGCCGACAAGCTCGGCATGGCCGACCTCGAGTTCACGGCGTTTCCGGTGACGCTGTGGGACGTGTGGGCCGAATCGGGACACCCGGTGCGCTCGACCATCTCGGAGATGGGGCCGCTGCTGCTTGGCCGCATGCTGGGGCTGAACGACGTCCAGCAGGGCGTGCTCATGCTCACCTTCAAGATCGCCGATGACAACGGCCTGCTGCTGCTCGACTTGAAGGACCTGCGGGCGATGATCCAGTTCGTGGGGGAGAACGCGAAGGAGTTCACCACCACCTACGGCAACGTCTCGGCCGCCTCCATCGGCGCGATCCAGCGCGGCCTGCTCGAGCTGGAACAGCAGGGCGGTGACAAGCTGTTCGGCGAGCCGGCGCTCGACCTGGATGACCTGATGCAGACCGGCGCCAGGGGCTTCGGGATGATCAACATCCTGTCGGCGGGCAAGCTCATGAACACCCCGAAGATCTACGCCACTTTCCTCTTGTGGCTGCTCTCGGAACTGTTCGAGCGCCTGCCCGAAGTGGGCGATCCGCCCAAGCCGAAGCTCGTGTTCTTCTTCGACGAGGCGCATCTGCTCTTCGACGACGCGCCACCGGCGCTGCTCGACAAGATCGAGCAGGTGGTGCGCCTGATCCGCTCCAAGGGCGTGGGCGTCTACTTCGTCACGCAGAATCCGCTCGACGTGCCCGACACGGTGCTGGGCCAGCTCGGCAATCGCGTGCAGCACGCGCTGCGGGCGTTCACGCCGCGCGACCAGAAGGCAGTGAAAACGGCGGCGACCACTCTCCGGGCGAATCCCAAGCTCGACGTGGAGAAGGCGATCACCGAACTGGGCGTCGGCGAAGCGCTGGTGTCGTTCCTCGACGAGAAGGGTCGTCCCGAGATCGTCGAGCGCGCGTTCGTGTGCCCGCCGTCGAGCCGCATCGGCCCGGCCACCCCGGAGGAGCGCGCCGCTCTCGTCAAGGCCTCGCCGCTGTTCGGTCATTACGAGAAGCTGGTCGACCGCGAATCGGCGTACGAGAAGCTGCGCGATCGTCAAACGGGTGAAGCCGCTCCGGCCGCAACCGGCGGCAAGGGTGCCGCGCCTGCGTCGGAAGGTGGTGGCGGTCTGATGGGATCGCTAGGCGAAATCCTCTTCGGCAGGACCGGTCCGCGCGGCGGCCACACGCCGGGTGTCCTTGACGCGGCGGCCAAGAGCGCCGCGCGCTCGGTGGGCTCGGCCGTGGGCCGCGAGATCGTGCGCGGCGTGTTGGGGTCGATTTTCGGCGGCGTCACGTCGACGCGGAAGCGGCGTTGATCGGACGGCACGACGCGCGCGCGACCCAGAGCAAGGCTACGTAGTGTCCGCATCGCCGTCCCCGGGCGGCCAGCATCATCCCTCCGCCGTCGGTACAACCCTGGTCTTTCTCGCCGCGGTCGGCTTCTCGGTCAAGGCGGTCCTCATCAAGATCATCTACGGCTACGGCGTGGACGCTGCTACCGTGCTCGCGCTGCGCATGCTGTTCTCCGCGCCGTTCTTCATCGCGCTCGCCATCTGGCAGGGCCGCAGCCAACCGCCGGTCGAGGTGACGCCGCAGGACTGGGCGACGCTGGCCATGCTCGGATTCACCGGCTACTACCTCGCGTCCTGGCTGGACTTCCTGGGGCTGCAGTACGTCAGCGCCGGTTTCGAACGCCTGATCCTGTTTCTCTACCCGACCATGGTCGTGCTGCTGTCCGCATGGTTCCTGCGCGAACGCATTCGCAACCGCCACATGGTGGCGCTCGCCCTGTCCTACGGCGGCATCGGCGTGGTCTTCTACGAACAGCTGACCCAGGGCAGCGACCACAGCGACATCGTGCTGGGCGGCACGCTGATCTTCGCGAGCGCATTCATCTATTCCGTCTACCTGATCGCTTCGTCGAAGATCATCCACCGCTTCGGTGCCGTGCGCTTCACCGCCTGGGCGATGCTGGTGTCCACCGCGGTGGCGATGGTGCAGTTCCTCGCCACGCATCGCATGGCGGCGCTCGACCTCCCGCTGCCGGTCTACGGGCTCTCGTTGACGATGGCCGTGGTCGCCACCGTGTTGCCGGCACTCTTCATGTCCGAGGGCCTGCGCCGGGTCGGGGCCAACCATGCGTCGCTGGTCGGATCCGTCGGCCCCATCTGCACGCTCTTTCTCGGGTGGGTATTCCTCGGAGAACGCGTCACCTGGCTGCAGGTGGGCGGCGGCGCCCTCGTGCTGGCCGGCGTGCTACTGGTCAGCGTGCGACGGTCAGCAGCCTGAGCGCACCCATCAGGCTGTGCGGTTCTCCGTGAGCGCCTGATACACGACGTTCTGGAGCATGAGGGTCTGCTCGTCGGGCAGGTCGTCGAAACGTACGCCGTAACCATAGCCCTGCTCGCCGCCGGGACCGGGCGCGCGCACGTTGCGGATGGTGGCGGCGGCGTCGATCTTCACCTCGCGATTGCCGGGCCGCACGCGAAACGCGAAGGTGACCCGCACGCTCTGATCGCGTTCACCGAGTTCGGAGGGCGATTCGATATAGCCGCCGGTGGCACTCAGGTTCGAGAACCTCGCGTCGACCGGGCTGCCGCCGGCACCTTTGACCGATACGGGCAGATCGACCGCCGCCCGCACCGCCTTGCGCACGACCGTGCCGGCGATCTTCTCCGGAAACGACAGGTGCGCATAGAAGAGCGGCGCAAGGAAGACCCGCCGCACGATGCTGGTGAACGCGAACACGTGGACGCCGGAGAGCACGCGCACCACCACGGTCGACTCCTGCGGCAACGCGATCGACAAACCGTTTTCGAACGGGATGCGCACGATCAGATACTCGTCCTTGACGAAGCCGATCAGCGTCGTGAAGTATTGAGGCGCATTGGCACCGAACGGGATCTGGATCTGCATCCGCGCGCCGACCTGCAATCGCATGTCGTCGAACGTGAAGGCTTCTGGCTTGGTCGGCTGGTCGAGTTCGGAAACGTGGTCCATGGGTTCGGCTGTAGCGTCTTGTCGTCGGCGCAGAGCGCAGAACCGGACCACAACGGGGCGTGGAGAAGCCACCCGCGACACGACGATTGGGCCCGCACCCCCGTTTACGACGCTTGCGGGACCGCCTTTAGCTCTCCCGTGCGGCGCAGGGAAGCCTGCTCCGTCAAAGACTTGGGCAATCCACCGCGCCCGGACGGCGTCGGGTGCCGGGGCCGATCGAGTACCTAGCCCAGCAGCCCGCGCCGCTCCAGATCGGACCGCAGGCCGGCGGCGCCCTGGAAATGGACGGCGTCGATGCCCAGCGCCGCAGCCGCCTGGACGTTGGCCGGCAGATCGTCGATGAAGATCGTCCGGACCGGGTCGAGGCGATTGCGCTCCAGCGTCAGCCGGAAGATGCGCGGATCAGGTTTCGCGAGCCTCTCGGCGCCCGACACGACGATGTCCTCGAACCAGCCGAGGAACGCGAAGCGTTCGAGCGCGATCGGGAAAGTCTCGGCCGACCAGTTGGTGAGCGCCACCAGCCGATGCCCGCGCTCTCGCAGTTCCGCCAGGACTTCCACCGTCCGAGGGATCGCGTCGCGCAGCATGCGGGGCCAGCCGTCCTTCCACAGCGCGATCAGTTCGGCGTGCTCGGGAAACTCGCGCTGCCGCTGCGCGATCGCCTCGGCGAACGGCACGCCGGCATCCATCTGGCGATTCCAGTCCGGCGGACAGACACGGGCGAGGAAGTCCTCCATGCCCGCCACGTCGTCGCCGAAGATGGGGCGGTACAGGTAGCGCGGATCCCAGTCGATCAGCACGCCCCCGAGGTCGAAGATGATCGCCTGCATGCCGCCCAGCGGTCAGACGTTGAAGCGAAAATGCATCACGTCGCCGTCACGCACGATGTACTCCTTACCCTCGAGGCGCATCTTGCCGGCTTCCTTCGCGCCCTGTTCGCCCTTGAGCGCCACGTAGTCGTCGAAGGCAATGACTTCCGCGCGGATGAAACCCTTCTCGAAATCGGTGTGGATGGCGGCGGCGGCACGCGGCGCGGTGTCGCCCTTGTGGATGGTCCACGCCCGCACTTCCTTCTCGCCCGCGGTGAAGTAGGTCTGCAAGCCGAGCAGGTCGTACGCCGTGCGGATCACCCGGTTGAGCCCCGGCTCGTCCATACCGGTATCGGCGAGAAACACCTGCTTGTCCTCGTCCGACAGATCGGCGATCTGGGCCTCCAGCGCGGCGCAGATCGCGACCACGGGCGCACCCTCCTTGGCGGCGTGCTGCCGCACCTGTTCCAGTAGCGGGTTGTTCGTGAAGCCGCCGGCCTCGGCCACGTTGGCCACGTACATGGCGGGCTTCATGGTCAACAGGAAGAGCGGCCGCACGATCGCGAGTTCCTCCTTCGACAACGGCACCGTACGCGCCGGCCGCGCCTGATCCAGCACCGGCTGCAGTTTCTCCAGCACGGCGACGAGTCGCTGGGCTTCCTTGTCGCCGCCCTGCTTCGCCAGCTTGATGTACTTCGCGTGCTGTTTGTCGACGGTCGCCAGATCGGCGAGCGCCAGTTCGGTATCGATCACCTCGATGTCCGACACCGGATCCACCTTGCCCGCCACGTGGATCACGTTGGAGTCGTCGAAGCAGCGCACCACGTGCGCGATGGCGTCGGTCTCGCGGATGTTCGCGAGGAACTGGTTGCCGAGACCTTCGCCCTTCGACGCACCGGCCACGAGACCAGCGATGTCGACGAACTCGACCGCAGCCGGGATGACCTTCTGCGGTTTTGCGATGGCCGCGAGCTGGTCGAGGCGCGGATCGGGCACTTCCACGATGCCGACGTTGGGCTCGATGGTGCAGAACGGATAGTTCTCGGCCGCGATGCCGGCCTTGGTGAGCGCGTTGAACAGGGTCGACTTGCCCACGTTGGGCAGGCCGACGATTCCGCATTTGAGGGACATGTTGGGGTACTCGGTTCAGCGCTTGGGTTGGTCGGTGTGCAGTTTCAGCATGGCTGCTTCGGTCTTCCCCTCCAGCAGCAGCGGCCAGACGTCGAGACTGCGGGTCAGCGCCCCGTCGATCAGGTCGCGCTCTTCCCGGCGCGGCTTCTCGAGGACGTAGTGGACGACGGCCGCACGATCGCCCGGATGCCCGATGCCGAGGCGCAGGCGCCAGAAATCTCCGCCGAGGTGGGCGACGATGTCCTTGAGTCCGTTGTGCCCCGCCGCGCCGCCACCCTTCTTGAGCTTCGCCGCACCGGGCGGCAGATCGAGCTCATCGTGGACCACCAGCATCTCTTCGGGGGCGATCTTGTAGAATCGGGCGAGCGCGGCCACGCTACGACCGCTCTCGTTCATGTAGGTTGAAGGCTCCAGCAGCCAGCACTCGTTGCCGTGAGCGTTCACGCGCGCGACCAGGCCATGGAAGCGCGGCTCCATCTTGAGCGACACCCGCTGCAGTACCGCAACGCGCTCGACGAACCAGAAGCCCGCGTTGTGCCGCGTCGCTTCGTATTCGCGCCCGGGATTGCCGAGCCCCACCACGAGCCGCATGTCGTCCTTGTCGTCCTGGTCGTTCTGCCGAAGGAAAAAAGCCCGCGCGGGCGTTGATCCCTGCGCGGGCCTTCGAAGACCGCCGGATAAGCGCGGTTACTTACTTCTTGTCCTTGTCGCTCTTCTTCTCTTCTTCCTTGTCCTTCTGTGCGGTGGCCGGCACGGCGGAGGCCGGCGTCGCGGCTGCGGCTTCCTCCTCCTCTTCCTTGGCACCGCCCGGTACCGTGATGGTCGCGACCACCTGGTTGTCGCCGCGCTTGAACTGCACCGATTCCACGCCCGGCGGGAGCTTCAGGTCCGCGAGGTGGATCGAATGGCCCAGTTCCAGGTTGACGAGGTCCACCTCGACGAACTCGGGCAGATCCTTGGGCAGGCAGGTGATCTCGATATCGTTCAGCACGTGGCTGATGATGCCGTGACCGGCCTTCACGCCCGGAGCGAGGTCCGCGTTGACGAAGTGCAACGGCACCTTCACGTGGATCTTCTCGTTGGCGGCCACGCGCTGGAAGTCCACGTGCTGCACCATCTGGCGCCACGGATGCATCTGCACGTCGCGCAGCAGGACCTGCTCGGTCTCCTTGCCGACCTTCATCGTCAGGATGGATGCGTGGAACGCCTCCATCTTGAGGTGATGCGACAGCGCGTTGTGATCCAGTTCGATCGGCTGCGCGGGCTTGCCGCCGCCGTAGATGATGCCGGGGGTCCGGCCGGACAGACGCAGGCGGCGGCTCGCACCCGTTCCCTGCAGCGATCGCGGAATCGCGACGACTTCGATTGCCATGATGTTCTCCTGTCTCAGGCGCCGGCCGCGACCAGCCGGCACCGTCCTTCTTCAGGGCGGCTTGCGCCACCCCACCTGGTCGAGCGAACCGTGAGGCTCACTCCATGAACAACGAGGACACGGAGTCCTCGTTGCTGATTCTCAACATGGTCTCGGCGAGCAGTCCGCCGATCGGCAGCTGGCGGATGCGCTTCGACTGCTGCGCGTCCTCGCGCAGGGGTATCGTATCCGTCACCACCAGTTCGTCCAGCACCGAATTCTCGATCCGTTCCACGGCCTTGCCCGACAGCACCGGATGGGTACAGTAGGCCAGCACCTTGTCGGCGCCCTTTTCCTTCAGCGCCGCGGCGGCCTCGCACAGCGTGTTCGCGGTGTCGACCATGTCGTCCATGATCACGCATGTGCGCCCGGCGACGTCACCGATGATGTTCATCACGGTAGCCACGTTGGGACGCGGGCGCCGCTTGTCGATGATCGCGAGGTCGGACTCGAGCCGCTTCGCAAGAGCGCGGGCACGCACGACACCGCCGACGTCGGGCGATACCACTACCAGATCCTGGTAGCCGTTCTTCCAGATGTCGCCCAGCAGGATCGGCGCCGCGTAGATATTGTCGACGGGGATGTCGAAGAAGCCCTGGATCTGATCGGCATGCAGATCCATGGTGAGCAGGCGGTCGACGCCGGCAGCCTGCAGCATGTTCGCGACCACCTTCGCGCTGATCGCGACGCGCGCCGAGCGCGGGCGGCGGTCCTGGCGCGAATAGCCGAGATAGGGAACCGCGGCGGTGATACGGCCGGCGGACGAGCGCCGCAGCGCATCGCAGATCAGCATCACTTCCATCAGCGTGTCGTTGGTCGGCACGCAGGTGGACTGGAGCACGAAGACGTCCTTGCCGCGCACGTTCTCGAGCAGTTCCACCATCACTTCGCCGTCGCTGAAGCGCCCCACGGTCGCGCGACCGAGGTGGATGTTCAGATGCTTGCAGACGTCCTCCGCCAGGCGCGGATTCGCGTTGCCGGTGAACACCATCAGGCTGTCGTAGGCCATGGGTGTCTCGCGGGAGCGGGTGCTGAGTCGCAACATCTGACTTGGGGGAACTTCCGGACGAATACCGCAGGTTGCTTCGAAAAAGACACAGCCGCTTCAATCGCGGCTGCTGTTATCGGATGCCGTACCGCCTGCGGTCACCCGTTCAAAAGTGGCTGGGGAGGAAGGATTCGAACCTTCGCATGCCGGAATCAAAATCCGGTGCCTTAACCAGCTTGGCGACTCCCCAAGAAAACCTTCAATCCTCGACGAGTGCCCGCAAGGGATGCTCCTCGAGTCCCCGGGCCACGAAGCCTGCGATGTCCGCAGGCTTCCGCTCCAAGACCTCGATTGCCGCACGTTCGGTTTCGAAGCCGCAGAAGACGCAGGCTCCCGATCCCGTCATGCGCGCATCCCCGAATCCGGCCAGCCAATCAAGACTTCGCGCGACTTCCGGATGCATCCGGCGGACCACGGGCTCGAGGTCGTTACGCCCCCCGAACGCACTCCGCCACTGACGCCAACCCGTTGAAAAGACCGCCATTCTGATGGCATCGGTAGACCGTGTCAATTCCGGTCGGGAGAACACCGCAGGGGTGGAAACCGCCACCGGCGGGACCAGGATCACGTACCACTCCGGTGGTAATTCAAGGGCCTGCAACCGTTCACCCACCCCTTCGCCGAAGGCGTTGCGGCCGTAGACGAACACCGGCACGTCGGCCCCGAGCTTCAAGCCGAGGGCCTGCAGCCCGGCCCGCTTGAAGCCGGTATCCCACAGATGATTCAGCGCCAGCAGCGCCGTCGCCGCATCCGAGCTGCCGCCGCCCAAGCCGCCCCCCAGCGGCAGTCGCTTGTCGAGTGCGATGTCCGCGCCCAGGTTCGTACCAGATTCCCGCTGCAGCAAACGCGCGGCGCGCACCACCAGATCTTCGTCTTCGGGTACCCCGGGCACGGCGTTGACGCGCCGGATCGCCCCGTCGTCGCGCACGGTGACGCTCAGACGGTCAGCCGCATCGATGAACCGGAACACCGTCTGCAGCTCGTGGTAGCCGTCCGGTCGGCGGCCGATCACGTGCAGGAAGAGGTTGAGCTTCGCCGGCGCTGGAAACACCCGGGGCTCGCTCACAGGTCGTTCCAGCTCGCGACGATCAGGCGCACCTTCAGGCTTTCGTGCTCCAGATCCATGCGCGCCGGCAGCACGTCGGTGCCCACGGGAGAGTAGGCGAGGTAACTCACCTTCCAGCCGTCCTGCTCCAGCAGCTTGGGCCGGCCGTCGGCATCCACGTCGAACCTGGTCGGCGCGGAGTCGGGGGCGGGTCGGGCAAACACCCAATGCCGGAGCTGCTGCAGCGGCAGCTCCCACCCGAGCACCGAGCGCGAGAGGGTGCCCGCATCGGCCTCCTGAAAGCGCCGACCATCGGACATCTCCATGGTCGCGCCGTCCGGGTTCCGCGAGAGACGCGCGTACAGCAGGCCGGCCGGACCGTACAGCTCGACCCGGTCGCGGTCGTCCGCATGACGCCAGCGCAGGCTGCCGCTATAGCCGTCGCCCTCGAACCGGACGGCAACGCGCCCGTTCAACTCGAACCGCTCGGTCGTGGGTCGCCCGCTCACCGCGCCTTCCTGGCGCACGAACCAGGAGCAGGAACTCAGCAGGAGCACCGCAAGGGCCAGGGCCCATGCCGGTCGAATCGGGCTCAAGATGAACGGTTCCTCAGTTGAGGAACTTCTTCATCACCGCTTTCAGCTCGTCGTTGCCGGGATGTTCCTTGATGGATCCGCGCCACAGCTGCTCGGCTTCCGCTTTCTTGCCCTGGACCCACAGCACCTCGCCCAGGTGCGCGGCGATCTCCGGATCGGGCCGCTGCGAATAGGCGCGTTTCAAATACTCGAGCCCTTCGTTGAGGCTGCCCATGCGATAGTTGACCCACCCCATGCTGTCGAGGATGAAGGGGTCGTCCGGTGCGAGCTTGAGGGCCTTCTCGATGAACTCGCGCGCCTCCTTCAGGCGGATGTTGCGATCGGCCAGCGTGTAGCCGAGCGCGTTGTAGGCCTGGGCGTGATCCGGCTTCAACTGGATCAGGCGCTTCAGCTTCGCTTCCAGCACGTCGATGCGGTCGAGACGCTCGGCCGCCATCGCATAGTCGTACAACAGGTCCGGATGATCGGGCTGCTGATCGAGCGCGTTGCCGAGGAGATCGAAGGATTCCTGATAGGCCTTCGCCTCGCGCAGCACCTGCGCTTCGGCCTGGGTGAGCTGCGTGCGCTGCTGCTGGTTCTGCACTTCCACGCCCTGCAGGTAGGTGCGGGCTTCGGCCACCTTGTTCTGCTTGGCGAGGATGAACGCGTAGCGCGCGGCGGCCGGTACCACCTGCTCGCCCGCATTGACCTTGCCGTACCACGCGAGCGCTTCGTCGTAGCGTTTGCGCTCCTCGGCCACCTGACCGAGGTAGTAGCGCAGCGCGTCGGCATCGCGATAGTTGAGTTCGAGCGCGCGCTTGAACTTCGCCTCCGCCAGATCGTAGTCGTTCATCTGCAACGACAGCAGGCCGATCGTCACCGCGACGTCGGCGTTGTTCGGCGCCTCCTGCTCGATGCGCTGGAACTCCTTGCGCGCCGGATCGATGCGCTTCTCGGCCACGAGCAGCCGCGCGTAGCTCAAGCGCGCATCGCGCGCGCCCGGGTTGGCGGCGAGGAAACCCTGCAGGAACTCGAGCGCCTTGACGTTCGAATCACGCTGCAACGCCTGGGCGTTGACGAGCGCCGCCGGCTCCCAGTCGGGGCGCAGCTTGAGCGCCTGGCGGGCTTCCTGGCCGGCGGCATCGGTCTTGCCTGCCACGAGGGCCGCCTGCGCGACGGAGAAGTGCGCTTCGGGGACCTCGGGGTAGGGAGCGGCGAGGTCGCGGATCAGCGAATAGACCGCGTTCTTGTCGGAATGCCGGCCGAGCAGCGGATAAAGCTGCATGAAGGACGTGCCGATGGTCGCCTTGTCGGCGGACAGCAGCTTCTGCAGATACGGCTTGGCGTCGCTCAGCTTGTTGTTGTTGACCAGCACCGACACCAGCGCCTGGCGGGCAGCCGTCGACTCCGGCTCCACCTCCACCCACAGGCTCGCGGCATCGAGCGCAAGATCGTTGAAACGACCGTACATGGCGATCTCGGTGGCGCGGCGCGCGACGCGCGGATCGCGCGTCACCTGCGCGATCTCCATGTAGGCCTTCGAAGCGAGGCGGACGTTGCCGCGCTGCCCGGCGATCTCCGCGAGCAGGAACTTGTAGAGCAGATCGCGGGTCAGCTCGTTGGGCGGCAGGTTGGCGCGATTCTCGGCGCCGCGTTGCGCGATGGCTTCGGCCGCGCGCATCTCGACGTCGTCGGAACTGTCGTCACCTTCGATCAGTGACGGCGCTTGCACCAGTCCGCCGGCTACCAGCGCCGGCGTCGCGCCATTGAAAGCGACTCGCGCCTTGGGTCCGTGCGCGCACGCCGGCAGTGAGATGGCGCACAGGGCGGCGAGAAATGCGAAGAGTCGGTGGGTCCACATGGCAGCTGCCGTTCGCTCGAGAGGGTGTGGGGGCGACGCGGCGCCTCGAATCGGATCAGGCGACAAATGACGCGCCGCGGTCGGACGATCAGAGGAGAAACCTGCGTTCGAGTTCTTGGCCTTCGAAGTCAGTTTAGGTATATTTCTCAGAGCCTACAAGCAGCGTACGTGCCGTCTTTCCGGGCGCTGCCGCAACTTCTCGTCGCGCTTCCCGGTACCTTCGCAACACCCGGTTTTTCCAGCGCTTTGCATCCCGACCCGGAACCCGTTTCACCGCCAGTCCTGTCGGCCCGAACGCTCTCGCGCGATTTCGGTTTGCGTCACGCGGTACGTGAGGTGTCACTGACTCTCGCGCGCGGTGAGGTGCTCGGACTGCTCGGCCCCAACGGTGCCGGCAAGACCACCACGATGCAGATGATCACGGGCAATCTCGCGCCTTCCGCGGGAGAGATCCGGATCTGCGGCATCGATCTGCTCGATCATCCGACGCGGGCGAAGGCCCGCATCGGCTATCTGCCGGAGACTCCGCCGCTGTATCGCGACCTCACGGTGGCAGAGTTCCTGCGTCTTGCCGCACGGTTGCATCGCGTGCCGAAGTCGCGGGTCGCGCAGGCTGTCGCGCAGGCGCAGCGGCGCTGCGGCTTGAGCGACATGACGGCCCGCCGGATCGGCGCGCTCTCCAAGGGCTATCAGCAGCGCGTGGGTATCGCGCAGGCGATCGTGCACGAACCCGACCTGGTGGTGCTGGACGAACCCACCGTCGGTCTCGACCCGAACCAGATCCGCGAGATCCGCACGCTGATCCGCGAACTCGCCGACCATCACGCCGTGATCCTGTCGACGCACATCCTCCCCGAGGTGGAAACGGTCTGCGACCGCGTGCAGATCCTGCATCAGGGACAGGTGGTCTACACCGACAGCATCGCCGCGCTGAAGCAGTATCGCGGCGGACATGCGCTCACGATCGCGCTGCGCCGGCCGCCGTCGGCCGAGATACTCCAGGCGCTCCCCGGGGTGCGCAGCGTGGAAGCGCTCTCGGAGCAACGGTTTCGTCTGCTCCACGAAGCGGACGCCGATCCCGCGGAAACCCTGGTGCGACGCTCCGTCGAACACGATTGGGGCCTGGTGGAACTGACACCGGCGGAGACGACGCTCGAGGAGGTCTTCGTGCATCTGACGCAGTCGGACGCCATGGAGCAGGCCGCGCCATGATCTTCACCATCGCCGGCAAGGAACTGCGCGCCTTGTTCAACGCGCCGCTCGCCTGGGTGGTGCTGGCGGTGCTCCAGGTGATCCTCGCGTGGATCTTCCTGGTGAGCCTCGACCGCTACATCGGACTGCAGCCGCAGCTCGTCCAGTATCCGAATCCGCCCGGGGTGACCGAGTTCATCGTAGCCCCACTGTTCGGTTCGGGCGCCGTGGTGCTGCTCATGCTGGTACCGCTCCTCTCCATGCGCCTGATCGCGGAGGAGCGGCGCAACCAGACGCTCACGCTGCTGATATCGGCGCCGGTGTCCATGACCGAGATCGTCGTCGGCAAGTTCCTGGGCCTCGTGCTGTTCCTGTTCGCGGTCGTGGCGCTCATGGGAGTGATGGCGCTGTCGCTGCTCGCGGGCGGCAAGCTCGATCTCGGGCTGCTCGCCGCCAACGTGATCGGGCTCACGCTGCTGGGCGGAGCGTTCGCCGCGATCGGCCTGTACATCTCGGCGCTCACGGCCAACCCGGTGATCGCGGCGGTCGCCACGCTCGCGAGCCTGCTGGTGCTGTGGATCGTCAACATGGGGGCGCCCGATCCGGGCAGTCCGCTGCATCTCATCTCGCTCATGAAGCACTACGAGAGCTTCGCGAAGGGCGTGATCGACACCGGCGATCTTGCCTACTACGTGCTGCTGATCGCGCTGTTCCTGCTGCTCGCCGCGCGGCGGCTCGATAGGGATCGGCTGGCGTCATGATCGCGAGCCGCCGGCTGCGCCTGCAGCTCTTTGCCCAGAACGCCGTCTTCGCCCTGCTGCTGGTGGTCGCGGCGGTGCTGCTCGCCCACTTCGCGCAGCAGTACTCGAAACAATGGGATCTCACGCAGAACGCCCGCAACACCTTGAGCGAAGGCAGTCAGCAGCTGCTGAGGCAACTCAAGGGGCCCGTCACCGTCACGGCCTACGTCGGCGACCGCGATCCGAACCTCGGCGACATCCGGCGGCAGATCGCGGACTTCGTCGCACGCTATCAACGCGTGAAGCCGGACATCGCGCTCGCCTTCATCGACCCGCGCGAGCAACCGAAGCTCGCCAAGGAAGCCAACGTGCAGGTGCCGGGCGAGATGGTGATCGAATACCAGGGCCGGAAGGAGCATCTCACTGCGCTCGACGAGCAGGCCCTCACGAACATGCTGACGCGGCTCTCGCGCAACCAGGAGCGCGTGGTGATGTTCCTGGACGGTCATGGCGAGCGCAAACCCGACGGCATCGCCAACCACGACCTGGGCACGCTCGGCAAACGGCTGGCGGCGGCCGGCATCCGGATCAACACGCTGCGGCTGGCCGAGGTGCAGGACGTGCCGGCAAACACGGCGCTGCTCGTGATCGCTGCGCCGCAGGTGGATCTGCTGCCGGTGGAAGTGTCGCGCATCCGCGGATTCCTCGACCGCGGCGGCAATCTGCTGTGGCTGATCGATCAGGAGCCGCTGCGCGGCCTGCAGCCCATCGCCGACTTCCTCGGGCTGCAGCTTTCGCCCGGCATCGCCGTGGACCCGGCGGCCCAGGCGCTGCGGCAACCGGGCACGCTGTCGATCAGTTCGGCCTACGGGCAGCACCCGGCCATGCGGGGGTTCACGCTGACCACCGCCTTTCCGTTCGCGCGCCGCATCGCGCATGCGGAAGAAAACAAGACCTGGCGCTACACGCCGCTGGTGGAGGTGGCTCAGACCGGCTGGCTCGAGACCTCGCCGCTGGGCGATTCGGTCGCGTTCGACAAGAACCGCGACATGCCGGGCCCCGTCACCGTCGCCGTCGCGCTGGAGCGCGATGTGGACGGCCGCCACCAGCGTGTGGTAGTCGTCGGCACCGGACACTTCCTGTCCAACGCCTCCGTCGGTCTGCTCGGCAACCTCGACCTCGGCATGAATCTGGTCAACTGGCTGGCCGGCGACGACAGCATGGTCGCCGTCCAGCCGCGCGCGCTGGTCGACGGCGACCTGCAGCTCACACGGTCGTCGCTGATCTTCATCGCACTGTTCTTCCTGATCGCACTCCCCGGGTTCTTCCTGTTCACGGGGGTGATGAACTGGTGGCGCAGAAGGTCGTAGCTGCGATCCTCAAATCCGGCAGGACATTGCGGCGCCGCGCCGCTGGCGCACAATAGCGCCCTTTTTCGAAGGGACGTCCCGGAAAGGCCCGATGAAGCGCTCCGTGCTGATCAACATCGTCCTCGCCCTGGTCGTGCTCGGCCTGGTTCTGTGGTTCGTCTTCAAGCCGAAGGATCAGGAGAAAGGTGGACCGCCCCAGCCGGTCTCGCTGAAGAAGGCCGCGGACGCGAAGCGCATCGAGATCACCCGCAAGGGTCTGCCGGCGTTCGTGCTCGAGAAGGATGCCGGCGGTCACTGGGTGCAGACGGCGCCCTTCCCTGCGCGCGTGGACGCGAGCAAGGCCGGCCGCCTGCTCGACATCCTCGGCGCCGCGGCGAAGACCACGTATCCCGCCACGGACCTCACGCGCTTCGATCTCGACCAGCCGGCAGTCCGCGTGACGATCGACGATCAGACTTTCGCCTTCGGCAGCGTGAACGCCGTAACCGACGAACAGTACCTGCTCGCGGGCGACAAGGTATTCCTGGTGTCGCCGGTTCACGGGTTCAGCCTGCCGACCCAGGCCGACGGCCTGGCGAGCCACATGCTGCTGGCCGAGGACGAAGTGCCCGCCGCCTTCGCGCTGCCGGGATTCAAGCTCGAGTCGAAGGACGGCAAGTGGACCGGCACGCCGCCGCCCGCCGATCCGGCCAAGATCTCGCAGGACGACTACGTGCGCTGGGCCGAGAACTGGCGCATGGCGGCGAGCCTCGCCACCCAGGTCGCATCCGGCAAGGAAGCGGGCGACGCGGTGCGGATCAGTCTGCAGAACGGGCGCACGCTCGAACTGATCGTGGCATCGCGAACGCCGGAGCTGCGATTGCTGCGCACCGACGAAAACCTCGTGTACATCTTTCCGGCCGACACCGCGAACCGACTGCTGACCCCGGTGACGGGAGGCAAGTAGGCGTGCCGGAACTGCCCGAGGTCGAGACCACGCGTCGATCGCTCGAGCCGGCGCTGCTCCGGCGCCGCATCGACCGGGTGATCGTGCGCGACCGGCGCCTGCGCTGGCCGGTGCCGCGTGAGCTCGAAGCACGACTCACCGGCGCCGTGATCCGCGCCACGTCGCGGCGCGCGAAGTATCTGCTCATCGATACCGATCGCGGCCACGCCATCGTGCATCTGGGCATGTCGGGCAGCCTGTGCATCGTCGCCCGCGATCTGGCCCCGCGCACCCACGACCACATCGATGTCGTCCTGGACGATGGTGCCGTGCTGCGCTTCCACGATCCGCGACGCTTCGGCAGCTGGCACTGGGTGGAGGGCGATCCGTCGGCCCATCCGTTGCTGGCGGCCCTCGCACCGGAGCCGCTCACCGAGGCCTTCGACGGTGCGTACCTGCATCGCGTGACTCGCGGCCGCAGTGCGGCGATCAAGCAGATCCTGATGAACGGCAACCTCGTCACCGGCGTGGGCAACATCTACGCGTCGGAGGCGTTGCATCGCGCCGCGATCAACCCGCGTACGAAGGCCCACCGGCTGTCACCGGAGCGTTGCGCCCGGTTGGTGGATGCCGTGAAGGAAACACTTGCGCGCGCGATCTCGGCCGGCGGCAGCACGCTGCGCGACTACGTCGACGGACACGGCAATCCCGGCGGCTTCCAGCAGCAATATGCGGTGTACGAGCGCGCCGGGCAGCCGTGCCCGCGCTGCGGGGCCACCGTCAAGGGCTTTCGCCAGGGACAACGATCCACCTACTACTGCCCGGGCTGCCAGCGCGCCTGACGCCGGAATCAGGCCGGATCGGTTTCCGGTTCGGTGAGCGAGCGGTACTTCGCGGCCAGCTGCTCGCGCGACTCCACCACGTCCGGATCGAGAATGATGCAGTCGACCGGACACACTTCCATGCACTGCGGCTGGTCGAAATGGCCGACGCATTCGGTGCACTTGCGCGGCTCGATCACGTAGATGATCTCGCCCATGGAGATGGCGTCGTTCGGGCACTCGGGCTCGCACACGTCACAGTTGATGCACTCGTCGGTGATCAGCAGCGCCATGGTCGATCTCAGGCCCCGTGAGGGGAAGGCCGCAAGGCCATCAGGGGGGACGTCCTCAGCCCTCGCCAGGCCGCCCCAAGAGGGCTGGCCCCTCGGGGGGAGCAACCGTGTTGGCGGTCAAGCGCTGTGAAGAGCGGGATTCCAAGGTGTGTGGTCACGCATCATGGCGTTGAGGATCAACAACAGCTTGTGCATGCAGGCGACGATGGCGACCT